>Ga0074197_1000610_pt1 | contig 37104 bp, 39 predicted proteins | sample EPASupsiteSAE305_FD_64526 | JGI IMG/M metagenome (GOLD analysis project Ga0074197, IMG submission 64526) | Bioremediated contaminated groundwater microbial communities from EPA Superfund site, New Mexico - SAE3-05 reassembly with SPADES | ecosystem: Environmental > Aquatic > Deep subsurface >...
CGTTGTTTTTCCCAAGCCGTTATTACCGTTTAAAGATGCTGATGACGTGTATCGTCCGTTTTGTACCGAGTATGAGATTAGCAAGAGTGTGATTGCGTTTCATCCCGGTTTTGGCGGTTCCTCCGATGCGAACTGGACGTTAGCGGAATACATTGAATTGGTTCGACTTGCCGAAGCGGATGAGCGATTGGATGTGGTGATGACGTTTGGTCCTGATGAAGAGAATCTCTATAATGAGGCGAAAACACTTTTAGGGGAGAGCAGGGCAATACTGTACCGTTCAGTAGGAAGTGTCGTCGATTTTGCCAAACTTTTGAGCCGTTTTAAACTGTTTATTAGTACTTCAACAGGGACGTATCATTTAGCGAGTGCGGTGGGATGTGAGACCTTTACCTTTTTCGCCGATACCCTCTTTGCCTCATCTGCACGTTGGAAAAGTATCGGGGAAAAACAGCGCCACTATATGATTCCCTTGAATCCCGAGGGGAGAGCGGTAATGTTTGAGAAGGTCAAGCAGGAGTTGAAAAATCGCCTTTTAGAACTCGTTTGAGCCTCTTTTTAAAATTCTTTGTCTGTTTGTTGGCGTCGTTATGACGCTGCATTTCACGGATGGCGAGATTCTCATCCAATCCGCTGAGTTTTGCATACTTGCGTCCCATAATCTCTAACTCTTTATCCGTAGCCCACAGTTTATTAAAGTTTTCACACCCCTCTAGAGCAGATATCTCCCGGAACTCCATTCGATTGATATCAACGATGGAAAACTGATAGCCGCTTTCGGTTCTTTTGATCAAAATATTTCCGGGAGAATAATCGAGATGCCATACCCCCGCTTGGTGGAGACCGTAGGTGTAGGCGGCAAAAGCGCTAAAGATTTCTTCACGATCAGTGAGGGGTTCGAGGAGCGGTGTGCGGATCGTAAAATCGTATTCGAAATACTCACTGATAAAATAGCTCTCCGCTAACAGTCCTGATTCAAAAAATTCGATGAGAGCGATCGGCTCTGGGGTTGAAATAGCGAGTGATTGCAAACGCAGTGCATTGTGATACGATTTATACGCTTTGCTTTTACGAAAATAGGTGTAAACGATACGGTTGAGTAAATGGGGAATTTTAAACGATTTAACGACGGTTTGGATTCCCTCTAGCTCGATAATTTTGAGTTCATTTCGGGCTTTGTGGATGGTGTGCTGATCGTTCGAGAAAAGCGTTCTTATGGCCTTAAATGTATTTAATAGATGAGCGTAACGGTGTGGATACGTGAGGAGAGGATTCATTGCGGAAACTTTTGGGTGTGATTAAATTCGGGAACGATTGTACGTAAGGCTTCTATTTTATCGGTGCTTTTGTTGAGTGTATCGATATCCTGGATCAGCTTGTCAATCGGATACGAAGTGGCCTGTGCAATCGTAATTGATTCATAGGAGGTTTTATGTTCACTTTCATCAATCAACAGTTCTTCGTATAATTTTTCTCCGGGGCGTAAACCCGTATAGACAATCTCAATCGGTTTGGCTGCATAGAGGTGGATCATCGTTTGGGCCAGATCGGCGATCTTGACCGGCTGTCCCATATCGAGGATAAAAAGTTCCCCTCCGCGAGCGATGGAGGCAGCTTGTAAAACGAGTTGGCACGCTTCGCTGATCAGCATAAAATAGCGGGTGATATCGGGATGGGTGATCGTGAGAGGACCTCCCGCTTCAATCTGGGCTTTGAATTTCGGGATAACGCTTCCGCTGGAGCCCAAAACGTTTCCAAATCGTACGGCAACGATTTCACTCTGTTTTGGATCGATATTTTGGGCATAGAGTTCCACGACTCTTTTGGTTGCCCCCATGACATTAGTAGGACGAACTGCTTTATCGGTAGAGATAATGACGATTTTGGCGACTTTATGCTCTATTGAGCTATCGATTATATTACGACTTCCTAGAATATTATTTTCGATTGCAACAGAGATATTGATTTCACATAGCGGAACATGTTTGTATGCGGCGGCATGAACAACAATATCCGGTTTATGGCTTTTCATAATAAAATCGAGCTGAGAACGATCGAGAATACTACAGAGTTTGAGCGTTGCATTAGGGAGTCGTTCTCCGATTTGATAAAGATTGTATTCGCTGTGATCAATTAAAATAAGTTTTTTTGCACCAAAAAGCTGACATTGCATTGAGATTTCACTTCCAATACTTCCTCCTGCTCCTGTAATCAGAATGGTTTTGCCTTTTATAAAACTACTGAGGATATGTGTATCCAGATCATGAGGGTGGCGTGCTAGAAGTTCTTCAATTGATATCTCTTTGAGAGAAGGTTGATTGTCTTCTAAAATCATGAGTCTTTGTATGTCGGTTATGTCGTATAAAGCTAGATTGTTGACCAATGAATTTAAATCTTTTTGAGTCAGCTCTACTGTAATGGCGGCACTATGAATATCAAACATTTCACAAACGTATTTGAGATTATCAGGATGATATACTTTGATACCATCAATGGATGAACCGCATAAATGATAGTCACTCTCTTCCCATGGGATGATGGCTTGTATAGAATAGGGAATATCCGCATTTTTCGAACTTTTAACGAGTGCTGCTGCTTTATGATTGCTTCCGATGATAAGCATTGGTTTAGTTGAAGGTTTGTTTTGCCGCTCCAAAATGACTCTTTTGGAGAGTCTAAATGCTCCAATTAAGAGTAATGAGAGAAAAAGGTCAATTACAATCACACTTCTTGGCAGAGGCAAAAAAGGATCTGGATAGATAAAAAAGAAGATAATAAAAAGTGTATTAGCGAGGAGAAGAGACCAAAAAACTTGTTTTGCGTTAAAGAGGCTAAAATATCTCCATGTTAAATGATAGACACCGTTAAAGTAAAGTAGAGACCATTTTAGCAATGTGAGCGTAATCAAAATGGTGTAAAAATTATCGGAAAAATAAGAGGGTATCGAAAAATCAAAACGGAGGGCATACGCAAAATGGAGTGACACGAAAAAGAGAAAAAAATCCACAACCATAAAAAAAATGATTCGTTTGATAAAACTGGGTTTAAACAGCGGATGATTGATAACTATTTTGGTTAAACCCATTGCCTTAAACTTTCAGTTTGTAAATTTTACTCAACGGATCGAGAATTACCGGTTCAAAAAGATTTTTATCGTATCGCTCAAAAACAAACATTTGTATGTACGTAGAAGAGAGATAAAAATCATCCATCACTAAAAAACGGCCGTAACTTGGGAGAAAAATGAGATTCAACCCTTCCGAGGCAAATATTTGTTCATTGATTTGAAGGGCATTATTCGAATCATATCCCACTTGATAAAAAGCTTTGATCGGAACTTCTTGATTCCCTATTTTAAGAATATTTTTTTCTTTGATAATAGCGAGACCATTTCCAAGTTCCACGGTTTTTCCGGTATCTTGAACCGATTGCGTTGTATAGAAGTAAGGCTGTTTCCGATTATCGGGACTTTTGAGATCGAGATTGCTAAAAAGTGTTACGGTCGGGAGAATCTCCATCAGACGCAAAGGGAGATAGAGATAAATATCTCTGCTTTTCTGAGGAAGTTGATATTCGGGCAAAGAGAGTGCACTCAACAATTCGTCAGGGTCTTTAAAGCCCTCTTTGCTCATCATGTATTCAAAGTCATTTTGGGTTTTGTTGGTATCGGTATACCCTTTTTCCGTGTATTCGGTAAAGAGCCGCATCATATGGGCAACCGCGATCGGGTCTTGTGCGGTCAGGATGAATGACGCCGGATAATTGACATCACCTGAGTGTTTTCCTCCGTCAATCCATGTTTTGACATCTGCATAGTAGCGGATAGGATAGCCGTAATCCCACCATGTGACGACGTAATCTTCTCGTGAAGCAGTCGATTTGAATTGATCGAGTACTTTGACTTCCTGCGTTGTTAAAACCGTAGGAGTCATATACTCTTTGATATGCAGGTAATTCGGGTAGAGGGCTGCTCCGGAGAAAATAATGAGAGAAAGGATTCGGAGCCACTGTTTTTGAATGCTTTGCGTTATCCACAGCAGTAAAAAAGCAAAACCGATGGCCATCATCGGAACAGCGTAAATCGTAAAACGCAATCCCGCAAACATCGCGATAAACCCAAGCCCCACCAGAGGAAGAGTGACAATGAGAGGGCGATAGGCGATGAGAGCCATAATGTACCCTCCGCATGCGAGGAGAAAGGTGATCGTATGGCCGCTGATTCGTTCCGCAAAGACTGGGAATGGTATCTCTCCCGCTTCGCGAACCGTCGACATAACGTTATAAAATTGGAGCGAAGAAGCAACCGTATTTTCCCCCTCTTGGGTGAACAAATAGATTTTGAGTCGAAACCATATCGGATCGATCCCGCCGGTGAAAAAATAGATACCGGCGATAGCGGCAAACAAAAGCCAAAAAAACTTATCCGAAAGCTCTTTTCTCCAATGAAACCATCCGAATATCAAAACAGCCACAGCAATTTTGCTGATGAGGGGGATCGATAAAATCCCTATCAGGATAAAAAGGGCAATTTTGTACAGATAGAGATTACGGCGATCAAAAATGGCGGTATAGGCGAGGACCATAACGAGCAGCGCCGTATCAAGCGAATACGCTTGCGGATACCACCACTGATAGAGTGCGATTGAGATCGTGATAGGGATGAGATATCGATTGCGCTGATGGGTGAGGGCGAGAATCAGCGAATACATCTCCAACACCGGAAAGACGATATTGAGCATATCGCTATCGTAATACCCGGTCATCGTCCGATTGTAGTAGCTGTGGGCGATCGATGCGAGGAGCGCCGCGATAAATCCCATCGTTGTTTGGTTGAGGGCACGCCCGATCAAGATAAGCGGTATGACGATCAATGAGCCTAAAAAAGAAGGCATATAGAGGATAAGCGTTTCGAAGCTGACCGGGAGAATACGAGCGAGCAGGGCAGTCAGTTGCGATACAGAGGTTCCGACTCCGGAGAGATCGTTGGGCTGACTGGACCCCGCCAAAGCATCACGTGCCCCCTCGGCAAAGAGATAGCCGTCGTTGGTGTTGATCATCAGTTCGTTGTTCCAATGAAACTGTGCCATCGCACTCACTTCATTGACCCAAATAAAGCGCATTCCTACGGAAAAAAGATAGGCAACCGCAATTAAAATAAGCAGCGTGTAAATAGATGTTTGTTCTTTGCGTAGTTTCAGCATAATGGTTGTGTCGCTCCCTGTTTTGGTGAGTGTATTTTAGCTGAATGGCCTTGGTTTATCAATGATTTTAGGTGTTAGTGGGTCACTCCCTCTTTTTTAACCACTTTAATAAAGGTTAAGATGAGAATCTTTAGATCGAATCCAAAAGAGCACCGTTGCAAATATTCGGTATCGAGGGCTACTTTTTGAGGAATCGGAAGCTCATCACGGCCATTGATCTGTGCCCATCCCGTCAGTCCTGGAGTGAGGGTATGGACATTCGCAGCCGTTCGCTGTGCGATCAAGTCCTCTTGGTTAAAGAGAGCAGGACGGGGGCCCACGAAACTCATATCCCCTTTTAGGATGCTCCACAACTGCGGAAGCTCATCGAGACTGCTGCGGCGTAAAAAGGAACCTATCGGGGTTAGAAGGGTTTCGGGATTGCTCAGCAAATGGGTCGCTACTGCCGGAGTACCCACGCGCATACTCCGAAATTTCGGCATTGAAAAGAGGAGATTGTTTTTCCCCACCCTTTGTGACCAGTAGAGTATGGGACCTTTTGAGGTAAGACGAACCATCAGTGCGACGATGAGAAATGGAATCAGCAGTATCACAGCGGCAACGGAGGCTAAGAGCAGGTCAAAAAGTCGTTTGAGAATCATTAGAGGTTACCTTTGAATATAGAGTATAAATCAATTTTCATTTGTTTGATTGACAATCGAATACCGTATTAATCCAATTATACAAAGAGTATTTTTCATAAACTTCTTTATCCGGCGGCTCGTATGGAGAATCAAAAAAACGCATATCGATGTGTGGATTAGTGCGATCGATAATGGTAATGTTGTTTGCATTATAGAAATCATACTGTTTGATATTTGTATTGGTAGTAATGAGCTTTTTATTTGCACCCAATGCTTCAAATGTTCTCATGGTTAAACCAACTTGAGAAGGATGGTTAATGTCTAAAATGGCTTTTGACTTAGAAATAACGGAGATAATTTCAGCTTGAGACATAGGCTCAAATGAGAAATCAACTATTGGACCGTAGTGATATTTTTTGAGAAACAGTCGTCTTCCCCAGTACATTAATTTCGTATTGAGATAAAGAAAGCTAAACATTTTTAAAGTGAACTGATCCAATTCTTTTTGTACTTTTTTGGCTACTAGATATCTATCACTGTGTGCAGTTGCAATGAAACATAAGTCATAGAAGAGCTCTTTAGAGGGTATTTTGGCGTAGGTTTCAATATAAAAAAGCGGATGAAAATGTAAATGATATTTTTGGGCATCATGGTTGTCAAACGTAACAACTCTATCAAAAAAGTGAATCGTATTAAAACTCTTTTTATTGTCAAATGAATCCCACATATACAGAATAAAAGTAGCATTGTTCTGTAATTCTTTTAGTGTAGTCAGTTCTTTGGAAGCAAGAGCCTCAGGTGAAACAATAAAAATATAATCATACGAGATCTCTTTGATAGCATTGAAAATAGAAGTGTAATAAGCATCTATTTTTTGTTTAATCAATGTTTTTAATTTCAGTCTGATAAAGATTTTTGTCCAAAGATCATTGGATGGTCTGTCATCATAAAAATCAACGAATGCCTCAAACTTTTCTTCAAGTGTCGATTTTATGATGTTTTCATATCCGAAAAATTTCGGGCCAATATAAAGTATTTTTTTCCCGTTTAAAGAATGCATTTACTTGTACAGCCCTTTTTCCTTCATCTCTTTAATGCTTTCTGCATATTTATCTTCCACAACTTCTTGCTGATTAACCCAAGTGGTAAAACGTTGAATTCCCTCTACAAAATTCACTTTTGGTTCAAATCCGAGTAACTCTTTTATTTTAGCTATATTGGCATAGTTGTGACGGATATCACCGAGCCTAAAATTCCCCGAGAGTGTTATCTTGGAGTTGCTATTATAGGCCTTGACTAAAGTGTTGGCTACCGTTAAAACATCAATGCCCACTCCGAGACCTACGTTGAAAACGTGATGATTGGCTTCGTCTTTTTCAATACCCAGTATTGTGGCATCGACAACATCATCGACATAAACGAAATCACGGCTCTCTTTTCCGTCTTCAAATATATTAATCTCATTGCCATTTTTGATTCGAGTAGAAAATATAGACAAAATTCCTGTGTACGGATTGCTGAGAGATTGTCCCGCACCGTACACATTTTGGTATCGGAATGCAACAGCAGGAATACCTAGTGATTTTCCCATGAGCATAAACATTTGTTCTTGGACTTGTTTTGTGATTCCGTATATGGATGTAGGATGAATTTTACTCTCTTCATCGGTGGGCATTAAGTTTAGATTTCCGGCACATTGAGGACATTTAGTCTCAAAATCACCATTTTTCATATCTATATTTTTTCGTTCAGAGGGATAAACAATTCCATGAATATCACATGAATATTTTCCTTCACCATAGATGGCGCGAGAAGATGCCACAATAATTTTTTTAACACTATGTTTCTCATTGGCTAAAATATCCAAAAATATTGAAGTTCCTTTGATATTAACATCTGTGTATTTCTCTATTTCATACATGGATTGCCCGGTACCTGTTTCTGCGGCTAAATGGACCACAACATCGATGCCCTCAAGGGCTTTTTTCCAGTCATCATAGCAAAGAACGGTTCCTGATATAAAGTTAACTTTATCTTTAATAGAGTGAAATAAAGGAGAATTTTCACTGTGAATTTGGGGAGAAAGATTATCGAGTACGGTTACATTGTATCCTTTCTCTATGAGTTTTAAACTGAGATTCGAGCCGATAAAACCTGCCCCTCCGGTGATGAGTATATTCTTATATTTCATCGATAAAATTTCCTTTTGTATCGGTTTTTTTCCATGTTTGGCTTGTAAAATCGTATCGTTTGATAATTCGTGCCGGTACTCCGGCGATCACAGTAAAATCGGGAAAATTTCCTCGAACAACGGCATTGGCCCCTACAATACATTGTTTGCCGAGTGTTGTACCGGCTTGTATGACCGCACCATATCCTATGAAACAGTTTTCCCCAATCCTTGTCTCTTTTATTAGAAGCGGCTGATTTAAAATATGTTTCTCTATTTGTCGAAATTCATGATCAACATTGGTGATAAACACATTGGCAGAGATAGTGGTATTTTTACCAATAACCATTTCTGCACCGGAGATGATGTGTAAGTTTTGACCGATGGAAATGTTCTCTTCAAAAAGGATGGATGCATCTTTATTGATCACTTCCATGCGAGAACCTGGAAAAATTCTTATTCGTTTACCGATGAATATTTGTTTTGAGTTTTGAATGATCAAAGGTTTTCCAATATACGATGGAAAACCGAAAGAACCAAAAAATGGTTTATATAAAAGTGCCCTGAGAATCCAAAAAATTTTAAATATCATCTTTCGGGTCCAAAATAAGTTTAAAAAGTTCACTCCAATTTTCTGCATATAAATATTGATTAGGAATATATTGTGAAGATATCATCTTTAATTGATTAAATATGACTTTTTCCATTTTATTTGCTAAATCTATAGGATTTATAGGATCAAAATAAATAGTTTTAGAATAATTTCCAGCCGTTTCATGTGCATATTCTAAATCAGCTAACAGCATGGGTCTTCCAAAAAACTTAAATTCGGTGATAGGCATTCCCCATGTTTCTAATTTAGAAGGAAATATCAGGCAATCAGTTATTTGGTAGAGATTAAATACTTTCTCCCGTGTTTGCTTACCTATAAAATTAATATTTTTAACATTTTTATAATTATTAATTAATGATTTCGCATAACGATTTTCTGTTCCATCTATTGTAAGTGAGACCTCAAAATCTGAAATATGATTATTATTCAGGATTTTAACAGCTTCGCAGATTAATTCAATATTTTTAAAAACTCGAGGCATAGTTGGAAAAAAGAAATGGTATTTTTTTACTTTTTGAGGATCTTTTTCGATTGATTTGAGTATTTCGATTGTATCAATTGAAGGATGTGCAACGATAACATTCTTTAAATTATAAATCTGTTCAAATTTTTTTCGAATCCATTCTTGTTGGACAAGGACAAAATTATTTTTTTGAATATTTATTCCATATAGATATTTATAAAAAAAATTAAATAAAGCAAATTTTGGGTCAAGCCAAAAATCTTTAAATGTAATATTGTAAAAAGGAGAAGGATTATGGCAGTATACAACTTTAACATCAGCATTCACATTAGGAGTCATATCATGTAAAGAAAGCCATAAATAAGGTTTATATTCATAGGAAAGCTTTTTGAAATGTATATATTCGTAGTAAAGCCGATAAAAATAAGATTTGACTGATTTTGGAAATTCTAGAAATGTTATATATTGGATATCGTGAAATAATTCTTTTTTATGTACTAAAGCAATAATATTATATTCAGGGCTTAAATAGTTATTAGCATAAATAAGACAATCCTGTAAAACAGAAAGAGGGCCACCATTTCTAAAATTGATAGCAGAAATTATAATAGTTTTTTTTATTTGAGTACTCATTAGCTTCTCACTTTTTATTCAAACAAGAAGTATAGTATTGATCATATAAATCTAACGTGTATCCTATAGAATATTGTTTCGCAGTTGAAAAAGCTTTTTCTCCCATTTTTTTTCGCAGGATAGGATTTAAGCATAAATCGAGAATTCTATTAATAAAGTCTTTCTTATTCGTTATATCGACTAAAAATGCATTTTCATTATTAGTAGCAATGTCTTGAAATGATTTTATATCACTTGCAATAATAGGTAGCCCCATAGCAAATTTTTCGATCATCACTAAACCGAAACCTTCATATGAAGAGGGAAAAACTGCAAAATTTGATACAGATAATAATTCTGGTACATTGTTTATAGCTCCTAGGAAAATTATATGGTTCATGAGATCCATTTGTTTTGCTTTTTCTTGGAGGCGTTCTTTATAAACGCCATCACCAGCAAAACATAAAACTACATTCGGGCATTTTACGAGAACATCTTTCCAGATTTCAATGAGAAAATCATGATTTTTGCCTTCATCTAATCTGGCGATATAGGATATAAGCACATTATCTTCCTGAATACCAAAGTTTTGTTTAGTAAGGTGTTTATAAAGATTCTTATTAAATTTATTTAAATCGATACCATTTTGGATTAACGTTATGTTTTCGGCTATATCTTTAAAATGGAAAAAATTATTTCTATAAACAGTATTGGATACACTGATTAAATGAGTCTTAACAAGCCTCATAGCAATTTTTTCAGCAAACAGCTTTCGTTTATTTGAAAGTCCATTTTGATTTTCATAAAATAGTCCAGCCGTATGCAAAGTTCTAATATGTACAGAAGTTACATTCGCATATTTTATAGCTGTAGAGATAAATAATAAAGGTAGAGAGGTTAAATGGGAATGGATGATATCTGTATTGATGATTTTTAGAAGTTTTACCAGTTGATAAAAAGCGTTTAATAAACCTTTTATCGTTTTAAGTTCTTGGTGATTGAATGGTAGACTATGTATTTCGACGTCTTCTGAAAGCTGTTGCACCATTCGTAATTTGTCGCTAGTTAATGTTATTAGATGAAATTCATATTTGCTTTTATCCATCATATTACAGAGATTGAGAACTAATGTTTCTATACCTCCAACGTCAAAAGAATGGAGAATATGAACTATTTTAATTTTATTCATTAGCAATGGTTTTTGAAAAATCGGTTAAGATAGTTTTGAAACAACATGATGGTGAAACGTGCGTGCACACTTGAGAAGGGTAATAATGAGATCATTTTAATATAAACTCCAAAAGCATCCAATATTTGAAAGTTTTTTAGTCGATGAACGAATAAATAACTAGTCCACAGCCATAAACCTTTTTTTTTCAGTACTATGGCAATGTTTTGATCATTTAGTAAGTGTTTTTGCATGACGTTGTATTGCTGCTGATGCTGCCGATCAAATTTTTTTGAAATTCCACTTTCATGATTACGATATAGCGATAATTCTTCACTGATCAATGCAATGGGGTGTTTTTTTACGATTCTTAGCCACATATCCCAGTCTTCAGTGCCAAAAAAATTCTTATCAAATAATCCTACTTCGTCAAAAATTATTTTATTAACCATAACCGTTAGTGTTGGAATGTAGTCGATTAAAAGTAAGTTGTGATAGGGATTTATTTCGTGGAAAGGTTCCCACGGATTATAGGGAAGAGAATCGGCAGGATTGTCACTGAAATATCGTATTTTAGAATATGCTAAGCCACAAAAGTTTTGTTGTTGAATAAATAGCATGAATTTTTCAAGTTTGGTTTCAATCCAGAGATCATCACTGTCTAAAAAAGCGATCATATTCCCACGTGCATGTCTGATGCCATTGTTTCTAGCTTCAGCTACGCCGCTATTTTGTTGTTCAAGTAAAATAATACGGGGGTCTGGATATGCGCCTACAATTGATGAGGTACTATCGCTTGATCCGTCATTGATTATAATGAGTTCCCAGTCAGTATAGGTTTGATTTAAAACACTCTGAATAGAGTCGGAAATAGTTTTTGCTGCATTATAAGCTGGCATTATGATTGAAACAGAAGGTTTGGTGTTCATCTTACACGATCCTTAAAATAAAAATCGATTTCTTCGTGAACACTTCTATTCAGATAACCTTGCAACTTTTCTATATCAATTTCTTTGTTGTTTTGCCACTGCTTTAATAAATCATCTTGATGGTAAGAACCATGAAGATTATTAATTTCATTTTGGACTTTATTGCAGGGATTGTTTACTATTCGAGCTTTATGATAACACATCCCAATTCGTGAGATAAAAAGATCTTTATATCTTTGGAGTGCAGATTCAAAACTATTAGGCGCTTTAAAGTCGGAATATTCTATAAGAAGCTTTATTTCGGCTGTATTAAAAATATGTCCATCCACAGATAGTGGGTAAGCCCAGTCTAATTCCCCTTCATTCCATTTCCAATAAAGATAATTCTCATCTGAATTGAAAAAAGAAGGTAATGTTTGTTCTTTATTGACGACATAGGAATGGTTGAGATGACTACCCATTCGTAGGCTAAAAATATATTTACTTGCATCTATCTTTGCGAGTTTATCAAAATTGACTTTTTCGGTAAATAGGATGTCATCGACTAAAAAAAAGAGTTTGCCCGTACGGATATTTTGAACAATATCCATCAATTGAGTTTTAAAACCACTTCCACTTTCTTGTGTAAAAAGTACGTTTTCTTGATATAAATCTACGAGTTCTTGGTAGGCTTTTTCGTGCATGTCGGTTGTAGCTCGATAGAGAATGTGTACATTGCAATCACCCGATTTATTTAAAAAGAATGAGCGTAAAAGTGCGTCGAGTTGAAGAGCCCGATCCATTGAAAAAATAATACAGCTAATACTATTTTCACTAGGTGTTGTAATCTCTTGGATTAACTTTAAATATAGAATAACTTCTTCAGCATTCGTAGAGTATTTTTTTTGCAATTTTAATTTCAAATTTTTTAATATTCTATTCATCATTTTATCTCATCCAATATTCATGATTTCCATTTAAAAATGGAACTTTAACAGTGGATAAATTTTTATTTTCGATTAAGTCACCCATGCAATTATTTGCATCTACTAAAGATGCTATTAATATATTTGAGGCAGAAAAAAAATCATTCTCAATGACAAATTTTTGTAGAAAGTTAGGACATTCACTTAATGCCCAAGTTGATATAAATGATTCCGCATGAATAGAAATTTCATTTGAATAGATCAAATTTGAAGATATTAAATTAATTTTTCCTATTTTAATAGAGTCGCTTTTTGAGGAAAAAATATTCAAATTTTCTTCTGATTCTAAAGAACCTAAATAAACATACTGAAGAGCTAATAATTCCGGAAGATCTACGATAATATAAGTCATATTTGGATTCATTTTTCTTATTAATCTAGCCATATTTCCATAACCCCCACCAAATTCGATGATAGATGAGGATTCCCAAAAATATTTTTTTGTAGATTCGAAATATGATGCCAAATGTAAAGTATGATGGGCTCTATTGGCAGAAGTCTTAAAAAAACTGTTAGAAATAACAGGCCCACCAATGTAATCTTCACGCAAAATATTTTGCATGATTTCAGGGTTAAAAATCTTTTTTATGTAATTAAGACGATCTTGTGTCTCTTTGACACCTTTATTACGCTGAAAGACCATTGTATATGCAATAAGTGGATTAGCTAAAAAATTGATGGGCACATTAGTTTTAAAAGTATTTCGTATTTTACCTGACCAGCTACCCCAATCGTATCCTATTGAATTTTGAGTAGATGAGTTATTTCCTAAATAGTATTTTTGACAGATATTATCATACTCTTTATTCAAGGAGTAAAATTTCGTAATGGATTTTTCATCTTTTAATGAAGGTTTCACCATAAAAGCATTTAGTATTTCTTTGACATCATATTGAAATATTGATCTTAAAAGGGAAAAAAGTTTATTCATTGAAACTCTCCTAATTTATGTAATGTTAAAACAAATTTCTCTGCACGATGAAATGTGGTATGGTTTTCATATACTTCTTCTAGAGCTTTTAATGCTCTTTTTTGGCATTCTTTAGGATTGTTTTGCATGTATTCAAACAGGTTTGAATATTCTTGTGGAGTATGCGCAACAAATACAGCTTGATCGCTGAATCTATGCGGCAATAATTTAGCATTATCTATAAGCTGCGGTATTCCACATGCAGCTAATATGTATGTTCTTTCATTTAGTTCACTTGCCCAATCGATACTATCGTCAATATGTAAATTAATTCCTATCTTTGCTCTTGCATACAAAAACTTATGAGTTGGTTGTGCTGCCCAGCGTGATATTTTATGCCATCCCGGTCCATCTATGAATCCCATATGATTATTAATGATCTTTGGTAGCCAGTCAAAATATCGTTTTTGTTTATCTACGTTTGAAGATGCTAAAAAAATAAAATCCAAGTCTTTTTCGATATTAGGAAGAGGAAAATACAAAAGCGGATTGGCTCCAAATTCTACAGAGATGATTGGATATCTTTCATCAAAAAAAGGTTTATAGTCGATTCTTTCTTTTAGGTACTCTAGTGATCTAAAACTGTAGTAAAAATCTATTCCTACTTTTTTTGCCCATTCGAGTCTTTGTTGCAGGGGAATATTTCCGTATGCTTCTATAGAAGCAGTTAATCCTATTTTTAAATCATGTACATTTTTGTACTCTTGTATAAAATTCCAGTCAATATATTTGATATAAGATTCATGATCACTGGAAATGAAAATAGTGGGTTGAAATGCAGTAAAAATATGTTTAATATCTTCACCAACTATTATTGTTTCCGTAGAGATTCCAAGATATTGTAAACTTTGAGTTAGATTTGTAAAAAGTGAAAAACCACCTGGTGACCATTCTTTAGCTGGGATATGAACTAAAATTCTTAGGCTTTTTTCGTCTTTATATTTATTACTAAATTCTCGAAGGACTTTTTCTCTCAGTTCATATCCCCGTTTTATAATCGTATTTTCGGAAGCTTGAATGGAAGTCAATAAGTCTTTTTCATCAATTTTTGATTGTTCTTCTGCCCATAATAAGATTTTATCGTGCTTATCCCACGTTTTTTTTAATATGCTTGTTTCAAAAGCGTTAAACTTCATTTGCTTTTTAATATTAATTAGTTTTGTAAGTATTTTTTTTAAAATCATTTAAGATAATCTTTTAAATATTTTTTTTGAATAAATTTTTCATATTGTATTATAAATATAGATAGTTTTTCCTTGATGAGCTCTATCGCATTCTTAAGAATGTAGCCTTTTTGAACATACGTTGGATTCCCATTTTTCCATATTTTTTCATTCCACCACGGGTGTTGCCATGCTTGAAAAATAGATCGAAAAGTGTTATTCGGACCGAACCATACGATCCCCAGTTTTGTATGATCAAAAAGTCGCATATATTCTTTTGCAATGCTTTCATGCGTAAGACTGATCACTAGTTTTTTTTGCAATCTATCTTTGAAAATTGCATAAAGCTCTGATTCTGCACAAAATAATCCCCCTACATCTTGACTATTAAGCCATTCATGTCCTTCATCGATTAACATTTGTTTGGGTGGATTCATCATTTTGGAGTAGTCAAACTCATCATCTCCCCATAACATATCCATGGTATTTATATGACCAAAAGCAAATAAATCGGGGATTGATGAAAACCAATCTTCCTTAACGGTCAAATTTCTAAAAGCACATGTGACGATTCTCGAACGTATTCCAGTAGGAATTTCAAAATTAGCCCATGCTATGAGCTGATTTACGTCGAGTTTTGTGGGTAACATATCGGTTCGCCATTTTAGTATATAGTCGCAACCTAATTCTTTTGCTTTTTCTATCCCTCTTGCTGTTGAGTATCGTTGAAAATTTCTATTGGAATAGCCAGTACTTTCGGGTTTTTTACTGAGTATTGTTATAAAATTCCCATCAGGCATATTGTCTTTTTCATCTTCCCATGTTGAAATAATTACTAGATCAAAATGTTTTTGTATCTCATTTAGAATCAGTTCGAAGCCGTCTCTAATATTTCCCTGAATAATACATGCTGTCTTCATGGGATTATCGACTTTATGATTTTGTTTTTAATATTGATTTCACTAGATTTCATTATTTTATAAATATCGATCAATAATCCAGACAAAACAAATCCTATACAGATGAGAATAAAATCAATCCAGCTGCTGATTTGTATATTCAAAGTATAAAACCCAAACATTAAGACAGCGAGATTAGATATGACTGAATATTTAAGAGTTTCAAGTAAAAAAGAACTTCGATTTAAATTAATTTGTTTTGAAACTAATGAAAATAAATATATCTGAGTAAACATAGAAGCGAAAACAAATCCGAATATAATACCTGATAATCCGTAGGAAAAAGAAAAAATATAGGAGAATGAAATTGCAACTAAAATTTCTAAAATTGACCAGTATGTCCATTTTCCAAACTCTTTACTTGCATATATTATTATTCCGAACGCATTCATGGCTACATAAACAAACATGTAAACTATAAGCCAGAGCAAAATCCATCCACCTGCATATTTATCATTTCCAACCCATAAAATTACAAAAGGTTCATTAAGGAAATAAAGTGATATCGAAGAGAAGAGAGCCAAACGAGTGAGTATTTTTGTTATTTTTATAAAAATCTCTCTTATTTTTTCCATATCACCTTTATGAAATAGATTTGAGATCGTTGGAAAAAAAGGATGAACAATCTTACTGGCATAGATTGGTATCATTTGCGGGATTCGATTGGTAAGATTGTATTGTGCTGTATACACAGCACCTGCCAAATTATTAATAGCAATAATGATATATTGGGTTCTAAGTGTATGTACCCATCTGAGGATTTGAAATGTTGTGGTGTAGCTGATTACCTCTTTTCTGTTAATGAAATGAAAATTTCTAAGATTTAGTTTTAGATGAGGATATTTTTTGAACATATATACAAATAAAATAAGATGTTGAATTGTTGTGGTAATCAACAAAGCCATAGGAAATGAGATGATACCAAATTTTAAGTGCATTAAAAACAACGTCAATAGACTTGTCGCAATGGCAAAAACGGTAATAAATGAGTTAATAAGACTATAATGATGTCTTGCATACAAAATTGTAGAAATGGTACTAAAGTAGCCACTAATAACTAAGATTACAATACCTATGATAAAAGCATTTTGAGAACTTGCTAAATGCATTAAATCGATATCTATCAAGTGGGTCAAAAAATAGTACATTCCAATCCCAATAAATGCAAATAGTGATGAGACGATAGTTTTGATCAAAAGGATCGAGGTTAAATAGTTGCCATAGTTATTAGAATAAAACTTATCATCGCTTGCTGTTACTGTTGTTAAGTATTGATCTGTACCTAAATCCACCATCGTAATAATGGCACTAAGTCCGCTGATGGCCAGCCATAAACCAAATTCAGCGGTAGAAATATAATGAAAATAGTATGGTACTACGGTAAATCCAACAATAGTGGCTATGATAGACCCCATAAAATCTATTGAAATGCCAGAGAGTATTTTTTTCTTATTAGACATCGGCAGTTTTTGTTTTTAAAATATTATTTTGATAATGATTGTCTATCAAGGTTTTTTCTTTAAGTAATTTAGTTATAGAAAATGTTTTTAGAAGTTTTAATAATAAGAAAAAATAATATATTAATTCTTTTGGTTGAAGAGAAATGACATATATTAGTAAAACATATAATTTATTGTTCAATCCTGTAAATTCTTTCCAGCCTTTTAGAAAAGTTGCCAAAGGTAGCCCACTTTTACTGTAAAAATATCCTATTTTTTCTAAGAATTGTAATTTGACAAACTCTCTTAGTGATTGTTCGGTATGCCGTAGCAATTTACTTTCATTTTTTGGCGAGAGTTGAGCATTTTTAATTGCAAGTCTTGGATTGATACAATAAAGCTCGAAAAAGTTTTTACTGACATAACCTGGCTGACGCAATAAAATCTTTGTGTCTGAAACGGCAAGAATAAAATCATATTTTAATATTTTGAGTGCCAAAGTAATTTGAGGAAAAATAGTAGGTTTGAGATTTTGTAAATAATCCAAATTAATATTCTGATCTTCATATTTCTTTAAAACTAGAGTGCTTATCATGATGACTTTAAAAAAATCTCTTACACTGTTTTCAGTATCAAAGTCATTATAAATCTGCACATGATGTTCTGAGTTGTCACATATTTCTGTTTTAGAATTGTAAAATGAGAATGCCATGACTGATGGATTCGTTTGATGGATAATACTATATACATCTGCAACCGAATTACTAAAAACTGTATCGTCATCACTCAAAAACCATATGTATTGACCTAAAGCATTTTTATAGCAGCTGTATACATTGCCATCTAAGCCAATGTTGGTTGTTTGGCAAAAGTATCTTACAAAAGAATAATTTTTCATATACCGCTCGGCCATGACTCTCGTTCCATCGTCACTGCAATTATCATTTATAAGTACTTCAATAGATAAATCACCGATTTGACTACAAAGATGAGCTAATTGCTTTTGTAGTAATTCGACTCTATTAAAAGTTGGTATTGCTATTGTAAGAAAGATATTAGACACTACTAATTACCTATTTAAAAAGATATTCAAATCTTCCGGTGTACCGATACCATGCATCTGTTCAAATTCTATATTATAAATACCTATTTTTGAACCATCTTTTATAGCATAGTTATATGTTGGGCAAGTATAAAATTCATTATTTACTCTATCATTTTCAATAATCATATCTATTGATGCATCTACAAAGTCTTTTCCTTTTGAATATAGATATATTCCAACTGTTGCAAACTCTGAAATTACAACTTTTTCTTTTACTTCTGTTACAAGATTATTCTCATCAAGTTTTGCAAAAGACCATTTTGGATCGCTATGTTTGTCTATGAAAGTTAAGATTGAACCATCAAGATTTCTATCGTTACAATCATCTATAAAATCTGCAATTTGCATATCAACAATCTGATCAGAATTGGCAATAAGCAGTGGTTCATCATTATTTATGTACTTTCGAGCATAAAGTACAGTACATGCCGTTCCTTCAGTCAGTTTATCGATAGGGACAAAGATCACATTGAACTCTTTTTCAATTTGTTTTACGAGTTCAGCTTCTTTTTCCATATGTTCTTTGCGGGCGATGAGAATATACCGTGCATCCGGATAAGCTAAATTTTCGAGTACACGCATGATCATAGGTTGACCATTAACATCGATAAAAGGTTTAGGTTTTTCGTACCCTGCTTTTGCAAATCGACTTCCTTGTCCAGCCATCGGAATTACAATGTTAATCATGGTTCGGTTCTCCAAAATACTTGTCATTATTTGCACCAGGATATTTAACAACGGCGTTGATACTGTCTTCAAGCGCCTCAAAATCAGATGATTCACCTGGCTCGATGATGATGATGTCCCCCTTGGAATACTCAATACCATTCATTCTGACTTTCCCAGTGATGATGACGGTGATTTCAGTAGCGATTTTATGGTAATGACGATCTTCACAATCGCCTTTTTTATACTCTTTGACAGCTACTTCGACACCATTGGTTTTGAGAAGGGTTGGTTCAAAGTTTCCCACAAACCATCCTTTTACCATATTTTCGAGTTTAGCTGTTTTCATTTGGGAATATCCAGATAGGCGCGAAGTTCATACATTTTGTTGTCGCTGTTCCACTCGATGACGTCGGTTCCGGTTAGAATCACTTCATCTAGTTGCAGTATAAATTCAATGATCGTAGTTTGACCGTCTTGGTAGATATTTTTTGCCTGAAAAGAGAGTTTTTGACATGAGTCAAAAATCCCTTGAATAGCTTTTAAAACGGCTTGTTTGCCTACTATTCGTTTGACAACTGGATCTTCCAGCGCAAAGGTATCGTAGAGTAAATCGGCAACCGCATGGATATCTTTCGCATTGAAAGCTCTGATGTATTGTTGTGTCAATTCTTTTAGCATGGGTGGTTTCTCTCAAATTCTTGGATTTTTGCTGGAGTATAAAACGTATGATAACGGCTGTTTTCTACCGTTACCACTCCCATCTTTTTATTGGCTAATACCATTTCGTTGAGTACAGGTGCAATGAAATATAAACCGTTTACATTGGCATCTTTTTTGATCATCTGCATGGCTGAAATGATAAAATCGGACCCTTTGGAAAAATAGTAGAACCCTGCAATGGCATGCTTGCTAATCGGACGTTTTTCTGCTGTTTCAGTGATCAAGTTAGCAGTATCGACTCTGGCATAAGACCAGCGTGGATGAACCGATTCAAAACTCAATACTCCGGCATCATAATAGGCGAATTTTCCCAATAATTTGTTGATATCATCTTCAAAAATCTGATCGGCATTGGCAACGATCAAAGGTTTTTCATTATCTATGGTTTCGATAGCCATTAGTGCACTGCAAGCTGCACCTTTGGTTTCTCGGTCAATTTTTATGATTTTGCATTGATGATCAGCTAACAAATTTAATATATTATCCAAATGATATTTTTTACAATCTTCGGTATTGACAATGAAAATAAATTGTTTTTTTTTCGTGATTGTAGAAAAATTATTGATGACATGTTCAATCATCGTTTTGCCATTGATTTCAACCAAAGGTTTTGGATAAGGGAATTCACTTTCAGGAAAGAAGCTGTTTTTCCCTGCCAACGGGATGAGGATATTGATCATTTCATAGCCTCCTCAAAATTTTTGATGTGCTGCTGAATATTTGCATAGTTTACATCTTCAACATTCTCAACTTCCATAACATGTGCACCGCTTGCTCGTGCTGCTTTAATACCGTTTTCGTTGTCTTCGACAATCATACATTCAGTGGGATGTAGACCCATACGCTCGATTGCTTTATTATACATTTCAGGATCAGGCTTGCCATATGTCACATCCTGATTGGAAATATAAAAATCGAGATAAGTATCCAATGAAGCCTTTTGCATCATCACTTCAATCGTATTGCGGATTGAGTTGGAACATACTGCCATACGATACCCTTCATTCTTGAGTTTAGATAAGGCGTACTCATGGTAAAAGCGGGGCTTACATTCAGCATATACAATCTCCATCGTGTATTGCTGTTTCATGTCATTAATAAACTCATGCAACCTTTTGGGAAGACCCCGTTCGGTTGAGAGCATTTCAAGTTTTTTTTTGGTAGGGAGGCCGTCATAGGTCACCAGATGATCGTATCGGCTAATTTCCATTCCAAATAGGAGCAATGCCTTGTTGAGGGCTTCATAATGCCAGTCTTTGGCTTCGATGAGGACACCATCCATATCAAATATGACCGCTTTGATTTTATTCATTGAAAAACTCCCGTGCAATTTCCGGATAATCGGTACAGAGCATGAGATTGTTTATCCCCAGTTCCTTTTCGATCTTCTTATAATGTTCCCATTCAGCTTTATAGTCTCGTTTATGCAGATCAGGTGACACTATGCAAATTTGTTTCTTCATATTTACATGATAGCTAATAGTTTCTTTGGAGATCCAATGATGATGAAATTCATCTAGCCATATGCCTTGTGCTTCCTCATAAAATGATGATTCTTTTTCATATTCACTTTGGCGCGTGAATACATTCATACTGTTTTTTAGGTATCCTAAGCTATCTGGAACCGACATATCAAAGACAAAATAGTTTTGTATGGCGTATTCAACTAACAATTTTTTTAATGTTGTCTGAAGACCATCTGCTTTGATATTAAGTGCAAGAGGAAGTGAAGTATCGTATTGGTTATAAATGGTAAAAAAATCTGTGACGCTTATGGCTGATGTATCAGCCATATCATGGGAAATAACTAAATGACCATTATAGTCTCGAATATCTGTTTCAGTACCAAACCCTAATTCAAAACTTCTTTCAAAAGCTATAGGTTGATTTTTTTCCGAACTTTTTTTCCAATATCCACGATGAGATAATATTATCATTTTTTCTCTTTTGTGAGTTCATCTTTAAAGTTTTGAATATATTCTTTAATACTGTGTAATGGTTTCCACCCTAAAGCTTCTGTTTTGGATGTAATTACATCCGCAGTCATACGATTACCTTTTCTTTCAGGTAACATGATGATATCATTTCCAAACATTTCTGCAATGTCTAGAATAGAATAAGCCTCCGGTGATCCTATTCCAAATTCATCACCATAACCATTTTCCCCAACCAGAATCAACCCATTTATAATATCATTGATATGTGTAAAATTGCGTTTTTGAATTCCTGGTGATACAATAGTAAGGGCTTCATTATTTTTTATTTTTTCTTTGAAAAGTCCGATTAATGTAGCATATTTGCCACTTTGTATTTCTCTTGGACCGTAGACATTATAGAAATAGGTAATTGCATAAGGTACATTGTACCAATTCCCATAATTCATTACTAACTCGGTATTAGTGGCTTTTGTCCATGCATATGGGCTTGAATTGCGTCCTAATCCTCCATCTCCAAATTTAGTAGAGCTTCCAGCATAGAGAATTTTACATCCTGCCTTTCGAACGAATTCTAAAACAGCAAATATACCATCCTTATTGTACCGCCATACTGTTTCCATATCGTCAAAACTTTGTTCGACACGGCTATATTCACCTAAGTGATAAACCATATCTGGTTTGAAAGTAACCAGAGATGCAATATTAGCTGTGTCGCCCCGTATGTAGGTTACATTAGCTACATGATTACTTTCACTTCCAGTAAAATAGTTATCTAAACTAAATATTTCAAAATTTTGATTTTGAGCCAGTCGTTCACATAAATGAGAACCAATAAATCCAGCACCTCCAGTCACAAGAATCTTTTTTTTCATATTTTTACACCTTAATTTAATCATTCCCAAACAGATCTCTCGTATAAACTTTGTTAACGACATCATTGAGAATCTCAGCGTGACGGTTGGCGATGATGACATCGGAGATGTTTTTGAACTCATTTAGATCTGTGATAACACGAGAGTTGAAAAAGTTCTCTTCGTGTAAGGTCGGCTCGTAAATAACAACTTCGATCCCTTTGGCTTTTAGCCGTTTCATAATCCCTTGAATCGCCGATGAACGGAAATTGTCCGATCCCGCTTTCATAACTAGACGATAGATGCCTACCGTTTTTGATGAGGCAAGTTTTGGGTCGGTATTGCGTGGGTTGAGCCCGAGTTTTTTGATGATGCTATCTGCTATGAAATCTTTACGGGTAGAGTTGGCATCGACAATAGCTCGGATCATATTACTCGGTACATCAGCGTAGTTGGCGAGGAGTTGTTTGGTATCTTTCGGTAGACAGTATCCGCCGTATCCGAAGGATGGATTGTTGTAGTGGTTTCCAATACGAGGATCCAATCCGATACCTTCGATGATTTGGCGGCTGTCCATACCATGGCTCTCGGCATAGCTGTCTAGTTCGTTGAAATAGGCAACACGCATCGCCAGATAAGTATTGGCAAAGAGCTTGATCGCTTCGGCTTCATTAGAGTCGGTAAATAGGATAGTAATGTCTTTTTTAATTGCTCCTTGTGCCAATAATTCCGCAAATACGCGGGCACGTTCACTTCGTTCACCTACGATAATACGAGAAGGGTAGAGATTATCATAGAGTGCCTTCCCCTCACGCAAAAATTCAGGTGAAAAGAAAATGTTGTGAGTATTGAACTGCTTTTTAATTTTTTGAACATAACCGACAGGGATGGTAGATTTGATCACCATTACCGCATTGGGATTGATAGAGAGGACATCAGCGATCACGTATTCGATACTTTTGGTGTTAAAGTAGTTGGTATCGGGATCATAATCGGTTGGAGTGGCGATAATGACAAAAGCAGCACCCGTATAGGCTTCGGTTTTATCGAGCGTTGCGCGGAAATTCAGATCATTCCGCAGGAGATATTCTTGAATTTCACGATCTTCGATAGGTGATTTTTTAGCATTAATCATCGCTACTTTTTCGGGGATGATATCGAGCGTAACTACTTCGTTGTGTTGTGATAAGAGAATTCCATTCGAGAGTCCGACGTATCCTGTTCCAGCAATGGCAATTTTCACTTTTTTAGAACCTTGAATCTTTCTAATTCATCCAGCTTTTCCCATGGATAATCGCTTTGACCCACTTGTCCTCGGCTGGCGACGTCGGCATAAAGGAATGTCTCAGCACTTGGATGATCAAGATCGAACTTTCGAGTAATCCAGTTCGGGGTAAGAGAAAAATTGTCATGAACAAACGACGAGAGGATATCATCATTTAGTCCATCACAGCATGTTCCACAGGTATCGACGGCGATGGAAGTTGGTTTGGCAACCCCGATGGCGTAGCTGATCTGAACGACCGCTTTTTTAGCCAGGCCCGCAGCGATGATATGTTTTGCGATCCAACGTCCCGCATAGAGCCCTGAACGGTCTACTTTGGTATAGTCCTTTGAACTTTGAGCACCGCCGCCGATAGGGGCATAGCCTCCGAAACTGTCGACGATGAGTTTTCGTCCTGTTAGACCGCTGTCATGGAGACTGGAGTGAGAGACGTATTTGCCCGTCGGGTTGATGTGGATGATACACGTTTTTGGATCGAAGAGATTGGTCGGCAACCCAGTATCGAGGATCAGCTCCATAATAAGCTCCCGCACCTGCTCAATACTCATCGTGTTGACACACGGAGCGGAGATGACGATGGTGTGGATCGACTGGGGATTGCAGTTTTCAAAGTTGTCTTTGACCCCGTAGTCCATTGTCACTTGGGTTTTGATATCAACACCGAGTTTATGGGGGTGGGCAATCGCGTAGTGGTACACTTTTTCCATCAGCATCCGTGCATAGGTAATAGCGCTCGGCATATAGTTGGCCGTTTCACAGTCGGCATACCCAAACATAATCCCTTGATCCCCCGCTCCGGTTTCGCCATCTTCTTGGTCAACTCCCTGCTTGATATCGGGAGATTGACGGTTGAGGAGAACTTGTACCTCTACATCATCGGGATGGAGACACTCTTCGCGGGTGAAGTGAGGGTGTCCGTTGTAGCCGATTTTTTTGAGGGCTTCAAGGGCGATATGTTTGTACTCTTTGGTACTGAGCTCAACAGCAGAAGTGACTTCACCACCGATAACAACATGCTTTCCCGCTACAAATACTTCACTTGCAACACGACTGTGGATATCACCGATAATGAGACGATCAACGATGCTGTCGGCGATGATGTCGGCACATTTATCGGGGTGTCCCGGAGAAACTACTTCGGAGGTAAAAAGATACATTTAAAAAGTCCCTTCTTGAGATTTATACCATGCATACATTTGAGTAATTCCTTCTTGTAAGTCTACCGTATGTTTCCATCCCAAAGCGTGAAGTTTGTTAACGTCGGTTAGTTTTTTCATCGTTCCATCAGGTTTATCGGTGTTGAAATAAAGCTCACCGGTAAATCCTACAATTTCACGGACAAGATAGGCTAGATCATGGATGCTGATATCGATACCCGTTCCAATATTAATGTGTGTGTTACGGATTTCGTTAGTTGCACTAAAGGTGTCTTTAAAATCTCTATTTTCCATCAGAAATATGCAAGCATCCGCCATATCCTCGGACCAGAGGAACTCACGCATCGGTTTACCGCTCCCCCAAATTTCTACCCGTTCACCGCTCACACCGAAACCTTTAAGATACCCTAGTGCGGTTTCAATGTCATCCATTTTTAAATCATCCAATACTGCTTGAGTATTATTTTCACTAAGCAGTTTCGCCAAATGAATTTTACGAATCATGGCGGGGAGGACGTGCGATTTTTCCAAATCGAAGTTATCATGGGGCCCATAGAGATTGGTCGGCATGACACTGATATAGTTGGTGCCGTACTGTAGATTATAGCTCTCACACATTTTGATGCCTGCAATTTTAGCGATCGCGTAGGGTTCGTTGGTGTATTCGAGCGTATCGGTAAGGAGACAATCCTCTCGCATCGGCTGAGGGGCATTTTTCGGGTATATGCAGGTACTTCCCAAAAACATCAGTTTTTTGACACCGTGCAGATAGCTTTGATGGATGACATTGTTTTGAATCATGAGATTATCATAGATAAATTCACCGCGATAGGTATTATTAGCTACAATTCCACCCACTTTTGCAGCAGCTAGGAAAACATACTCAGGTTTTTCAGTAGCAAAGAATTCGGCAACAGAGTGTTGATCGCATAAATCAAGTTCGTGATGGGTACGAGTCACGATGTTCGTATAACCACGTGATTCGAGATTTTTGATAATAGCGCTGCCTACAAGTCCACGGTGACCGGCGACGTAGATTTTTGAATTTAGATTCATAGATTCCTTTCTTTTGTCAGCGAATTACACTAATTAAACGAATTTGTATAAGAGTTATTTACTACTCTTTGACTTACTAACGATGATTGACCAAAGTTTACCAAAAGTCCAAGTTGTATATCAGTCGCTTTTAGATAATTGATTAACTGTGCCTTATGCGCAGATTCTAATGCAGAAAGTGCTTTTAGCTCAATAATGATTTCATGGTAACAAATAAAATCAGCTTGATATTTTTTCTCCAAAGGTTGATTCTTATAAAAAATTTCCAATTGAATTTCACGTTCATAAGGGATACCTCTATGCTTGAACTCAATTTCTAATGCTTCCTGATAAACAGCTTCTAAAAATCCAGCGCCAAGTTCGTTATGAACTGCAATACAAGCACCAATGATTCTATAGCTTTCTTCTTTAAAAAGAATGTTATTTCCAAAATCTGAGGTATCAGTACTTTTTGAATACATCTTTTATAAAACTCCTTTTTTATCAGCGAATGACGCTAGTTGAATGAATTAATTCAAAGCTTTTCACCCTTATTCGCAAAATCTGTGTAATTCGTTGATACGCTCCCTCTTACTCGAAATAACTCATGACTTTATAACCACCTTCTTGGAGGTAGACATCTTTAGTCATTAATTTCAGGTCTGATTTCATCATATCATCAACGAGTTCTTGGAGTTGGTATTCTCTAGTCCACCCCAGTTTTTGCTCTGCTTTGGTCGGATCACCTAACAAAAGATCAACTTCAGTCGGTCGGAAATATTTCGGATCGACGGCAACGACCTCTTTAGTGATTTCGACTTGATAATCAGGGTTGCTGCAGGATACGACGTATCCTTTTTCATCGACACCCTCTCCACGGAACTCTAAAGTGATACCAGCATACGTAAACGCCATACGGACGAAATCACGTACGGTTGTTGTGATACCTGTAGCGATTACCCAGTCCTCAGGCTGATCAGCTTGGAGAATCATCCACATCATTCGTACGTAGTCTTTTGCATGACCCCAGTCGCGTTTGGCATCGAGATTACCGAGATAGAGTTTGTCTTGTAACCCAAGTGCGATTTTAGACGCAGCACGGGTGATTTTACGGGTGACAAAGGTTTCACCGCGAACCGGTGATTCATGGTTGAAAAGAATGCCGTTACATGCAAACATACCGTATGCTTCACGGTAGTTGACGGTGATCCAGTAAGCATACATTTTAGCCACCGCATACGGAGAACGAGGATAGAACGGGGTGGTCTCTGACTGCGGAGTCTCTTGTACTTTGCCGTAGAGCTCACTAGTAGAAGCCTGATAAATTTTTGTTTTTTTAGTCAATCCAAGCAATTTGACCGCTTCAAGGATACGAAGTGTTCCTGTGCCATCGGCATTGGCTACATATTCAGGTGTTTCAAACGATACATGTACGTGAGACATCGCGGCGAGATTATAAATCTCATCCGGTTGAACTTCTTGGATGATACGGGTGAGATTCATACTGTCAGTCATATCGCCATAATGTAAAAAGAGGTTGCGGTTGTCGACATGGGGATCTTGGTAGAGGTGATCAATACGATCGGTATTAAACAAAGATGTACGTCGCTTAATCCCGTGGACAATGTATCCTTTTTTAAGAAGAAATTCGGCGAGATAGCTCCCATCTTGTCCCGTGATCCCGGTTATAAGTGCGACTTTAGAATTATTCATTTGTTTTCTCCACGATCATAATCATCTTCAATTCTCACAATATCATCTTCACCTGTATATTCACCGACTTGGGCTTCAATGATGACAAGCGGTATTTTACCCATATTGGCTAAACGGTGAAGCTCTCCTGCTTTGATATACGTCGATTCATTCGGATGAACGAGATAGGTTTGTTCACCTACGGTTACAGTAGCCGTACCACTAAGGACGATCCAGTGTTCGTTGCGATGAAAATGTTTTTGGAGACTAAGCCGTTTGCCCGGTTTAACTGTAATTCGTTTGATTTTATAGCCTACAGTGTCTTCAAGGATGGTATACGTTCCCCACGGGCGGTGTGCGGTACGGTGGATATGGGTAAGCTCGGGGTTTGTTTGTTTATGTTCTGCTACAATCTCTTTAACTTTTTGGGATGAACCTTTTTTGGTAATCAGAAGAGCATCATCGGTATCAATGATAATCAGATCCGAAACATCGATCAAACTGACCGGTTTATCCGAGAGAATTAAATTATTATGCTTATCGTTAGGCATATGTTCGGCTAACGCATCAAAACACCCGACATCGCTCCATCCGATATCACTAGCGATCATTTTCACCCGAGCACTCTTTTCCATCACGGCATAATCAATACTATCTTCAGGAATTGAGAGCATGTCTTCGCGATGGATACGGATGATATCACGTGTTATTGCATGGTTAAACGCATGTTTAGAAGCGGAATAAATTGTTGGAGCGTATTTTTCTAACTCTTGTAAAAAAATACCTGCTTTGAAACAAAACATGCCACTGTTCCAATAGTAGTTTCCTGCATGGAGATACTCTTCTGCCTTTTGTAAATTAGGTTTTTCATGAAATGCAAGAACATTTTCAGACTCAGATTCAATATACCCGAAACCGGTTTCGGGAAATGTCGGCGTGATACCGAAGGTGACGAGGTTGTTTTCATGTGCAAGCTGTTCTGCTCGTCTAAGAATATGTTGGTAGGCTTCTAGGTCTTTGATTAGATGATCAGATGGTGTCACCAGAACAATTGTCTCAGGTTCCAGTGCCATACATGCCAATGCAATTGCAGGAGCAGTGTTGCGTCCAACCGGTTCAAGCAAATAGCTGCTATGATCGTTTTGAATCTCTTCAAGCTGATCAAGTGCCAAGAAGTATTGTTCCGTATTGGAAACGATTAGCTGCGATGAACATACTGTTTGATTGCGCTCTACAGTCAGCTGGAAAAGGGATTTCCCACCGAACAGTTTGACAAACTGTTTGGGCATCAGAGTCCGGCTGATCGGCCACAACCGCGTACCGCTGCCGCCGCAGAGAATGATGTTGGTCATCGGATTTTTTTTCACTTATTTTTCCCTAATTCGTAGAGTTCTACCGTCGATTGGACATAGCCGTCAATACTGCCGCAGTCGTAACGTTTGCCTCGAAATTTATATGCGACACATTATCTGAACGCGCCTGTTCCATCAGCGCATCCGTAATCTGAATCTCTCCCCCTCTACCCGATTTTGTTATATGGAGAATATCGAAAATATCTGGGGTACGAATATAGCGTCCGATAATGGCGAGGTTGCTCGGTGCATCTGAGGGGGCGGGGTTTTCAAACATTCTGCTGACACGGTAGATGGCGGGCTCGATCTCTTCTCCTACGATGACTCCGTATTGGATGAGAGGTTTGGTGAGGATGGGGAGCATCTCTTTGGGCATTGCTTTAGTCGCGGGAAGGAAACGTGTTCCGTATCCGGCCGTCGGAAAGAGACATACGTGAATTAACGATTTTTTCTTCATTGATATCCATTCGGATTTTTGGATTGGAAATACCATGTATCACGGCACATATCCTCTAACGTTCGAGAGGCTCTCCATCCTAGAAGAGAGTTAGAGAAGAGAGAATCGGCGTAGCATACGGCGACATCACCCTCCCGACGAGAGGCGATCGTATAAGGAACACGGCGTTCCGATGCCTTCTCAAACGCCTTCACTACATCCATAACACTGTACCCTATTCCTGTCCCGAGGTTAAGTGCCGTGCATTGGGGAGTGTTTAATGCTTGGAGCGCTTTAAGATGCCCCTGAGCCAAATCAACGACATGAATGTAATCACGAACCCCCGTTCCATCATGGGTCGAGTAGTCGGCACCGAACACACTCAATTTCTCTCTTCGCCCAACCGCTGTCTGAGCGACAAACGGCATCAAATTATTCGGAACCCCCTGTGGATCTTCGCCAATCAGTCCGCTCTTATGTGCCCCTACTGGGTTAAAATAGCGTAAAATCATCATCTTCCATATGGGATCAGAGGTATACAGATCACGTAAAATCTCTTCGATAACGAGTTTAGTTTGACCGTAGGGGTTGGTGGTTCGCAAAGGATGCGATTCGTTTAGTGGAAGATACTCTGGATTGCCGTAGACCGTAGCCGATGAGCTGAACACAAGTGTTTTAATGTTATTCATATCCATGGCACGTAATAAGCACAATGTCCCATGAACGTTGTTATCATAATAATCGAGCGGTTTAGCAACCGATTCCCCCACCGCTTTTAGCCCTGCAAAATGGATAACTGCATCACATCCTTTCATTGCACCGCTTATCGCTGCTTCGTCCCGAATATCGCCTTGAATAAATGTCACATTTTTACCGGTAATCTGTTCCACTCGACGAAGCGCTTCTACAGAGCTATTGGATAGATTATCATACACGATCACCTCATACCCGTTTTCCAATAGTTCAACACAGGCATGTGAACCGATGTATCCGGCACCCCCGGTGACGAAAATACGAGACATAGTTTTCATCCGTTCAAACCTCCGTAACGGCGTTCACGTAATTCGAAATTTTCCAAAATCCCCATAAACTCATCTGCCGAAAAATCGGGCCAAAGCGTAGAAGTAAAAAAAAGCTCAGCATAGGCAGCTTGCCATAACAAAAAGTTGGAAAGACGGATATCTCCACCCGTACGGATAATCATGTCTATCTTGCCGAAAGGGGCAGTATCAAGATGGTTTTCTATCTGTTCAGCTGTAGGTGTAATATCATATTCTCGAAGTCGGTTGATGGCACGAATCATCTCATCGTGTGCTCCGTAGTTGAGAGCAAGTACCTGTGTCAGTCCAGTATGATGTGCTGTTGTCTCTTTGGTCAGTTGAATCTGTTTTTTAAGAGCTGAAGAGAATGGGTTTAAATCACCGATTGTTTCAAATCGGATATTATTTTCGATCAAAAGGGGAAGTTCGTTTTTTAAATACTTGGTCATTAGCTGCATTAAAAAAGAGACTTCCAAAGAGGGGCGTTTCCAGTTTTCAGTACTGAACGCATAAAGAGTGAGATATCGGATCCCGAAACGGGAGCATAATTGCGTTATTTCTCGAACTTTTTGAGCTCCCGCTTCATGTCCGAATGAGCGATTTTTATCTCGCCGTTCAGCCCATCTGCCATTTCCATCCATGATAATACCTATATGCTGGCACGAAAAATTCATAAAACAACTTAAAATAATATTTATTGTTATGCTAGCTGTTTTACACTAAAATTTAGATTAAAGCGATAGCATCAATCTCAACAAGTGCATTTTTTGGCAATGTTTTCACGGCTACTGTAGAACGTGCAGGCTTGTGGTTACCGAACGCTTCACCATAAATCGCATTGACTGCTGAGAAATCCTCCATATCCGCCAAAAAGATAGTCGTTTTGATCACTTTATCGAATGAGCTTCCGGATGCTTCTAATACAGCTTTGAGATTTACGATCACTTGAGCACATTGTTCACTTACGGTTCCATTGTTCATTTCACCCGCAGGAGTTAGCGCAATTTGCCCTGAAGTAAATACCATACCGTTTGCGATCATTGCTTGAGAATAAGGCCCAATAGCTGCGGGAGCATTAGGCGTTTGTACGTTTTTAATCACTGTTTTTCCTTATAGAATTTATTTCTTAGCTTTTCGCAATGCATCGTCAAGAATCGATTGATAGTCCTCTGTAGGCCAATATCCAGGCATCGCATAAAGTACTCTTCCATTACCGTCTAAAAAATAGCTCATCGGTACCATATTCGCTGAAAGTGTTTTCGGATAGACACTTTTATCACGGGTTACATGAACAGGAATGAAAGAGCTATTGATTTTAGAGATAATATCATCATCTGAAAGAGTTGTAGCCTCTAACTTTCGGCACCATCGGCACTGCTCTGTCGTAATAATTACCAACATAGGCTTAGACTCTTTTTTTGCTTTGGCTTGCGCGTGAGCAAATGTATCCTGCCATATAATCTCAGCGCCAAAAAGATTAGCCATTAACAATACCAGCAAAACTGTTTTTTTCATTCTTAACCTTTTAGTAAAACGGAATTTTACCGAAAATTATCGATCAACTTTATAAAAACAGCATAAAGATGATTGACCTCATCAATCGATGTCCGCTCATTCGGAGCATGGATCGTATCATTAATGACTCCAAACTCGATTACATCGATTCCGTATAAGGCTATATAACGGGCATCGGATGTTCCCCCTGCTGTAGAGTTTTTAGGTGTAATTCCACATATTTCATGAATGGTATTTGAAAGTGTTTGGACAATAGGGGTATTAGCATCAGTGACAAACGGATACGCCGATTGATCAAGATTTAGCGTGTAATCCAATCCCTCCAACTGTTTGGCTATAAATGAGGCAATTGTCTCTTTATCGGTACGAGTTGAATTTCGGACATTGAACATCATTTTGAGCTTACCCGGTGAAACATTGGTCGTCTCGATCCCTGCGCGGATATCGGTAATTACTAGCTGACTCGGGGCAAAATATTCATCCCCCTCATCCAAAAATGCACCGGCGATATTTGATAATACCGGGGCAATTTGATGGACCGGATTGATCGCTTTTTCGGGATAAGCGGCATGCCCTTGTTTCCCGATGATTTCGATAATACCGTTAATCGACCCACGACGGCCTACTTTAATCGCATCGCCGAATTGTTGTTCGCACGTCGGTTCGGCAACGACAACGGCATCGGGGAGGAGATGATGTTCTTTGAGATATGCTAACACCTCAACCGTCCCGAATTTCGCCGGCCCCTCTTCATCGGAAGTGAGTAAAATTGACAGTGTCCCCTCAAATTCACGTACTTCTTTAAGTGCTTGGGTAAATGCTGCTACACCGCTTTTCATATCCTGTGCGCCGCGTGCATAGATATATCCGTCTATTTCAGTCGCAACAAAAGGATCGGTCTGCCACCCTTCCCCGGCTGGGACGACATCCACATGTCCCGCAAAACAAAGATGTTTTCCTTCTCCAAAACGGCGATAAGCAAAAAGATTTTTTACCCCTTCACAGTCAATGCGAACGGTAGTAAATCCTTCCAAATAATCTTCTAAATAATCAAATATACCACCATCTTCCGGTGTGACACTGGGTGATTCCAAAAGCTTTTTAAATAATTCAATAACGTTCAATTATTTTCCTTCCAACTGCGTCTCATATTCCAGACGTAAACCTTGAGGCGTCATTATAAAACCTCTGAGTTTGATTTTGCCTTGTGAAATAGCCTGAGAATGTATTTCACATAAAGCTATAAGATGGTGATGTTCTTTTGAAATAGGACTTTTTTGGAGATTTCGTACCAGCGCTCCGCATATCACACATTCAGAAGCGACTACTTCACGGTAGCGTTTAATGTACTCTTTTTGATTTCCCAGCTCCAGTACATCATACTCTTTTGCCAAATTTTCTCGTAACCGCGCAGCATTGTGTAAAAAGTGGGGGTTCATATGCAGTGATTCGGCGAATTCCAACCCATAAACACTGCTTCCCCGCCCGGATTTTAGGATTCGATCATAAACCAACCGATCCCTTCCCTCATCATACCGGACGCTCAAATGCAGATGTACGACTTCTCGCAAACGGCTGAGTTCACTAATCATAGAGAGCTGATGCAGGTGGGTCGTCATTAAGAATAGACACCCTTTTTGTGAGAGTTCCATAATAGTACTTGCAACAATAGCAACCGCAGAGAGAGTTTCGGTACCGTGACTGATCTCATCACCCAGAACAAGTGAACGGGAAGTTGCTCGGCTAAAAATCGTGTTAAGTTCCAACATCTCTACTCCGAATGTGGAGAGTGACTTCGCCACATTATCACGCGATTGGATACGGGTATAGACCCCATCAAACAGTGAAAATTTCATTGCCTTCGCCGGAATAAAAAAGCCGGCTTGGGCCAAAGTTACAGCGATACCGATACTTTTCATCAGTGAAGATTTCCCGCTGGAGTTAATTCCATAAAGTAATACACCCCGGATATTGGCTCCATCATGCACTTTGGACTCCAACATAACCGTGTCGGGATAAGGTAAATCGAGATAATCACGATTTCCCATTACAATATCATTGGGGACATACGTGATACCTTGTGCTTCCACTAACAAATGGCGCAAACCGCTCATCTGCAAGAAATTTTCTTCACTTGATTCCACAAGAACCGGACGTGTAAGAGCATATTTTTGGGCATTGATCGCAGAGGATACTGCCACATCGACTTGAGCGATCCAATCCATGGTACGGTGAACAAAAAGGGTTTGATGCTGCAGCCATTGACGATTATGAAAATTGTTTTTAAGTTCAATCTCCCACCCTTCTAAAAGCGTATCTGATGGGAGAATAGAATTCAATTTATGTTGCACACAATACGATTGAATTTCAATAATAGACGCAAGTGCATTAAAAAAATCGTTAAATGCATCTTTTTGACGATTTTGAAGCGTCCACCATAAAAACTCTATATCTCCAATACGGAGCAATCTCTCCTGAAGCCACAGAGCATGAGGATTAACTCTTTCAATCCATTCAAAGCGTTGTAAAATTGCCTGCGAGTCTCTAATGGGCAAAAAAAGTCGAAAACGGCCCAACCGCTTCCCCATCGGGGTAGACATCGTTAAAAAAAGTTTTGCAATACTTGGAGCGCGTGAATCAGTACTCATAATTTCAAGCTGTTCTAATGCGTTATTACCAAGTTCCATCAACTCTCCCGTTTCCAAAAGTGTAGGAAGAGAATATCTAATAGTTATTTCTTGGTAATTTAGATAATCCGCCATCAATGCCAAAGCCTGAGCACAAAAGGGTCGCATCTCCAAACTTAAATGTTCAATGGGACTTAAAAGCGAATGCATATTGAACATCGTTTGAAAGAGCGTATTTTGTTCGGCGAGCTCGAACTTTCGATCATCATAAGTGACCGTAAAGGTTGTAAAATTACTCGCTATTTCATCAAAAACTTCTTTTGAAGATGCCCCGATAATCAAGTGTGTACTATTTGTCACAAACAGTAAATGCAATAAACGATCAATAGCGCTATAAGGATGCGACGGTTCGGCTTCAATTTCGCAAATCCACCCTTTTAAACCATAAGGCTCAAACATAGCCAAGCCGATTGAGTATCCACTGCGATTACGGCTAATAAAAATAGATGCTTGCGCGTTTCTAATCATTTTTGTACCACACTTTTCAAATTCATCAAATATATTATATCTATAAGGGACAAAAATAAAAAATTTAACTTTTATTTTAGTAATAATCGGGTTATAATCGCAAGCTTATATTCTAATCTAAGTTTAGGACATGCTAAATGAAACGCCCTACCCCGGTAAATGAAGAAGTTTTATTCGATGGACGAAGTTTGATTTCTGAAACCGATACCAAAGGTATTATCACCTATGTCAACCGCAAATTTACGGAGATGACAGGATACACGGCAGTCGAAGCCGTCGGACAGCCCCATAGTCTCTTACGCCATCCCGATATGCCTAAAGCAGGCTTCGAGGGGATGTGGAAAATAATCGAAAGCGGCAAAATTTGGGAAGGTTACGTCAAAAACCTTCGTAAAGACGGAAAATTTTATTGGGTTGTTGTCCATATTGTCCCGAAACTCAATGAGGCAGGAGAGATCATCGGATATATTGCTTCACGTAAAATGCCGGATCGAAATCGTCTAAAAATTGTTGAGCAGCAATACGCCGAATTACTGGCTGCAGAAAAAAAGGGTTAAACCTTTTGGTTTAACCATATCTTTTTCCGATACACTCTCCAAAACCACCATCCCTTAATAAATGTTTCTATCGTCATAGCGATATAAATCCCAACAATTCCACCTCCTAGTATCAGAACAATATAGGATGGCACAATTCTAAAAAGCCAAAGGGAACCGATCGAAATTCGCATGCTTAAGTTTGTAGCTCCGGCACCTCGTAATGCACCACTCAAAACAAAGGTTAAAGCCAGTGGAATTTGTGCAATACCGACAAGACGAAGATAAAGTGCAGCTTGTTCAATTGTCTCAGGATCTTGCGTAAAAAATCGGATCATTAGTTCTGGAAAAGCAACCAAAACAATCCCGACGCTTCCCATAAAAATCATCGCGATTTTTGCGCTGAGAATCCCCGATTCATACGCATCATCATATTGTTTGGCACCAATATACTGTCCGGCTAATACCATTGCAGCAACCGAGAATCCAAATCCCGGCATAAACGCTAACGCTTCTATCCGGAGTCCGATTTGATACCCTGCCAATGCCTCTGTCCCTTGTGAAGCGATCATCATAACAAACAGTAAAAATGATCCAACCCCTAGCACTTTCTCAATTGCGGCAGGCGTACCGATGGAAAGCATTTTTTTCAAATCAACCCGAGTAAAGATCGGATAGATCCCCAGCACTCCCCCTTTTCGGATTAAAAGCCACCCATAGATCAGAACACTGAACCCATAGGCACACACCGTCGCATACGCTGCTCCCTCTACTCCCATAGCCTCAAATCCGCCATGACCGAAAATAAAAAGATAATTTAAACCACCGTTTAGAAATGCCGAAGCGATTTTTATGACAAGCGAGCTTCGTGTGTCACCGGCAGCAGAGAGGGCACTATAAGCCAAAGTATCGAGAAAGATCAATCCCATCCCTAACGAAAGTATCCCAAAATACCCGCTTCCGAGAATCACGACCTCATCACTTGATCCCATCCAGCGAAAAAAGTCAGCCGAAAATGTCCATCCAATCATACCGATAATCAAGGAACCCGCTAAAGCGACCCATAACCCGACAAAGACTACCGCAGACGCACGATGTCGTCTTCCGCTTCCAATATAACGGGAAATCAATGCACTTGAGCCGATAGCATAAACACTCATAAATGCTTGGATTACCATCATAAACTGCATCGACAATCCAACCGCCGCTAAGGCTGCAACACCTAATGCCCCTACCATCAACATGTCAATGAGAATTTGAACAATATCCAGAAGATGTTTTAATGCAGCAGGAATTGCCAGCCGCAACACTCGCTGTTTCATCATCATGGTTCTCAGTTTTGAA
>Ga0074197_1000707_pt1 | contig 37003 bp, 28 predicted proteins | sample EPASupsiteSAE305_FD_64526 | JGI IMG/M metagenome (GOLD analysis project Ga0074197, IMG submission 64526) | Bioremediated contaminated groundwater microbial communities from EPA Superfund site, New Mexico - SAE3-05 reassembly with SPADES | ecosystem: Environmental > Aquatic > Deep subsurface >...
TATCAGTAGAAGAAATTAAGAGAGTTGAGCACAAACTAAATGATCGACCGCGTAAGGTTTTGAACTTCTATAAACCAAACGAGGTTTTTAATAAACTTGTTGCACTAAAAGTTTGATACCACATTGTAAAAATATGACTGTCAATCAAGTCAATGTTAAAGTCTGGTAAAGAACGCATGGCGGATTCGCAGGTTTGGATGATTTGGCGTAGACTAAACCGAAACGGCTATGGATCAGGAACAGACTTTTCAATTGAATTGGCAACAAAATACTTTCGATGGGCTGAATGACGCGATTCTGAATGAAATTGTTCGAGCGATGGCTTTGCCTCGGAATAAGTATGTCAAGGCTTTGATCGGGTCACTCGTGGGGAGGGCAACGAGAAGATTTTCTGAACTGGTGCTTGGAATGGACTGGCAGATTGGTTTGCACGGTCCTTCAGCAGGAGCTCAGTGGTTACTTCCAAATTTCATCGCTGGCAGTCAGGCGCATGGTCTGGAGAACATTCCTGAGAAAGGCCCATTATTGATCGTCTCGAATCATCCAGCCTCCTATGATGGATTATTGATCGCCGGATTTATAAACCGACCAGATTTGAAGATCATTGTTGGCGAGATCCCGCCGTATCAATACTTGAAAAACATCAGCCGCCATACCATTTTTTCGCCGCCTGTTCAGAATACGAGCGGGAGAATGGGTACGGTTCGGGAAGCGATTCAGCACCTGAAGCAACAGGGAGCATTACTGCTCTTTCCGCGCGGGGGAATAGAACCGGATCCGGCCTTCATGCGCGAGCCGGACGCGGAATTTGATCGCTGGTCACGCAGTCTGGAGATATTTATCCGGCAAGTACCGAGTTCGAAGGTTCTGGTCAGCATGGTAAGCGGGGTGATCGCGCCGGATGCAATGCGCCATCCGATCACCTGGTTCCGCAGATCGAGACCGGACCGGCAACGCCTGGCTTTCATTTATCAGATCATTCTGCAGATCATGAGTGGAAAGGAATTGTTTGGGTTGAGACCGGTTGTAACCTTTGGGGAGGTGCTGTCCGGGTTGGATCAGGCGGAGATATTAAAGGAAGTCGAGGCGGCGGCGAGACGGACATTACTGCGCCATTCCACCCATTTGAACCAACAAGTCGGCGGGGAATAAGGAGCCTGAATGGGGAACTTTGGATAAAACCGCGAATAAGCGCCTATTTCCAAAGGTGGAAAGGCACATCGATGATCGCCCTGGTGTAACCTTTTTCCTTGCGATCATACAACAAGGCAAGCCGGAGAATTACCGCGCTTTGATTATGTAACAAATTATGCCAAAAGTTGGCCGGCACAAACTCCGGCAACAAAACCGTGGCTCGCTGGCCATCCGCGGCTTGCTCGTCGATCTTGTTGAGATATTCCAAAAAAGGGCCAACCATCGAACGATAAGGGGAGGGGACGATCACCAAAGGGATATTTTGCCCCCATTTTTCCCACTTTTGTTGAAGAGCCGCAGTTTTTGAAGGGTCAATCTCAATGTATAAGGCGGTAACATTCCGGGAGATGGACTTCGCGTAACGCAAGGCTTCCACGGTCCCCCGATGCACGATCGGCGAAATGGGAATCACGATCCGAGGTTTTGGGTAGGCTTTCATAGCCTCAGGTTTTCCGTGCAAGGCAAGTTCCTGGGATACTTGCTGGTAATGTTCATGGATCCGGTTGAGGATGAAAACGAGGCTGGGAATGAGCACGATGACAAACCAGGCACCATCAAAAAATTTACTGATGGCAATGATGCCCAGAGTGGTAAGAGTAACCAAAGCCCCAAAACCATTGACGAGAGCCTTAACCAGCCAGGAATCTTGACGAAGATTCCACCAATGGACGACCATACCGGCTTGCGAGAGCGTAAACGCCAGAAAGACCCCTACCGCGAAGAGCGGGATGAGGGAATGGCTGTCGCCCTGAAAAACAATGATCAAAAAACCCGTCAGAATGGATAGCGAGATGATCCCATTGGTATAAACCAATCTGTCCCCGCGGTTCGCGAACTGGCTGGGTAGAAAATGATCCTGGGATAAAACACATGCCAATCTCGGGAATCCGGCAAAACTGGAATTCGCGGCAACCGAAAGGATGAGCAGGGTGGAGATCTGCACCAGGAGATAAAGCGGACCCGCCCCAAAGATCCGCGAGGCAAGGGCGGAAAGGATTGTTTCCTTGCCATCCGGTACTACCGCGAAATACTGGGTCAACCCGATCGTGCCCAGGAAGAGACTTCCCATCAGGGCTGCCATCAGGAGCAAGGTGATCTGGGCATTTTTGACCGAGGGTGGTTTAAAGGCAGGAATTCCATTGCTGATGACTTCAATTCCAGTCAGGGCGGTACAACCTGAGGCGAAGGTATGCAATAAAAGGAAGAGAGACACGTTTTTAGAAGGAGGTGGGGCGGTGGAAACAAAGTTCGATGGAGCCGCGCTTCGAGCCTGGATCAGACCAAAAATGATCAGAACAAGATAACTGAGGATGAACAGATACACAGGAATGGACATCAAGGTGCCGGACTCACGCAACCCTCTTAAATTCGCGAGGGTGATGAGGAAGAGGATAAGCAGGGAGATCGAAACCCGATAAGACCAAAGCGCGGGAAACGCGGAAGCGATGGCTTCAACCCCCGCGGTGAGGCTGACGGCGGCTGTCAGAACATAGTCTACCAACAGGGCGGAAGCGGCGACCAAACCGGTGATCTTTCCAAGGTTTTTTCGGGCTACGGTATACGACCCTCCTCCATGAGGATAGGCGGGGATGGTCTGGAAATAGGAAATTGCCACGATAATGATCATGGCGGTAATGGCAAGAGCGATCGGCCAGGCGAAGACCAATCCGGCTGAGCCGGCAATGACCAGACCGAGGAAAATCTCCTGATTGGCATAAGCGATGGAGGATAGAGCGTCGGGAGAAAAAGCCGCCAGGGCTTTGAAGATGGATAATTTTTCTGACTTGAGTTGTTGGGTGGGAAGAGGGTTACCAGTAAGATGGCGGAACAAGTTACGCATAAGTTCATCATAATTCAGGCTTGAAATGAATACAAGTACTGGTTGGCGGGTAGCGGGTGGCGGGTGGCGGGTAGGGGGTGGTTGGTAGCGGGCGGCGGATGGTTAGTGGTTGGTAGCTGGTGGCGAGTAGCGGGTGGCGGGTAGGGGGAAGCGGGGATTAAAAACCGCCTCGGGTTGGCGGTTTTGATTGTTGCTTTGTCGGGGTGCCCGGATTTTGAAATCCCTCGATGGGGGAAGCGGGGACTTAAAAACCGCCTCGGGTTGGCGGATTTGATGCTTGGGCGGGGTGGCGGATTTTGAAATCCCTCGATGGGGGAAGCGGGGCCAGTTAGCTGGCAGCGGGTAGTGGGTAGCGGGTAGTGGGTGGTGGGTAGCTGTTAGCGGGTAGTTAGTCGCAGGGAACGAGAACTAAAAAACCGCCTCGGGTTGGCGGTTTTACTGCTTTGTCGGGGTGCCCGGATTTTGGAATCCCTCGATGGGGGAAGCGGGGACTTAAAAACCGCCTCGGGTTGGCGGTTTTACTGCTTTGTCGGGGTGCCCGGATTTGAACCGGGGACCTCACGGACCCGAACCGTGCGCTCTACCGGTCTGAGCCACACCCCGAATAGCGTGGGTTATTATACAACCCCGTGCCTGTTTTGGCAATATCAACCCGCCTTTGGTATAATTAAATTTCGTATAGAATTGTTCTCCCCCGCGGAAATCCCGTGATGAAGGATTGGCATGGAAACCGGAAATATTAAGAGTGTAAATATTGAAAACCAGATGAAGGACGCCTTCCTCGATTACGCGATGAGCGTGATTGTGGCCCGCGCCCTGCCTGACGCGCGGGATGGCTTAAAACCTGTTCACCGCCGAATTTTGTATTCGATGTACGATATGGGCATTCGCGCCAGCGGAAGTTTTAAGAAGAGCGCCAGGATTGTTGGCGAAGTGCTGGGTAAGTACCACCCGCATGGTGACCAGGCGGTTTATGACGCGATGGCACGCATGGCGCAGAATTTCAGTCTGCGATACCTCTTGGTGGATGGTCAGGGTAACTTTGGCTCAGTTGACGGTGACCCACCCGCCGCGATGCGTTATACCGAAGCCCGCCTGAGCAAGATGGCGGAAGAAATGCTGGAAGACATTGACAAGGAAACGATCGATTTTGGACCCAACTTCGACGATTCCCTGAAAGAACCCCTGGTTTTACCTTCCCGCCTGCCAAACCTTTTGCTAAATGGTACCAGTGGAATTGCCGTTGGTATGGCGACTTCCATTCCACCCCATAACCTGGGTGAACTTTCCGCTGCTATCAATCACCTGATCGACCATTATGAGACGATTGAGGATGTGAGCACCGAGGAGTTGATGGAATTTGTAAGCGGTCCGGATTTTCCAACCGGAGCAATGATCCTTGGACGAGAGGGTATTCTGCACGCCTACTCCACCGGCAAGGGCAGGCTGGTGATGCGCGGGGTTGCTCAAATTGAGGAAACAAAAACCGGAAGACATCAGATTGTGATCACCGAGATCCCGTATCAGGTGAACAAAACCTCCCTGATCGAACGGATCGCCGAGCTGGCGCGGGATGAAAAACTTGGCCAGATCAGCGATCTGCGGGATGAGAGCGATCAGCGCGGAATGAGGATTTTCATTGAGCTAAAGCGCAGCGCCCAACCGAAAAAAGTTTTAAATCAACTCTTCAAGTACACCCAACTGCAATCCACTTTCAGTGTGCAATTGTTAGCCCTGGTAAACGGAGAGCCACGCACCCTGACCTTGAAGAAAGCCCTTCACCTTTTCATTGAACATCGCCTGGATGTGATCACCCGCCGAAGCGAATTTGAACTGCGCAAAGCCAAAGCCAGAGCTCACATTCTGGACGGATTGCTGATCGCCTTGGCGAATATTGATGAGATCATTAAACTGATCCGCGGCGCCGATAGTGCCGAGAGCGCCAAAGAAGGCTTGATGACGCGCTTTAAGCTCAGCGAGCTGCAAGCTCAGGCGATTTTGGATATGCAGTTACGCAGGCTGGCTGCCTTGGAGCGGATGAAGATCGAGGACGAAGCCCGTCAGGTTCAGGAGCAGATTGCCTACCTCGAGGACTTGCTGGCCAACCCACAGAAGAAATTGGCATTGATCAAAGCCGATATGCAAGAGTTGAATGACAAATACGGCGACGCCCGTAAGACCCGCATCGCCGGTGATTTAAATGAAGACTTGCGAGAAGAAGACCTGGTTCAGGACGAGAGTGTTCTGGTGACTTTAACCGAAAAAGGCTACATCAAGCGAACCAACGCGGCTACTTATCGCAATCAGGGCCGGGGTGGTCGCGGTGTGATGGGACATACCACCCGCGAGGAAGATGAAGTGATGTTCATGTTCCCAGCCCGCACCCTGTATACGGTATTGTTCTTCAGCGACAAAGGCAAGGTTTACAGCGAGAGGGTTTATCAGATCCCCGAAGCGGACCGAACCGCCAAGGGCACTTCGATTCACAATATCTTAAATTTGGAGCCTGGCGAAAAGATTACCGCCACCCTGCCGATCGCCGATTTTAACAGCCATGGATTCTGTATCATGGCGACCAGTAACGGCAGGATGAAACGGGTGGCGCTGAGTGAATTCAGCGCGGTGCGTAATAGCGGTCTGATCGCCATCAGTCTGCGCGAGGATGACGCTTTAGGTTGGGCGCGCCTGTGCGGCGACAGGGAAGAATCCTTCGTGGTCACCGAAATGGGCAGGGCGTTACGCTTTTCGGTCAGCGATATCCGCGTGATGGGCAGGTCAGCCGGCGGCGTGCAATCCATTCGGCTTGCCAAAGGCGACCGGGTAACGAGTATGGAGGTTGGCGAAGCGGGGGGCAGCTTATTGGTGATCACCGCCAACGGGTTTGGAAAACAAACCCCCTTGGAGGAATACAACCTGCAAAACCGCGGCGGACAAGGCGCGGCGACCATCGACCGACACGCCATCGAGCGGATTGGCAAGGTCGCGGCGGCGAGAGTGGTTCAAAAAGAAGATGATTTAACGATCATCTCCGCCAATGGGATCATTCTGCGGCTTAAGGTGAAGAATATCAAGGAATCGAGCCGCAGTACCAAAGGCGTTAAATTGATCAATCTTGACGATGGAGACAGTGTGGTCTCGCTGGCTCGGATTAGGGCGGCGGATCTGGGACCAATTCTTGAGGAAGGCTCGAAGGAAGATATCCTCGAAGCGGATGAATAAGGATAAGCAAAGCTCATAAAGACCCCGGGAGCAACAAAAACCCCGGGGTTTTTGTTGCTCCCGCAGGTTTTTTGGCAAGATTGATCCATCTGAGAACGGCAGCCTCATGATTGCCGGGAGATGACAGAAACATTGTAGTTTCATAATAAACCAGGTTTTGGGGGCGGAAGAATATAAAATAATAGCGTGAGTACAAAACTTAAACTCTCTGAATATGCGCCCAGGGATGACCTGGCGGGTTTACCACCCTTGTATGGTTTATATTGCCATGCTCGCGGGCTGGAAAATACCGATTGGAATGGCACAGCCGGCGTGAGGTCTTATGCGTAAAATTTTTACGAGTATGCGTTTCCATCTGTTGGGGCTGATCCTGCTCGCGATCATTCCGACCTTTGGGCTGCTGATATTTACCGGGCTGAGACAACGCGAAGCGGAAATTGCGCATGCCCGGGAGGACGCCTGGGTTTTGTCAAATATAGTTTCCCAATCGCTGGATACGATGGTGGAAAGTACCCGCCAGATGTTGGTTTTTATTTCTACTTTTCCGAGTGTAAGGACCCCCGACCTGGAACATTGTACGAATGTCCTTTCAAATTTTTTGGAGGTTTCCGATCAATATACCAATATCGGCGTGGCGGATGCAAACGGAGATATATTCTGCAATAGTATTCCAATGACAGAACCGGTAAATATCGCGGATCGGGGGTATTTTCGGCGGGCGGTAATGTTCAAGGAATTTTCCGTCGGAGAATTTCAGATCGGACGGATCACCCACAAGCCGAGTCTGAATTTTGGTTACCCTTATTTTAATGAGGATGGACAACTGCTCGGAGTGGCTTTCGCCGCCCTTGACCTGAATTGGTTTGAAGATTTTTTTAAAGTTATTGAAGCACCTTCCGGAACGGAATTGCTGATCGTTGATCAAAGCGGGCTGATTCTGGCGACCAATATTGACTCGGAAAAACGGGTGGGCGAACAGTTGAAGGATACGGAATTCCTTTACGCGGTCATCAACCTTAAAGAACATGAAACCATCGAACTAACCGGCTCTGATTATATTAAGCGTTTGTATTCCAACCTGGTGATCGGCAACAGCGAGGCTGGCAAGGTCTTTGTGGTGGTGGGTCTGCCGCTAGCCCAGATTTACGCGGAATCGACCCTCATTACCCGAACCAACCTGATCGGTTTGTTGATCGTGGCAATGATCGCTTTTGGATCAGCCTGGATTTTCGCGGAATTTGGCATTGTCAGGCGGTTGACCCGATTATTGGAAGTGGCGCGCGAAATTAGCGCGGGTAACCTGAGCGTTCGTTCCAATATCCAGGTTGGGAAGAGTGAGCTAAGTCAATTGATTGTGGCGGTAGACGGGATGGCTGAAAACCTGCAGGCTCGCGCCCGGATCAATGAGGAACGCGAAAAACTGCTGGATGCCAGCAACGACGCGATCTTCATGCGCGATCTGCACGGGTATGCGCGTACCTGGAACCGGGGCGCGGAAGCAATGTTTGGGTATGGGGAGCAGGAAGTAAAGGGGCGTCATCTGCCAAGTATCCTGCGCACGATTTTTCCAAAACAGATTTCTGAGATTGAAGAGGAATGTTTGCGGGACGGTCGTTGGACAGGAGAACTGATCCATTTCCGCAAAGATGATTCCAGTGTGATCACCTCCAGCCGTTATGCCGCCATGGTGGACGATGACCGTTCGCTCTACGCGATCATGGAAAGCCATACCGACATCGGGCAGTTGAAGCAAGCCAACGCTGACCGCATGGCTCGTGAAATCGCGGAGAAAGCCAGCCAGGCGAAGAGTGAGTTTTTGGGAAGAATGTCCCACGAACTCAGAACTCCCTTGAACGCGATCCTTGGTTTTGGTCAATTGCTTGAAATGGACGAAATGGCGCCGGATCAGCGCCAGAGCGTAAATTACATCCTTAAGAGCGGACGGCACCTTCTGGATCTGATCAACGAGATTTTGGATATCGCCAGAATTGAAGCGGGACGGATATCGCTCTCGCTGGAGCCGATCCGGCTTGAGGACGCGGTCAATGAGGCCATGGACCTCATTCGCCCACTGGCGGATGCCCGGGATATTCGCATGTTCCTCAAGATCCCCTCCTCAACCGATGTTTACGTGATGGCGGACGCCCAAAGGCTTAAACAGGTTTTCCTTAACCTGCTCTCCAACGCGGTTAAGTACAACCGCTACGGTGGAACGATTGTAATCACTGGCAGCCTGACGGTAAGCGGTGATTTACGCCTGGATATGCGTGACGAAGGTCCCGGCATCCCGGCTGATAAGATGGAAAGGCTCTTTCAACCGTTTGACCGTTTGGGTTTGACTGATAAAGATCAGCAAGGCACCGGTTTGGGACTCATGCTTTCGCGGGGTTTGATTGAAGCGATGAATGGCAGGCTGTGGGCGGAGAGCGAAGAAGGTAACGGAACATTGATGCGTTTGGAATTGCCCCTGGTTACCGAGGAATTAAAGGAGAATCTAATGGCTGAGGTTGATGAGTACCTTAAAAACACCCATCAGGAGAATAACGGTGTAGTGCTTTATATTGAAGACAACCTTGCCAATATCAAACTGGTTGAAGCGATCTTGAGCCGGATTCCCATGGTGAAGCTGGTAACCGCGATGCAAGGACATTTGGCGATGGATATGGCGCGCGAACATCTGCCAGATCTGATTCTCCTGGATGTTCACCTCCCGGATATGAATGGGGCTGAATTGCTCGCCATGCTAAAGCAAGAGCCTGAGACGCGAAAAATTCCGGTGATCGTAATTTCTGCCGACGCGACCAATATACAAGTACATAAATTTATGGACCTGGGAGCGGAAAAATACCTTACCAAGCCGATCGTGGTCAAGGAATTTATTGACGTGATCAGCGAAGCGCTCAACAAGCCAAAGGATAAAGCCGATGAATGATTATCAGCCTGGAAAAGAAAAGATCCTGATCATTGACGATCAGGAGATCAATATCAAAGTACTGGAAAGCCTGTTGGCACGCCATGGTTTCAGTGATTACCGGGGCTTGCAGGATAGTATGATGGCGGTGGATGTGTTCCTTGAATGGAAACCGGATCTGGTTTTATTGGATCTTTTGATGCCCAATATTGATGGTTATCAAATCCTGACCCGCCTGCGGGCAAACATTGACGCGGATGATTACCTTCCGATCATGGTTTTAACCGCCGATGGTTCGACCGAGGCAAGGCGAAAGGCGCTCTCAATGGGCGCGGCTGACATGCTTACCAAACCATTCGATTCGCTGGAAGTGATGTTACGGGTTACCAATTTGCTTAAAATGCGTAATTTGCACATCAAAAACCAAAAACAGAATGAGATGTTGCAGCAACTGGTAAAGGCACGCACCGAGGACCTGGGCAGGCAATCGCGCCGGCTGGCGACTTTAAGCGATATCGAGCACGCGATAGCGGGTAATCTTGATGTCGATGACCTGCTCGCCAAGGCTCTGGAGCGGATCAAAGCTGAATTGGAAGTGGACGCGGTGTCTGTACTTCTTTCCAATCCGAGCGAGCAATGCCTGGATTACAAACTTGGGCTGGGGTTCAATTCGATTACTCCGGAAAGTTGTCGGTTAAAGCTTGAAGGCGGATGCCCTGGTGATCAGGTGAGCCGAATGGATGAAACCCTCATTCAGGGCTTGCCGGATCGTTCCTTTGAATGGATGTGTACACCCAAACTCGCGGCGGAAGGGTTTAAAACCTATATCGGAATTCCATTGACGGTGAAGCATGAAAACCGAGGTGTGCTGGAACTGTTTCACCGGGAGGTGATGAAACCTAATCAGGACTGGATGCAATTTGTGGAAACCCTCGCCAGCCAATTGGCGGTGGCGGTTGAGAACGCCAGTCTTTACAAGGATATCCGACAATCCAACTTCGATCTGGTGAACGCCTATGACGCGACCATTGAAGGCTGGAGTAGGGCGATGGATATGCGTGACAAGGAGACCGAAGGTCATACTCGCAGGGTGACCGAATTAAGCCTTCAAATTGCCAGCATCATGGGTTACGGGAATGAGGATCTGGTTCACATCAAACGAGGAGCGCTGTTACACGACATCGGTAAACTTGGCATACCTGACCGGATCCTGCTGAAACCCGGTCCTCTGACCGAGGATGAATGGGTTGTAATGCGGAAACACCCCACTTTCGCTTACGAAATGCTGGCTCCAGTGGATTACCTGCGTCCAGCGCTGGATATTCCTTATGCCCACCACGAGAAGTGGGATGGAAGCGGGTATCCGCGAGGGTTAAGCAAAAAGGAAATTCCCATGCCTGCCCGAATTTTCAGTGTGGTGGATGTATGGGACGCGCTAACTTCGGATAGGCCTTACCGGAACGCCTGGTCCAAGGACCAGACCGCGGAACACATTCACACGAGCACCGGATCGCATTTCGATCCCGAAGTGGTGGAGGTCTTTTTCGATCACTTACAAGCGGCAAACCAATAACCCCGATCTTTGAAAAGGATGACAAAGCCCTAATCGGAATTGGTTGGGGCTTTTTTAATCACAGCCCGGATGTAACCTCAACCGGCGACTTGCGCACGAGGCAAAGAAGGTTTAAGATTTCAGCGGGAGGAGATGAAACATGGTCCAAGTTCCGGTTTCGGTTTGGGAGCAAATTCCGATCATCGTGGTTTTTTCCTTGCTGATGGCAGGCCTGGGGTGGGTTTTTACCGTATTGTTCAGCCGTCAGATCGACAAAACCCACGAAATGTACTCGCGCCACCTGGCGGAAAATAACGAACAATGGCAGAAATACTTTGACAACCGGGCGGAGGGTTTTTTGCGCGTAGGCGAAGGCATGGAGCAACGACTCGATCTTTTGGCTGGGGTTTTGGAGGAACTGCGCCAGGTGATCGCCCGACCTGGCAGGCAAACCAGAAAATAAGCTTTTTTTTAGAAAGCCGGCGGGGAAAAAAGGAGGACTTATAACCAGAGAAAAACGAAAATCAACCATTGATTTGACTGAAACTGAAGCGCGAGTGAATCAGTTGAGCGGTCTGTTCAGGGATTTGCTTGAAATCGTCAAACGAAATTTGTCCGACGATGGGGAGGATTCCGCCGAAAGGCAACGCCTGGTGGTAAATGCCAGCAAGGAGCTGAGGGCAATTCTGACCGATATCGCCGCCGAGAACGGCGGTCGGGGAGCTAATTCCGAGGTTGGAATACCCGCCCGCCTGGATCTCAGCCCGCTTAGCGCGTTGGAATTGGCGGAATTGATTGGCTTGGGGATCGACGGGCTGGAATCCAAAAACTCAGGGCATTGATCCGATGGGCGGCGCAAGTACTTTTCCCCGTTAATAAAATGAAATGGATGGATGTTTAGAATACAAGAACTTTGTCCGCTTCGAGATTCCAATCTATAAGCGACGCCATTGTTCCGACTTGAACGCCTTCGATCAACATCTCCTGCCCGAGACCTCGGGTCGCCTGGCAGGTCCCTCAGGTCGCCACCTCGCCTTTGGCGAGCACATATCTGAGCATTTTTTCGAGGTTGTAATATCCTTGTGGGGTGGATTGATTTTTTTGAGCGCAATGGACGGCATCCCCCATGAGAAAAATCCGCACCCTGGCTTCCTCCCGCTTGACGAGGTTCATTGCGACCCGCAAGGCATTGTAGGGGCGTTCATTGCCATACGGGCCATCGTTTATGATAATCAGGAATTTCTGTTCAGGCATGCGACCTCCAAAAGGGGGAAAAGTTTGGCTTATTATACCGGATGATGAACAAATCCCGACCAACTTCAGAGTTTCTGGTTCAAATTGAGGCTGAATTGGCATCCCGCGGATTGGGTTGGTTTACCCGTTTGGCCTGGCGGGTGGTGGAACCTGGTACCCCTTATCGTGACAATTGGCATATTGGATTAATGTGTGAATACCTAGAAGCGGTTTTGAATCTCGAGATCAATAATCTGATCATCAATATTCCCCCAAGGCATATGAAGAGCTTGCTGGTTTCTGTATTTCTGCCGGTTTATAGCTGGCTGCGAGCTCCTGAGACCCGCTGGCTGACCGGCAGTTACGCCTTGCCGTTGGCGACCAGAGACGCTCTTAAAAGCCGGCGTTTGATTCAGAGCCCCTGGTTCAAAGAGCGTTTTGGCGATCGATTCAATCTGTGCGGAGACCAAAATCGGAAAGCGCGTTACGAAAATGACCACGGCGGCAGCCGACTGGCTTTCAGTTTCAATTCCGCGGTCACCGGAGAAGGTGGCGACGTATTGGTAGTGGACGATCCGTTGCGGGCACAGGACGCGGACAATCCAGCCGCCATTGAGAAGGTGAATGAGATTTTTGATCAGGCGATCACAACCCGGGCAAACGATCCGCGGCGGGTTCGCCGAATCATCATCATGCAGCGTTTGCACGAGAACGACCTGACCGGGCATCTTCTGGCGAAGATGGAGCAGGGAGGGGAGCGATACGAGCATTTATGCCTGCCGGCGGAGTATCGGGCCCGAGCGTATTTCCCGCCCGCCAATCGGCCAGGTTGGCGGGACCCGCGAAGCAAGCCTGGTGAACTACTTTGGGAAGGGCGGTTTGGGGAACGCGAAAACGCTGCCGCCCGGGCAAATTTGGGTGAACGCGGTTATAGCGGTCAGTATGCCCAACTGCCCATGCCTGCCGGGGGAACGATTTATCTGGCCGAATGGTGGCGTGGAAGAAATCGGGTGGAGCTGAATTGGGCTCGCTCACGGGTGAGTGTCCGCTATCTGAGTTGGGACACCGCCTTGAAGGACGGGCAGGAAAATGATCACAGTTCGATGGTGGTGGTGGAGTTGCTCAACGATGGCAGGGGGCTGCTTCGGGAAGTGATCTGGGGCAAATGGACCTTCCCGCGCCTGGCGGAGGAGATCATCTTTCAGGCGGAGCGCTGGAACTCGGATGGCTTGCTGCGCGGGATTGTGATCGAGGATAAAGCCAGTGGGATAAGCGCCTTGCAAACCTTGCGCCAAAGCGCTCCGGCTTGGATCGCGGCTGTGTTGGCTGGTTTTTCGCCCGGCCTGTTGAGCAAGGAGGCAAGGGCTCGCCAGGCGAGTTTGTGGTGCGAGCGCGGGATGGTTATATTGCCGCTGCCGGCTCAGGATGCGGGTTGGCTGCCCGATTTTGAAAGCCAGCTTTATGCCTTTCCGGCGGGGCGAACCAAAGACGCGGTGGACGCTTTCAGCCAGGCGATCCTCTTTCTGGAACACCTTCTGTCGGGATGGTGGCAAGGCGGGCGGGGAGGAGAGCGAGGGACGTCAGAGCGATTATAAAATGGTAATGGAACTGTAAGGCTGGAAAAAGGTTTTGAAAAAAGGCTTTTGCTATAATAAAGTGAGTGAATCTATGAAAAATATTACTCAACTTCATCAATTTTTACTCAGCCTTTTATGAAAAATTATTTCAGATCCCGAATCGAAGGCGCGGACGCTTATGACCATTTAATGGCGCGGGTGGTCAATGGTACGATCAATGCCTCGATCTCTGGGAGCGTGATCGCCATTCTACTTTATCTGATTGGCAGTATCTCAGGCAAATTTCTGGTTTTTATTGCCATCTTTTTAGGCATCTCCCTCATCGCGCGGGCGGCATATTACAAAATATCGGTTAAAAAAGCCGGGTTGCTGATCATCATCAACGGGATCATGCTGGCGATCGGTTTCATTATCAGCTCTGGGAATGTTAACCGCCCGGGAACCTCAATTTTTATTGTCGTTATTGGCTTAGGCGGTTTACTGATGGGCTTGCAGGGCGGGTTGATCACGGCCGCGGTCTCGATTGTAGTGGTGGAGGTTTTTGAATGGATGCAATATTCCGGCCTGCTGATACCCGACCCCAACGCTACGGATGAGATTTCCGGTTTCGTCATCTACGGGCTGCTCTTCGGGTTATCGGGCATGATGATCGGTTTGATGCGCGATACAATCGTGGCGGCGATTAATTCATACACGCTGGAGATCAGGGCGAACAAAGCCTTGCTGGAGGAGGAACGCAAATTGTCTTCCGCGATTGAGCAGACCCCATTGGCGACCAGCCTGCTCAATCGAAACGGAGTACTGACCTTCGCGAACCAGAGTTTTCAGGAAAAATACGGTCAAAGCCGAAATATTATTTTAAGCACGAACAGGTTTGAGATGCTCAAGGAGGATTTTTTGCCGCCCGTGATTCAAGAATTTGAGGCGGCGATGGGGGACCATCATCCTTTCTTTAATCAATTAACCCTCGATAAAGGTGATTACAAGCTCTACCTCGATCAAGTGATCAGCCCGATCTTCAGCGCGGAAGGCGAACTGGTTGGTTATCTGGAAACACTGAATGACATCACCGAACGGAAAAGACTGGAATTGATACAATCAGCGGTGATCAAGGTTTTCCACGAAACCAGTCATCTGATGAACATGGATGAGATGTATTGGGCGCTATACCAGCAATTGAATACGTTGATGGACGCGCGGAACTGCATTGTAGCTATTTATGATGAACCGAGTCAGATGATCACCTTCCCTTTCTGCGCGGATGAGCTTGACCCGGAACCGCCAGAACCATATCACCTGGGCGGCGGTATGACCAGCCGGGTGTTGGAGGGACAGCGTATCATCAACTACGGGGCTGAACAGATCTACCAGGATCCGAATGCCAAGTTTATGGGGGATGTGCCAACCCGCTGGATGGCAAGTCCGCTAACCTATAACGGCAGGAAAATTGGCGCCATTATCATTCAGGATTACCATAAAAAGAACGCCTACAGCAAGACGGATGAGGAAACCTTGAAGGTAATTTCAACTCATTTAGCGTCGGCGATCTACAATGCCCAGATTCGAATCGAACTTGCCCACACCAACGAACGATTTGTTGAGGTGGTTGATAACATCCCAGAGGCTTTTTTTGTGCGCAAGGGCGGGTTTGAGACGACGGAATTCATTAATTCCGCCATCGAACAACTGACCGGCGAATCAAGGGCGGAAATCAACGCGGAGCCGGGAAAAATTTTGAAACGGATCGTGAGTCAGTCCAATCGGGCGATTGAAAAAGCCATCAAGGATCAGCAACATGGCAAGCAGACTACGGTTCAATATCTCTTTCGCCTTCCGGATGGCAGTCACCGCTGGTTCCGTGAGCAGGCATTTCCGGTACAGTTATTGGCTGATAATTCCTATCGGGTGGTGGGATACATTCAGGATATTACTTTGATCAAAGAGGCGGAGAATCGCCTGCAAGCCTTAAATGAGGACCTGGAAAAAAGGGTCGAGTTTAGAACCATGGAATTAAGCGAGAACCGCAACAAGCTCCAAAACCTGAACAAGGAATTGGAAAAAGCCTTGCGTACCAAGGATGAATTCTTTGCCTCGATGAGTCATGAACTGCGGACGCCTTTGACCGGCATCATTGGTTTGAGCGAAGCGATGCTCTATCAGATTTATGGCAAATTGAGCGAGGATCAGACGGAGATGATCCGTAACATCCTGCGCAGCGGTGAACACCTGCTTGACCTGATTAACGATGTCCTGGATGTTGCCAAAATGGAAGCCGGCAGGCTTACCCTGGATATCCAGCCGGTGATCGCCGCGGATGTGTGCACGGCAAGCCTGCAATTGGCGAGCGGCATGGCGAAGCAGAAAAATTTGAATATTAACTTTGAAAATCATTCCACCGATCTGGTTTTCGCCACGGATGCCAAGCGGATGAAACAGGTATTGGTTAATTTGCTCAGTAACGCCATCAAGTTCACTCCAGAAAAAGGTGAGGTCGGGCTTGAGTTAAGTGAAGACAGGGAAACAAATGAGGTGATCTTTTCGGTCTGGGATACCGGCATTGGGATCGCGGAAGAAGAAAAAAGCCGCCTCTTCAAACCCTTCGTTCAATTGGAAAGCGGCCTTTCCAGACGCTATAACGGAACCGGATTGGGTCTGTCCTTGGTCAACTACATCGTCAGCCTGCATTCCGGCAAGGTAGTTGTGGATTCGAAGCCTGGTGAGGGCAGCCGATTTTCGGTAATTCTGCCAAAGGAACAAGCCGGCACAACGCTTTTGGAATTGGTTGAACTGCGCACCTCAAAACCAAGTGAAGCACTAAAGCAAATCGACAACATTGGTCAAGGCAGGGTGGCTTTGGTGATCGATGACAATGAATTGATCGCGGAAACATTACGCGACTTTCTGGCGGCCGCAGGTTTTAAACCCATTGTGTACCTTTCCGGGGTGAGCGCGCTCAAGAACATCCTCAACGATCAACCCGACTTGATTTTATGCGATATTCAAATGCCGATCATGGACGGGTATGAGGTTATTCGATACGTCCGTAAACTTGGCGACCGTTATTCGTCAGTTCCGATCGTAGCGGTTACCGCGCTGGTGATGAACAACGATGAGCAAAAGAGCCTGGATGCGGGCGCGGATTATTATCTGGCAAAGCCAATATCCCTGGAAGGGTTGGCGGGATTATTGAATACGCCCGAATTCAAACGCAGTTTGCCCTGAAGTTGACTTGCAAAATGGATTTGATGAATTTATAATAAATTCATTGTCTGATATTCATGTAAATAAGTTACATGGAATTATTGACGCAGAAATTGGAAAAAACCAAATATGGGTATTTTTCTCTGGTGGGTAGGAAAGGACTGAGAGAGTATGATTATTCATACACCCTTCCTGATCAGTATTCACCCATTTGCTGCCCTAAGCCTGATTGCAACGACCATCAATCTGTTAATCACCAAGGTGGCTTACGATCATCGCAATCAGCGAGGAGGCTGGAGTTTTTCTGGTTTAATGTTCGCGGTCTCCTGGTGGGGATTCGCGGCTGGGATGCAATACTCTGCATTTGATCTTGACGCAAACATCTTCTGGGCAAAAATGCTTTATTTTGGGATTGCCCAAATACCCATCTGGTATACCTGCTTCGCCTGGGAATTAAGCGGGAATCAACACCTCATCACCAAACGGAATATGCTCCTGATGTCCATCGTTCCAGTGATCATCGTTTTGATGGTTTGGACGAACGATTATCACCAATTTGTTTGGACCGATTACACCTGGATCGAAAAATACCAGGCTTGGGAATATACCAAAAATTGGGGATTGAATATTTTCATCGTCGGATATATTTACGCCTGGCTTTTATATGGTGGGTTTCTAATCGCTCGCGAAACCATCCGGGACATCCATGAATTTTTTTGGCAAGGGATCATGCTCCTGGCGGGAATCATTATTCCCTGGGTCATGAATTTTCTTTACATTGTCAATATCACCTCCATCGGACTTGACCCAACCCCCATGACCTTTACGATCTCCGGGTTGCTGTTCATGTTGGGAATTTTCCGTTTTCAATTGTTAAATTTTATCCAGGTTGCCTATGCCGAAGTGATCAGTGGCATGAATGATGGCATGATCATCGTAAATGATGGTGGGAAGGTGTTGGAATTCAATCCTGCGGCGAAAAAACAACTTAAGGAGCTGGCTACGATCGTAAAAGGAATGACGCTGAAAGAAGTGTTCAGGTTCATTCCGGCTATTTTGGAAGCCATCCAAAAACGATCCGAGGAAAGTCCCTCCATCTTTTCTACGAAAATCAGGGATCGAAGTTACGAGATCACGTGTACCCCAATCAAAGCCAAACGATCCTTTTTTGACGGCCACGAAATGGGAAGAATGATCTTAATCCGCGATATCACCGATTCGGAACGGGCCAAGGAGGTTCTGGCAGAGCGGAACTTTGAACTTGAGGAGGAATTGAGCCGCAACGAAGAGCTGAGGAATCAACTGTATGAAGCCGTGATCCGCGATCCATTGACCAATTTGTATAATCGGCGTTTTTTTGAGGAATTGGCGGGCAAACAATTTGCCGAAGCGAAACGATACGACAAGGAACTGTGCCTGATGATGCTCGACATCGACAATTTCAAGCACTTTAATGATAAATTTGGACATCTGGTGGGTGATGAAGTATTGAGGAACTTTGGCAAGTACATGTTGGGTATTTCACGCGAGAGCGATGTGGTTTGTCGGTATGGGGGAGAGGAATTTGTCGCCATCCTGATGGACGCGGCGCCGGCCTACATCCACCAGCGGGCGGAGAAATTACTGGTGCAGATCAGAAATTTAAAGGCTGAATTTGGCGGGGAGAAATATTCGGTAACCGTCTCGATAGGGATTGGATCGTACCCGATGGATGGGGAAAATTTGTATTCGGTATTGGGGAAAGCGGACGAGCGGATGTACAAGGCAAAGCGGAACGGCGGGGATCAGGTTTGGTCGTATCTGAATGAAGAGGAAATTAAGGAAGGGGAAACGGGGACGGAGGGGCTTTAAACTTTACGCATAGCCAAAGGTCGCTTAGCAGTTAGTAACCCGTCGCAACGACGAGGCTCCGAAGGAGCCGAGGAAGGTTCTCAAAGAACCGACGAAGCAATCCCGGGTTTGATCCATTAGCCTTGGCGGAGATATGAATTTGAAGGCGGAAACACCCAACCCGAGATCGCAGTTAGTCGCCCGTCGTCGCGACGACCTAAATACGAGATCGACTTTCTCCACTTCGTTCAGGGATTTTGACCTCATTCGCTCCGCGAAGGCTAGCATCGACGACCTTAAACCCGGGATTGCTTCGTCGCTCCGCTCCTCGAAACGACTCTGGACACTTCGTCGCAACGACGACTCTGGGCACTTCGTCGCAACGACGCTGGGCACTTCGTCGCAACGACGACTCAAACCCGAGATTGCTTCGTCGCTCCGCTCCTACCCAGGAAAACACTGGGCACTTCGTCGCAACGACACGGGGTACTTCGTCGAAACGACGATCCAAACCCGGAATCGCAGATAGTCGCCCGTCGTCGCAACGATAGCTCAAACCAGAAACCCCAAATTCTTTTCTCTATCGATGCAAATGTTATAATATAGCCTCTACGGAGCGCGCATGTTTGAATACGAACGATCTTCCATTGAAACTTCAATACAATCATTTTGTAACCGGTATGCCATTCCCTACCTTCCACTGCGCTGGGCGCCAATCCCTTTCAGCGGAGAATGGGGTCTCGCCGTATCTTTCTTTCAAATCGCCAGCGCTGAAATCAAAGCCGGTGCCACCGCTGGAAAACCGATCCCGCAGCGCGCCGCCGAGCTCGCCGAATTGGCGCTGAAATCCATCCCCCTCCCGGATGTCTTCAGCCGGGCGGAAGCCCTGAACGGTTACCTTAATTTCTACTTCTCCACTCCCAAATACGCATGTCAAGTGGTGAAGAGCGTATTGACCGAAGGCGATCGTTTTGGCGCTGGAGCCCAAAAGGGTGAGCGGGTGATGGTGGAGTACGCCCAGCCCAACACCCATCATTCCTTCCATATCGGACATGCCCGCAATACCATTCTGGGCGAAAGTGTGGCGCGGATCGAGTCCTTCGCGGGTTACCAAACCTTACGTGCCTCCTACCCCGGCGATATTGGTCTGGGGGTGATCACGGTTGTCTGGGCATACGACCGTTTCTACAAAGGTCAGGAGCCAGAAGGTATCCATGAACGCGGACAATGGCTGGCGCGGATTTACACTGAGGCGACCGCCATGCTGGAACCTCGCGAAAACGAGACCGATGAGCAGCGCGCCTTGCGCGAAGGCTATGAGGAAGAGCGCCGCGACTATTATCGGCGCTGGGACGCGGGTGATGCGGAAATTCGGGAATTGTGGAAAAAAACCCGCGAGTGGTCGTTAGTAGAACTGCGCGACATTCTGGGGATGTTTGGGGCTGAGATCGATGTCTGGTTCTTTGAAAGCGAAGTGGACGAACCGAGCAAGCGAATTGTGGACGAGTTGATCGAGCGCGATATTGCCACCGATGAACGCCCGAAGGGCGGGGCGGTGATCGTCAAGATCGACGAGAAATTGGGCTTGACCAAGGAAAAGTATCGCACCAACGTGATCCTGCGCAACGACGGAACCACCCTTTACCTCACCAAGGATTTGGCGCTGGCAAAGGTCAAGTTTGAGAAGTATCAAATCGACCGTTCGGTGTATGTTGTGGACGTGCGCCAAAGCCTGCACCTTCAACAGACTTTCGCCATCCTCAAATTGATGGGATTCGCTCAGAGCGAAAAATGCCATCATCTGGCTTATGGTTATGTAAGCTTGCCGGAAGGCGCCATGAGTGCCCGCAAGGGAAGAGTTGTATTATTTAAGGAAGTGTATGACGAAGCCAGGCAACGTGTATTGAACGTAATCGCTGAAAAAAATCCTTTCATGCCGAATGCCGAACGAGATGATGTTGCCACCAAGATCGGAATGGGCGCCTTGTGCTATTCGATGTTGAGCGTGGATAACAACAAGGACATCATATTTGACATCAACGAAGCCCTGAGCTTTGATGGGCGTACCGGACCGTACATTCAAAACGCGTACGTGCGAGCCAATTCAATCCTTAAAAAGAATCGGTTGGCGGGCGGGGAAGACCCGGCTGAGGCGGAATATAACTATCCACTCACCAATCACGAAGTGACCTTACTCGAGCAAATTACCCGATTCCCGGACCTGGTACAGCAAGCCGCCGCCGAGTATCGCCCAATGGTAATTGCCATGTACGCCTACGATTTGGCGGATACCTTCCACAGTTTTTACCACGCGGTACCTGTTTTGCAAGCCGCGGACGCGGATGTGATCCGCGCCCGTTTGCGCCTGGTGATGGCAGCCAAACAGACTATCGCCAATGCTTTAACGCTATTGGGCATCACAGCCCCAGAAGTGATGTGACGCCGCCGGCAAAAAAAAGCCGGGACGAAAACCGATCGAGATCGTCTCACGGAAAGCTGCCGTCGGAATAGCGCTGACGGATAAGGAACAGGTTCCGGATGTGGGGCGGTGGAGATTTACATTTCTGTTAAGGAGCAAGTATGACCCCTATTAAAACCCTCATCATGGGCGCGGCGGGAAGGGATTTTCACAACTTTAATACCTTCTTCCGCGGAAACAAGGATTACGAGGTTGTGGCTTTTACCGCTACCCAGATCCCCGATATTGAAGGAAGACTTTACCCCGCGGAATTGGCTGGTGAGCTTTATCCAGCCGGTATTCCGATCTACCCGGAAAGAGATCTGGAAGAATTGGTGAAGAAACACGGCGTGCAGCAAGTCGTGTTTGCTTATTCCGATTTGCCGCACACTTATGTGATGCACAAAGCCAGTCAGGTAATTGCTCTCGGCCCGGATTTCCGCCTGATGGGTACCCAATATACCCAGGTAAAGAGCGTTAAACCAGTGGTCAGTGTGTGCGCGGTGAGAACTGGCAGCGGTAAAAGCCAGACAACCCGCCGGGTTGCCGCGATTCTACAATCGATGGGTTTCAAGGTTGCCGCCATTCGGCACCCCATGCCGTATGGTAACCTCGTTCGCCAGCAAGTTCAGCGCTTTGCTGATTACGATGACCTGGATGAATACGAGTGCACCATCGAGGAGCGCGAGGAATACGAACCGCATCTCGATAACGGCGTGATTGTTTTCGCTGGTGTGGATTACGAAAAGATCCTGCGCGCGGCTGAGAAGGAAGTGGATATCATCCTGTGGGACGGCGGTAACAACGACTTCCCCTTTTATGTTTCCGATTACCAGATCGTAGTGGTGGACCCGCATCGTCCTGGGCATGAGATAAGCTATTACCCCGGTGAATCGAATGTGCGGATGGCGGATGTGTTTGTGATCAACAAGGTCGATACCGCCGATGCCGCCAATATCAACCAGGTCCGCCAGAATTTGCGCGAACTGAATCCCAGCGCGGTAGTGGTGGAAGGCGCTTCCCCCTTGTTTGTCGATCATCCGGAGGCAATTTTTGGAAAGCGGGTATTGGTGGTGGAAGACGGCCCAACCCTGACCCACGGAGAAATGGCTTACGGGGCGGGTTACATCGCCGCTGTCCGCTACGGTGCCAAGGAAATTGTTGATCCGCGCAAATTCGCGGTACGTTCCATTGCCGCTACTTACGAAAAGTATCCCAAAACTGGCCCGATTCTACCGGCTATGGGTTACGGCGCTCAACAGATGAAAGACCTCGAAGAAACCATCAATAACAGCGACGTGGACATGGTGATTGTCGGTACACCGATCGACCTGACCAGGGTGATGAAGATTAAAAAACCTTTCCAGCGTGTCCGTTACGATCTTCAGGAAATTGGTAAACCAACCCTTGAAGACCTTTTGAAGGTCAAATTCGGTAAATAAACGGACTGGCGGAACAAGAAAACAACCCGGTAAGCGGGTTGACGGGAGGCAGCGCGAAAGCGCTGCCTCCTTTTTATCAAAAAAAGGGGACGATTTGGCGGTGAGTAAAAAAAATGAACGCTGGATTGGTTTTCACTTGAATTAATGGATAATAGGCATGATACTGCAATAATAATATTTAAAATTTATGGTATTTTGGCTGGCGTAACCTAAATCCAGGCTAAATAAGTGTTATAATTCCAATTTGGTTCGGTTAATCACCGATCATTCGAGATAGGAGCAAATCTATGCTAAATAAGAAAAAAATTCTTCCAAACTTACTGATCATCGTAGTTATGGCAATAGGAATCCTGGCTTCCGCCGGCGGGGTCGACGCGGCTCCGCTGCAAGGGGATGCAACGCCCTTTATCTTGCTTTCTCCAGCCGACAACGAGACCGGTCTCAACCCGGATGACGTTTGGCTGCAATGGGCAAACTATGAGGCGACCGAATTCTGGAAATATTCTTACTGTATCGCCGAAAAAACGGAGCAAGGATCCGCTTGTGAAACTGGCGACCCGAATTGGACCGGCACATATAATCGTCAATACGTCAACCTTAACAACCTGCAGCCCAATATGGAATATTTCTGGCGGGTGAAAGTTGTGCGCTGCGAAGTCGCGGATTGCGTTGAGAAGAGTCACATTATCAGTCATTCTGATTTCTACTACTTCACCACCGGTCCGGATAACTGGTTAAAGATCAGCGGTAAAGCTGGCAATAAAACCGGCATCCTGGTGAACTTCTATGATGATGGCACCGAGTCAGGTGTTGATCCCAAGACTTATTCGATCCTGACCGGTAGCAATGGTTATTACACCATTTCGGTTCCGTTCGGCTATAACGGAGTTGGATATCCAAGGTTGAACCCATCGGAATGGACCTATGAGGATCCGATCTACGATACCCGTTTTGAACCTTCCTTCCGTTATTACACCAATGTGGAACAAAACCTGACCGATCAAAACTTTCTGCTCAAGGATCAACTTTACGTAGCCGGCAAGACCGACATCGTGGCGGGGGTTGAGATCGAGTTTATTTACACCGGAAGATTCTTTGATAACAATGGTAATGAAATTCTGGATAGCGATCCTGAATGGGCTGATCTGCAGGAAGCTTACACTTTTACCACCTTTAGCGATACAAACGGAAATTACAAGCAATATCTGCCCAAAGAATGGACCGGAACGATTCAGATCAGCGCGGCGTACTCAGGCGCCAACCCTTACGCGCCCGCAGAGTCCATCGACCGGACCAATTTCGATCCGTGGTATTACTCCTTACCGCAATTGACCTCGAACAAGGATGGTTACAACTTCTACCTTAATCAGGTTAAGATCTCTGGTCATACGGATGGGTTGGAAGGTATCGATGTTACCTTCGATGGAACCTATGTTGATTACGATGGCATTACCCAGGATTTTGATGCCATTGTCAGCACTGATGCGGATGGCTATTACTTCCTCTATGCCCCCAAAGGCTGGCAGGGAACAATTACTGTCCCAGATTCAGTAGTTGTGGGCTCAACGACTTACTATTTCTCACCCACCACCTATTCATTACCCCAGGTAATGGCAAACACATACGGCTGGAATTTCTTCAAGACCACTGAAGATCCGACCCCATAATATTTAACTCTGAGTGATTAGAAAACGGCTGCCATTTGGCAGCCGTTTTGGATTAAACCTACCTTTCGAGATATCCAAAGGTCTTTAGAATGCCCTCAAACGCCTGCCTGGCATCCGCGAGGGCTTTGGTTCGCCATTTTAACTCTTCTGGAAAATAAAGCTCTTTGAACCATTGGCGCACGAGCCGGTCGGTTCTGGCAGAGCGGCTGGGGAAGGCATAATTCTGACTCTCGAAGATCATCGCGATCAGGCTGCGGATTCGGGAAGCCAGGCTTTCGCCGTAAGTACCAAATTCAAAAGCGCAAATGAAATCGAGCTTGCCCGAGCCGGGTTCGGCTTGAAGAGAGGCAATTCCGGCGGTCATATCCCCATTGATCTGATAGAACTCCTCCGGATTGACCTTCTGAACCAGGGGATACGCAAACCTGCGCTGCAATTCCTCCGAATCGAGCGGCTCATCCGGCAGGACGGTAATACTCATCTGATAACGCGGTCCGTAGCCGGTGTGTTGATCCATCACCAAACCGCGCGGATAGGAACGCAGCGCTTCACTCGCCAGATCGAGGACAATTTGAGCCTGCGGCTGCAATTGCCTGCCGCCATAAAACATGGCTTGCGGATGGCTATACTGTCCAAGCAGAGAAGCCCTGGAGAGGCTGGCGACGCCTTGTTTGGCGACCGCCCGGGCGATTTTGAAGAGGATGGCGGCGTATTCCCATTCAAGCCATCCGAGCGGGCGGGCAGGCGAGTAGAGTTCCTGGTTGCGGGCGAAATCGGGATTAAAAGCCGGGTCAAATCTGCCATCCAGAATGAAGTTGCGGTTGAGGTCCACCCCGTTTTCGTTGACCTTGCGGTGATGGAGCATTCCCCAGGGGTTGATGGCGTGGATAAGGAGGACACCGGTTGTGGACGGATCGAGGAGCGGGAGGAATTCCTGGCTGAAGAGGCGCAGCATGGTCGTGCCTGCGTAACCTTCGATACCATGCTCCCCGGTGGAGATGACCACCAACTTCTGACGGTCCTGGGGTTCGAGCCAGCAGGCATCCACCCATAGATCTTGAGCGGGATCGATCGGAAAGGTTTGGTAGCGCACCTCCGGCCAGCGCAGACGCCAGACCTCGCCCTCTGCCAGAAACCAGGCTCGCGAACTTTGGTAGGTTTCAAAAAAGGGGACGGCGCTCATGTTAGAAAGGTCCGAGCCGAATGGCTGTCGCGATGGCGAGGAAGAGGGCGGTGATGACAAAGATTGCCAGCCACAACTTGGCTGTCCAGCGCAGCCAGACTGGGTAACTGACTACGGTAAGCCCGAGGCTGATGAGCAAGACCGGATTGGTTGGGTAAGCCAGATTGGAAAATCCATCGCCGAAGATATACGCAAGCACCGCTGTCTGACGGGTTACCCCGACCAGATCGGCAAGAGGCATAACGATCGGGATGATGAGAAAGGCTTTGGCTGACCCGGAGGCGATGAAGAACTCGAGGAAGAGAGCCAGAAAATAGACCGCCATACTGGCAGCGTACGACCCAAGATTTTGGAAAGGAACAGAAGCGAGGTTGAGGATGGTGTCGGTAACGCCGCCGCTATCGATGATATAGCGGATGGAAGCGGCCATGAGGATGAGCGGGATCGAGGGGAGTAAACCGGTGATGCCCTCGATCAAGCCTTGCCATACGATTTTGGCGCCAGCGCCGCTGATCATTCCCGCGCCAATTCCACCGATTAAAAAGAGGATCCCAACGATCGGCAGTGAGTAATCGGCAAGGGCGGGTACTTGAGGGACGAGAACCATGGAGAGGAAAATGAGTCCGATAAACACACCGAAGAAAATGAGCGCGGACCTTTGTTTTGAGTCGACGTTGAGATTGTTAATTCCCAAAGCCCGATATTTTTCGCGCTCCTCGAGATCGAGTCCAAATACGAGTGAATCGGCAGGTTCCCGTTCAATTTTCCTGGCGTAGCCGCCTAAAAACCACATATAAACCAGATAAACAGCCACGAAGATGATGAGCCGGAACCAAAGTCCCGAACCTGCTGGCAAACCTGCCAGGTTTTGAGCCACTCCGAGGGTGAATGGGTTGGTGAGCGCGGCTGAAAAACCCATGTTGGTGGCCAAGATGGACATCCCCAAACCAACCAGAGCGTCCCAGCCGAGTGAGTAAGAAAGCGCCATCATGACCGGGATGAGGAGAACCACCTCCTCGAAGGTGCCCAAAGTGGCGCCCATGAGCATGAAACCGAGGGATACCATCCAGAGGAGCTGAGTGCGGCTATGAGAAAAGCGTTTGACGATGAGGGATATGAAGGCTTTGAGTGTACCGGTTTTATCCAGAACGGCAAAGGCACCGCCGGCAAAAAAGAGCACGATGAGGATGACGATCACGTTCAACCCCATGTCGCTGCCCAAAACCTCAATCGGGGCGGTAAACCATCGCCAAATTGGATAATCGGGACGCGGGATGGTTTGGTAGGAATCGGGTACGATCACCTCCCTGCCATCCAGCATTTGACGCTCGAACGTGCCAGCCGGCAGGAGCAGGGTAAGGGCTCCGGCGAGCATCATCAAGATGAATAAGATGATTAAGGATTGGGTAAACGCTTTGGCGCTGATTCGCGCCCCGGCTTTCTCTTCCATTGTTTTGCTCCTGATTGTTGAATGACGGTCATCGCCTGGACCGCTTTGGTTGATTGATGATACGAAAATTATAGTATACAAGCAAATTAATGTTCGTAATTAAAACAGGAGGATTTTGTTGGGATGTAACTTAATTTAAAAAACCGGCTGATGCCGGTTTGTGAACAAAAATCAGGGAATTACTTCTTCCGGAAATGCAGATAGGCTTTACGCCCGACCCAGAAGACAACAAAGAGGGCGATGAGCGCGTAAACGAAATTTTCGTATTGGTTCAACAACACCAATATTTCCTGCCAGCGTGAGCCGAGAAAATAACCGGCGCCGGCAAGCAGAATGTTCCAGAGGGTGGTACCGGCAATGGTATAAAACAAAAAACTTCCCCAACCCATGCGCTTGATGCCGGCTGGCAGGGAAATTACGCTGCGTATTCCGGGAATCATGCGACCAAAGAAGACCATGGCTTTGCCATATCGCTCAAATAATTCCATGGCATTGTCCAGTTCGTCCACATTTACCAGAACGTACTTTCCGTATTTGATGAACAGGTTGCGGACGCGCTCTTCACCCCACAAATAGCCAAGATAATAAATGAGCATCGCGCCGCTGATCGCGCCGATATCCCCCGCCAAGACCACGCCGAGGAAGGAACGTTTTCCAGCGGCTACCAGAAAACCAGCGAACGGCATGACCACTTCCGAAGGAATGGGGGGAATGATGGTTTCGGTGAACATGACCGCCGCGATGCCGGTGTAACCAAGCGTTTGGATGATTTGTTCGATAAAAATGCGGATTTGATCTAAAAATGATGCCATGGATGATTCTCCTCAATACGAAGCTATCATTATATCAAACAAGGACGGAAGCGAGTGGATTTGGTTTGAGAAGGGAATGGCTGTGGTGCCAGAAGAAGAAGGTTATTCAAGTTCCAGCCACATCACCTGATACCCCAACAGACGGTCGAGCCCGGCCAGATCGACCAGCTTGCCGCTCAACATCTCGCGGGCGATTCCGGTCCGCCACAGGTTCAGGTCTACCTCGTTCGCGGAAAAGTTATGGAGTACCAAAAGCTTGCTTTCCTTCCCTTCCTTTAATATCGCAGCCACCGATGGCGTAGTGGAGTTGATCCACTGACAGGAGGACTGGGCTTGGCATCCCAGGTGAGACCGAATTTGGATCATCGTCTTGACGCGATGGAAGGCTTTTTCCAACGCGGGAGCGAGAGGAAGCGGGTATTCGGGTTGATCATTAAAAAGAACGAAACCAGGCAGACTGAGTGCGAGTGATTGGAGCAAGGCGGTTCGTTTTTGATCGGCATGACTGGAAGAGGGTGGGAGCAAGGGAACGGGGTGGAGATTTGGCAGGTCAGATTCGAAAAATACCTCAAGAAGCGAGGCGTCGCCAGTTTCCAACGCGGTAGCGAGCAAATTTGGGAAGATTTGGAGGTGGAGAGGGTCGGCAGCTTGAAGGGTGGGGCTTTCTGAATGGGGCGCTAGCAAGATTTCTGCTTGGGACTCAGAGCCCAAAAAGGATTCATAATCCGTTTCTGCAAGTGGTTTGTAAAGTTCAAAATCCTTACTTTGAAGAAAAGCGATCCATTGTTCAAAATTTTTGTTCGGTTTACGAGGTGGTATGAGCAGGAGATTGGCGATTCCCAGTTCGGACAGCCAATTCAGACGCTGAGTGAGGGATGGAGCAGATAGCGCGGATTCGGTACTGAGCCAATCGTCGGCGGAAATTTGGTAAAAGAGTAGGTCTGGGTGAGGTTTGGTCATTGAGTTCGCCTGGGATTGGGGGTTGGTCGGTCAGCCCGGGTAACTAATTCTACTCCCATACGTGGGGATGATCATTGATTGGAAAGAGACGGTTGCACAATTCGAATTAACACCTGGATCTCGCGTCTTTTTTTAATACCGAGCGGTTATACTATTATAAAAAAAACCATCCCCCGGGAGGATACCACCCATGAGTTTGATCACGATCATGACCGATTTTGGATTGAAGGACGGCAACGTTGGCGTTATGAAGGGCGTCATCTACAACATAGCGCCGAACGCCGGCGTGGTTGACCTCTCTCACCTGATCGCCCCCCAGAACATTCTTGAAGCCAATTACGTACTTACCCGCTCTGTACCCTATTTTCCAGATGGCACGACCCATATCTTCGTGGTCGATCCGGGAGTGGGTACCCTCCGCCGTCCGATGATTGCCCAGCTCGGGCAGCAATTCTTTGTGGGACCGGATAATGGGGCATTAAGCGGATTGATTCTTAAGGCACGGGAGAGCGGGATGGTAACCCGTTTCTACGCGCTGGATCAGCCGGAATACTGGCTGCCCAAGGTAAGCCATGTTTTCCATGGCAGGGATATTTTCGCGCCGGTTGCCGCTCACTTCGCGGCTGGGGTTCCCATCAACCAGCTCGGGAGTGAATTTTTTGACCCGGTTGTACTGCCTTTAAAGCCCGCGCTGACCAGACCAGGAAAAATTGAGGGTGAGATCGTTTACATCGATCACTTTGGAAGCCTGGCATCGAACATTAATGAACAGATGGTGACTGAGCTAAAGGCTGAGCCCGCAGAGATCACGATCGAGGTCAATGGTGAGCGGATTGAAGGAATGATAAATACATTTGGAGAACGCGAACCTGGTTCGCTGGTTTGCCTGTACAGCAGCACCGGGGTGGTGATTGTCAGCGTGGTCAACGGGAGCGCCAGTCAGCGCCTGAACGCCAAGATCGGCGACAGAATTGTGATGAGTCGCAAAAATGACTGATCAAATCGCAATCAGTATCCAGAACCTGAATTTTAAATACGCGTCAAGAGACGAGCCGGCTCTGCTGGATATAAACCTCGAAGTCAAACAAGGCGAGCTGCTCCTGATCGCGGGGGCAAGCGGCTGCGGTAAAACCACCCTTTCACGTTGCATCAACGGGCTTATCCCACGCAGTTACCACGGCTCGATGGATGGGACTCTGCTTCTGAATGGCAAAAACATCCAAAAGATGACCCTGGTTGAAATCTCCCAGATTGTCGGCACCTTGTTGCAAGATCCGGAACGCCAGATTGTAGCCTCAAAAGTTTACAACGAGATTGCCTTTGGCCCGGAAAATCTAGGCTTACCGCGCGAGGAGATCATCCGCCGGATCAATGAGACAGTAAAACAATTAAAGATCGAATATCTGCTTGATTGGGAAACTTTCAATCTCTCCGGCGGAGAAAAGCAGAAGGTCGCCCTGGCAGGCTTGCTGGTGATGAAGCCCTCCATCCTGCTTTTGGACGAACCGCTCGCCAGCCTGGACTCTGCCTCGGCGGTGGAAGCTTTGGAAGTATTCAAACAATTGGCGAATGAGGGGATCACGGTGATCATCGTTGAACACCGGGTGGAGGATGTTCTGCGAATTAAACCGGATCGATTATTGTACATGGACGAAGGCAGAATTGAATACCTCGGACCGATCGATCAATTGCCGCCCCAGATTGACCATCAAAAAGTAAAGCTGCCGGCGGAGTGGATAATGCCCAGGATCAAAGCCGTAACGGTAACCCCGTCCCGGGTGAGGGAAGCGAATTCGGTACCGATGGTTGAATTTCGGGATGTGAGTTTTCGATATAGCAAAGATACCCGTTGGGTGTTGAACCATATCAATCTGACGATTCACAAAGGTGACCTGATCGCCCTTCTGGGTCCGAACGGATCCGGAAAATCGACTTTGATCAAACACGCCATTGGTTTGCTTAAACCCACCAGCGGAGATGTGATCGTTAATGGTAAGAACACCCGCGAGGTGAGCATCGCTAAAATCGCGCGTACGATCGGCTACGTGTTTCAAAGCCCGGCTCATATGCTCTTCGCGGAAACGGTGACAAAGGAATTGGAATTTGGGCCAGGAAACCTGGGCTACACCACCGAAGAGATCGATTTAAGCGTGGCCAAGAGCGTTGAAATCATGAATCTTGGTGGTTTGGAGGGCTACCCACCCCTGGGGCTTTCGTTCGGACAGCAGAAACGAACCACCATCGCCTCCGTGTTGGCAATGCGCAGCCGGATTTTTATTATGGACGAACCAACCGCTGGACAGGACTATTACAATTACACCCGTTTCATGGAATCACTTTGGAATAAAAATCCCAAAGAGCGCTCGATCGTGGCTGAGAACTTTGACGCCTCGATGATTATCACCCACGATGTGGACCTGGCGGTTAATTTCGCCAACCGGGTGATCATCTTCGAGAACGGTGAAATCGCCGCGGATGGAGATCCGGATGATGTTTTGGTAGATCTTGACCTGTTGCGCCGCTGCCGGGTGATGCCGAGCTCCTTGTTAGACCTGAATATAAAAATGTTCCCCCGCACTCAGCGAGTTTTACCCTTGGCGGAGCTACTAAATTTTGGAGGATGAATCGATTTGACAAAATTTGTGTTTTAATGGTTAAGAAGGTCTAACCACCATTTCAGGAGAATAATATGGAAAATAAAGGTTTGTGGTCTTTTGGCACCCGGGAAGTAGTGTACGGCGCGATCGGCGCCGCTTTGTATGGCGCGCTTTCACTACTCACGAATGTAATTCCGCTCCCCGCGGCAGGCAATATCACCTTCCGGCCGGCAGTCGCTGTGCTGATTTTCTTTGGCGTGGCTTATGGTCCTTGGGTGGGTTTGCTGTCTGGCTTAATTGGCAACATCCTCGGAGACATGCTCGCCGGTTGGGGCTTCTGGTGGACCTGGTCCCTCGGTAACGGTTTGATGGGCATGGTTGCTGGTTTGGTAATGAACCAAATAAGTGATTTCAAATCCCGCTCCGATATCGTCAAGGCGCTGATTTACGGCGTGGTGGGCATCGCGGTTGGCATGCTTTTCGCTTCGCTGATGGAGATTGTGATCAGTGGTATTGATTTCAACACCGCACTCGTAGGTTATTTTGTTCCCGCCTTTACCGGTAACCTTGTTGTAACTGTAATTCTTTTGCCGATCCTGATGATCGCTTTTGCTTCTGTAGGAGCCCGAAAAGGTAAATAAATGCTCGTAAGCTGGAAATATCGTCCTCGTGACACTTTTTATCAACGGTTAGACCCTCGCGCGAGGTTGATATTTCTGTTCTTTATCCTGTTTGGGGTAACCATTCCAAGTATCTGGGATATTCGTTTACTTCTACCGGTCTTCGTCTTAACGCTCATTCTTTATTTTATGGCGCGGATCGAATGGCAGGATATTAAGAGAGCCTGGATCTTCATCATCATTTTGGTCGTTTTTATTGTGGGGATCAACGGCGTATTATCCGGGCGGGGAGGACCAACGGCGGTTGTGCACGATACATCCACGCCCTTGTACTCCCTGCCCATTGTTATTCCCTGGTTAAACATCGATACCGCCATCAACATCACCCGTTTACGCCTTTTCTTTGGGCTTACCCAAATGGTGCGCATGTTGACCATGGCGCTGCTGGCTCTGCCAATTCCTTACACCATGGACCCGAGTGTGTATGGGATTTCTTTTCGCAGGTTGGGGGTTTCGGATAACATCTCTTTCACCCTGGATCTGGCGTTTCGCTTTCTGCCAACCTTAACCCGTGACCTCGGGATTACGATCGACGCTCAACGATCCCGCGGCTTTGAGGTGGACGAATTAAAGGGCGGTTTATTCGAAAAGATCAGGCGCTTGGCGCCATTGGTTATACCGGTCACCATGCAATCGACCATTACCGGTGAGGAAGTGATCGACGCGATGAATATGCGCGCGTTTGGAACCGCCAAACGTACCTGGATCACTTCATTAAAATACAACCGCGCCGATTTTGTGTTTATCGCTTTTTCGGCGGCGGTCATGATTTCTTTGATGATCATTCGCTGGGGTTTTGGGATTGGCGAATTCTGGATTCCGCCTGCCTGGGTGCAGTGATTTAGAAGTTCAATCTGGGTTCATTAGGGAAATTGGATAAGCCGGATTTATATGATTTAGGTTGAACCGCGAGCCCTTAAACCAAAAACGCGAAGAAAATCTTCGCGTCACTGGACATTCAAAAAGATATATGTTACGCGGCTTTGGCGGCAGCAAACGCCTTAACCAGGCGGCTCTTGCGGCGAGCAGCGTTGTTCTTGTGGATGACGCCCTTGCTGACAGCCTTGTCGAGCTGGCTGATGGCGCTGGTCAGAGCTTCCTGATCCATGGCGCCAGTTTCAATGGTCGCGCGGGCATCGCGAATGGCGGAGCGGAAGGTACCGCGTACGGCACGGTTGCGCAAGCGGCGTTTTTCGTTCTGCCGGTTTCGTTTGATCTGGGATTTAATATTTGCCAATGTGTTCCTCCGAAAATAATTACCTATACAACAGCGCTTTAGTATACCGCAATTTCTGTTTAATGTCACGAAAATTACCACATATTTTGGGTTATTTAGAGATATCGCGAGTTGGTGCTAAAATGTTAATAACCAGGCGGTGGTTAAATGCCAAAATTTGAGCGTTAAGTGGAAATTGATTCAACTGTTGAGAAGGTTTGGAATGTATTAACAGACCCCCAGCATTGGCCGCAGTGGTTTCCGGGCGTTGAAAGCGTCTCAAACGTAATCGCTGTTCAGCCAGGCAGTACCTTTTCATGGACACGAGAAAGAAAAACTGGTGAGTGCAGCATTGAGGTGATGGAACCGCTGAAGGAATTCAAAGTATTAACTCAGCTTGGGGATGACAAGGACTCACATTCCTTCAAACTCCGCGCCAGCGGCGGATTTTTGGGTTTGTACGCTGATGAATGCAAGGTGGAATACACCCTTGACACTCTGATGGGTGGCGGAATATTGGGCAGTTTTTTCGCTGGCGGCAACCCAGTTGACGCGATCAAGGTCAAGAAGGCAATGCTCAATTTCCGAAAATTAGTGGAAAGTATATAGAAATCAGATAAAGGAGAACTATCATGGGTTGGTTTGCGGCTTTAGTAGTTGGTTTGATATCGGGCTGGCTGGTATCTTGGTTGATGAAAACAAAAACCGGGCTTTGGCTTAACCTCGTGCTCGGGGTGGCAGGCAGCATGGTTGGCGGTTGGGTGGCAGGATTGCTGACCGGCGTGGACATGGTTACTGGGATCAATCTGACCAGTATCCTCGTTTCGGTACTTGGCGCGATCATCGTCGTCTATGTGTACCGATTTTTTAAGAAGAATTAAGCTTATCAGCTTCAAGGAAAACGACCCTCTTGGGGGTCGTTTCTTTTTAATTGTTCTGGCGCTTGAACGCGCACTTGTTTTAATTACCAGCGGCTTAGAGGAACTGAATTTGAGAAAATTTTGCATAGATTTGGATTAACAAACAAGTATTTTGGCTGATCTTGTTTTATTGAATCATTCCTGAGAATTTTTAGCAATGTGAGAGAAATTAAGTTCCCAACCTTCCGGGCGGGCAGGGGAGTTAACCGCGCTTGCAAGGTATAATCAAGCAGTGGTTTTTTTGAATAGGATGATTTATGTTTATTGATCGAGCAGAAATATACGTGCGCAGCGGGAACGGCGGCGACGGAATGGTACATTTCCACCGCGAAAAATATGTTCCCCGCGGCGGTCCGGATGGAGGCGATGGCGGAAAAGGCGGCGACGCGATCCTCAAAGTTCGCAATACAATGAACACCTTGAGTGAGTATCGGCACAACCAACGCTTTTTGGCTGATGATGGCAGATCCGGCGGACCAAACAACATGAGCGGAAGAAACGGGAAGGATCTGATCATCTCCGTTCCGCCTGGGACGGTTGTTTTCGACCTGGATAGCGGTGAATTGTTAGCCGATCTGACCCAGCCTGATCAGGAGTATCTGGTTTGCAAGGGCGGACGCGGCGGACGAGGAAACCAGCATTTTGCCACAGCCCGTAATCAGGTACCCAGAATTGGTGAAAAAGGCGAGCCTTTTGAGGAACGCAACCTTCGGTTTGAGTTGAAATTGATCGCCGATATCGGAATCATCGGTGTGCCGAACGCCGGAAAGAGCACCTATCTGAGTGTGGTGACCAACGCCAAACCCAAGGTGGCGCCTTACCCGTTTACCACGATTGAACCCAACCTGGGCGTGGCGGAAATTGATTTTGAAACGACCGTGGTACTGGCGGATATCCCCGGTTTGATCGAGGGCGCCAGCCAGGGAATTGGATTGGGACACGATTTTCTGCGGCACGTCCAAAGAACCCGGGTACTGATCCATCTGTTGGACGGCATGAGCGAGGACATACTGGGTGATTTTGGTCAGATCAATGCCGAGCTGGCGTTATTTGATCCAAACCTTGCCCACAAACCGCAAATCGTGGCGGTGAACAAGATCGACCAACCTGAGGTTGAGGAAAAACTTGTCGGGCTGCGCAAGGAATTCAAGAAAAAGGGGTACGAACTATGGTCGATCAGTGCCTTGGCGCGCACCAATACGCGAGAATTACTGCTGAAAGCGGTTCAATTGCTGGCTCAAACCCCTACGATCGAAGATAAGGAAACGCCTTTACCGGTTTACAAGCCCAAGGAAGAGTTGCAGGACTTCGAGGTACTACGTTTGGATGGGGACAAATGGCGGGTAGCCGGAGCGGCGATCGAACGCACTGCCAAGATGACTTATTTTGATCAGCCGGGCAGTTTGCGGCGATTCCAAAAACTGATGGCTGCTTTGGGAATCGAGGACGAGCTGCGCAGGGTTGGAGTGAAAAACGGTGATACGGTCATGATCGGTGAATTTGAACTGGAGTGGCAGGATTGAGCGAGGCGGAACTTTTGGCGCTGGGGCTTTTATGCCTGGCGGCGTTCGCGGCTGGATTTGTAGATTCAATCGCCGGTGGCGGGGGGCTGATCCAATTACCGGCGCTGATGTTGGTCTTGCCCGGTTATCCGCTGGCAATGTTGTTCGGAACTAACAAACTCGCGTCGATATTTGGCACCGGAACCGCGGTATTAAAATACAGCAGCAAATTGAGCTTGCCGTGGAAGGTGTTGATTCCGACCGCGGGGGCGGCATTGGTCGGGAGCGCAACCGGAGCGCAGGTTGCCAGCTCGATTCCCAATGAGACCATGCGCCCGATCGCTCTGGTGCTTTTGGTGGCTTCCAGTGGATACATACTTTGGAAGCGCGACCTTGGAAACGGCGAGAAACCAGTCCCATCCTTCCGCGAACAGTTGGTGATCGGGATCATAAGCGGGTTATTGATCGGTTTTTATGATGGTGTTTTTGGTCCCGGAACGGGCAGTTTTCTGATCTTCGTATTTGTCAGTTTTTTGGGAATGAGCTTTTTGAGAGCGACCGCATCCGCCAAGATCATTAATTTCGCCACCAATTTCGCGGCGATCCTGGTTTTTTTGAAGAGCGGCAATATATTATTTCAATATGCCTTACCGATGGCGTTTTTTAATATGGCAGGCGGATTCACCGGCAGCCATATGGCGATGCTGCGCGGCAACAAGTTTGTAAATAATTTTTTTCTCTTCTCGGTTGGTTTGGTAGCGGTTAAGCTGATTTGGGATATGATCAGCGGATTTTAAACCAAAAAGAAGCTAAAACTGGACGGTGATGAACCGTCCAGCTGCGGATTAAAAATTATTAAAAAGTGAACCAATACTTCCACCAAGCGCCGCGATGATCCCAAACATAATACAATAAAAAATAACACCCACAATCAAGCCGGCTACAAGGGTGTGCCCGTAAACCGCGAAGGCGCGGGTAAGAAAATTGGGGGAGAGAAGGTTGGTTTTAGGGAGACGATTTTGGTAGAACTGGATATTCACTATTTCATCCCGCAATTTTTTTACTTGATCCTCAAGTTCCAGTATCCTGGTTTGGATTTGTTCCGGGGTTAGATCTGTCATTTTTCACCTCATTTATTTAATTAATTATAGAGTTTGCTCAACGGAAAATCAAGGTGATGGGCTGGGGCTGATGAGAAGGGGTCAGCACATAGGATACAGTTTATGAATAAGAGTTATGAGATCTGCATGGGTACATGTCTGGAATTGGTTGGCGGAAAGTGGACATTAACAAATCTTTTAAGATGAAATTCTTGAACATCCTGAGGTTTAGGTTTATGATTTAATCTGTGACAACTTCCACAAATTATTAAAGGAGATAGAAATGAAGAGATCCAAATTGTTTGTAACTCTGATCGGCCTGATCGTGGTATTTTCGATGGCGTTAGCGGCTTTTTTTGCCGCCCCCCCCCCCCCCCCCCCCCCCCCCCCCCCCCCCGGGGGGGCCACCACCAGCGCCCGAACCACACCCCGACCCCCGCACCCACCAGCGCTCCGAGC
>Ga0074197_1000708_pt1 | contig 36852 bp, 36 predicted proteins | sample EPASupsiteSAE305_FD_64526 | JGI IMG/M metagenome (GOLD analysis project Ga0074197, IMG submission 64526) | Bioremediated contaminated groundwater microbial communities from EPA Superfund site, New Mexico - SAE3-05 reassembly with SPADES | ecosystem: Environmental > Aquatic > Deep subsurface >...
AAACGCCTAGGGACTTGGAGGAAACGAGCTAATGCAACATACCATATCGGTTGTGGTTGAAAATGAATTCGGCGTTCTGGCCCGGGTTTCGGGCCTGTTTTCCGGCAGGGGATTTAATATTGATTCGCTTTCGGTTGCGCCAACCAGCGATGAATCCCTTTCCCGCATAACGATTGTCACCAGAGGGGATGATGCGGTCCTTGAACAGATTACCAAGCAGCTGAACAAGCTGGTGGATGTGATCAAGGTGCTTGATTTTAGCGAAGACAACGCCATTGAGCGCGAACTTGCACTGATCAAGGTGGCGGCTGAGGACGAAAGCCGGGCTGAAGTTTTGAGGATAGTCGATATCTTCAGGGCCAAAATCATTGATGTTACCCCCAAATCCTACACCATTGAGGCTACCGGCGCCCCGGCCAAGATCAATGCGATTCTGGATCTGCTGCGTCCCCTGGGGCTTAAGGAGTTGGTGCGAACCGGCTCGGTTGCCATCGGTCGTGGTGCCAAGGGTTGGAAAGGGTAGCAGCGGGCAGGCGTCGATTGACAGCAGCAGGCAGCTGTAGTATTGTGCGCTGTATTTCTTAACAAGAATACCTGTTAAATTAGTTTTTTATACATAACGAGGAGGAAGTAATGAACGTGTATTACGATCGGGATTGCGATCTCGCATTGATCAAGTCGAAGAAAGTTACCATCGTTGGTTACGGTTCACAGGGCCATGCCCATGCCTGCAATCTCAAGGATTCCGGCGTTGATGTGACCGTAGCTCTGCGTGCAGGTTCTACATCTGCAGTCAAGGCACAAAATGCCGGCCTTAAGGTGGCATCCGTAGCCGAGGCAGTGGCCAGCGCTGACGTGATCATGATCCTGACCCCCGATGAGTTTCAATCACAACTGTATCGTGATGAAATTGAACCGAAGCTGAAGCAGGGCGCAACCCTGGCTTTTGCCCACGGCTTTGCCATTCACTATAATCAGGTTGTGCCCCGCGCTGACCTGGACGTGATCATGATCGCCCCCAAGGCACCGGGTCACACGGTTCGTTCCGAGTTTGTCAAAGGTGGCGGTATCCCTGACCTGATCGCCATATTTCAGGATGCCTCTGGCAAGGCCCGTGAAGTGGCTCTGTCTTACGCCAGTGCCATTGGTGGCGGTCGTACCGGCATCATCGAGACCACCTTCAAGGACGAAACCGAGACAGATCTGTTCGGTGAGCAGGCTGTGCTTTGCGGCGGTGCTGTTGAGCTGGTCAAGGCCGGTTTTGAGACCCTGGTTGAGGCCGGTTATGCACCTGAGATGGCCTATTTCGAGTGTCTGCACGAACTGAAGCTGATCGTTGACCTGATGTTTGAGGGTGGTATTGCCAACATGAACTACTCCATCTCAAACAACGCCGAGTACGGTGAGTATGTTACCGGTCCCAAGGTGATCAACGACGAGAGCCGTGCTGCCATGAAGGAGTGTCTGAACAATATCCAGAACGGCGAGTACGCCAAGCGTTTCATTCTGGAAGGGATGTCCAACTATCCTGAGATGACCGCACGTCGTCGTCTGAATGCTGCTCACCCGATTGAGGTGGTTGGTGGTAATCTGCGCGCCATGATGCCCTGGATCGGCAAGAACAAGATTGTTGACAAGGCTAAGAACTAACCTGCTGTTGCGATTGCTCTTTAGACCCCGCTCTTACTGGGAGCGGGGTTTTCTACGTTATGTATAATGGACTATTCATGCGCCCATCCAATGCCCTGATAACCCCTGAAGGATACCCGTTTATCGCCTACAGCGCCGGCCTGTTTCTGTTTCTTGCTGCAGGCACGCTACTGCTGAACTCAGCTATTCTGGCGTTTCCTGCTGGAATTGCGTTTCTGTTGGTCTTGTTTGTTATTTCTTTTTTTCGTAATCCCGAGCGGACACCGCCGGTTGATACAACCCTGCTGGTGGCGCCTGCTGACGGAACGATTGTCTATGTTGGACCGGCAACCCAGGAACATCTGGGGGCCTGTCAGAAGATCAGCATCTTCATGTCGGTCTTTAACGTCCATGTCAATCGCGCCCCCATAACCGGCAAGGTGGTGGAACGCTTTTACAAACAGGGTAAGTTCTATGATGCCCGCCATGCCGATGCCTCCTGTGAAAATGAACAGTGCGGCCTGGTGATGGAGCAGGAAAACGGCATGCGGGTGGCATTTGTACAGATTGCCGGATTGATAGCCCGTCGGATTCTCTGCTATGTAGAAGTGGGTGACCAGCTTGAACGTGGTCAGCGGTATGGTATGATCCGCTTTGGATCGCGGGTTGATGTCTATCTGCCGGAAGGCCTGGAATCCCTGGTTGCAGTGGGGCAGACGACTGTTGCAGGTGAAACCGCCCTGGTCAGGCTGGGGTAGTACCAACAAGGAGCCGACAGCTATGGAGACACCTGAGCAGATAGAGGCGCAGCCTGCGGAAAAGTCTGAAAATATCAGGCGGGGTATCTATATCCTGCCGAACCTGATCACTGCCGGTAGCCTGTTTGCCGGATTTTACAGCATGGTAGCCACCCTGAACGGTAACTACAGTTCTGCCGCGATCTGGATCTTTATTTCGGCCATTTGTGATGGCCTGGACGGTAAGGTTGCCCGGATGACCAATAGTACCAGTCAGTTCGGGGTTGAGTTTGATTCCCTGGCTGATCTGGTGGCCTTTGGCGTGACACCGGGTCTGATGATGTATGCCTGGGCCCTGAAACCATTCGGTCGTCTGGGCTGGTTGGCTGCATTCCTGTTTGTGGTCTGTGGTGCACTGCGACTGGCCCGCTTCAATGTACAGGTTAATACCGTTGAGAGTAAACGGTTTGTTGGTCTGCCGATACCGGCTGCAGCCAGTATGGTGGCCTCCACCGTACTCCTGTTTAACCATTTCGGCTGGCCCAGTTCCTACAAGAAACTGGCAATTCTGGCCCTGATTTATCTGCTGGCCTTCCTGATGGTCTCCAGTGTCAAATATTACTCCTTTAAAGACCCTGAACTGATCAAGAAACAGCCGTTTGGTTTCCTTGTGCTGGCCGTGGTGCTGCTGATCATTGTGGCAGCCGAGCCTGCTGTGATGGTATTTGTGATCATGCTCAGCTATGTGCTTTCCGGTCCGATTGGTCAGTTACTCAGCTGGCCACGGCGTAGAAGGCTTGAAAAGGCGATTCATAAAGGACATGAAGAATCACAGCATGAGCCGGTGGTTAAAGCAGGGGATAAATCGTAGCGGTACTACCTGATTCTGTTATTTCCAGAATGGCATAGGAACGGAAGGGTGCCGGAGCAGCCAGGGTGCCGGGATTGACCAGCAGCAGCCCCTCTTGCTCCACTGATTGGGCAAGATGGGTATGACCATACAGGACAACATTAACCGCTACAGCGTGTCCCCGTTCAATCAGGCGTGACAGCCCTGATTTAACACCGTAACGGTCTCCATGGCAGAGCAGCAGGCGTACCTCACCAAACTCACAGAGCAGTTCCCGCGGTAATGTTGAGCCAAGGTCGCAGTTGCCGGCAACTTGAAACAGCTGGATCTGATCGTCAATCGCCTTCAGTAACAGGGCATCCTGCTCTCCATCACCAAGATGTATGACCGCTTCGCAGCTGCCGGCTGCTTCGTGGGCCCGCAACAGGGCAGTCTGATTGCCGTGGGTATCTGAAACAAGTAGTATTCGCACTGTGCTGATTTACCTCGGAAGGCGGCGGCTGCCGCAGGAGTTTGTATTATGTCTACTAAAAAAGTTCTGTTGATTGTAGGCGGTTGTTTCCTTGGTCTGGTGCTGCTTTTTGCCGGTAGTATGGTTGTTGCCAAGCTGCTTTTTAGTGACAAGGACAAGGGGTTTGTCACTGGACCCGGGATAGGCCTGATTGAGGTCAAAGGGATGATCGTTGACTCAACTGAGCCGATCAGGCAGCTACGCCATTTTGCTAAAAAAGATTCGGTCAAGGCGGTGGTGCTGCGGATTGACTCCCCTGGTGGGGTGGTTGGCCCTTCCCAGGAAATTTATGAAGAGGTCCGCAAGCTGGCTGCCAAGAAGAAGGTTATTGTTTCCATGGGCAGTCTGGCTGCCTCAGGTGGCTACTACATTGCAGCGCCTGCCACGGTTATCTACGCTAATCCCGGTACCATTACCGCCAGCATCGGGGTGTTGATCAAGTTCTCCAACCTGGAAGGGTTGTTTGGAAAACTGGGGGTCAGCTCCACCACTATTAAAACCGGTTCTTTCAAGGATGCCGGTGCGCCTGATCGACCGCTTTCTCCTGAAGATCGTGCCATGTTTCAGGCCTTGATTGATAGCACCCATGAGCAGTTTGTCAAGGCAGTGGCTGAAGGACGTAAACTGCCGGTTGACGAAGTGCGCAAAATTGCCGATGGCCGTGTCCTGTCAGGAGAGCAGGCCAAGGCACTCAAGCTGGTGGATAAGCTGGGTAACCTGCCCGATGCCATTGAAGAGGCTGGCCGACTGGCCGGTATTTCCGGTGAACCATCCATTATCCAGGCACCCAAGAAAAAGGTTAATTTTTTTGAAATGCTGGCTGAAGGGGCAGAGGGTAGATTTAACGGTGTGCTGAATAAAGCAGCGGTTGGACGAGGCCTCCAGGTCACCTACGAGTAAGCTCTGAGCGGTTCTTTTTCGCCCTGGCAGTGTCAACCTGCGGGATACTTTGTGCGGCGTACTGGTGGTACGCCTCCGCAGTATCCCTTGTTTGCCTCACCCAGAACGAAAAACTCCTCGCTCATGAGATGTCCGTTTGTGTTTTGTCTACTTCCGTTTCTGCAGCCGTTTGTGGGCTTCCAGCAGGATCTTTTCCGTGGTCTCCCAGTTGATGCAGGCATCGGTGATGGATACGCCGTACTTCAGTTGCGAATGGTCGGCCGGTACCTTCTGGTTGCCCTCCTCCAGATTGCTTTCGATCATCAGGCCGGAGATTGACTGGTTGCCAGACACCACCTGATCAATGATCTGCTCCAGCACCTCTGGTTGTTTACGGAAATCCTTGTTTGAGTTGCCATGGCTGCAGTCCACCATAATGGTGGGTGTTAGACCGCTCTTTTTCAGATTTTCTTCGGTATGGGTAATATCTTCAGGCAGGTAGTTGGGTTTACGTGAGCCACCCCGCAGAACAATGTGCACGTCCGGGTTACCGGTGGTCTGTACAATGGATGCACGACCTTCGCGGTTGATGCCGAGGAAGCTGTGGGGAGCACGGGAAGAGATCATGGCATCAATGGCGATCTGCAGATTGCCGTCGGTGCCGTTTTTGAAACCGATCGGGAAGGAGAGGCCGCTGGCCAGTTCCCGGTGGGTCTGGGATTCGGTGGTACGGGCGCCAATGGCACCCCAGGAGATCAGGTCTGCCACATATTCCGGGGTGATCGGATCAAGCATCTCGTTGGCCACCGGTACTTCCAGCTCGGTCAGGCGGCAAAGCAGGCCGCGGGCAATCCCCAAGCCTTTTGAAATGTTGTGTGAACCATCCATGCCAGGATCATTGATCAGCCCCTTCCAACCCACCGTGGTGCGTGGTTTTTCAAAATAGACCCGCATTACCAGCAGTAACTGGTCATCAACCTTGCGGGAGAGGGCGGAAAGCCGCTTGGCATACTCAACCGCTGCTTCGGTGTCATGGATTGAGCAGGGTCCGACCACCACCATCAGACGTCGATCCCGGCGCTGCAGGATCTCTTTGATTTTTTCGCGGCTACGGGAGACAAATTCCCGACCGGTGTCTGACATGGGGAAAACCTGGCGTAGATCAGTCGGGGCAATAATAGGGGTAATGCCTGAAACTTTCAGGTTGTTCGTCTTGATCATGGCAACGCCTCGCAGCAGGGGAAATGATAAACAAGTACTCTTTCTACTGGATTGGAGTAAAGCTTGTCAAATTCAAACAGGTTTCATGGTACTAAACCGGCTGTATTTCTTGATCGCGACGGCACCATAAATGTTGAAAAGGACTATCTCTACCGGGTGGAGGAGTTTGAGTTTATCCCCGGTGCGGTGGAGGCGATCAGGCTGCTGAATCAGGCCGGCTACCTGGTGGTGGTGGTAACCAATCAGTCCGGTGTTGCACGGGGGTACTATACCGAAGCAGATGTGAAGCAGCTGCATCTTCATATTGATGCAGTACTTGCATCTCAAGGGGCCCGGGTGGATGCCTGGTATTACTGCCCCCATCATGAACAGGGTAAGCCGCCCTATAATCAGGAGTGCGACTGCCGTAAGCCAATGCCCGGCATGTTGCTGCAGGCAGCAGCTGATCATGTAATTGATCTTACCCGTTCCTGGATGGTGGGGGATAAACCGGCTGACATTGAGGCCGGGCAGACTGCGGGATGCAGACCGGTGCTGGTAATGACCGGCTATGGCGCCGAGACGGCTGATGCATTGTCGTCTGAGATGCCCAGATGTCCTGATTTGCTGGCTGCTGCACAATTAATTACGGCTGTTTGACAGGTGGTTCACCCCTATGCTAATGCTTTTATCTACTTACTATATGAAATGAAACCTGCATGCTCTGTCTCCTTTGCAGGGGAGCTGGGCTGAAGGATACTCTTTAATTATGTTTGATTTTTTTCGTAAATATTCCTTACCCATTATCGTTTTTGTGGGGCTTTTGGTCGCGTTGATCACCTATTCGCTGAATCTGTCCCGGTCTCATCAGGCTAACATGCTTGAACGGGGAGTGAATGGCACCTTGGCCCCGATGCAGCAACAGGCGACCCGTAGCGGTGGTTTCTTTGGGCGGATCTGGCATGATTATATAGCCCTGGTTAATCTGAAACAGGAAAACAGTCGCCTTACGGGTGAGATCAAGCAGTTGAACAGCGCTTTGGCTGCTGCTGGTGAGGCGTTACGGGAAAATGAACGTCTTGCCCGCCTGCTGGATCTAAGAAAGACGATTAAGGAACCGACCGTTGCCGCCATGGTGATTGGCGAAGATGTCACTCCCTGGTTTCGTTCATTGACCCTGGATCGCGGCTCCGAAAGTGGCATTCGGGAGGGGATGCCGGTACTGGCAGCAGACGGCGTGGTGGGACAGACCGTTAAGGTAACCGCCAACTCCAGCCGGGTTCTGCTGTTAACCGACCATGCCAGCGGTATTGCTGCCATGATACAGCGTTCCCGTGCCCGTGGAGTGGTCAAGGGGCGGAGGGATAATCTCTGTTCACTTGAATTCGCCATGCGTGGTGAGGATGTGCAGGTGGGGGATCAAGTGGTCAGCTCCGGTATCGGTGGTGTCTTTGCCAAGGGATTGCCGATTGGCGAGGTGACCATGGTAAAAAAAGGAGAGTACGGTATCTTTCAGACCGTTACCATCCGGCCAACGGTCAGTACTGCCCATCTTGAAGAGGTGTTGGTGGTGTTGCGTGCTCCTCGTGATTAAGGGGATGCAGCCATGACCGGCTTTTTTAAAGGAGCTACGCTGGTGCTGCTCCTGATATTGCTGCAGACATCAGTGCTGCCGCTGTATCTGTCCACACCTTATAAACCCGATCTGTTGCTGATTCTGATGGTTTTTCTTGCCCTGCGGGCTCCAGTCAGTACCAGCTTTCCGGCTGCGTATGCACTCGGTCTTTTGAAGGATTGTGTAAGCGGACTGTATCTCGGTTTGAACGCATTTTCATTTTTGATTGTCTACCTGGTACTCAAAGCCGTTTCCGACCGACTGTATGTTCAAAATTCACTGCTGCTGGTCTTTACCGTTTCTCTTTCCACTCTGGCCACCATGCTGATTAATGCTGTGCTTCTGTCGATTTTTTCAGAGGCAGGCGGCATCGTTTCATCATTATTGACTGCGATGGTGCCGCATCTGTTGATGAACGCCTTTGTGGCCTCACTGGTGGCAGTGTTTCCTGAATTCAGCAGGGTGCGGACCGTCAAATGATTAAGGAACAACGCTACGTCAGAGAGCTTGCCCAGCCACGACAGCGAACGTTCATGCTCGCTATCGGCGTGGCTGTACTGTTTTTTCTGCTGTTGCTGCGCCTCTGGTATCTGCAGATTGTCAAGGTTGATGACTACCGTGCCATGTCAGAAAACAACCGGTTGCGCTTTCTGCCGGTGGCGGCCTCCCGCGGTGCTTTGATGGATCGTAATGGTACGATCATGGTTAATAACCGCCCCTCCTTCAGTCTGTCGATTATTCCCCAGGAGGTCAAAGATGTTGAGGGAATGCTTGACCGCCTCGCCTCGCTCCTGCAATTGGATAAGACAGAGTTGCGGGAGCGCTGGGAGAAGTCAAAGGGGCGTGCCCGTTATTATCCGGTTGTCATCGCTATCAATATTAGTCGCGAGCAGGTTGAGATAGTGGAAGAAAACCGGTTGCGCCTGCCTGGGGTCGAGGTCAGTGTCAAACCGATCCGGGAATATGCCTTTCAGAATTCAGCGGCCCATCTGCTGGGGTACATTGGCGAAATCTCTGATAAAGAGCTGGATATAGCTGCCTACAGTGACTACAACCCCGGTGATTATATTGGTAAGAACGGCATTGAAAAAGCCTGGGAAAAAGAGCTGCATGGCAGCGATGGCGGTCGACAGCTTGAGGTTGACTCGCGGGGGCGTGTACTGAGGGTTTTAAATGAAAGCAGCCCAACGGTGGGAAACAGTCTGATGCTGACGATTGATAGTCGTCTGCAGCGGGTTGCAGAAACTGCCTTTGGTGGCCAGGCCGGCGCTGCGGTGGTGATGAATGTGAACAATGGCGAGGTGTTGGCCTTTGTCAGCAGCCCCACCTTTGATCCATCGCTTTTTGCCGGTCGTATTCCGGTTGATATCTGGAAGGGGTATCTGGAGGATAAACGCCATCCCCTGGAAAACAAGGCTCTTGCCGGACAGTATCCACCCGGCTCAACCTTTAAGATGCTGACCGCCCTGGCCGGGCTTGAGGCAGGGGTGATCAATGAAAATACAACGGTACATTGCGATGGCGCCTATGAAATGGGTGGGAGTAAATTTCGCTGCTGGAGCAAGTCCGGTCATGGCAGCGTGAACCTGCGCAAATCACTGAAAGAGTCCTGCGATGTGTACTATTATCAGTTAGGCGAAAAGCTGGGGGTGGACCGGATTGCCGCCATGGCTGAACGTTTTATGCTGGGGCGCGAGCTGGGGATAGGGCTGCAAAATGAAAAGAAGGGATTGATTCCCACATCTGTCTGGAAGCTGAAACGTTTTGGTAAAAAATGGTATCCCGGCGAGACCCTGCCGGTGGCCATTGGTCAGGGTTATGTCCTGATGACGCCGATTCAACTGGCCTCCATGGTGGCGACCGTTGCCAATGAAGGGACTATTTACCGACCACACCTGGTCAAAAAGGTGGTTGATCCCGATGGCAAAACCCTCAAGGAACTTGTGCCTGAAGTGCTGGGTACCACCGGTATCTCTCCAGCCTCATTTAAAAAAGTGAAGCAAGGTCTCTATGCTGTTGTCAATGATCCGGGTGGTACCGGTGCCAATGCCCGTTTGTGGGATGTCAAGGTGGCTGGTAAGACCGGTACTTCTCAGGTGGTCAAGCTGGGGGAAGACCGCAAAAAAGCCCGCAAGTACGAGCATATGGATCATGGCTTGTTTGTGGCCTTTGCTCCCTACGACAAGCCGGAGATTGCCGTGGCGGTGGTAGTGGAGCATGGCGGTGGAGGTGGCGCGGTTGCAGCCCCGATTGCAGGAAAAATTCTGCGCAGCTATTTTGATCTGCAGAAACCGCCCGCGCCAAAGCAACCGCAGGCAAAGGAACCACAGGAAGATGAACCGGCTGAAGCACCCGTCAAGCACCAGGAAAATCAGGCTGAAAGGGGGGCAGACGAGTGATTGACCGACGGCTTGTAACCAGCTTTGACTGGACTCTGATCGGTCTGGTCAGCGTCATCTGTCTGATGGGGATCCTGAATATCTATAGTGCATCAGCCGCCTATAAGCTGGGGGGGACCGCCTATTATATTAAACAGTTGAACTGGATGGCCTTTGGTCTGCTGCTGTCGCTGGTGGTAGCAAGTCTTGACTACCATATCCTTGAAGATTTTTCCTACTGGTTCTATGGTTTTCTGATTCTTCTACTGGTGGCTGTATTGTTGGTGGGAAAACGATCATTGGGGGCTACCCGCTGGCTTAACCTCGGCTTTTTTACCATTCAACCATCAGAGTTGATGAAGATTGTGATTATTGTGACCTTTGCCCGCTTCTTTAATAATTATCATACCGTTGGTGGGCTGAAGGTTAAAGAAATGTTGTTTCCTCTGGCACTGCTGGCAGTGCCAGCCCTCTTGATCATGAAACAACCTGATCTTGGCACTGCCACTCTGGTTGTGTTGATCGCTATTTCCATGGCGTTTTATATCGGTTTTCGTTGGTCTACTATCGTAACGTTTACTCTGGTAACGGTGCCGCTCTCCTGGTTCGCCTGGGCGGTCTATATGAAGCCGTACCAGAAAAGCCGGGTGCTTGATTTTATCAATCCTGAAAGATCGCGCCTGGGTAGCGGGTATCATATCATTCAGAGTAAAATTGCGGTTGGTTCAGGTGGGTTCTGGGGCAAGGGCTATGTCAAAGGTACCCAGGCCCAACTGCGTTTTCTGCCGGAACAGCACACTGACTTTGCCTTTTCTGTCTTTGCCGAGGAATGGGGTTTTTTCGGCACCCTGATTCTGATTGTACTGTACCTCTGCCTGATCCTCTGGGGCCTGAATATCGCTCGCCGCTGCAATGACCGGCTTGGCGGTCTGCTGGCGGTTGGCGTGACTGCAATGTTATTCTGGCATACGATTATCAACATCGGCATGGTTATCGGTCTCTTTCCGGTGGTTGGGGTGCCACTGCCGTTCTTCTCCTATGGTGGTACCTCCATGATCACCTCCATGGTCGGTGTGGGTATTTTGCAGAGCATCAGTATGCGAAGGTTTATGTTTTAGTTTTTATGTGCTAGAGTTCATCGGTTTTTCATGTCTGTATCAGCTATAGAACCTGGAGATATTCAATGATAAGCAGCCTGATTCGCAAAGTTATCGGCAGTAAAAACGAACGTGAACTGAAACGGCTCTGGCCGGTTGTAGCCAAGATTAACAGCCTTGAACCACAGATGCAGGCTCTGTCCGACGAAGCGTTGCGGGGTAAGACTGCAGAGTTCAAAGAACGTTACAGCAAAGGCGAGTCCCTTGATTCAATGCTGCCCGAGGCGTTTGCGGTCTGCCGCGAAGGCGGTCGCCGTGAACTGGGGATGCGCCATTTTGATGTGCAGTTGATCGGTGGTATGACCCTGCATGCCGGCAAGATTGCCGAGATGAAGACCGGTGAAGGCAAGACCCTGGTGGCGACACTGGCAGCCTACCTGAATGCGCTGTCTGGCAAGGGCGTACATGTGGTTACGGTCAACGATTACCTGGCACGGCGTGACTCGGAATGGATGGGGCGTCTCTATGGATTTCTGGGGCTTACCACCGGCGTGATCCTGCATGGTCTTACCGATGAAGAACGACGTGAAAACTACGCTGCAGATATCACCTACGGCACCAATAACGAATTTGGCTTTGACTATCTGCGCGATAATATGAAGTTTTCTCTGGATGACTATGTGCAACGTGGCTTTAACTTTGCCGTTGTTGACGAAGTTGACTCAATCCTGATCGATGAAGCCCGTACACCGCTGATTATCTCCGGCCCCACGGAAGAATCCACTGACAAATACTACATCATCAATCAGATTATTCCCCGGCTGGTGCAGGGCGAAGTCAAAGAGGTTGAGGCAAATACCATCTCCGGTAAGAAAAAGACCTACACCGGTGACTACACCATTGATGAAAAGGCCAAGAGTGCCACCCTGACGGAACAGGGTGTTTCCACTGTAGAAAAACTGCTCAAGATCGAGAACCTGTACGACCCGCGCAATATCGAGACCCTGCACCATGTTAATCAAGCTCTGCGTGCCCATGCCATGTACCGCCGCGATGTTGATTATGTGGTCAAGGATGGCGAAGTGCTGATTGTTGACGAGTTTACCGGTCGTCTGATGCCGGGTCGGCGCTGGTCAGATGGTCTGCACCAGGCGGTTGAGGCGAAGGAAGGGGTGCGGATCGAGAGTGAAAACCAGACTCTGGCCACCATTACCTTCCAGAACTATTTCCGGATGTATGCCAAACTGTCCGGCATGACCGGTACGGCTGATACTGAAGCAGAAGAATTTCACAAAATCTACAAACTGGATGTGACCGTCATCCCCACCAACCGGGTGCTGTTGCGTCCTGACTACCCTGATGTGATCTACAAAACCGAGAAGGAAAAGTTTGACGCGGTTATCAAGGATATCAAGGAGCATTACGAAAAAGGGCAGCCCTGTCTGGTGGGTACTATTTCCATTGAAAAATCGGAGGTGTTGTCCGAGCTGCTGCGTAAACAGGCGGTGCCGCACTTTGTCCTGAACGCCAAGCAGCATGAGAAAGAGGCAGAGATCGTTTCACAGGCCGGCCGCAAACAGGCGATCACCATCGCCACCAACATGGCGGGCCGTGGTACCGATATCGTGCTGGGTGGTAACCCGGATAGTCTGCTGAAGCAGTGGAAACTGGCTAACCCTGAAGCCACTGATGAACAAACTGCTGCAATGTTGGGACAGTTTAAACAACAGTGTGCCACCGAACATGAAGAAGTGGTGGCCCTGGGCGGTCTGCATATTATCGGTACCGAGCGTCATGAATCCCGCCGGATTGATAACCAGTTGCGGGGCCGCTCCGGTCGTCAGGGGGACCCCGGTTCATCACGGTTCTATCTCTCGCTGCAGGATGACCTGCTGCGGATCTTTGGTTCCGAGCGGGTTGCCAAGATCATGGACTTCCTCAAGATTGAAGAGGGAGAGGCCATTACCCATACCATGATCAATAAATCGATCGAAAATGCCCAGAAAAAGGTGGAAGCCCACAACTTTGAGATCCGTAAACACCTGATCGATTACGATGATGTCATGAACAAGCAGCGTGAGGTGATCTACACCCAGCGTCGTGAGATCCTGGCTGGTGAGGATATCCGCGAGAGCTTCCTTGAGATGCTGGATGATACCATCAGTGATATTGTCAAGGCCTATGCCTTTGAAAAGGATGCGCCACTTGAGTGGGATTGGGAGTCGCTGTCTGAGACCGTCTTCCGCTGTTTCTCGCTGCAACTGGAGTTGACCCGTGAGATGATCGCCCGTCTGAATGCCGATGGCCTGCAGGCCATGCTGAAGGAACAGGTCCACGCCATTGTCAACCGCAAGGCTGAAGATCTTGGTGATGAACTGATGGATCATCTGATCCGGGTCGTGATGCTGCAGGCTATTGACGTACACTGGAAAGACCACCTGCTGAATATTGACCATCTCAAAGAAGGGATCGGCCTGCGCAGCTATGGTCAGAAAGATCCCAAGCAGGAGTACAAGAAAGAGGCCTTCCACCTCTTTATGGAGATGATCATCCGTATCCGTGAGGAAACGGTTGAGAAGGTCTTCTGGGTCCAGATTGAGAAAGAAGAAGATATTGATGAGCTGGAAGAAGAACAGGTGGAGCGTAGCCGCAAGATGTTCCAGGCCATCACGGTTAATGATGATGAGCATCCTGCCGAGCCTGCCAAGAGCAAGAAAAATGCAGGTCGTAATGAGGCGTGTCCCTGTGGCAGTGGTAAAAAATACAAGAAGTGCTGCGGAAAATAGCCTGGCTGTACCGTTCGTTGACTGTGTAAGAGGTAATTGCGTATGTCCTTAAAAGGTTTCCAATTCTCTGTTGTTGAGGCAGCCATCAAAAAGCCGGGTCGTAAGGACCTGGCCCTGATTTTTTCCGAGATTCCAGCAACGGCTGCAGCGGTCTTTACCACCAACGCCGTTAAGGCGGCTCCGGTGCTGCTCTCTGCTGAACGGATTGCCGGTGGCAAGGCCCAGGCCCTGGTGGTCAACAGCGGTAATGCCAATGCCTGTACCGGCGCCCAGGGGATGCTGGATGCACGTAAGACCAGTCAGTTACTGGCAGCAGGGTTGGGCATTGCAGAAGAACTGGTGCAGGTCTCTTCCACCGGCGTGATCGGTGTGCCGTTGCCGATGGATCGCCTGACCGCTGCCATTCCCGCTTTGGTTGGTGCTTGCGGCAGTGCAGATATCGATGACCTGGCTACAGCCATCATGACCACCGACACCTTTCCCAAGGTTGCCCAACGGAGCGGCAGTGTGGGCGGAGTCAGCTATACCGTGGCCGGGGTTGCCAAGGGGGCTGGCATGATCATGCCCAACATGGCCACCATGCTCTCCTTTGTGCTGACTGATGCGGCGATTGATCCTGCCCTGATCGACAGCATCTTCCGTCGCAGTGTTGATCGCTCCTTTAACGCCATTACCATTGATGGTGACACCTCCACCAATGATACCTGCCTGTTGATGTCCAACGGCGCAGCCGGAACGCCGGTAATAGCTGCAGGGACAGCTGAGGCTGAACAGTTTGCCGGTCTGCTTGACGAGGTGTTGCTGGATCTGGCCAGGCTGATTGTTAAAGACGGTGAAGGTGCCACCAAGTTTGTGGAGATCCGCATCAGCGGTGCTGAGTCTGATGCCGATGCCAAACGGGCTGCCATGGCGGTTGCCAACTCCTCGCTGGTCAAGACCGCTTTCTTTGGCCAGGATGCAAACTGGGGCAGGATCTTTGCGGCAGTGGGCTATTCCGGTGCCAGGGTCAACCCTGACCTGTTGGCGCTCTGGTTTGATGATGTCTGTATGGCAAACTCCGGCATATTCAGTGGTGGCGATGCCGAAGCCAGAGGCACCGAAGTGTTGCGTAAAAAAGAGTTTAGCGTGCGGGTGGATCTTGGATTAGGGCAGGGGAGTGCAACGGTCTACACCTCTGACCTGTCCCACGAATATGTCAGCATCAACGCAGATTATCGTACCTGATTCCCGACGGGAGGTAGCACGATGAAAAAGCTGCTATCGGTTATGTGTACACTGCTTGTGGTTGCTATGGCTGCCCCGCTCTGGGCAGGTTCGCTCAGCATTACCGAGCTGGCTGTTACCACCAAGGTTTCAAAGGGCAAGCCAATCGATGCGGTGCATCGTATTTCCCACCGTACGGTCAAGGCATTATACTGCTTTAGCCGCATGCAGACCGATGACGCTACTGAAACAATGATAAAGCATGTTTGGTCGCGGGGCGGTCAGGTAATGAAAGAGACTGATCTGGTGGTTAAGGGGAAACGTTGGCGGGCCTACAGCACCCTGCCGGTTGATGGCTCAAGTGTGGGCAACTGGCGCGTCGATGTCAAGGACGGGGCAGGAACGGTTATCAAATCAGTGGAGTTCAGGATACAGTAAATGAAGATACACAGAGTACCCTCAAGCCGCCTTCTGGGCGGCTTTTTTCTGCGCCTGAGTGTGGGCGCAATGCTACTTGCCACCTGCAGCCTGCTTTGTATGCCTGTTAAAAAGGCTTGTGCTGAGGATCCATTGCAGGAACTCGGGCGAACCGCAGTGCTTGATACCATGCTGCAGAATGCGGTCAGGCAGGGGCTGATCAGCGGTGCAGTGGTGCTGGTGGGAAATCGGAATGGTACACTGTACGCACATGCAGCAGGACGGGCAGGTTTTGAACCTGCTTCCCGCCCGCTTACGGTTGGGACGGTATTTGATGTCGCCTCCCTGACCAAGGTGTTTGCCACGACACCAGCAGTTGTCAGGCTGATGGATCAGGGTTCGCTTTCGCTACTTGATCCCCTTTCCCGCTGGTTTCCGGAGTTTAAGGGCAAGGAAATAACGGTATTGCACCTGCTGACCCATACCTCGGGCTTGCATGACGGCATGCTTGACCCTTCTGCACCACTGGAAAGTGCCATTAGTCGCGCTGCTTCCCAATCATCAGGCAAGCCAGGCACCCGCTTTCTGTATGCGGATATCAATTTTATCCTGTTGGGTAACCTGGTGCGCAGGATCAGCGCCTTTGGACTTGATGGCTATTGCCAGGAGGCGTTTTATCAACCGTTGGGGATGTGGTCCACCAGCTTCAACCCGGTTGCAAACGGTAATACAGCGGCAACCCTGGGAGGACGTAACGGGGTGTTGAACGGTATAGTCCAAGATGATAACGCACGTCTGTTGGGAGGGGTGGCTGGTCATGCAGGTCTGTTCAGTACTGCCGAAGATCTGGGGCGCTTCTCCAGAATGCTGTTACATGGTGGTGTGCTGAACGGACGGCAGGTACTTTCGGCAAGAGCTGTTGCCCAGATGACCGCTCCCTATTTTTTTAGAGATGGAAAGATTGTACGTGGGCTTGGGTGGGATAGAGAGTCGCCATTTTCTGCACCAAAAGGTGCACTTTTTTCTGAAGCATCCTATGGCCACACCGGCTACAGTGGCTCATCGGTCTGGATTGACCCGGAAGCAAATCTGTATGTTGTACTGCTGACAACCAGGCTTGATTACCGTAACAGACGTGGTTTTAACCGGTTGCGGAGTGACATCTCGACCCTTGCGGCGGCACTGTTTGCGGGGCATGAAAAAGAGGCTGGCGTACAAATGCCCCAAAATGCTGGGCCTTGACACTGGTGGGACCGTATGTTAGTGTCTTCCACGTTTTGTGCCAATTCTTCTGTAGCGCATCATCAGCAATCCTTGCGGGGAGGGACCGATGGGCAGCATCTCAATACTTCTGGCCGATGACAGTATTACTATCCAGAAAGTCGTCGGAATTATTTTCGGGTCTGACGACTATACCCTTACCGTGGTTGATAACGGTAAGGCAGCCGTGCAGAAAGCACAGGAACTTCAGCCGGATGTACTGCTGATAGATGCCCTGATGCCGGGCATGAGTGGTTATGAAGTCTGTGAGGCGATCCGTAAGGATGCCGTACTTGCTTCCAAGCCGGTTTTGCTTTTAACCGGCTCTTTTGAACCGTTCGACGAGGATAAGGCCCGTCAGTGTGGTGCTGATGACCATATTGTCAAGCCGTTTGAATCCCAGCAGATCGTTGCCAAAGTTCAGGAGCTGTATCAGCTTGGTCTGAATCGTGCCGGTGGCGCTGCTGTTACTGCCCCGGAGGTTACGCCTGCTGTTTCTCCGGTTGAAGCAACCGTCGCGGAAGAACCGTTTGTCTTTGAACAAACGGCCTCCCCTTTTGCAGATGTTCCTCCTATGGCTGAGCCTGCGGTTGCCTTTGAGCCGCCTGTGGCACCTGCTGCAACCTTTGCAGCTCCTGCGTTTGAACCTGAACCAGCCCGTTCTCCGGATGATCCATGGGGCGCCTTTACCCAGCAGCCTGCTGCACCTCCTGCCGTTGAAGAACCGGTTGTTGCTCCCTTTGAAACCAATCAGGCTGATGCTGTCGAACCTTTTGTACAGCCGCAACATGATAATATCGGTGCTTCATGGGTGCCGGTTGAGGAACAGACTTTTGAGTTCCGCGAAGAGTCTGCTGAAGAAGTGACAGCACCAGCCACAGCGTTTAGTCCTGATGCCTTTGAGCCGGTAACCGCTGCAGTTGAGCCTGTTGCTGAACTGCCTGTTCTCGCTGCTGCTCCACCTGAAATAGCTCCAGAACTTCCGGTTGCTGTTCCTGCTGCCGGTGCTGTTACTCTGACTGATGAGCAGTTGAAGGAGGCACTTATGTCTGCATCAAAAGAAACCATTGAACGGATCGTCTGGGAAGTGGTGCCTGATCTTGCAGAGGCCATGATCAAGGAAGCAATCAAGCGGATCACTGAAGCTAAATAAGCGTTAACACATACTGGTTACAAATGGGGATGGCAACATCCCCATTTCTGTTTTACAGGAGGAACGCCATGATCAGACAGGCAATTGCCAAACTGGTTGAACTGCATAACCTGAGCGAAGGAGAGATGATCGAGGTGATGAACCAGATCATGTCCGGTGAATGCACCCCCGCCCAGATCGGTTCATTTATTACGGCCCTGCGGATGAAGGGTGAAACCATAGAAGAGATCAGCGGTGCTGCCCGGGTCATGCGTGAGCGGGCCACTCCGATCCGGGTAGGACGTAACGTACTGGACATTGATCGTGATGATATCAACCTTGATCAGGAGACCATTCTTGATGTGGTTGGTACCGGCGGTGACGGTACCAACACCTTTAATATCTCCACCACCGTATCCTTTGTTGTCTCAGCCTGCGGCGTCAAGGTGGCCAAGCATGGTAACCGTTCTGTTTCCTCTGCCTGCGGTAGTGCTGATGTCCTTGAAAAGCTGGGCGTCAATCTGGACGTCACCCCGGAACAGGTTGAGCGTTGCATCAATGAGATCGGTATCGGCTTCCTGTTTGCACCGGCCCTGCACGGTGCCATGAAACATGCCATCGGTCCCCGTCGTGAGATCGGCATCCGCACCATCTTCAATATTCTCGGGCCTCTGACCAACCCGGCCAATGCCGATTGTCAGGTGATGGGGGTCTATCGCGAAGAACTGGTTGAAAAAATGGCTGGCGTGCTGCACCGCCTGGGCTGTAAGCGCGGTTTTGTGGTGCATGGCAGGGATGGTATGGACGAGATCACCCTGACCGGTGAGACCGCAGCTGCGGAAGTCAGCGCTGAAGGTGTCAGGCTTTTCACCATCACCCCTGAAGAGTTTGGCTTTACCCGCTGCAGCATGCAGGACCTGAAAGGTGGCGATGCCGTTGCCAACGCCGCTATTATCCGTGCCGTGCTTTCAGGAGAGCAGGGGCCGAAGCGTGAGATCGTTCTGGTGAATGCCGCTTACGCCCTGCTGGCAGCCGGTCGCTGCGCAACTGTTCTGCAAGGGGTTACAATGGCCACCGAGGCGCTGGATTCAGGGCGTGCGCTGCAGCAGATGACCAGGCTGGCGGCCCTTACCCGGCAGGTATAAAACAGCAGAGGAGCTAGTACCATGATCAGCAATCTCAAAGAACAGTACTCACCGCTTTATTTTCTCGCCGCATTGGGGCCGGGCGGTCTGGCAGTCTCGTTTTACATCTATATGTATTTCATGGTGCCCCATCCCAACACGCCGATGGCTACCACCGACTTCATCTTTCCGCTGATTGCCCAGAAGTCAGCAATCTCGGCCCTGCTATTGCTGGACTACGTCATTATTCTCTTTCTGGCCTTCCTGCATTTCAGGTTGCTGATCTGGAACATCAAGGAATACGGGCTGTTCAAGCAGACCCAGGCCTTTGAACAGCTGAAGACCGGCAATCAGGAGGTATCGCTGATGGCGATCCCCCTGACCTACGCCATGACCATCAACGTCTGCTTCGTGTTGGGAGCCATTCTGGTACCGGGGCTCTGGTCTGTGGTGGAATACCTCTTCCCCTTTGCCTTGGCCGGTTTTCTGGCAGTGGGCATCTACGCCATGCGCCTGTTTCTTGACTATGCTATCCGGATCATGGTCACCAAGAGCTTTGATTTCGTGCAGAACAACAACCTGAGTCAGATGATCGCCATCTTTGCCTTCAGCATGGTGTCAGTGGGCCTTGCGGCACCCGGCGCCATGAGCCACCACAAGGAGGTCTCGGCCCTGGGTATCTTCTTCTCGGTCTTTTTCAGTTCGGTATCAATCTCGTTGATCATCTTCAAGATCACCCTCGGGTTCAAATCCATTCTTGAACAAGGCGTCTCCCGTGAAGCCAGTGTCAGCCTCTGGATCATGCTGCCGATCCTGACCTTGCTGGGGATCACCTTTGTCAGGTACACCTACGGCTTTGCCCACAACTTTGATAACACTGACGGCGTCTCAAAATCGTGGCTCTTCCTGCTGACTTCCGGCGTGTTGTCCCTGCAGGTGATGTTCGGTCTGCTGGGGTTCTACACCATGCAGAAGCTGGATTACTTCAATGAATTCATCCATGGCAGCACCAAAAGTGTTTCCAGCTTTGCCATCATCTGCCCCGGTGTGGCCTTTGCCGTATTCGGCTTCTTCTTTGTCCATCAGGGATTGGTCCTGAATGATATTATTCAGCAGTTTTCTATTGCTTATTTCCTAACCCTGACGCCGTTTATCCTTGTGCAGGCTAAGACCGTGCAGCTGATGCTCAAGCTGAACCGCAAGATGCTACAGTAACTGCTTTAGATCACTATCGTAAACGAGATAATCATGAACAAGCTTCCAGATATCCTGGCAACCATTGTGGCCCATAAGCGGGAAGAAGTCGCCGCAGGGCAGCGTGATGCCACCATCGCTGAACTGAGAGGCCGTATCTCCGATCTTGAGGACACTCCCCGCGGTTTTGAACGGCACCTGCGGGAAGCGGTTGCCTCGGACTGGACCGCCATCATTGCCGAAGTCAAAAAAGGCTCTCCCAGCAAAGGAGTAATCCGCGAGGATTTTGACCCCCTTGATATCGCTGAAATCTATCAGAATAACGGCGCCACCTGTCTTTCCGTCCTGACTGACGAGAAGTTTTTTCTGGGTCATCTGCGCTTTCTGGCCCTGATCCGTGAACAGGTCGGCCTGCCGATGCTGCGTAAAGACTTCATCATTGATCCGTTTCAGGTCTATGAAGCCCGTGCTGCCGGTGCCGATGCCATTCTGTTGATCGCCTCCATCCTGGAACCGCAACAGATTATTGATCTGGCAGCCATTGCCCGTGAACAGTATCTGGATGTCCTGCTGGAAGTGCATGATGAAGCCGAGATGGAGGTTGCCTGCAGTACCGACATAGGCCTGATCGGCGTCAACAACCGCAACCTACGCACCTTTGTCACTGATCTGGGCACCACCGAGCGTCTGGCAAAAATGCTGCCTGCAGGACGTTTGCTGGTGGCTGAAAGCGGTATTAATAACAGGGCTGATATTGAACGTCTGCAGGCTGGCGGCGCCGGCGCCTTCCTGGTGGGTGAATCCCTGATGCGGGAAGAGGACATCGGTGCAAAATTGCAAGAGCTGCTCTCCTAGTAACTGCACCATGGCAATTGTGCACGTAGTCTTCAATCCAACCTCAGGCAGCTACTCCTCCCGTAAGGCAGAACAGATCCTCACCCAACTCAGGGCTGTCGGGCTTGATCCGCAGCCCCTGCTTCCCCAAACATTAACTGAATCCATGCAGGCGGTTGCAGAACTCTGTAAACAGGCCACACCACCCACCATCATCGCTGTCGGCGGTGATGGCACGGTCAACACCGTTATCAACAGCATGCCCCAAGGCAGTGCTACCCTCGGCATCATCCCCCTTGGCACTGCCAATGTCATGGCCCGGGAACTGGGCATCCGTTCTCAGCAGGATGCCATTGAACGGATAGCCCGTGGCACGGTACGGCCTTTTACCGTGGGAGAAGCCAGTTCAACTGCCGGTACCAGGCGTTTTGTCCTGATGGCCGGTATTGGTGCTGATGCAGCAGCTGTGGCAGATGTCCGCTCCTCTGAAAAACGGTTGCTCGGGAAGGGTGCCTATGTTCTGGCAGGTCTGCGTCGCTGCCTTAATTGGGATAACCGTCTGATAACCGTCAGCTGTGGTGGACAAACACGCCGCTGCAACAGCCTGATCATTGCCAATGCCGCCCACTATGCCGGTCCCTATCGTCTGGTACCCCAGGCCGGTCTGTTTAACCCTCAGCTGGTGGTTGCGCCTCTACCCTTTAGCGGTCCGCTGGGTATGCTTCGTTTTACTGCCGCCCTCTTTCTGCGGGGCAGCTATGCAGCATCAGATGCCTTTGCCAGCGGGGGAGACACAATCAGTATCACCGGCGATAAACCGGTCCAGCTGGATGGTGACTCCTTTGGCACCGCACCCCTCACCATCCGCCTGATACCTGACTTTAATAACCTGATCGTGTAACACTGTTCAGCCCGTCATCAAAAAATGACGGGTTTTTTATTGGCTTGATTTCAAAATGACATATTTGGTCATACTGCTATGGTAGGGTGAACCTATGGAAAGAATTGTTGTTGTAGATACAGAGACCACCGGCCTTTCAGTCAGAAACAAGGGGCGGGTGATTGAGATCGGCGCGGTTGCTGTAGAGAACGGGCAGATTGTGGCTGAGCTGGCAACCCTGATCAACACCAACACAGCCATCAGCTACGGCGCTTATCGGGTACATGGCATCTCTGAACAGATGCTGGCAGGCAAACCGACACCGCAAGAGGTCTGGCCCTGGCTTCTGGAATTTGTCGGCACCAGCCCGCTGGTGGCCCACAACGCCAGCTTTGACAGCGCCTTTGTACAGCATGAACTGCGCCTGCTGGGGCTGTCGTTAGCCAACCCCTGGCACTGTACTGTCCGCCTGTCCCGCCGGAAACTACCCCGGCTGATGAATCACAAACTGGAAACGGTTTACAGGCATCTGTTTGGTGTGGTGCCGGAAGATCTGCAGCAACACCGCGCACTGGACGATGCCCGGATGGCAGCGCGGGTCTGGATGGAGCTGGGAGGGGAGTTAGTCAGGTAACCGTCCTGATGGCTGCAATAGGCAAGAACAGTTGTAAAGTCCAGCTGGGCTATTTCAGGCACAAGGTTTTTCCGGTGCTGGCCTCATAACTCCCCCTGTCCCCCTCTTATGCTTAAGAGGGGGAACGCTTCGACAGTGTATTGTTAATACGTTGCAGAGCCCTGATCGTGCGTCCCTCCCCTTAGCTAAGGGGAGGACAGGAGGGGTTAAAGACAGGCAGATGATGCAAAAGATGAGCAAAACAGAGCGGAGGTTCTATGGCTAATCCGTGGTTGATTCTTGGTGGCCTGTATGCGTGGGACCGACTTAACAGAAACTCACGGAAGGCACAGGAAAACGCCCGGCGGCTGGCAGAGCTGGAAAAGGCCGTCCATGGCGAACAGCTTGAAGAACAGCCTCTGTCAAGAGTGGGCGGTGCAGATGAACCGGGTGGCTGTCTTGGATGTCTGGGCTGCCTGGTAAGCCTGATCTTTCTTGTGGGGCTGGTGGTGTTTCTGGGGTGGTTAGTATTTGGGTAGGGGTGAACTGGCGATGTTATGGAAGAGTGGTATAGTTGCGTGAATTGGAGACAGGGTATGGATTTTTGGGCGAAAACAACAGAGAACAACAAGCCGGGAATTTCAGTGTATGAGCATATGATTAATGTGGGGTGTGTAGCCCACTGCATAGCCGAAACCATGCCGGAGTTGTTGAAACGTTTCAATCTGCTTGCGTCTATTGTTGGTGCGTTGGCTGCTTTGCACGACCTCGGCAAAATATCGCCGGGATTCCAGCGGAAGTGTGAACAGTGGCTGACTGAGAACAATCTTGATCAGATTGCCAAGAGAGGATGTTGGGAAACCGGAACAGAGCCGGATCATGGCAAGGTTTCCCATGCTGCGGTTCAGGATTTTCTTGTACAGCAAGGATGCGCCAGAAACATCGCAAAATATGTTGCGGCAGCTCTTGGCGGGCATCACGGCAGGATTAAGTTTCTTCCCAATGATCGCGGCATAAAACCGCCGGTTATTGCGCCGATTACGGAAGACCGTAGCGGTGTGGACTGGAATGCCGAACGTCTCCACTATGCACAACAGGTATTGCAATACTTCAATGCCGATTGCCAGCTTGATTCTCTTGCGGGCGATTCACCTGCTATCTGGTGGCTTGCCGGACTTACCTCGGTTGCTGACTGGATAGGCTCTGATGAGCGTTATTTCTCACCGGTGGCATCCGATAGTGATGCCGACGCCACAAGCATTGCCCGCTATGCACTTGATTCAATCGGGTTCACTTTTCCTCAGATAATAACCGGTCTGACGTTTGAACAGCTCTTCGGTTTTCCTCCGAATGATATGCAGACCAAAACGCTGGCAACCATCACCGCACCCGGCGTGTATGTGATCGAGGCGCCAATGGGCATGGGGAAAACAGAGGCCGCGCTTGGAGCTGCCTATCAGCTATTGGCTTCAGGCAAGGCAAGCGGCATCTACTTTGCGTTGCCGACCCAGGCCACCAGCAATCGTATCCATCTCCGTATGAATGACTTCCTGCAACGCATCTCGCCAACGCCCGGATCAAGCAGGCTTATCCACGGTAATTCCTGGCTCATGCGCAGTGATCTTGAGTATCGGCCAGCCTCAAGCGGTAACAAAGAATTGTTTAATCAGGATGCCAGAAATGGCAGAGAGTGGTTTGCATCAGCAAAGCGGGCGTTACTTGCGCCATTCGGCGTTGGTACGGTTGATCAGGCATTACTTGGCGTTGTGGCGGCAAAGCATTTCTTTGTCCGGCATTTTGCCCTGGCAGGCAAAGTGGTTATCCTTGACGAGGTTCATTCCTATGATGTCTATACCGGCGTCTTGATCGACAAGCTCATATCAACACTGGAAGGACTTGGTTGTACGGTAATCATCCTCTCCGCCACACTGACCGGCAAGCGGCGTGACCAGATTATCTCCGGGTGGGATAGCGCTACAGAAACCACAGAGCAATCGTATCCACTGATTACCGGCAGGGCAGAGAATCAGCCATTTGAGCCGGTTGCAGCAATGCCTCCAATGTCGAAAACGGTCAAGGTTGATTTCGTTATTTCCGAACATGCGCTGGATGAGGCCATTACCCTTGCCCGTAACGGTGGCGCTGTCCTCTGGATTTGCAACACCGTTGGCGCGGCTCAGAAACAATTCAAACAGCTACAGGAACGTGTTGATGGTGGAGTCAAACTCGGCCTGTTACATTCGCGCATGATTTTCAGCCACCGCGAACAACGTGAAGAAGAATGGATGCAGCGTTTCGGCAAGGACAGCGCCTCGCGATGCGGTTCAATCCTGGTTTCGACGCAGGTTGTCGAGCAAAGTGTCGATCTTGACGCCGATCTTCTGATAACCGAGCTTGCCCCCACCGATATGCTGTTGCAACGACTCGGGCGTCTCTGGAGGCATGAACGGAAGGGGCGACCGGTCGATGCCCCGCGAATCTGTATCCTTGAAGAATGTAAAAGCTTGGACGAACTGCGGGAGATGACGCCGAAAACTATTATCACCGCATTAGGCGACAAGGCCAAAGTTTATGACCCTTATGTGTTGTTGCGCTCGCTTGAAGTTTGGAGGAGCCGAACCGCAACTGTTGTCCCCGATGATATTCGTTCACTTCTGGATGCAACCTATTTGGAATTGGATGACGAGCCTGAAACGTGGCTGAAACTCTGCGATGACGGTTATGCGCAAACCTTGGTCTATCGCCAGAAAGCCTTGTCAAGTAGCAATATCTGGCAGGTCGCGCTTGATGACAGGGAGGGCGTTCAGACCAGGTTAAACGAGATGCCGACGATTTCGTTGATTCTATGCCAGGAGTTTTCAAAAACGATGGCTCATTTCATCAATGGCACTATTGCAACGGTGAATAAAGACGAGTTCAGTTATGAAATCGCACGGGCGATTCACAAAAATCTGGTCAAAACGCCTTCGCATCATTTTGCCGGTTTGTTTTCTGATTCTGTCTTCAGTGAATACCTCTACGAGCAGCATACAGTCGGGATTGTAGGTGCAGACGGCATTGTAGCCGTCAAGGGTTTAAGGGATGGCATCAAGTTGTTGTATTCAGAAACAACGGGGCTTGTGGTGGAGAAAATTTGAGTAAAGGAGGGAAGGTTTATGAATGTTGCTTTTGACCCGTGGATACCGGTTGTAAATTCTGCTGGGAAACGGGAACCGGCAAGTCTGTGCGATGTGCTTGCCCAAGGAGAGAAATACGCCGATTTGGCAGTGCGCCCGCACGAACGGGTTGCCCTGATGCGGCTGTTTCTCTGTGTGGCTCATGCGGCACTGGATGGGCCGAAGGATTATGGTGAGTGGTGTGAAGTGCCGAAGAAGCTGCCAGAGGCGGTTCATGCGTATTTGACGGAGTGGAAGGATTCTTTTGAGTTGTTTCACCCAACTAAGCCGTGGTTGCAGGTGGCTGGTCTAACTAAATACTCTGATGGGAGAGGTGCTACAGAAAGTAGTGATTGGACACCGGCTTCAAAACTGAATTTTTCGTTTGCTACGGGGAATGCCTCGACGCTTTTTGATCATGAGGGAATGAGCTCAAATGGCCGCATTATCCCTTTGTATGAAACCATTGTGTCGCTGGTCACATTTCAATGTTTCTCAGTAGGTGGCCTGATTGGTCAGGTGTTTTGGAAAGGAAAGCGTTGCGGAGAACTGGCTGACCCCAAAAAAGACAATGGGCCTGTGAAGTCTGCCGATGGACCTTGTGTCCCCTCTTCTATGGTGCATGCTTTTTTGAGAGGAGACAATTTGACGCAGAGCATTCATCTGAATTTACCGACTTATGAGGACATCCGCACCAACTATGCAGATAAGGAGTTTGGTAAACCCGTTTGGGAGGCGATGCCCGAGAGCTTGAAAGATACTGACTGTATTGACAATGCGACCACTACTTACATCGGGCGTCTTGTGCCGATAACTCGGGTTATAAAGCTAAATCCAGGTGGTTCGCATATGCTTATTGGTGATGGCTTTCCATATGCCTCATTTGTTACCGGCTTTCCACCTGAGCCAAGTGCAACTGTTGTGGCGAAGGATAATGACCGTTCTTTGTTGGCGTATCGTCCCTCAAAAGCACTTTGGCGGGAGCTTTCGGCCATTTCCGTGAAAAGAAAAGCCGGACAAGCGGGCGGGCCGATGTCGCTAAACGCTATACAGGAGGGAAAGGACGTAGACATTGTTGTCGCTGCCTTAGCGCGAGATAAAGCAACGATTGTGGATACTGTGGAATCGATTTTTCATCTTCCTGCAAGTCTGACTACAACGATAGGTGCAGCAACCTATGAAAGCGAAGTAAAAATAGCAGAAGGTCTGGCAAGCCGCGTTGGATGGGCACTTGAAATGTACAGACTTGAAATAGACGGTGGATGGGAAGGTCGGCTGAAGAGCGCCGGAGCAAAAAAGGGAGAACTCAAGGCAAAGCTTCACTCCGTCGCTACCGCGCATTACTGGACTACCGTTGAAAAAAACCTTCCCCTGCTTATGTCACATATTGAAGCCATTGGCACTGATGCTGTCGATTCAACCCGCGATATTTGGCGTGTAATGCTGTTCAGGAGTGCATGTGAAGCATATACGACAGCATGCGGCCAGGAAACTGCACGTCAGCGGCGAGCATTTGCTAAGGGGTGGCAGAAATTGACTGCAAAAAAAGACGAACCGGAAACGGATAGCACTGAAAGCAAGGAGGATGATCTATGAGCACTCTTCTCGAACGGCTCCGTAAGTATAAGGACGACAGGGGGATGATGGCCAATCTCCGCTGCATTCTTGTGGAGAATAAGAAACACCGCGCCTGGCCAGCGCTCAGCCGTTTAGGTATTGAGGTCGGCAATGATATTTCTGCCTGTGTTGCAGGGCTATACGCCACCCACCCCGATGAGGTGTCCAGTGGTAATTTCGGGGCAACCTGCAAGGTCATAGAACAAAAAAGAGGGGACAAACGGGGTGATGACAACAAGCTTACTTCCACGGAACGGCGATTCCAGCATCTTCTTGCGGCAAGCAGAACTGAAATTATGGATCGAGTTAAATGCATAGTGCTGATGGCAAAATCGCAGGGTGTGCCGGTCAACTATACGCAACTTGCAACAGATCTGCATTACTGGTCTGACCGTACCAAGACGGAATGGGCAGCTTCATTCTGGACACCGGGCGTAGAGCCAGCCAGCGAGGAGGATGTATGAACTGGCTTGCCAGAATAGACGTTGATGCAGAAAACGCGCGGGCTGAGCGGATTTTTGATAGTTATGCCTGGCACAAAAAAATATGGGAATGCTTTCCTGACATGCCTGATGCCGAGCGCAAATTCCTGACCCGTATTGACCAACTGGAAGGGGCATTCAGGGTGTGGGTACTTTCCGGTAGTAAGCCGTCGTGTCCCGCATGGTGTCCTGATGACGGCTTTGCGCTTAACGAGATCTCGTCTTCGTTTTTGTCCCACCGCTACTACGCCTTTGACGTGCGAGCCAACCCCGTAAAGGCGCTTGTACAGCGTGATGCAGACAGACAGCCGCTTGTGTCGGCAAATGGCAAGCGGAAGCGTGGTAAACGGGTGCCCTTGGTAAAGCCAGACGAACTGAAAGCGTGGCTGATTCGCAAGGGTGAAGTTCGCTGTCTAGATGAGGACACAAGACAGGAAGTGCCGGGCGGCTTCCGCATTGTGGATGAGCGGCCATTGGAAATAAGCCCAATGCAGGAAAGTCATTTCCGTAAATCAGGGCACAGCGCTTATCACGGTGGCGTCCAGTTTAGCGGTACTCTCGAAGTAACCAACCGTGAGCAGTTTATTCAAACCTATCAATCGGGTATCGGCAGTGCCAAGGGCTTTGGTTTTGGTCTTCTTCTGCTTGCGCCGGTCAACCTTTAACCCAAAACAACCATCTAAAAGGAGATAAAAATTATGAAACATCTGGAACTGCACATTATTCAATCCGTACCTGTCGCCTGCCTCAATCGTGATGATCTCAATTCACCAAAGACCGCCGTGTTCGGTGGTGTCCAGCGGGCACGTGTTTCGAGCCAATCGTGGAAGCGGGCTATTAGGGAGCTGGCGAAGGAAATTGCACCGGATCAGTTCAAAGGCGAACGAACCCGCTTAATGTATGATCCATTGGTCAAGGCGATGATCGATGCTGGTGTAAGCGCTACTGATGCGGACGCAGGGGCTCGCAAGGTAATTGACGAACTGGTTAAGTTGGATGCGAAGTCAAAAGACAAAGTCAAATCAACCACGCTATATTTTATGTCACCGTTGGAACTGGAAGCAGTTGCAAAGGCATATGCCGAAGTAAAAGACGCGAAGAAGGCGCTTAAATCCATTGATGCCAAAGCGTTGAAGGACGCAGCGGATATTTCCATTTTTGGCCGGATGGTAGCCAGTGACCATTCTCTTACAGTTGAAGCCGCCTCCATGTTTTCCCACGCCCTTTCAACCCACAAGGTAGACAACGAGATCGACTTTTTCTCGGCGGTAGATGACCTCCAGCCCAAGGAAGAATCCGGCGCAGGCATGACCGGCACTCTTGAATTCAACTCCGCCACTTACTATCGTTTTGCCGCTCTGAATCTTGACATGCTTGCGGATGCGGAACATCTGGGCAGTCTCAGCAACGATGAACGTCAAAGTGTGGTACGCACCTTTATCGAGGCGACTATCAAGGCGATTCCATCGGCTCGTAAAAACACCATGAACGGCAATACGCTGCCGGTGCATGTGCTGGGTGTTGTTCGAGAAAAAGGGCATCCGATCCAGTTGATAAATGCCTTTGAAGCGCCGGTGAAATCCTCACAGGGGTATGCCGTAAAGTCGGTTGAGTTGCTGAAAGCCGAATATGCAAAACTCAAAGATACCTGGGGAGTAGAGGCCGTATTTGAGCAGGCGATACCGGAGGTAAACGTGACGTCCTTCATCGACGGGATGGTGGCTCATGTCATTTGATAAATCCTTTCTGGCCCTGCGGCTGGAAGGACCGCTCCAGTCATGGGGTTTCGACAGCCAGTATAACCGGCGTAACACCGGGCTGATGCCGACTAAAAGCGCTGTTGCTGGCATCTGCTGCGCAGCATTGGGGTATGGGCGAGGCTCGGATCAGGAGCATGATTTTCTCGTCTCTTTCACCGACGTGCGTATGACCGCCATAGCCATTCCCCGCAAAGGAAGCAAAAAGGAACTGCCAGTCCGGCGCTTGCAGGATTATCACACTGTGCAGAACACCAGGCGGGCCAGCGGAGGACTTAACACGGATTGTGTGCTGACGCACCGCCAATATTTGTCTGACGCATCCTTCGGCGTTGTGTTGGAAGGGGAGGCATCGTTGCTCAAGCAGATTGCCGACGCCTTGGGAAATCCCGTATGGGGTGTCTGGTTGGGGCGTAAGGCTTGTATTCCGACCGCACCGGTTTGTGCCGGTTTGCACAGTGATCGAATCGAGGCGTTGACGGCTCTCATTGGTGACAATGCACTTGATGAATACACCCGTCAGATTGAGGTGAATTATTTTGCCGATGGCCGCGACAGCCTGCCGGATATGCCGGTTTCGTTTGCCACGGCACAGCGGACGTTTTCGCCGCGTCGTGTAATTACTCGGCAGGCGGGAGAAATGGATTAGTTCTGGTATTGGCCCGGCGAAAGGTTTTGGATGTGGTTTAATGCTCATCCGGCGGGTTTAAGTTTTTGTGAAATCCTGAATAGTTGAAAAGGGTGGGGGCAGATTACCCCCACCCTTGAGATTGAACCTGTGACCTTTTTACGATTCGTTCCACAATTTAAATGCTGCATTGCAGGAGGATAATCGTGGCGGACAGAAAGAAATCCTCTGGGAAACAAGTAACACCGACCAGCGGTTATGATTCCATGCTATCCGGCGTGGTTGATCTGCTGGAACAGGCTCGACGGACATCTGTAAGGGCTGTCAATGCCATTATGACCGCTACCTATTGGGAAATAGGGCGGCGGATTGTGGAGTTTGAACAGGGAGGTGAAGCAAGGGCGGAGTACGGCACGGAGTTATTAAAAAAATTGTCCCTTGATTTACTGCCAATGTTCGGACGTGGCTTTGGATGGCGCAATATTTATCAGATGAGGCAGTTCTATCAGGCGTATCCCGAAATTTTGCAGACGGTGTCTGCAAAATCAGATGCAAACTATTTTTCTCTTCCCTGGTCTCATTACGTTTGTCTCCTCTCTGTAGATAATCCTGAAGCCCGTAGATTTTATGAGGAAGAAGCCTTACGGGGCGGTTGGTCTGTTCGCCAGCTTAATCGTCAGGTTTCTACCCTGTTTTATGAACGCACTGCAGTGTCTCGCAATAAAGCAGCAATGGTGAAAAAGGGTGACAAACCGCACCCCGAAGATGTTGTTTCGCCGGAGGAGGAACTGAAAGACCCGCTGGTGCTGGAGTTTCTGGGGCTAAAGGACGAGTATTCCGAAACTGACCTGGAAGAGGCTTTGATACAGCATCTGGAGAGTTTTTTGCTGGAGCTGGGCAGCGACTTTACCTTTGTTGGGCGTCAGAGACGTTTGCGGATTGGTGATGCCTGGTATCGGGTTGATCTGCTGTTTTTTCATCGCCGTTTGCGCTGTCTGGTGGTGATAGATCTGAAACTGGGTGCCTTTACCCATGCCGACGCCGGACAGATGCACCTGTACCTGAACTATGCCAGTGAACATTGGACGCACGCGGACGAAAATCCACCGGTAGGGCTTATCCTCTGCGCTCAGAAGGATCATGCGCTGGCTCACTATGCGTTGGAAAATCTGCCCAACAAGGTGCTGGCAGCGGAGTATAAGCTGGCCTTGCCCGATGAAAAGGCGTTGGTGGCAGAGATCGATAAGACCCGCAGGGCGCTGGAACATCGCACAGAGGCGAAAAAACCATGACCGTACCAATTCTTCCTCCATTGAAGCCGCTTCCCATCAAAGACCGTATTTCCGTGGTCTATGTTGAACGGGGTAATCTTGATGTCATCGACGGTGCCTTTGTGGTGGTGGATGCAACCGGCGTCCGCACCCATATCCCCATCGGCATGGTGGCCTGTTTGATGCTTGAACCGGGTGCGCGGGTCTCCCATGCTGCGGTGGTGCTGGCAGCGCGGGTAGGGTGCCTGCTGGTCTGGATCGGTGAGGCCGGGGTGCGGCTGTACGCTGCCGGACAGCCCGGCGGGGCGCGCTCAGATCGGCTGCTGTATCAGGCCAAGCTCGCCCTGGATGATTCGGCTCGTCTGAAGGTGGTGCGCAAGATGTACGCCTTGCGCTTTAAGGAAGAGCCGCCGGAGCGGCGCAGTGTGGAGCAGCTGCGGGGCATTGAAGGGGTGCGGGTACGTAAGACTTACGAACTGCTGGCACGGCAGTACGGGGTAGAGTGGAAGCGTCGTAACTATGATCATACTGAATGGGAGAGCGGCGATCTGCCCAATCGCTGTCTGTCATCGGCCACCGCCTGTATCTACGGTATCTGTGAGGCAGCGATTCTGGCTGCAGGCTATGCCCCGGCAGTAGGGTTCATCCATACCGGCAAGCCGCAATCGTTTGTGTATGACATTGCTGATATCTTCAAGTTTGAGACAGTCGTGCCGGTGGCCTTCCGCATTGCCGCCAAAAAGCCCCGTGATCCTGAGCGTGAAGTGCGGCTGGCCTGTCGTGATGCCTTCCGGCAGAGTAAGCTGCTGGACAAGATTATCCCCACCATTGAAGAGGTGCTGGCAGCAGGTGAGGTGGAGCGGCCAAAGGCCCATGATGAAGCAGTAGAGATAGCCATACCCAATAAGGAGGGGCTGGGGGATCCGGGGCTGAGAGGCTAACCCCTCCCAACCTCCCCTTAAGATAAGGGGAGGAGTTTATAAATGAATGAGTACCAGATCTTATGCTAAGAGGGGGCTAGTGGATTTTCAGTTCCCCCTCTTACGCTAAGAGGGGGCTAGTGGATTTTCAGTTCCCCCTCTTACGCTAAGAGGGGGTTAGGGGGAGTTAATCATGCAATATCTGTGTAACGACCCAGCCATGAAAGAACGACGCAGGGAGTTGCGGCGGAACCAAACTGATGCCGAACGGGCATTGTGGGAGCGTCTGCGTAACAAGCGTTTTTACGGTTTGAAGTTCTTTCGGCAATACGGTTTTGGTCCGTATATTCTCGACTTCTACTGTCCTGTTCTGAAGCGTGCTGTTGAGCTTGATGGCGGACAGCATGCAGAAGAAGATGTGAAAATGTACGATATCCAACGGACAGACTTTCTGCGTAACCACGGGATTGAGGTTGTAAGATTTTGGAATAATGAAGTGCTTGCCAATATAGATGGGGTGTTGGAGAAGCTAACCCCTCCCAACCTCCCCTTAAGATAAGGGGAGGAGTTTATAAATGGATGAGTTCCCCCTCTTACGGTAAGAGGGGTTAGGGGGAGTTAATCATGCTGGTCATCGTAACTGAAAATGTGCCACCCAGATTACGGGGACGGCTGGGACTTTGGCTGGTAGAAGTACGGGCCGGGGTTTATGTGGGGGATGTCTCCCGCAGGGTACGGGAGATGATCTGGGAAAATCTGGAGAAGGGTGTTGAAGACGGTAACGCCGTAATGGCCTGGACCTCCAATAACGAGTCAGGCTTTGATTTTTTAACCTTGGGACAGAACCGCAGGATTCCGGTTGAGATGGATGGTATCAAGCTGGTTTCGTTTCTGCCTCAGGAGGCGCAAGAGAATTGACTTTAAATCTATACTCAGATAGTTTGTAATTACATTGTATATACTCAAAAGGAGGCGCTATGCTTGTACGATTAGTTTCCATAGGTAATTCAAAAGGTGTGCGAATACCTGCGGCATTGCTGCGTCAATATGGTTTAAGCGACACGGTTGAGCTGCTGCCGGGTAAAGATGAGATTACCATTCGTCCGGCAAGAGGCACGCCCCGTGAAGGCTGGGATCAGGCTTTTGCTACAATGCATACTGCAGGAGATGATGCGCTATTACTTGACGACGTACTGGATCAGGAGGATTGGGAATGGAACTGAAACAGTACCATGTCTATCTGGTGAATCTTGATCCAACCATTGGCCATGAGATTCAGAAGACACGGCCTTGCTTGATTATCTCTCCTGATGAAATGAACAGGCACCTGCAGACCGTTATGATTGCCCCCATGACTACCAAATCCCATAATTACCCAAGCCGCGTATCGCTTACCTTTACCGGGAAACAAGCATGGATTGTGCTTGATCAGATCCGTGCGGTAGACCGCAGACGGCTGGTGAAAGAACTTGGCAAAATAACCGCCCCGCAGACTCATAAGGTGAAAGCTGTGCTCAAAGAAATGCTGGTTGATTAAGGAGCTGCAAATGAATTACCTAGTCAAAATTGCGCTCAGATTTAGGTCAGATTTGGCGGAACTGATTGAAGCAAACCGCAGGCGTAGCAGGGCTACGCTGAGGATTTGGTGATTGAAGTTCTGGCAAAGATGGCCTGAAGATGAGATGCAAGATGATCAGGTAATTTGTTTACAGCTCCTAAGGTCAATTTTAGTGTCCAAAAGTTGGTAGCATTTTGGTCTTTGAAAATTGATCGTGATTTCGTATAAGTACAGCAAGTCTGTTCCCCGCACCCGCGGGGATGAACCGAGCAGGGATAACGTCAACAAACTGAGCCGGAACTGTTCCCCGCACCCGCGGGGATGAACCGACTAAACAACATCAGAAACGGGTCTGCAACGCCTGTTCCCCGCACCCGCGGGGATGAACCGATCCCCATCCTCGGCTTGCCATTTTCGCCAATCTGTTCCCCGCACCCGCGGGGATGAACCGAAATGTTTGATTGGTGGGTTTCTGGTAAGCCTCTGTTCCCCGCACCCGCGGGGATGAACCGGTCGGCAGCTTTCTTGTAGGCATATTGTTTGCCTGTTCCCCGCACCCGCGGGGATGAACCGGATTGCTCATGTACTCACTACAAAACCACTTCCTGTTCCCCGCACCCGCGGGGATGAACCGTTTTTTTGATAGAAACCACTATTTTTCAAATCCTGTTCCCCGCACCCGCGGGGATGAACCGCCTCTAAAATTACCGCTCAATCTTTCAATCTTCTGTTCCCCGCACCCGCGGGGATGAACCGCGCAGGCCCATGTTTTCGGCCTTGCCCCCCACCTGTTCCCCGCACCCGCGGGGATGAACCGTGGCATTAAATTCCTCAACCGGTTTATGATTACTGTTCCCCGCACCCGCGGGGATGAACCGGATAGCCGGATTTCCGGCGCAACGGGAGGGGGCTGTTCCCCGCACCCGCGGGGATGAACCGGCCCGCCTTCAGGTGGCGTATTGACAGTTGAGCTGTTCCCCGCACCCGCGGGGATGAACCGAATCAAAGGCATACAAGGATATTCCCAATATACTGTTCCCCGCACCCGCGGGGATGAACCGGGTGCCGCACTGATTACCGAGGCCACCAATGCCTGTTCCCCGCACCCGCGGGGATGAACCGTTCCTTTTGGGCCGCCTTGACGGTGTGCTCGACTGTTCCCCGCACCCGCGGGGATGAACCGATGGTTGCAGGTCTTTTGCAGAATCAGGGCGCCTGTTCCCCGCACCCGCGGGGATGAACCGCTGCTGGAAAAGAACAAGAACCTGCGGGAGCGCTGTTCCCCGCACCCGCGGGGATGAACCGTCCGGTATGTGCTGAAGCATGGCAAGCGGCTCCTGTTCCCCGCACCCGCGGGGATGAACCGGATCATAACGCGGGATAGCCGTCATCTTGACGCTGTTCCCCGCACCCGCGGGGATGAACCGCTGCTGACAAACAACAATACCAGGTGATTATTCTGTTCCCCGCACCCGCGGGGATGAACCGCAGCTCCAAATCATCAACACCAGCTCCGTACACTGTTCCCCGCACCCGCGGGGATGAACCGCAACATCAAGGATCATAACACTCAGCTGACCGCTGTTCCCCGCACCCGCGGGGATGAACCGAGCCAGGCTATTGCTACCGAGGTGTTCGACACCTGTTCCCCGCACCCGCGGGGATGAACCGCTGACCTCGGTCGGCCTTACCAACCGTCCTAACTGTTCCCCGCACCCGCGGGGATGAACCGATTGAAGGCAACGCCCGCATGATCAGCCGGGGCTGTTCCCCGCACCCGCGGGGATGAACCGTCGTTGCCTTCGCCCGCTTTGGCAGAGGGATCCTGTTCCCCGCACCCGCGGGGATGAACCGGCCAGGGCTGATTACCGACCAGCTGCCAAACACTGTTCCCCGCACCCGCGGGGATGAACCGACCAGTTTGATATTATCGGCGCTCCCCGTGAGCTGTTCCCCGCACCCGCGGGGATGAACCGTGAAGTACGGTTGCGGTCAGACCTGGTCAGAACTGTTCCCCGCACCCGCGGGGATGAACCGCCGCCTATGACAACGCACTGAAACTGCTGCGTCTGTTCCCCGCACCCGCGGGGATGAACCGTGCTTCTGGGGGGTGCCGGAACGGATCAAGGGCTGTTCCCCGCACCCGCGGGGATGAACCGCTTGGTGCCATAGACAAAGAAAAAGGCCGCAACTGTTCCCCGCACCCGCGGGGATGAACCGTCCGTTTGACATTATCGGTACCCCGCAAGGATCTGTTCCCCGCACCCGCGGGGATGAACCGCTCACGCCTCGGCGGCTGGCACTGGACACCGGCTGTTCCCCGCACCCGCGGGGGTGAACCGACCTACACTACCTATCTGCCGTGGTGGAAATCCTGTTCCCCGCACCCGCGGGGATGAACCGAAATTTGCCCTGCTGCTGTCCATCATGTTCATCTGTTCCCCGCACCCGCGGGGATGAACCGCCTTACACTGGAAAATACAGGGTCAGGAATGACTGTTCCCCGCACCCGCGGGGATGAACCGAAGGGGTACGGCGTGGCGGTATAGCCAGTCATCTGTTCCCCGCACCCGCGGGGATGAACCGTGGTTTGACAGGCTGGTACGGACAACCGCCACCTGTTCCCCGCACCCGCGGGGATGAACCGCGCCTGGGGCTGGCAGTGACCTTGTTGAAAGTCTGTTCCCCGCACCCGCGGGGATGAACCGGTCCTGAAGGTCGGGGAAGGTAATCCGCATCCCTGTTCCCCGCACCCGCGGGGATGAACCGCCCTGTTCTTTGATATGGGCAACGTCAGTAACCTGTTCCCCGCACCCGCGGGGATGAACCGTTGGCCCAGATAACGCAGGGATTCTGATGTTACTGTTCCCCGCACCCGCGTGGATGAACCGGTCGGTTTACTGCTTAAAGACCTGTTTGTCGCCTGTTCCCCGCACCCGCGGGGATGAACCGGCACGGTTTTTTTTGGCAACGCCGTCCTGCGGCTGTTCCCCGCACCCGCGGGGATGAACCGACACTTCAACCGGCGGCAAGCCGGACTTGCCGCTGTTCCCCGCCCCCGCGGGGGTGGACCGCCATCAAACAGAGTCCGGGTGATGTGGCTGGCTCGTTTGCCGGCCCCACGG
>Ga0074197_1000709_pt1 | contig 36791 bp, 32 predicted proteins | sample EPASupsiteSAE305_FD_64526 | JGI IMG/M metagenome (GOLD analysis project Ga0074197, IMG submission 64526) | Bioremediated contaminated groundwater microbial communities from EPA Superfund site, New Mexico - SAE3-05 reassembly with SPADES | ecosystem: Environmental > Aquatic > Deep subsurface >...
GGGCGTCGCTCCAGTCCATCTGATCGGCCTCGGTAATGCGTGGTTCGCGTTCGCGCCGTTCGACCAGGAGAATGATAAACCCGCCGACGATCATGGCAATGGCCACCACCACCGAGTTGAACAGGTGCGCCTTGATCAGTTTGTGCAGGAGCAGGCCGAAGATGGCCGAGGGCAGGACGCCAACGATCAAATTGATCATAAACCGCTGGGAGCCGGCATCCCTGGTTATTCCAGCCACTACCCGCAGCAATCGTTGCCGGTACAGCCAACAGACGGCGAGAATCGCACCGAGCTGAATGCAGATTTCAAAGGTCTTGGCCTGCTCGCCGGTATAGGCCAGCAAGTCGCCGGCGATGATCAGATGGCCGGTGGAGGAAATCGGCAGAAACTCGGTCAGACCTTCGACCACGCCGAGGATCACGCTTTGGATCAGCGCAAAAATATCCATAAGAACAACAACTCCAGATCAGGGAAAGGGATGTACACCCGGGACATCGTTTGGACCAGCCGACTGTCCCGATCCGTTGAGGCCAGGATGACCGGCGCGGGTGAACAGTTCCCGTGCGGACTTGGCGGCTCGGCCGGGGGGCGCATGGGTCACCTGCTGTTACCTGAAAGATGTTTCGATGTCAAGGGGATACGGCAAAAACCAGGGGCGAGGCCATGTTGTCCTTCCGGATGGCGGCTAACTGCTGCCGCGGTCGTCCCGGTTGTCCACATAAGGCTGATACTCGCGGACATACATGTCGGAGAGGGTAAGGAAGGCGGTGACCGCCACCGGGCCGTAGATAATTCCCATGACACCGGTAAGGCTCATGCCGCCGATGATGGAGAGCAGCACCAGAAGCGGCGGCAGTTGCTCCTTGGCGCCAACGAATTTCGGCTTGAACCCGTATTCGACAAAGACGGTGAGAAGCAGATAAAATCCCAAGGTCACCAGGGCCTGCCAGATATTGCTCTTGAGAAAAAGAATGAGAGCCGTCGGCAGAAGAACAAGCCCGATGCCCAGGATCGGCAGAAAGGCGAGGACCGCCATGACCACGCCCCAGAGCACCGGGGAAACCAGGCCGAGAGCGGTAAAAAACAGCCCGCCGGCAACGCCCTGGATAATGCCGCTGAGACCGTTGCCGATGAGGATAGTGCCGGCGATCGAGGAAAACCTGTCGATGAGCAGCCTGTTTTGCGATTCGGGCAAGGGCGAAAGCTTGAGCAGAAATCCGGTTAAGCGGTGGTATTCAAGCAACAGAAAATAAATGCAGACAATCAGGATGCAGAACTGGAGAAAGAACCGCATGATATCGGCGGCCCATGCCGAAACCTGGCGTGAAACGAATAGGCCGGCGGTGGAGAGCATTCTGGTGATCAGGTCGGGAATACCGGCAACCTCGAAATTGATGCCGAAATCAGCCAGCATTGCCGCGGCCCGACTGACCAGGGCGTTGTTCTGCAATGTCTGCTGCAACAGGGCAAATATATCATTCCTTCTGCCGAGTTGGATCACGGCGGGGATTTCGGCGGATATGGATTTAACGCAATACAGCAGGGGCAGGAAGACGCAGAGGGTGATCAGGGTGCAGGTGAGGGCGGCGGCAACCCATGGCCTGGTTTTGGAACTCAATCGGCTGTAGGCGGGTTGAAAAATGCTGGCCAGGAAAAAAGCGAGAAATATCTGATTCGAGAAGGGCCACAGCACCAGGCCGAGCATCAGCAGCGCGGTGAGAAAGACCAGGAGAAAGGTGATGCGTTGGATCGGTGGAGGGGGGGACGTCATGGATGCTCCTGATGGTGCTGCTTGTCGGCATGCACCGGTTGGAAACCGGCGGAAGAATCATTCTCGCTTATTCTAAAGGGCTTCCGGTCTTTTTGCCACCTAATATAGCGGTCTGGCACCGACCATGGAGGACAGGCAAAAGCGGCTACCGAGTGGAAAGATGACCGCATCGGGTGGGATTTCCGCTCCTTCCGGGAAAAGGCTTGCAAGCACGAGCTGAATGGTGTAGATAATTTTTCCTTCCGTCCACAAAAGCATAAGAGTCGGGGCGTAGCGCAGCCTGGTTAGCGCGCCTGCCTTGGGAGCAGGAGGTCGAGTGTTCGAATCACTCCGCCCCGACCAATAATATCAAAGGGTTAGCTTTTCGAAGCTAACCCTTTTTTATTGAATAAGTGCAAAATAAGTGCAAGCAAAGTGTAAGCCGCCATGCAAACCTAGAAATTATTTCAAGCAAAGAAAGAAAAACCACTCTTTTTTCGCTTTAAAGTTGGGTTAACTTTTTATGCGCTGACCGATTTAACCAGCATCCTTCCCCAGAAAACCGAAATTTTGCCCTTCCAGACAGCCAATTACAAAAAAGAAATTTATCAATCTCATTTTCAATACAATCGATACATTAATCAAGAGATATTAGACACTGACTTGAGATGTCAAAATCGATATAAGAAGTTAATTTTTTTGAAAATATTTGAAAGATGATTTTGGATTTCTCCGCCGCCCCTTTCTCCATAAACTACTTTCGCTGCTGCATTCAATCGTGGTATACACTGGCTGAGTTAAGCACATACATTCATCATATTCTCTCCTTTCTCGCTCGGAGTGCAAATGGCCAGAGCAGATATCCTATTGAGCATTGTAAAATCTGCAATCGGCAACGATAAACTGTCCTTGAGGAAGTCTATTGAAGCGTTGGCTGCCGATGAACGTGCAAAAAATCATCGCATTCTTGCCGACCGCCTAATCGAACTTCTATCCATACAAAACGATCAGCCTAACAAGACCGCTCCCTTCATACAAAACGGCACCAAAGACCTGGTGTATGAGATACTCCCTGAAAAGCGTTTCAGGGATCTAATTCTCGACCAAGATGTTCTGGAAATATGCCAAGAGTTGGTGGAAGAACAACACCGAGCCGATCTTCTTAGTTCATATGGTTTAGAACCACGCCATCGAGTCTTGCTTGCTGGGCCACCGGGCAATGGAAAGACAACCTTGGCTGAGGTAATTGCATCCGAGCTAATGTACCCGTTGATCGTGGTGCGCTATGAGAATTTAATTGGCAGTTATCTCGGGGAAACAGCCTCTCGACTGCAAAAAGTTTTCGAGGTTGCTCGTTCGAGGAAATGCGTAATCTTTTTAGATGAATTCGAGACATTGGGTAAGGAGCGTGGCGACACCCGTGAAACCGGTGAAATCAAGCGCGTAGTTAGCTCTCTGTTGCTTCAAATTGACAGGCTTCCTTCACACACCGTAGTCGTCACCGCCAGCAATCATCCAGAGTTACTTGATCGGGCGGTGTGGCGTAGATTTCAGGTTAAAGTTCAATTGTTGGCTCCTACCAAGGAACAAAGAATTCAATTTATTAAAAATTTTGAAGAAAGGAGCAGTTTCAGGTTTAAAACATCTTATAACTCGTTAGCTGATAAACTAACAGGTATCAGTTTTTCCGAGACTGAAGAATTCTGCATTGATGTTCTGCGCCGCTGCATACTGAACCATTCGCAAGATAATCCGAAAGAAATTATCAAGAGCCGTTTAAAGAACTTTGAGCGCAGATTCGTCCTGAGTCAACAAGAGGTTGACAATGCCAGATAAACCACTGTTGTTATTGCCACGTTCAGAACCAATGCCGCGAGAAATAATTCGTGGAATGTTCAACAGCAACTTAAGGCGACCGGGACGTGCAGATCAAGGAGACCGAATCGGCCCGCAACTTACAACCTTGCTGGATGCTTTTGTTACCGATTCACCAACCGGCATAAGCACAGAAAATATTCTGGTTCTGGAAACCGCTGGAAGAACCGAAAATTTTCGCACAGCGGTTAACGCTGTGCCCGGTCTTAAGTGGCTCTCCGAAATAGATCAGGATGAAGTCGATGCCGATGCACAATTCTTTGAGCGACCCAAAATTGGGTCACGTTTTTTTAAAGACCGGCTTTTTGCATTAGATGCTAGAGAATCACGAGAAATTGTAACCGCTCTTACGGCAAACGGTATTCTTGACAGAAGTGGTATTTTGCAAGAAGAGGCTACCGACGATTTAATTCGTTCAGCAGTCCCGCAAGATTTCAGTGAATATGCAGAAAAAATTATCGAAGCCATAAATCGCGAGAAAGATAACCCTCTACCAGGAAGAATGTTTTTGAGTCTCAGTAATCGCCAAACATTGCAAGAGATCAAAACCATGTTCGATAGGTGGGCACAAGGAGAACAGTTAAGATACGGAGCCGGTGCTTGGGGCGAGATATTTTTCAATCTTCGCACCGTTAGATTCTGGAACGCTAAAGATAGAGTTTCCGATACCGGTATTCTGGATTATTGGCAAAAAGAAGTCGCGTGCAAACAGGGCACTATGTCAAAGATTGCCTTTGAAATCGAACTTTCATACGCAGATGATAAAAACTGCAGACAGTTACGACAACAACATGTGGAAGAACTTGTAGCACGGGAAAGAGGTAATATAATCGCCTCATGTGATATCGAAGAAATACATTTTCACGCTATCAAAGTTGAACTCCCAGTCGAAAATATCGAACATGTCTTAGGGGAAGACTACAGCGCCCTTTTTGAAGATGGTAGTATTCTCTATTTTCGTCCAACTCCCCAATGCGCGCTTGAATTATACGCTGATGGGTCATTGGAGGATATAGAATCTACGCAGGTTCCAGATGGCAATCCAATTGTGGCAATTCTGGATGGCATGCCATTTTCCCGACATAAATTGCTCGATGGTTTCGTTATACTCGATGACCCTGAAGATTTTGCTTCCGATTACCTGCCAAGAGAGATGAATCACTGCACTGCCATGCTTTCGCTTATCTGTCATGGTGAATTGGATGCTGGTGGACACCAAATCTCGCGCAAAGTGTATGTGCGACCAATATTAAGGCCAGATGTAGATTCTCCACTTACAAGACGACCAGAGCAAATACCAAAGGATCTCTTTTTTGAAGATCTTGTAGAGCAGGCCGTGCGCAGGATGTTCATTAGTATTTCTAATGAACCTGCTGCTGCCCCTACGGTCAAGTTCATCAATCTTTCTGTGGCCGATCCTTACCGGATGTTTAACAGAATACCCGGCCCAACTGCTCGTCTCCTAGATTGGCTTTCCTATAAGTATAAAATCTTGTTTTTTGTAAGTGCTGGCAACATTACAGACACTATTCAATTAGGGCTTGATCCCGATGAATTATCTGCTATTGCAGATAATGATAAGATTTCAATTGCCCTTGCATCCATGTTTAGAGATAAAAGGAATCGCAGGATTTTTTCTCCCTCAGAATCAATAAATTCCATCACGGTAGGCGCCCAGCATGATGACGCGTCCCCCCCTATTCTTCCCGATGGTTGTGTTGACATTCTTCCTTCTACCGCTCTACCCTCACCGCTTTCGCCACTAGGGCATGGCTTCCGATCCTCAATTAAACCTGACATCATTGTCCCTGGCGGCCGACAGTTCTTCACCTATATTGGTGATGGGGAATATGACCTCCCAAGGATTCAGCCACGATCCGGTCAAAAGGTGGCAGCAGTTCCGATAAGTCCTGGCGACAGGACGCGTACCATTTACACCTGTGGCACCAGTAACGCAAACGCGTTAGCCGTACGAGGCGCGTCCTTCATTCATGATGCGGTTTTAGAAGTTTTGGAAGAACAAGGGGTAGATAACTACGACGACTCGATTGCAGCCTTGATTAAAGCGTTACTTGTACATGGTGCATCGTGGGGTAATGCGGCTGAAGTAATTGGGAATGTTTTACGAGTTGGGAAAGCCTCCTCTGAATTAAAAAAAGAGATTGCCCGTTGCCTTGGTTATGGATTCCCTAATTTTTCCAGGTCGATTGAATGTGCCGCAACAAGAGCCACAGCTATTGGCCTCGGTGTCATTGCAAAGGACCAACGTCACGAATACCAGTTGCCACTTCCACCAAGCATGAGCGGTCTGGATTGCTGGAGGCGTTTGACCATTACCCTGGCCTGGCTATCGCCAATCAACGTAGACAATCGCAAGTACCGAAAAGCAGCCCTGGCCTTTGAAGCAACGAACGCGGCGGAAAATGTTGGTGGCAAAAGGATTGAAGCGCAATGGCAACAGGTCAGGAATGGAACGTTGCAGCATGAAATAATAGAGGGGGCCCAAGTTCGTGCGTTTCAGGAAGGTGCATTCTTGCTAATTCCTGTGCAATGCCGTGAAGATGCTGGGCCATTGGACGTTGATGTTCCGTATGGATTAGCGGTTTCTTTAGAGGTTAAAGAAGAAGTGGACATACCAGTATACGAGGAAATTCAAGCACTGATTGCCGTTTCTGTTCGAGAAACAATCAGGGTGGCATAATAACTCTATGGACAACTACGAGCTCACTTCACTCTGGAAAAACGCCTTTAATGAAAAAGATGATGGATTTGATCAACCTCGTTCAGTTCTAAAAATAGCTTATCGTGATTTCCGTAACCGAGTTTCCTGCCTTCTGCAGCAGATACATACTGAGCTCCCATCTCTCACTCTTCATGACATAACTCACGTAGATTCGTTATGGCGTGTCGCCTCAGAAATAGCTGGCCCTGATTTTGATCTAAATCCATCAGAGGCTTTCGTTTTGGGCGGCGCGTTCCTCCTTCATGATGCAGCCCATTGCCGCGCAGCTTTTCCTGGTGGTTTAGCAGAGTTACAGAATACCACGGAATGGAAAGATGCCGCTGCACAGCGATGCATAGCCCCTGAGGCCATCATTGAAGGTTCGGCAGAATTCCAAACGGTTCTGTTTGAAACTTTACGGGTACTTCATCCAAAACAGGCGAGCAAGCTCCCGTTTGTGCAATGGCGATCTGAATCAGATGGTGCGAACTTATTTCTTATTCAAAATGATGAGCTGCGCGATGCATATGGCCACATCATTGGTAATATAGCTGAGAGCCATTGGTGGCATCCTCGCCAGCTAGAGACTTTTGTGCACATCAAGCCAACTGCTCCACCCTATCTCGCTCCTGCAAATTGGACAGTTGATGTTCTCAAGCTTGCTGTCTTGCTCCGGACATCCGATGCTGCTCATATTGATAAAATGCGAGCACCTCGTTTCTTGATGTTAATGAACCAGCCTCAAGGAATTTCAAAGGAACATTGGCAGTTTCAAGCGCGATTGAATCAACCAAAATATTTTCCCGAAAGAGACGAATTGATCTTTTCCGGTAGTCCTTATCCAGAAACAGAACTTACAGCATGGTGGCTTGCTTTTGACACAGCCTGCCTTGCCAACAAGGAGCTCGCCTCCGCTGATCTTTTATTAAGAGTTAACCGCAGTTATCGTCTTGCTAGCCGTTCTGTAGCAGGGACACACTCGCCAGAGGCTTTCTCGGCATACGTTCCGACTGATGGGTGGCAGCCAATTGATACAAACATTAAGATCACCGACATTAAAACACTTGTCGCTCGATTTGGAGGAGAAAAACTTTACGGAGAAGATCCTTCTGCCGCACTTAGAGAATTACTACAAAATGCTGTTGATGCAGTGCACGCCTGTCGTTCATTGGAAGGACTGGGTCCGGATGAGGGGGAGATAGAGATTGCGATTGAGGGCGCTTCAGGGGGAGGGGGGTATTGGTTACATGTGACCGATACTGGAATTGGAATGAGCCGTTATGTCCTAACGGAAGTGTTGCTCGATTTCGGACGCTCATTTTGGAGCAGCGTTGATTTACGCGGCGAATGGAGTGGGCTTGCGTCCTCAGGATTTGAAGCCATAGGGCAATTTGGAATTGGCTTTTTCTCAGTGTTCATGCTTGGTGATCAGGTCCGTGTTATTACAAGGCGTTACGAATCCAAGGACGGTGGAATCACTCAATGGCTCCTGGACTTCTCTGATGGTACTAATAAACGCCCAACCTTGCGTGAACCTGTTGGCAATGAAAAGCTTAAAAAGCACGGGACAAGGGTATCAGTTCTAATAAGTGAGGAAAAATTAGACTCACTTTGCATATTGAACAACATTTGGTTGAAAAAAAATAAATATAATCCAACTTTATTTTTCCAATCCTGTGCACGGCTTGCACCGGCAATCGATTTAAATCTTTATGTAAAAATTAACACGAAAAAACGAGAGCTTGTCGTCAAAGCCAATGATTGGCTTTCGCTCCAGCCAATCGATTTACTGAGGAGAATCAGCCCAGGTTTCTTTGAAAATACCTCTACTGATCAATTTGGACTATGGACGCATCTTTCCGAACTGCATGACGCACACGGTGGAATTATCGGCCGTTGTGCTATTCAACCCAAGCGATTTTTGGCGGCCGACCTGGGCGTTGGTGTAGTCAATGGACTTCTTGCAGGGGCTGTAAACGGAGTGGCTGGAATAATCATGTCTAAGCCACAAAGTGATCTGGCCAGGAAAGAAGCTATTCCTGATATTTCGTTACCAGCAGTCCAGCTATGGGCAGAGAACCAAAAACAAATACTCCTTAGTCATGAAAAACTTGGAACACAAGACAGTGCGTTTCTTGCATATTTTGGAGCAAATTATCATGCATTAAAAATCGGCGACCTTGGAGGCGAAACTGTTTCGTTCGAAGAATTCATTGAAATTCTACACGATTTAAGCGAACTAATTGTGCATCTTGATGATTTTTCTTATGACCCAAATGATAATGTTATAGAAAGAGACTTTGAAAATTATTTCGATGTTATTGACAATGTAATTGTTGTACCAAAAAATTGGACAAGGTTAGGATGGCGTGATCAAATAAACAATGACAACATTGACTGTGAAACATGGTCCATTGATGCTGCGATTGATGCAGCATTATTATCTGCATGGGGACCTGGGTATTATTGGATTGAGGCCATTGCAGCAGTAGGATATGTGACCGGAACCGAAATAAACAGAAAGTGTACCATTGCATCACGAATAGTTGAATAACTATTCGCTAATATCTATTATTTTGCTTGTTTGATCCCATCGACTTTCGGCTAATTACTGTCGAATCTCATTTACCCTTTTCATATTATTATTTTTCTGTAGAAACACAGGTGAGATTTTGCTTTAATTGAGTCCTCGATTTCAGAGATTCGTTTTGATGAATTCTTCATCTGAGATGTTGAGCATTCTGCATATAATCCTTTCCTCAGCGCTCATCACAATACTGATAGCCGATATATTCCCTTCACAGCTATTAACCATCAGTGAAATCTTACGGAACTCCTCTTCCGATACTCCAATCCTGGCACAGATCGTTCGCTCATCCTCACTCAGTTCCTTGGTATTACAAGTCGCACTATTGGCCTGAACCTGATGATTGAGCGCCTGCAACCTAAGATTCGGCCGATTGGTCAGCGCAACAGATGTCAACCCGGCAATACCGCCACTGTTTTTTTCGTAGAGAATGACCGGGCTGAGATAACGGTACTGCCTGGACACAATTAGGCGCCTGCCGGTCTCGTTCCATAGGACCCTGCCCCAGATCGCGCCCTCCTTGGCCTTCAACGCCTTGACCCAGCCAACGGCCGGGGCGGCCTCTCCCTTTGATGCCTTCAACTCGGTGGCATGTTCCAGGTCAACCGGCAAGTCCATGCCACCGGATTCAAAAGCCTGGATGATGGCAGAGGGGTTGTGATTAGTCCACCGGCGGCCGTCGCGTCCGACAACCTCACCAGCCGGGATCAACTCCACCCACTCGGGAGCCAGATTGCTTCCTGCATCGATCACGGTGCTGTTCAGTGCTGCTTGTTGTTTCCACATAGGCGTTAAACCTTGTTCAGTTTTTGATGGTCCCCAAACGATCACCTTTCACGTAAACTGACCCCCTGCCGCGATCCATTTCTCCTTTTCCCCGTGTGGACTATACATGTTTGCACCAACCCCGTTTAAAAACCGTTTAATTTCCCCTGTATTCAATTGCAGAGACATGATCCAGCCCAAGGGGCGCATGACAGCCAAATTTACAATCAAACGATCTAAAGAAAGACTGTGGGAAAATGATGTGAACGAAAGGAGGGAGGAGCCATGCAGGAGGCAAAACATCTGCCTCCTGCATCGCCGACATGCGGTGGGACGGGGACCGCATGAAGGAGCTTCGTGGGAGCTCCCTATTACAGTTGAACACCTAAGGTTTCCAATTCCAGGCGTTCGGCTTCAATAACGGCAGGATTGTGCCATTTAACAGGTTGATCACTGAGTCCTTTACAGGCGACTGTGGGGAAAATCGGCACCCTGAGTTGAAGAGCATTCTTCCAAGCAATAATGTCCCGATCCTTCTCGTCCCGGCTTGTCAGAATATTGCCCAGTGCAGCCAGTTGGTTGAATTTCGCAATCAGGGCATCCGCCGCCTTGGCGTACTCACTCCCGACAACCTCAGCCCGAGCAAGAAGAAAGGACTTCACGGCGTGGGGCTGTATCCGTTCTTTCAGGTGCTTGGCCCGCACTTCCTTATCGTGCAACAGGCGCTGAAGACCTGCAATCACCTCTTCCGCCTGTGCGGCAATACCCTCAGCCCCGACCCGAGCCTCCTGTGCTGCGTGTTTAGCTCTCTCCAATTCGTTCTCGACGATTGCAAGCTCTTCATCGACATCCTGGCCAATCTCTTTATGGGCCAACAGTTCCTGGCGTTTCTCAACGATCTCTTGCATCGTGGGAACTGCACCCCAGGCATTTTCCACCTTGCTTTGTTGGTCGGCAATAGCCCGACGGATTTTCTCCGTATCGTCGGCCACCGTAATAATTTCTTCCTGGATACTTAGCAGCTCCTGCTGCGAACACGAAAAGTTCAATGTCGATAGTTCCTCATGCAGGGCTGCAAGCCCGGCCTGCAAAGGTTCCTGAACCTCCTTAGCCCGTTTGTACTGCTGCTCTGCCGCTTCATAACGCTGGCGGTACATGGCCAGTGTCTGCTTTTCGTTGGAGGGCAGGTTCTCTTCCCTGCCACCATGTTGCCGGAGATAATTCTTGATACCTTCCGCCTCATTGGTAACCTGCATGGCCAGAGTGTTGAGGTTGGGTGCATGGCAGAGCTGACCCTCGATGCTGCCGATACGACTTTTTACCACTTCCCTGTGCGATAAGGCCTCTTCAAACGATTGCGTTTTTTTCATTGTCCCTCTCGAATAAGCTAAAATTCAATCATCAATGGTTCCCAAGATATTCCATACTTGCCGTTCGCCCAGGTTATATTTACGGGCAATAACCGAGGCCTTGAGCCCTCGGTCGTAATCGCTTCGGATGGCGGAATTCCTGATTTTTCTTTTCACTCCTGTCAGCATAGGAAAATTGACGGTTGTTCCCTGAAACCTGAATGACAACTCGATGGCCTTTTTTACCCCGACAATTTCAGCAACATCCTGCAAGCTCCTCGGGAGTTCTTCGACTGGGGGAAGCATCGCATCGGTTACTTCGATGCCATCAATTTTAAAAAAGCTGTTCAGCATGCCACTGTCCTGTCGTGTTCTATTGATCGGCCCCTGAGAGCAAAAGACGTGCATTCAGGTTGCTGCCATAATGAAACAGTTCAGTGTGAACTTTCAATACTGTGCCAATACAGTTTATATGTCGCGGGCCTTCTCGATGACATCGGTCACTGCATGCAGAATTAGACAGAGACCGCAGGCCGAATTTTCCGTAAGGCCGATATGGCCCTTGCCAGAATGAAGGGCAGGCGCGGTATCGGCGAGGAAGGACAGGACTGCCACCGCATCGTTGAGTAGGTCATCCCGATTGGCTGTCGCTACGCCAAGGTTCAATCGTATGTTTGCCGATTCCATTTTGATCCCCATCTCTTTTCCTTGTGGTTACCGATTTTAAGCCTGCTGATTGCTTACACGTTCACAGGGCTCGGAAAGTTCGAGAATATCCTTCATCGTTGCTATCACCTCGTCGGCATTTTCATGGGTCAGAAACCGCTTGTCCGAGACCTGGACGGCAAGATAGATAAATTTCCGCAAACCCAGATCCCGGCCTTTGCCTTGAGCTACCTTGGAGAGATAGTTCCACAACCGTTCGATCTCAAAGAGCTGGCGTTTTGCTGCCATCTTCGGCGGGCTTCGGATGTCCGGTTTTTTTTTCTCAGGTGACTGGATCAGGCCTCTTCGTATAGCTTCGTCAAGGAGATCATCCAGCACGTACTTCGTTTGCCATGCGGTCAGTGAGGCAAGGTTCCCCTCCCCATACGCCTTCATAAGTTGCTCTAGGAACACAACTTCATCAATTGACAGCGCTTTAAGTAATTTGAGGATCAATTCCCTTCGTTGCGCTGTCCGGTTTATTGTTTTCTCTATTCCTTTGGACATAATGCACCTCTCCTTTCCTCCGGCCTCTATTACATGCTCCTCGTCTTTGCTTGGCCGCCCTTCTTCTCTTGCCTCAGCTTGCGCAATCGTACCGCCTTGTCAGTGTCCACCGGACACTCAGCCAGATCATTCATCAAGTGCCAGGTGCCTTTCATGCCGGGTTCCTGCTGCTTGAAGGCAATTCCGTGTTTGACTAACAAGCGCAGCCATTGCTTGGCATAGTCCCTATTCACACCGGTCATCTCGACTAGGTCATCGAGTTGTATTCGGCGGCGCATCCGGAGTACCCTCCACATCCATTCCCGCTTGTCTGGCTTAGCCTGCAATCTGGCTCCATAGACGCCCTGTCTGATCCACGAGAGTCGCCCGGCCTGTTTAAGATTGGACAGGACCCAGATCAATCGTTTGTGATCACGCCTGGTTTGGATGTTGAGCTCTTTGGAAATATCATCGGTCGACACCTCATTTCTTACAGTGAGCAAAGTGTTTGCCGCATCCAGTACTTGGCGAGAGAATGAACAATGTGCCATCATGCCCTCCCTTTCAATCCGAACTTGCATGCAATGCGGGCGACTTCACCATCAATTTCACCGATCCGGCGCAAACTGCTGGCGGTGTGGGCCAGATTGACGGTGTCGCGTTTGACGATCCGCAGATCACCACCGGAAGCCTTATGCATGACCTCAACAGCTTCGGCATTCAACTTCAACCCGGTACATTGATCGACATACATCACGATGTCCGTGGCGCTGACCGGCTCGAATTCCAATGCACGGTAGGTCCGGGACCACACCCGGCGGTTTCGTTGCATTAAAGAGGGCAGTTCCTCCTCACCGATCAACACGATCACCCCGCCGGTAATCTTGACCAAGTCGCGAGCGAGCTCAAGATATCTCTGGCCAAAGCGCTCGATCTCATCCACGAACACCGGCTTGTTCTGCCGAGCCATGGCTTCGGCAATTAACTCGAAACACTTGCCACGGCGTCCCGGTGCCTGGCGAATCCCCAGTTCAAGGCAAAGCTTCTGCAAAAAATCGAGCTCTGTCCAGACCGAGACCGTTTCGATATACGGACAACCATTTCTCGCCGCCCAGGTTTGGACGGTGCGGGTCTTGCCCCGTCCAGCCCGGCCCCAAACGCAACCCATTCGCTCATCTCCCAGACTGCCATCTCTGGCGAGCATGAGGCCCTTCATCAGGGTTTCAAAGGAGCGTACGTTTTTGGTTTGCACAAAGGTGGGGGTGAATTGTATTTTACTCATGTGTATTTCCTCTGCTTCAATTGCCGGGTTGGCGTTGCGCCGCTGATGCCCGATGAAAGAGGCAGTATTTCATCCGGCATGTTTCCCAGTATTCGGGATAATCGGTATAAGCGGTGGTCTGTTCAAACATGGTCATGAATTCAGCCCACTCCAGGCTCAGTCGCTCACCCATGGCTTCCAATTCGATCAAGCGTTCGTAGCGGTCCGATTCATTCAAGCGTAACAGGGACTCTTCAAGCACCTTGGCCTCAGCTTCATGGTGCAACCTAGTCGACTCCTCTACTTCCCTGGCAAACGCCTCTCTATCCAGAGGCACAACCTTCTCTTCGATTTCGGCCCGTTGTTCGGTGCCCACAGTAAAACCCATCGCTTCCATCTGCCGCTTGTGCTCGGGCAGCACCACCGTCTTGAGCAGTTCCCGAGCAGTGCCGACAGTCATGCTCTTGATACGGTGTTTGGTCTCCAGCTCATGCGAAAGATTGGATTTGTCGCGGTCATCACCCAAGACCCTGGCCGCCGGATGTACCGCAATCTTCCGCTCAGCCTGGCAAATGAAGGCCCCGTTTTTCTCATAGAGATAAAGGCTCTCCTGATTTTGGATGTCGTAGCGCACAACCACCGGCTCCCTTCGTCCGTACAGGGCCGGGTGATAATAGAACAAGCCGAACATCCGTACACCCTGCTTGCTGATGGAACGCAGTTCCACGCTCATCATCAGTTCGGCCAGTTGCTCTTGGTCTACACCCGGCCCTCGTCCGGCATCGAAGACTTCTTTAGGGCTCTTGCCTTTTAGGTGGCCGCGTTGCGGCCTGGTGGCATATTCATCAAACCAGGCCGCCAGAATTGAATGGGCCTGATCAATAGTGAGGGAGACGTTGCCGCCGAACCGATCCCAGAGCTTGCGATGTAGCCGTTCGCCCCGGTGTAGCCGAGCCGGTTTGTTGGTGATCGAATTGCCGGTGTAGGTGGGCAGGATGCTTTCCATCTCCAGCAGGGTGCCGAAGAAACGCTCGACGGTCTTGGATTGCCCGTGGTAGGGCCAGGCAAAGGTGGTGGCAATGCCCAGGCGGGCATAGAGTCCGGTGATCTGACCATTATCAAAGTCTTTGGCTCCGGTAAAATGCTTGCCCTTGAATGCCCGGCCGTTGTCCAGGTAGGCCACGCGGGGCACCTTGCCCAAAAACAGGATGGCCCGCCGCAGAGCCGAATGGATGGCCGCTGTGTTCTCAGTTGGCATCAGTTCCCAGCCCAAGGGCATGTTGCTCTTGCAATCGTACCAAAGAATAAGCGTCGGGCGGCAAGGCTTGCCGGTCCAGGGATTGATCACTTCGAAATTGAGCACGTGGCCGTCAGCGGTAACCAGGTCGCCCACCTCGATGAGATCCCAATCCCGTTCAATCGTGTAGCCGCATTTATTTTCCAAGGCTTGCTCGCCCTCGCGTTGGAAAGTCCACAGCGGATAGTCGGCATCTCGCAGCCGTTCGATGAATCGTCTGCAGGTGGTGTCGCTCAAGCTGTCGATGCCGCGATTTCTCATGGCCATTTGCGCCCATCGGACCACGCTCGAAATACGTATTTTGTTTGGCTGGTAGGCCAGGTTGCGCATGATCTCGGCCTGTTCTTGTGTCACCTTGGTCATGCCCCGTTGGTGTCCGCCTCGGGTATCGGCAAGACTGAAGGGGTCACCGTTGCCTTTGATCTTCAGCTTCCAGCTCTCGATAGTCTTCCATGAGACCTCTCCCAGCAGTTCCCGCAGCTCGGGCCATTGTCCGGCCTGGTACAGGATGATGAACTCATCACGGGCGTGGGTCTTGCGTTTACGGCCAGCCTTTTGCAGGTGTATCAGATACAGGCGCACCAGTTCAAATTTGGCCAGGGCGAGCCGTTTCTTTTGCTCGGGCAATGGCCGGGCCGGTTGTTGCTTGAGAGGGAAGGTGTCAATGCATGCGAGATGGGGCGGCTCGGCTTCGGTGGGATATGTTGGCACGGGTAGGTTGGTGATGGCGCAGGTCGCCAGGTAGGCTCTGACTTTGTGGCGCTCTTCCTTGCTCAATGAAATGGTATCGAGGTCGTAGGTGTTGCCGCCGATTTTCACCCTGGTCTGAATGATCCAAAGTTCTTTACTGGCCCGTTTGCGGATCATTCGTTGTGATATGTCAAGCGCTTCAGCTAGCTGGCTGGTTGTGATCACGGTCATGCTGAAAATCCTTTTCCAGATTTACGTGAAAAAACTGACCAAAGCCCTTCAACACAACCTTCAACCAGCCTTGGTTCTTCAATATCGGCAGCGTAGGGACAGGAGGCGCTTAGGGGCTCGCCTGCCTGCCAACCGCCCCACCAGGAACGGACCTTGGAAACAGCCGCATCAAAGCCTGTCCGGAAGGAATCTCCCATGGCTTCGTGGACTTCGATCCCTTCCTGGCCGTTCTCATCAAACCCGGCTTGAAAACCGTCATCAGAGGCTGTTTCATCAAAGGTATAGAGCTGTTCCATTGCCGGTGTCATCGTTCCATCTCCTTAAGAAACAGTTCACGCTTACGTTTTTCTCGATTCAAACGCCGGGTTTCTTCGTCCAGTTTTTGGATCTCGGCCCGCAGGGCGTCCGGTCCAGGCAAGGTGAACACTCCGGCCTTCTCTCCGAGTATCCTGATGGGTTCGATACTCCCGGTGGCTTGGCAAAAAGCAGGCAACAGTTCGGCGGGCATTCGGTGGGGATGACTCTCCGCCGTCCAGTTGTTCACTTGGTGTACACTGATGGCGATACCAGAAAGATCGGTCATTTCTTTCGCGATGGATTCGCGGCTCTTGGGAGCATGCCGGATGGCATTACGGATAGCGGCTTGCAGTTGTCCTGAGACATTCATTCGGCCGCTTTGTGCAGGTTCGCGTTGCTCACGCTCCTCCACCAGCAGATCGAATAAAGTCCGCTGAGTGGGGGGATTGACGAATCTTTTTCGCGCTTTCGTCATTGCCTTCTTTGTCGCCTCCTGCTACGTTCCGGTACAAGAACATAGCGTTCCGGCCACAATTGTTCCGGCTGCATGCCAAGCTTATCGGCGATGAGCCGTTCCATCTTGGGGTACGGTTTATAGAGGGCTTTACGCACACACGTGCGGTGGACGCAATGCTCCCGTGCTAGACTTGCAAAATTGTATCCAGCCAACTCCAACTGATACTTGATCCAAATCCGACGCTCGTCGGCTTTTTTAGGTATTTGTTGTGTATCCATGGAGCTTAACATAAACTCATTTTTTGGATTTTATCAATCCAAAAAATGGTTCCGAGTTCAATAAAGCAACTCGAAACCATTTGCCCAGCTTTTATGTTGCAAAACATTTAATTATCAACAGGTTGCATCATATCGGTATCTGGCGAGCAATTGCGCAGCTTGGTTCCGAGATGATTTTTTTAAACTCGGAACTAAGAAATGGATATATCGAGTCGCATAAAACAGATCCGCGGAAACTTGCGCCAAGTCGATTTTGCGAAAACGATTGGAGTCTCAAAAAACACCGTCGGCCGCTGGGATCGTGGAGAACAAAAACCTGGTTACGACGAACTTGTTAGAATTCTCGAAGTTTATCCTGACATTAATCCGACTTGGTTACTCACCGGTGAAGGTGTAATGATCAGAGGAGAGGGGCAGCCGCGCGCAATGCCTGACCCTGATGGGGTTCTTGGTTTGCTCGAAGTTGTTATTGCTGCTATTGAAAAACAATTAGCTGCAATTCCAAACCGCACGACAAATAATGAAAAAGAAGAATTGCGAAGAGTTCTCTACAACCTTTTTGGCAAAGGGGAGGAGGATAGAATAGAGCGGGCAGTACTTTTAAGGTTGGTCCATCTTGTCCTTTGAACCAACAGAAAGAGGCAGGCTTCAAATTATAACATAAGCTTTCATTTTTTCTGATTTTGCGTGAATAAATCAGTCCCAAAAGGGAAAATTTTCTTAGATAGAAAATTCGCCCTAAAACTTCCATTTTTTCCCTTTTAAGTATCGAAACAGTTTCGAAAAAGTTTCATTCAAGTACCATCAAACTACGCTATTGCTTTTTTCTAGGTTTGCATGCCCCCCTATATTGATAGAACTTTCCAGGATTCCTCACGCGTTTTCCCTTCATGATACCAAAAGATTTCATTATCCGGCGTTCGCCGGGTTTTCGACAATCTCATATCCCATAGCCCGATAACCACGCTGGCGTTTGTCCCACATCCGGGCGAGCTGCGGTTGGTCAGGTTCGACGTAATCGAGAATTCGAACATTCTGCTTCCCGTCATGCTCCCGATGCAGGCGTCCGGCATACTGTTGCAGCGTTCCTTTCCAGGATATCGGCATGGCCAGCACCAGGGTATCCAACGGTGGGTGGTCAAACCCTTCACCGATCAACCGGCCGGTCGCCAGCAAGACTCGCGGAAGAGCGCCGTCCAATGCTGCAAGTTCTGCCAGGGTGGCGACTCGCTCTTTCTTGGTCAGACGACCATGCAACACGAAGCAATGGACGACTTCATCCCCAAGCGCGTCGCGCAGGAATCGTAGATGTTCGGTCCGTTCGGTCAGCACTAGGACTTTGCGCCCTTCCCTGTATGCAGCCACCACATCAGCGGCGATCCGGCGATTCCGCTGCATATCACCCACCAGGATGCGGAAAACCTCCTGGATGGGAGCGTTCAATGGAATCTCGGGAGCAGGCAAAAAGTTTGGAAACACCTCCACCAGCTTTGTCGGTGCATTTTCCGCTTTGGTTGCTCTGTGGCGTATCGGGCCGCACTGCATGAAAATGATCGGCTGGTGGCCATCACGCCGAACAGGTGTAGCCGTCAGGCCAATGATATACCGGGCCTTAGCCTGTTTGAGTATTGACTCGAAGGAAAAGGCCGAGAGATGATGGCATTCATCGACAATGATCTGTCCGTAGCTATCGAGCAGTTCCGCCAAATCTTCCCGGCGTGACAGGGATTGCATGACGGCGATGTCGATCTTGCCGGTTGGTTTCTTCTTGCCGCCACCAATACATCCCAGCGCGTCTTTGGGAAACTCAAGGAAACCGGTCAACCGCTCCTGCCATTGCCGCAGCAATTCGGTGCGGTGGACCAGCACCAGCGTACTCACCTTGCGCCGGGCGATCAGGGCAGCAGCGGTGATGGTCTTGCCAAAGGCGGTGGGAGCGCACAAGACACCAGCCTCGTGCTGCAGCATGACCCGCACGGCTGTCTTCTGATCCGTCCTGAGTTTACCGGTGAATCTGGCCACAATTTTGTGACCAGGCAACCGTTCGTCCTCAATCTTTGCGTTGATTTCGTTTTCCTTGAGAAGTGCAAGAATCCCATCAAGAGATCCTCGGGGCAAACCAATGTGCAGGGGGAAATTCTCAGCACAGCCGATAATGCGTGGCTTATCCCATACAGGCAGGCGCATGGCCTGTGCCTTGTAAAACTCCGGGTTTTGAAAAGCGGCCAGGCGGATCAGACGATTCGCCAGCGGTTGGGGAAGATCTTTCTTGGCGATAAAAATCTGGTTGGCCAGCACCAAGGACAACGATTCCGGAAGCGGTCCGGGAATCCGGGCGGGGCTGGTGGCCGGACGTTCCCACGGTTTGCCCTCTTCCTCATCGACCGTAAAACATACATCAAGCGGGCTACGGCCCTGGCTTGCACGCTCAATGGCCTTTTCCAGCTCCACAGCAGTCAACGGCTGCAGTGTGGCAAGAAAAGCCCATTGATCGGCAAAGGGAACAAGTTGTTCATCCACAAACACGCTTCTTCCTTGCTCTCGGGGCTTTTTTTGCAAGGGGAGCGCGATCAGGTTTCCGAATCCGCCCTTGGGCAACGTATCCTGGTTGGGGAACAGACGGTCATAACTGGTCAGGGACAACTGTCGGGTGCGATTACAGGTGTAGCTGACAAGCGCGGCGCCAAGCTGCCTGGCTGAGCAGGCCGGAACCGGTTCGGCAAAGAAGATCCAGGCGTGTGCACCGTTGCCGGACCGTGAGATTTCCAGCGCCGCCGTTATCGCCAATGCCTCACAGGACTGCATGAAGGCCTTGGCGTCTTCCCGCCAGTCAGCCTCATCGAAATCGACGGTGAGGAAGAAACAGGTATCATCCGGCAACAATGGATACACGCCGATGGTGTGCTGACCAGCCAAATGATCATAGAACACCTGGGCGGTCAGCGGCAGGAGCAACCGGTGCGCACAATCGCCGCATTTGACTTTCGGCTTGCAGCACATCCCCGGCTTCCACTCGTTGCCGCAAACCGGTGAGTATCCGGAAGCACCCTTGGCCGACTCCCAACGCCGGGGATAGACATCCTCGCGTCCCCGGAACAGTCGACGGAAAAGAGAAATTTTTTCCGGGGTCGTCAGTTGATGGCTTGATCCGGGTGGCGATGGCACGGGCGATGATGGGAATGACTCAACTGGAACTTCATCCCAACAGATGCCATGGTTGGGCAGGAGGTTTTTCAGGCGAGCATTTTCTTCTTCAAGATACCTGCAAGCCGGGCAATTGTTGCCTTCTTCCACCGGCATCAATTCGCCCGGCAGAGTCCTGCCTTGACCAACCTTGTCATCAAGGCCTTCCGGTGGCGGTGCTTGTCCATGAATCGCTGGAACTCTGTTTGGAACGATGCCGACATGGCCTGTTGATTATACGCATCGCGCAGATCCACCAACTGCCGGCAGGCCATATCGTAGGCGCTGGCGTACCCCTTGCCGGCCTCGGCATGGGCGATCTTCCAAGCCCGGGGAAAATCCATGGCCAGATTGGCCAGCATGTTCTCCCGCAATTTTTTGCGTTCAGCCTCGGCCTGGTTACGGATCTGCGTCTCTTTGCGGAGTCTGCACCCCTTGGATTCCTCGGCCAGTTGCCGCAGAGTGGAAACTGGCCGGCATGTTCCTTGCGCCTCCGGCATTCGTTCGGTTCGCCAGGCGGCGTAGTGTCGTTTCAATTCCCGTTCAGCCTCAATTCCTTTCCCGGAAAGCAGCAGTCGCAGGTATTTGTTCATCTCGGGCCTGAGCAGCTGGTCCAGCCATGCATCCACAACCGTGGCGTTCACTTCTGCCGGCTGTAGAGGTGGATTACCGATACCCGCACCGGCCAGCAGATCCTGATCGACTGCCAGCAACTCGGCCAGGGCTTGCTGCGGCAGGGTCAATTCCCCTAATCCCTTCAAGGCGAGGGGTTCCGGATCATCATCTCCGATTTCTCCAGTGCTTACGGCCTTCAACCAGCCAATATACAGGCTGCGCAGATCGCCCCGCTGCAGTTCCTCCCGGACGGGGGCAAGACGAGCCATCCATCCCGTCTCTTCGACAAAATCACAGGGATCATAATCCTCTGTGTCCCCGAGGAGCGACCAGGTCAGCAGCCAGTGGTGCGGCAACTTTTCGGCGGTGACATGAGAACTTGTGCACAATGCTCTAATCGCCTGCTCATCGATGGCCTCCAAGGGGAGCCGCACCATGAAGAGCGCCTCTCCCCAATTGGCAAGATAGACATGGGCGTCGAAAAAACGCCGCATGAATTCCATGGAATCGCCTTTAAAACCACCCCAGTTGTATTCATTGACAAAACTGACCGGTGTGATTCGCGCCCGGGTGGAAACCGACCGCAAGTGGTCCATCTCCCTGGCCGACAAGGGGCGGTCGATGGCGAGAAATTCGTAGTACTGGTATTCGCTCATGATGGGACCTTATGCAGTTGCAGTTTTTTTTTGCCTGCCCGGATGACCGGTGTGGGGACAACTTGTGTTAAAGGATATTTTTACAAGGGTTCGTTCTGGTAACGATCTCCACCCCTCAATCCACCACCCCACCCTCAGCCGGAATCGTCTCGTAAATCACCCTGGAGAGGACCGCGAAGGCCGCATCCTCGAAAGCCTTGTCGTCCATGTACCGCGAGACGATCTTGTCGTTTTCTCCCATGCGCTGGATCATCAGGTCCTCAAGCATCTGGCGCAATCCCAATTGGAACTTGTCGAAGGGGTTGGCCCTCCGCAGCCGCACCACCTCCGGACTGTTGGTCGCCTTCTCCTTGATCTGCTCGAAAAAGAGGCGGTCCTCTTCGGTGAAGTTGGTGCCGAAACGGTCGTTCAGCACCTTAATGATCTCCGACAGCGGTGCCTTTTCTTCCTTGGCCTTGCCGGTGCCGACATCGGTGGGGCTCTTCACCCCGTATTCGCCTTCCCCCTCGCGCAGCTCAATAGCCCCGGAAAAGACCCGCTGCAGGCGGTAGTACTGGAGGCCCACCTCATCGCCCAGCTTGACGACGCCGGTATCGCGTTCCAGCGGCAGGTGCGGCAGCAGCAAGCGGCCAAAGCTGTAGAGCATCTCCAGATCGGGGTCAGCATAAGGGATGATCTGGCTGAGGAAGCTGTACACCTTCACATAACTGCTCAGCTTGTCGCGGAATTCGCCGCGTTGCTCCTCTTCCTCCATCGCCTTGAAGCGGTCCACCGCCGGTTGCAGATGGCGTTGCAGGTGGGCATGATCAGCCGGGTTCTGCTTGTTTGGCGCTCGGTAGAAGATGCGGGCAAAGGCCTCCGCCTCACTCCAGTGGTAGACCTGAAACCCATCCAGCGCGTGCTTGAGCTGTTCAAGCAGGGCAGGGTCAGAACTCTCCTGCAGGCTGGTGGCATCGAAGTAGGGCTTGAAGGCCCGGTAGATATCCTCGGCTTCATTAACGAAATCAAGCACGAACGGCGTCTCCTTGCCCGGTACCATGCGATTGAGGCGCGACAGGGTCTGCACCGCCTGCACGCCGTCCAACCGCTTATCTACGTACATCGCCATCAAGAGCGGCTGGTCAAAGCCGGTTTGGTACTTGTTGGCCACCAGCAGCACCTGGTAATCGGGCGAGGCAAAACGATCCGGCAGTTGTCTTTCACTGATCGGCTTGCCGTTGACCACGTCAAGATTCATTCCCGGTTCGGTGTATTCCAGGCCGGTGTCCGGATCGCGTACCGTGCCACTGAAGGCGACCAGCGGTCGGATGTCGGTGTAGCCTTTTTCGTCGATATAGCGCTGAAAGGCTTCCATGTATTTCACCGCCTGCAAACGTGAACTGGTGACCACCATCGCCTTGGCTCGTCCGCCGAGATGGGTGCGGACATGGCCCCGGAAATGCTCGACGATCACTTCAATCTTCTGGGCGATGTTGGTCGGGTGCAGCACCAGGAATTTTGAAAGCGCCCGCGCCGCCTTCTTCTTGGGCAGATCGGGATCGTCCTCCACCGCCTTGATCAGCCGGAAATAGGTGGCATAGGTGGTGTAGTTCCGCAGCACATCGAGAATAAACCCCTCCTCGATGGCCTGGCGCATGCTGTAAAGGTGGAAGGCTTCCGGCTTGCCGCTGGGACCGGTGTGGCCAAAAAGTTCGAGCGTTTTTCCTTTGGGGGTGGCGGTATAGGCAAAGAAACTCAGGTTGGGCTGGCGGCCCCGCGAGGCCATCACCTGATTGAGCCGGTCCTCCCAGTCGGCCTCCTCGTCATCGTTCATGTTGCCGTTGCTGGCACCGAGAATGGCCTTCAACTCCCGCGCCGTCTCGCCGGTTTGGGAGGAGTGGGCCTCGTCCACAATGACCGCATAGCGGCGTTTACCAATTTCCGCCTCCCAGGCTTTGGCCTTCGCCTTGGCCTCTTCGTCGGGACTGTCCAGACTCTCAGCACCGGCGGCATGGAGCAGGCCGCGCAGCACAAAGGGGAACTTCTGCAAAGTGGTGACCACGATTTTGGTCCCGTCGATCAGCGCTGAAGCCAGTTGCTTGGAATCCTGGTCGATGGCCTTGACCACACCTTGGGCATGTTCGATCTGGTAGATGGCATCCTGCAATTGGCGGTCGAGCACCTGCCGGTCGGTGATGACGATGACACAGTCAAAGATTTTATGATCCTGCGCATCGTGGAGGCTGGCCAGCCGGTGCGACAGCCAGGAGATCGAGTTGGTCTTGCCGCTGCCCGCCGAGTGCTGAATCAGATAGTTCTGCCCCGGCCCCTCGGCGCGGGCAGCGACAATCAGTTTGCGGGTGGCGTCCAGTTGGTGGTACCGCGGGAAAATCATGGTTTCGCGGGTCCTGATCCGGCTGCCGCCCTTGCCGTCGTCGACCTTTTCCTCTTTCTTCTCGACGAACACGAAATGGCCGAGGATATCGAGAAAGCTCTCGCGCTCCAGTATTTCCTCCCAGAAGTAACCGGTGCGGTAGCCGCAAGCGTGTTGCGGATTGCCTGCGCCGCACTGCACCTCGCCGGGGTGGCTGCCGCGATTGAAGGGCAGGAAAAAGGTCTTGCCTCCGGCCAGCCGGGTGGTCATGTGCACCTCATCCGGGTCGGCGGCGAAATGGACCAGGGCCCTCTGCTTGAATTCGAACAGCGGCGCGCGCGGGTTGCGGTCCTCCTGATACTGCCGCACCGCATTGCGCCAGCTCTGGCCAGTCCAGGGATTTTTCAGTTCACAGGTAGCGACCGGCAGACCATTAACGGCAAAGACCAGATCCACCGTCGAATGGTCGCCCGGATGGCAGGGGATCTGCCGGGTGACGGTCAGGCGATTGGCCTGATACTGGGCCAGCACCTCATCATTCAGGCCATGCGCAGGCTTGAAGGTGGCCAGCCGAAAGGTCTTGCCGTAGAACTTGAAGCCGTGGCGCAGCACATCAAGTGAGCCCTTGATGGTCAACTCCTTGACCAACGTTGACAGCAGCATCGATTCCAGCTGCGCTCCATGTTGGCCGCGCATCGCCTCCCACAACTGCGGCTGGGTGGCGGCGATGAAGGCCACAATCTGACCGGGGAACAGCGCCCGCTCCTGGTCCCATTCACTCACCGAACCCTGCTGCCAGCCCTTGGCCAGCAGTATTTGCTCGACATAGGTTTCAAAGGCCTTTTCGGTGGTCTGTTTCATCTCGCGTTCCCCTCAGGTCATTCCGTTGATCTCGAACACCCGGTACTTGAGCCATTTGGCAATGCCGTCGAGATCAGGAAACAGCTGTTTGTCGAAGACGCCATACTGGTCCAATCGACGGCGGATGTCGTCATGCGCGGTGTGACTGATCACCAGCTCCAGCACGTCTTTTTCTTCCAGCGGTTGCATCGGCTGATGACAGGCCAGCAGCACCCCATCCTGGGCACGAATGCGCGGCGAGACATGCGGCGGGTCGTAGATGACGTTGCCGGTGATGTCGAAGGGGGTCAGTTCACCCTCCTTGACGGCTTCCGACTGGCCGCGCGGCCGGGTGGCGGTGGCCGTGTCCAACTCGTCCTCCTCAACCACATTTGCTTCACTGGTTTCATCCAGCCCGAAGTTGTCGTAACCATCGTCGTCAGAGAGCGGTGTTGCTCCTTCAGGCTCCTTTAGGCTGGCCGTACCATTCTTCTGCTGACGACGCAGTTCGCTGTAACGCGGGGGTTCACTGATCAGGACATAGACGGCACTGTCGCACGGGTTACCGTCCTTGTCTTTCTTGGATTCGCGGCAGGCAAAGTAGAGTGCCACCAGCGGATTGGTGGTCCAGTCCATGAAACGGGTGGGCAGGCCGTGGTGCTGGGCAATGGCCAGCGCCTCCCAGTCGTTACGTGGCAGGTGGTTCACATAGGTGAGCAGGTGGTTGCTGAAGGTCTCCAGCACCTCGTTTTCCAACCGGTCGCGTTCGATTGGCGGCAGGCTGTTCAGGTGGGCATAGCGGCCGATGGAAGGCTTGAGATCGTAGCCCTCGAAAGTCCGCTTGGTCTGGCCGCGAAAATAGCGGCGCTTACGTTGGCCTTTTTGATCGGTGATACCAATATCGTCGCGAACAATACGAAGGTACTTTTCAAAGCTGTCGATGGTGAACTCGTTCATGCCACCTCCCCCCGAACGTCGATTTTGCCGGTGACGGCGGCGGTGATCAGGGTGGTGCGGTATTCCTGCAAGCGGGCGATGGCTGCCTCGACCTTGATGATCAATTGGTCGATCTTGACGGTCTCGCGGTCGAGAAAATCGGCGATGGCGGTTTGTTCGGGGGGTGGGGGACATGCAACTCTAATTGATCGAATTTTTTCTTGGCTGATATTCGGTTGTCCGCCACCTGACGCTAACAAAATGACTTGTTCACGAAATGCTTGAAACCAAAGAAACATGAAGCGCACATTCAGAGCACGCTCACCGAACATAACGCAGCATGCCTGGTTTGTGGTAGCGGGCACACCAAGTATACCAAGGCGACCAATAGTTGCTCCGTACATTGCAATAGCAAGAGAGCCTTCCGGGAAAAGTTTGAGGGCGCTAAATGTGGCTAGAGCATCTTTAGAAACCTTTTTGGTGGTATCAAAAATGATCGACTCTCTGAGTTCTGAGGTAGTTACCCAAGGTATGTCTCCATCATACCAAACATCATTGTCAGATGGTGGAGTGGTACCACTTCCAGTGTTTTGAAAACCATGTGAGTGTTTCCACACCTCCCAATGACCTGGCACCAGCCCCAGCCACTTTACACCGCTCTCTTTGTATTTGGGGTAAGCCGGATACCTCATAACACCCCCCATTTCTTCCCATGGAAGGCACGAAATTCATTGAAATAAGTATTCCTGTCAGCGCCTTTCCGTATTTTCCGGAGCCCGGCACATTGAACTGTCAAGGATTCCTTGACAGTTGCCGCCGCCCGCCTTTTCCAGGTGTCAAGCATTCCTTGACACCTTCCGAACACGACAAGCCCTTTGGCTGGAATATTCCTGATACAGTTCATACCTCTCCCTTCCACAGCGGCAACTCTTTCCAGTCGGCAGGAAAACCCATAGCGGCAGTGTCAATATCGCCTTGTTCTCCGATCAATTGCCGTATCCGCTGGGGCCAGGTGGTTCCGGGGCTGCTCAGCCGCAACAGGTAGCCCAGCATGACCAGGGTGTTGTAGATCTGCCTTTCGGCTGCTGGATCCTGGTTGCAATTTGCCACGAGTTTTGTGGGGTATTTCGGGATACGCATGGTGACAGTGAGCTTGCGGTTCCAGAGCCTGCAATGGTGGGCGACGAAATTGCGGACATGGGACAGGTGGTGCATGAAGGACGCGAAGGCCTTTTCATCCATGCCGTAAGCATCGGCAATCGCCTTACGATCGTTGCGGCGCTTGATAATCTGAAACCATTTGGAAAGTTGTCCGAAAGTTAGCACCTCGGAGATCGCCCAGATAGGTGGCAATGCCGGATCGTTGTAAGTATTGCGGTAATGCTCGACAAAGGTCTCCTGGCTGCGGTCAATTTCCTCTTTAAGACTAGACAGAAGTTGCTGATAAAAAGCGGGTTGGGCAAAAATATTCTGGTTCAGATAAGCATGGCTGCCATACTTCATAGCCAGGACATAAGCGAAGTTTGTGCGAAGGGACACCTCGACTCGTTCAATTGCCTCCAAGACCAGCAAGCGAAATTTTCGATCGAAGATATAAAGAATCAGGGCAGAGTCGAAGGAAGCGCCCGGTTGAAAGCTGTGATTAGGATTACCGGCTTGCTGCTCGAAGGGCATCCAATAGGCGCGAAGACGATAATAGTTGATGTGAGACAGATACCTTGAGGCCCGCCCATGGTCGGGAATATGCATGCCACGCGATTCGAGGAGCGCGACCTGATCGGCAAATGAAAGAGGGGGCTTGGTGAATTTCATCTCCAAGCCCCCCTAAAAGGAACCCACCGGGGTGCGCGTTTCAGGTCGAGACCTGTAGAGGCGTGGCAGGTTTTATTCGAATAGTATGAAAAATAATTAGCACAACCAGACAGGGTTGTCACGATTTTTTTCGTACTGATGCTCATGCCGTCACCTCCCGCAGCAGTTCGAGGATTTCCCCCTCCAGTACCTTGATCTCAGCCTCGATCTCGGCCAGTTCACGTGGCGGCTCGTAGCGGTAGAAGTGGCGGTTCAGGGGGATCTCGTAGCCTACCTTGGTTTTGCTGTGGTCGATCCAGGCGTCGGGTACGTGGGGCAGCACCTCTCGCCGAAAATATTCCTCAACGCCTTCTTTGAGGGGCACGGTCTCGGTGTCGCGCAGGTCGGTGTCCGGCTCCGGGTTGCCCTGTTTATCCCTGCAGATGGATGCGGTTTCATCGCGTTCACCGAGGGCGGCGAGCACCGCCTTCAGTTCTGGGGCGGAAAGTTTGACGCCACGAGCGCGGTCGATCTCCCGCAGGGCAAGGAGGAACTGTTTGCGATCCTTGAACAGGGTGTCGCCGTGCTGGTCGGCAAAGGCAGCCAACAGGTCGCGGATGTCCTGCTGACGAGCCTTACCGGTCTCGATCTCCTGCTGGCGAACGATTTCGTTCTTTTTGCTGCTGGTTGCGAGATTCTTAAAGGCGGTCTGCTCCTCCAACCGGGCGATGCGTTCGGCCGTGGCTTGGAAATTGAGACGTAGAGGGCGCTCGACGGTGATCTTGTGGTAGCCAAAGTCTTCGTTGTCGAATAGCTTGCTGACCACCAGATATTTTTTCTTCTGCCCGTTGGAGTCATCGACTGTCGGCTCAAGCCCATTCACGCCGAGAACCTTGCTATCCTTATCGAAGACAACCCAACGGCTTTCACCGTCGGTGAAGTTCTCATAGACCCGGGTGATGTCAGCGATGTAGTCAGGGTCGCGTGGGTGATTCGGGTCATTCGGGTCGCCGATGCGGCGGCGCTTGTTGCCCAGGGATTTTTCCATCTGCACCCAGAAGTTTCGGGCATCGATCAGCTGCACCTTGCCCTTGCGCACCTTGGCCTTGCGGTTGGTGAGCACCCAGATGTAGGTGGCGATGCCGGTGTTGTAGAACAACTGCTCCGGCAGGGCGACAATAGCCTCCAGCCAGTCGTTTTCGATGATCCAGCGGCGGATCTCGCTCTCGCCACTGCCCGCGTCACCGGTAAAGAGCGGTGAGCCGTTAAAGACGATGCCGATGCGGCTGCCGTCCTTATCAACAGGACGCATCTTGGCGATCATGTGCTGGAGAAAGAGCAGGGCGCCGTCGTTGATGCGTGGGGTGCCGGCGCCGAAACGTCCGGCATAGCCCAGGGTGTCGGCCTCCTGTTGGATGTATTTCTGCTGCTGCTTCCACTCCACGCCAAAGGGCGGGTTAGCCAGCATGTAGTCGAAGGTCCACTTGTTGCCGTCGGCATCGCGATCAAAGCCGTCGCGGGTGAAGCTGTCGCCGAGGATGATGTTGTCGGCATCCTCGCCCTTGATCAGCATGTCGGACTTGCACACCGCCCAGGCCTCGTCGTTCCAGTCCTGGCCGAAAACCTTGGGTTTGGCCTCGCTGTTGAGATGGCGGATATATTCTTCGGCCACCGACAGCATGCCGCCGGTGCCACAGGCGGGGTCGTAGATGGTCTTGACCACATGACTCTTGGCGAGATCCTGCTCCGGTGCCAGCAGCAGGTTGACCATCAGTTTGATCACCTCACGCGGGGTGAAGTGCTCCCCGGCCTCCTCGTTGGATTGCTCCGCGCCGATCCGGATCAGCTCCTCGAACACATAGCCCATCTGCATCTGGTCGACCCGCTGGGGCGAGAGGTCGATCCCGGCAAATGCTTTGATCACCTCGAAGAGGATGTTCTTTTCTGCCATGTGGGCGATCTGTTCGCTGAATTTGAACTTCTCCATGATGGCGCGAACGTTCGGGGAGAAGCCATTGATATAGCTGTTCAGGTTCGGTGCGAGGTTGTTGGGATCATCGAGCAGCGAGTGGATCTTTCCACCCGACAACGTGAGCTGCATACGCGACAGGTTGTAGAAGCGGTGACCGGTGATCTGCTGCAATCGTGCCTGCTGCACCCGTTCCGGCTTGGTCTTCAGCGATTGGAATTCATCCAGTGCGGCCTGGCGAGTCGGCTCCAGCAAACATTCGAAGCGGCGCAGCACTGTCAGTGGCAAGATGACCTTACGGTATTCGTTGCGCTTGTACGGGCCGCGCAAGAGATTGCAGATCGACCAAATGAAGCCGGCCAGTTGAGTATGGGTTTCACCGTTCATTGCTGGATTTCCTTGTTGTCGAAATTCGATTTACCATGATCATTACTGTTTCAAGAAGAGCATAATGGACGAAATGACCATAAATTAAACAGTTGTCAGCTCATCCAGAGAAACAGATTAATCCGTGTCTGGAAAGTAACCAGGTTCGTTCATTGTTTCGTCGGCCAAACGTCGCCATCAAATTATGCTCGGAAAAATGAGAGTATCTGAATTTTCCTGGCACGTTACAACATCTACAGTATATGCTGCTAGATTAAAACTAAAGAATTGCCGACAATCATGCGACAGATGGAACCACCGATGGCGCATCGTGGCTGGCGGGCCGACTCCTTTATAATTGTTAACATGACGTGTTAATAAAAATTGAGATTAGTGCGCAATATGCGTATATTCTTTAAAAATAAAAAGCTCCAAAAAATATGCTCAAACAGTGCTGAGGCAATCAAGCTGTTGGGGGCCAAGCGGGGCGGCAAGCTGATGCAACGAATGATGGAACTCAAGGCTGCCGAAAATCTGGGCGATATTTCACGTTTGCCCCCTGCTAGGTGCCACGAGTTGACGGGTAATCGAAGCGCCCAACTGTCTGTCGATCTGGAACACCCGTATCGCTTGCTTTTCATTCCCGCTAACGAGCCAATACCAGTACATCCACATGGTGGGTTGGACTGGGGGCAAGTCACGGAAATTGAAATAGTGGAAATTGCCGATACGCATTGAAGGAGGGAGGGAGCGATGAGAGCGAAAAGAAAATACGAATTTGAACCTGATTATGTGGTTCCACCAGGGGCGACATTGCACGAGGTTATGGAATCTCTGCAGATGTCCCAAAAAGAATTGGCCCAACGAACCGGGCTGACCGAGCAAACGCTCACCCGCATTTTCAAGGGTGACCAACCGATTTCCTATGAAACCGCCAACCGACTGGAACTGGTGACTGGTGTGCCGGCGAGAATGTGGAACAATCTCGAAGCGCAATACCGGGAGCAGTTAGCCAAGCAGGAAGAGCGGCAAAGGTTGGAGGCCGACAAAGCCTGGCTGAAGACGATCCCGATCAAAGAATTGATTGAGCGAGGTCATGTGGAGCCGGACGATGACAAGGTGAGCCTGGTCCGTAAGGTTCTTGCCTTTTTTGGTGTTTGCAGCGTGCAGGCCTGGCAGGAGATCTGGGCGGCCCCCGCTGTGGCTGCCCGAAGGTCCCGTTGCTTTGAATCCCGGCCAGGAGATGCGGCCGCCTGGATCCGTCAGGGCGAACTGCAGGCACAGCAGATTGAGTGTGCCCCTTTCGATAAAACCAGGTTCAGTGCTGCTTTGGAGGAGATTCGTCCTCTCACCCGGGAAGAATCGGTGGTGTTTGAGCCTCGAATGAAACAGCTTTGTGCGAATGCCGGTGTAGCTGTGGCCCTGGTACGCGAGATGAAAAAGGTTCCCTGGAACGGCGCCACCAAGTGGCTAACCCCCAACAAGGCGATGATCCTGCTCAGTCTGCGTGGCAAGGGAGAGGATAAGTTCTGGTTTTCATTTTTCCATGAAGCTGGCCATGTGCTCAAGGACAAGAAGAAGGGGCTCTTCATCAACGATGAGAGCAATGGTGACCTCAGCGAAATAAAAGCCGATGCCTTTGCTGCGGAAACCCTTATTCCCGCCAAGCATGATGCCCGGATTTCTAACTGTCGTAGCAAGCAAGAGATCATCCTTCTGGCTGACGAACTGCGCATTTCTCCGGGCATCGTTGCCGGGCGGTATCAATTTCTCACAGGGCAATGGCAAATGTTCAAGGATCTCATCCGTAAATTGGAGTGGGCAAGCTGATTTTTAGTATGATTTCAAAGGAATAACATCCATCTCTTCACGCCGTCTGATTCCGGGAGTTGCCACCCTTCGGTGGGCAATAATCAAACCCTGCTTTCTCACTAAATTCCTCCATAAAAGTTGAGAAGGCCTCGACAGCCTGGCGGGCATTGGCCATGAGTTCCAAACCTTGTTGCTCTGGGATGCCACCCGCTTCTTTCCAATGCGCTTTAAGGTGGTCATAGGCCAGGTCGAACTGCACCACCAGATGTAGCATCTGTTTGGCCAACGGGGAACGAACATCGATGAGCTTGGCTGTAGGAGTACGCCTCGCCGTCTTTTTGATTACCTTCTTTTGGCTGGTTGCCATGATCCTTCCTCCAGTGATGTTTGTGGGTTATTTGCGGTCCAGGGTTTCCAACACGCCGAGATTCCGGTAGCGTATCATTCTGATCTGTCAGGATTACTTACATAATCTCTCTTGACTGCCAACCGATACGTGTCTAAAATATGCGCGTATTACCGATTCCGCCCGAGACGGTGGGACTACAGACAATCAAATAACAACAGATACAACACATACCCAGTCCGGAGAATCCTGCCCGGTTCCCGGACGAAGAACTGCTGATCCGTGCCAGGGCAGCACTGCATAGGATCCCCCCGACCATTGCCGGCGTTGCTCCGCTGGCATCCGGCCGGGACCCGAAATCGGACCCGTTGCGAGCACATCAAGGCAACGATGGTTCGTTCTCGTGGCCGTAGGCCAACTCCATCGTCCCATGCACAACAGGCGAAGGAGGAAGAGAACGCCGGTTCCTCTGCGGAACGCAGGCCACTTACGAAAAATGCCAGGTCACCTGACCGAATGGAGGCAGCGCATTCCTCAAGCGTCTACCCGCACCGCTGACCGCTGCGTTAGACATCAAAAACACGATCAGGTCGTCACGGATTCCTTTCCGTTCAGGCTCGGTATGCCCGCACCCCCTCGTGCAGCAGGCAGCCAGATGAGCTCCAGGAAAAATTCGCCCTCACGACCGCCATCCATCCAAAATCAGGAACGTCCAGTACCCTCTTTCTTCTTTTTCCAGGGGTGCTGACATCCAACAGCTTCATGTAAGAGATTTTTTCGCCCTTTTGGGGCTTTCCACCGCCTCGAGATGAAAACCGGACGGCCGGTTTTCTTACGGAATCCTCGTTAGTTATCCAAGAGGAGCTATCCGTTATGGCACGTTCTCCAAAAATATTTCGCATGCGCTACGTGACATCGTTTGTCTCGCATCGCCAACACCCGGAAACCACCCTTTCATGGGTGACCTCAGTTTCCTGCTGCCCAACCCAAAGGAGGGCCCCATGGAACTGATGCCAAGGAGTACTCTGCCGGAAACCGGCTTTCTGCGTCTGCCCCAGATTGTCGGCGATTCCAAAGCCCAGCCTCCGGTCCCGGCCCTGATCCCGGTGTCAAGAAGCACCTGGTGGGCTGGGGTCAAATCAGGCCGCTATCCCCGCCCGGTCAAGCTCGGGCCGCGCATCACCGCCTGGCGGGTGGAGGATATCCGCCGGCTCATCCAGGACACCTTCGTGTGAGGTGGCTATGGAATGGGTCAAAGTGAGGTGCGACGTCTTTGAACACCGCAAGATCAAACTAATCCGCAAGGGGCCCAGGGGTGACACCCTGGTGCTGCTCTGGGTGATGCTCATTGCCGAGGCGGGCAAGTGCGGCCGGGGAGGGGCGCTCATGATCTCCGAGAACAAGCCTTATACGGCCGAGACCCTGAGCCTGCTATTGGCGATGCCCGAATCGGTCGTCGAGCAGGGCCTGGAACTCTTTGCCCGGCTGGAGATGATCGAACGAGATGAGGTCATCCGGATTCGCAACTGGCGCAAGTACCAGAGCGAGGACAAGCTGGAGGTCCGCAGGGAAAAAGACCGGCTCCGCCAGCAGCGGCACCGGGAAAAAGAACCCGAGGTGTCACAGTCGGTGTCACGTGACATTAACGTTTCTCCGTCACGTGATGTCACGCCTGAGAACAGAACAGAGAAGAACAGAGTAGATAAGACAACAACAACAGAGGGAGTACGGTTGTTGTTGTCACAGACACCGTTGTCACACATCTCTGATCAGGAACTGGGTGGGCTGATGCAACGTCACGGTCCGGGGCGTTTACGGCAGGCGGCCGATGTCGCAGCTGAAACCTGGCGACGTGACCGGAATGAGATCCGCAATCCTGGTGGCTACCTCAACACCCTCTGCGAGGCCCTGGTTATCCCCGACTGGTATGTGCCTCCTGACGAACGGCAGAAACGTGCCCAGGCGACCCGAAGGCGTCAGGAAATGCAGACTGCCGGCCTGGTGGCCCAGCAAATGGCCGAACAGGCCGAAAACAAGGCCCGAGATGAACTGTGGCAGAGCCTGAGTGACACCGAGCGTGACCAATTTTGCACCGTTGCCCGGGATGAGTACCCTGTCGGCACTCATGCCCCGGAAGGTGTGGTCCAGATCCTTGCCAAGATGAAGGCCTGGGAGGCCCGGCAGGTGAGCGGCTGCTCCTGAGAGTGTGGCAACCGTGCCCTGCACGGCTGCAATGCACCAGATGCGGAAATCCCTGGTGGTTGCAGCGCTGACACACTGAAGAATGTTTGTCACCTGCTGCAAACCACTGTCAATTTCGATGCCCGGATTTCCGCGCTGTGTCAGCAGGCGCCGACACAGCGCGGAACCCGCACCCCAGCATCGCTTTGCCGCGCCGGGCGCGACAAAGCTTGGAGGACGAACCATGGAGACACCTGAGGAGACATTTGATGCGCAGGCCGAGGTCGCGCGCATTCGCAGCCGCCGGGCAGTGGCCAGGCGGAAACATTACCGTAAAAGCCGATTGGACCGCTACCGGTCTGAACTGGTGGCCATGCGGCGGGCCGGCGCCTCCTGTGCCGACCTGGCCGAGTGGTTGCGGATCCGTCGCTGCCGGATCCACCGCAGCTCGATTGACCGCTACCTGAAACGTTTGCCGGAGTTACACCATGCCGAGTTTCCGCTCCCCGAAGGCCCAGGCTGAACATGCGGTCTCCCGCAAGATTGCCCTGGGGACCGGCAGGAATGATCACCAGAACGATGGCCGGATTCACAGTCTGGGTACGGCCCGTGGTTATGAACAGGCCCTCAAGGGCTTTGCCGACTATCTCCGCCAGCATCGCTTGGGAGATCTGGGCAGTGCCACCGAGGAGGAGGCCCGGCACTATCTGGCTGAACGGTCCCAACTGGTTGGTCAGAAGACCCTGGACCTGGACCGCCAGGCGATCCAGATTCATCTCGGTCAGCGGTTGGAGATCGTCTGCAGCAGCAAAGAGAGCACGCTCTCCACCCGGAGCTATACCCCGGCCCAGGTGGAGCGGATAGCGCATGCCCAGAGCGAGGCTAACAGCCTGGCTACACGGTTGGCCTATCATGCCGGGTTGCGGGCGCATGAACTGCTCACCCTGCGACCGGTCGGTGAACGTGAAGCCTCCGGTCACCGCCAGTGGAGCGCGGAGCGGTTCACCGGTCGGGATGGGGAACGGTACACCGTTGTCGGTAAGGGTGGGCTGGTGCGTGAAGTGGTGCTGTCCCGAGAGTTGGTCACGGCCTTGGAAGCCAGGCGGTTGGAGGAGCCGCGCCTGGTGATTGACCGGGATGTGCACTACAGCCAGCACTACGACATCGGCGGCGGCCGGACCTGGAGTCAGAGCTTTTCGTCTGCCAGTAAACGCGAGCTGGGCTTTTCCAATGGCGGCCATGGCCTGCGCCACAGTTACGCCCAGGAGCGGATGGCCGAGTTGCAGCAACGGGGGATGCGCTATGACCAGGCCAAGGCGACGGTGGCCCAGGAGGTCGGACATTTTGACAAGGACACCACCGAGGCCTACCTGCGATGAAAAAAGTTCGGCACAGCTTGTGGTTTGTTATTGGTTTCTTGCCCCTGTTACTTGTTCTTTGGTTGGCTTGGGTCTTGCCCGGTTGGGGTTTCTTTCGCTTGGAGACGGACCCGTTTTATCTCCCCGAGGACGGGATGATGCTGCTGGAACGCAGGGCGGGCAAGGTGGTGAGCAGTTCTGCTCTGGTCTCCTATGGCATCGGCTGGCAGGCCTTATGGGAGCTGTGGCCGCTGATGCTGCTCTGCGTCCTGTCCGGATACTCCCTGGGAGTTGGGTATCACTGGCTGTATCCCCTGCTGGATGGCGAGCAACCGCCAGCAAAAGAAGTGACTCCAGAGGAGATAAAGCTCCGGGAGCTGGCTGAAAGTCTGCGCAACAATCAGCAAATACAAGAAGTTGAGATAACTAACCTGCGGACATTGCTCCAGCAAGCCCGGAAAGAATCCTTTGACCAAATGATGAAAAGCGGTGAGCGCGGCAAACAGATAATGATGCTGGAGCGCAAGGTCGAATCCCAGCACCGGGAGCTATTCAATGCCAGGGCCAAGATGAAGCGGCTTGCGGGAAAACAGCGAAGAAAACCGGTTGACCATCACTCCTGGCCCGAATACAGTGACGATATGTAGCGCACCGTGGCGCTTTGTCTGACGACACACGGATCGGCCCGCAGAGCCGGACCTCTTATGTGGCAGATCTGCCTGACCTGATAGGCGCAGAGGCGCACAGGCCAGCAGCGGTGAACAGTCCCACGCTGAAATCTTGGGGGCGAATCGGGAAGGTGACTTCTCGCGGTGGTTCATAGTATAACCATCGGCCACGGCATCAACTGACCGTTTGGCAATCTAACGCGACGCGGACATTGAGCAAGCACAGTGAAAGGCCTCCCCGGTAGTGGAGGCCTTTGGTGTTTCAGGGCATAGAGAAAGGCTTCAAGTAGCGTGGCTGTGGCAAAGCCGCAAGGCCAAGCCCCTGCGGGTGCTCGCTCACTCGCAACCTTGCCCCTTTCCCCCAGCCACGCTCCACCTCCAGGTGGCGAAGGCGGAGAGGCGCTCTGCCTCCGGCGGGGCTCAGACTGAAAGGCTTTTGTGTTTCAGCGTAACGTCATGGCGTCTGCTAATGGCCAGATCATGACTTCTAACGGCCAGATTTACTGGCGTGTCCTTTATAAAAATGCGGTGATAATAATAAATTAGAGAAATTTGCTCATGAATGGCCGTTTGAAAACGCGACCATTTCCCACGATAGTGTCCTTTAGACTCCAGCCTGGACACCAAGCCGGTATCTTCTCCACCGGCGATCACCGGTGTAAGTAACCGTTTCTTCCACGACGAGAGCTTCCAGAGCCCGTCTGAGTGTTCTTGGAGATATCTCCGCTCCAATTCTCCGGTTAATCTCCGAACTGGATGAGTCCGGGTAGCGTTTTAAATCCTCAAGAACAAGGGCGCGCAGACGATGAGGGCTAATCCGGCTGAGCGTTGTCATGGTGTCCAAGCGTGAATTACGCAGATGGGTTGGCGATACAAAATATCGTTTACCCGATGTCTTGCCCACGGTTTGTACCAACCCGCTGTCAACCAATCGTCCCAGCCAGGTCTCCAATTGTTCTGCGGTCCC
>Ga0074197_1000712_pt1 | contig 36614 bp, 34 predicted proteins | sample EPASupsiteSAE305_FD_64526 | JGI IMG/M metagenome (GOLD analysis project Ga0074197, IMG submission 64526) | Bioremediated contaminated groundwater microbial communities from EPA Superfund site, New Mexico - SAE3-05 reassembly with SPADES | ecosystem: Environmental > Aquatic > Deep subsurface >...
ACTCCATCAGGAGAAGCGTTCATAGGGAAACCTTTCTTGGTTGTTGCCGATGCTTGACCGGTTGTTAAACCGTAGTTTTGATTATCATGATGGATGAAAGTAATGGGATAATCATTTCTAATGGCATGAACCAGATGATTAATTCCCTCGCTGAATGTTGCTCCGTCTCCAGCTGTCGCTACGACTTTCATGTGCGTGTTAGCAAGTGCTGCTCCACTGGCAAGACTAATTACTCTACCGTGAAGTCCATGAAGAGTATTACAGCGGATTTTGTCCGAGGCATTACCATTACATCCCACATCGAAACACATCAGGACTTGGTTGGGCTGAATATTTTCTAAAACAAACGAGTATTCTAAGGCGTTCAGAATTCCATAATTACCGCATCCTCCGCACCATGTCATTTTCTGAGGAGTCTCATACTCCAAAAATTTATCGAATTTTTTCGATAATTCATCAGTATCCAATTTATGACAAATCTTGTTATTATCCATTTTGCGCAGTGTTAGATTCTTCGATTTTTCTGGTGATAAAAGCTTCAATATCTTCTATATAAAAAGGTCGGCCATCATATTTAAGAAGTCTGCCATGAAATTTAACTCTGGCTTTATACTCAATTAAATTACCGAGCTGACCAAGGGAATTTCCTTCCACCAAGAAAACATTTTTATTGGTTTTGAAGAGCATTCTTACCCTATCGGTTCTTAGAGGCCATACAAAATCATAATGCAAATAATTTACGGAGATATTTTGTTCTTTGAATTTGACGATAGCGTCTAGCATGACATTTTTGGTACTACCAAATCCAATGAAAGAAAACTCTGCGGTATCTGGACCGTATAATCTAGGTCCGGGAATATTTCTGGATATTTCTCGCATTTTGCGGAGTCTCTTTTCGGCCATTCTGCGTGTACCTTTAGAAGTCTCGGTTATTGTTCCGTCTTCGTTATGTTCATCGCCGTTAGCGAAATAAGTGATTGTAGAACTTCCGGGAAGCCATCTTTTGGATATGCCACTCTCGGAAAATTTATATCTTAAATTAGAATCTAGATTTTTCAAATCTTCTTTGGTAGAAACTAACCCTCGATTAATGCCAATGGTATTATCTTTAAATCGTGGAACAGTTTCCAGAGCTTCGGAAATTGTTTTCTCGGAGAGGACAAGAACAGGTACCTGGAACTCTTCAGCCAGATTGAAAGCTTGAGGAATTAGAGAATAGCATGATACTGGATCGCTCAGAGCGATAACAATTTTTGGAAATTCTCCATGAGAAGAGAAAATTGCCATGTTTAAATCGGATTGGGCGGTCCAAGTGGGCAGTCCTGTTGCCGGACCGGGTCTTTGGGCAATGACAACAACTAGCGGAGTTTCAATCATTCCAGCAAGAGATATAGATTCAGTCATCAAATCAAATCCTCCACCAGAGGTAGCGGTCATCGCTCTTGTTCCCATATGCATGGATCCTAAAGCCATTTGTACTGCTGTTATTTCGTCCTCGGCTTGTTTGACAATCATTTTGGTGTCGTCGGCTTTTTTAGCAAGATAACTTAAGATACTTGATGATGGACTCATTGGATATGCGTAATAAGCTCTAACACCGCAATTAATAGCTCCAAGAGCTATCGCAGTGTTGCCGTCAATTAGGATGTCATCTTCTTTGTCCGATGGTATATCAAAAGCAAGTTTAGTTAATTTAGAAATATCTGTTGCGTCATAACCGGCCTGGATGCAATTAATGTTGGCATCAATTGATTTGTCCTTTGTTTCAAACTTTTTAGCAACTTCGAATTTAAGAATTTGTAAATTCAAATCCAATATTCTCCACAATAATCCCAATAGGACCATATTGACCATAATTTCACCTGCTTGTTTCTCGTAAGCTATTGTTCTGGCCGGAATATAGATTATTTTTACGTTTCTTTCTTCCAATCCTTTCAAGATGTCTTTGATGCTGTTTTGTCTTTCCTGTCCATGTATCAAAATTCCACCATCTTTTAATGTGTCCGCATATTCCACAATTCCCATTCGATCCAAAGCGACAATAATATCTGCTTTTTTATTTAGACAATGTATTCGTTCCGTGGAAACATTGATATGGAATACGGAACTTCCTCCTTTAATTAGAGAAGGATAATCTCTTTCGGCATGAATAAAATAACCGATGCATTTGAATGCTTTAAGCAAAATTTCACCGGTGCTTAAAAGTCCTGATCCACTTTCTCCTGTAATTTTAATAGCTAGTTTTTTCATTTTTTAAGTGTATCTGATAAGGTTTGAGCCCATTTGGGGATAATAGATGTCAATGTTTTTAAAGGCGATTTTGAAACTCTTAAAGCGTCATGAGCTAATATGCCTTTAAGATCTGTAATTGTTTCTTCCAAAATGTTTGCTGACTCCAAATGATAATCCGCATCATATTTATAGTCGCCAAGGCCGATAACGGCAAACGATATATTAATGTAACTTTCTTCCAACATTTTCTCTCTAAAGACTTTAACGTCCTTCTGAAGTACTCCATGTCCATATGTAGGACTGGCGAGAATTGTTAAATCAAAATTAAAAGGATCTTTTGCAGAAGCCTTCTCAATACGTTTTACAGTTACTTGGTGTCCTTGACTAATGAGAACATTCGATACTTTATCAACTACAATTTTAGTATTTCCACCTGTGCTTCCGAAAAGAATTAGAATATTAGACATAAAAAAGTGTATAACTCTTTTTTAATATACACTACTTTCTGTATTTAACTCAAAGATTGTTGTCTTAAAGGGACGCTAGATTGATTTTTCCATCAGGTAATAGCTTGTCGATTAATTCGGTTTGGTCGGGAAGCTTAACCTTTAATTGATGATTAAAATCGGCTCTAATATCTCTTAGGAATGATATTTCGTATTTTGTATCCAGTGTAAAGAACATTGTGAGAATCATCATTATAATCCAGAGGATTGAAGCTGTCTTGAACCCGCTAGAGTAGCCGATCTCTTGTCCTTTAGCTAAGCCATGTTCTCGGGCATTTACTTCATCTGAGGATTCAACTATAAAAAATTTCTGAGGCATTTTGTTTTTCTAAATCTACATATTATAACATCATTTAAAAGTTCACGCAATAATATAGCTATATTTTTCAGTCAATTCTCTATTTTAGACTATAGGACTTAAATAAAACTGTTGGTATTGGAGAAAAGTTTAAATGTTTAGATAGTATAGAAGAAGTCAATTCTTAAACTTTTAAACTTTTTAAACCTGTATGACTTACTAAACACCGTAGTCTGAACTTTCTTGTCTAAACAACACAGTCTAAACCAATATCATAATTAATGTCTTGAGATACTGAGGACGACAATGTGGCTTTTATTTTAGTAGCTTAGAATTTTGATATTTAGTTTTTATCTTGTTGTTTTTATGTTTATAATCAATTATTCCTAAATAATGATTTTGTACAGATTAATTCTTTTTTTTAATAAGTTCTTTAAGAAACGCGACCATCCGTTCAATCGCGGAGGGAAATACAAATTAAACTACGCTGATTTTGAATATGAGTCTGCCAAGAAAGTATTTAAGGATTTTGAAAAAGTAATAGGCAAAGAAATTGGGGAAATAGTTCGAGATAAGGAAGTTTTGGATTTGGGTTGTGGAGCCGGAGGTAAAACGGTATTTATCAAAGAAAATGGAGCCCAAAGAGTAGTGGGGGTGGATCTGAGTGAATTATTAATTAAACAAGCGGATTGTTTTCAAAAGGAAAGGAAAATGGATATTGAGTTTCATCAGGGTAATGTCTGTGAATTACCTTTTAAGGATAATGTCTTTGATTTGTTGATAGCCAGTGATTTGGTTGAACATGTCAAACCACCGGAAAAAATGTTTAAGGAGGCTTATAGAGTTCTTAAAAGCGGAGGTGTGTTTTTGATAAACTTTGAACCTTACTATCATTTTCTGGGACATCATATGTGGGATATGATTAATATCCCTTGGGTTCACGTATTTTTTTCCGAACAGACGAGAATAAAAGCATACAAAACTCTTGTAAAAGATATTCCCGATGGTGCGGAAAGACTTAAGTTTAGATTGGATGTGGATGTTGAAGGCAGAGAGTATTTAGGGTATTTGAATGGCATGACCGTTCATAGGTTTCTTTCGATTTTGGATAAAAGTGGTTTTATAGTTTTGAAGAAGCAATTTATACCATTATCGAAATTTCCCTTCACACTATTAAACAGACTTCCCTTCTTTAGGGAGTTTTCCAATCTTCGTCTTATTTATGTTCTAACTAAAAAATAGGATCTACTATTTGAAGATTTTCTTAATCGTATCGAATAGATTATCAGGTTTGATGTATTTGATTAGATCCAGATCAAACTGTCTTCCCAACCAGGCTATAATGGCAAAGGAAAAGATAGCGACTAGAAAACCAATTATAGCGTATCGGATTGTATTTACAGCATTTTTTACTTTTTCTTCCTGACCTCCAGACAAGATGAAAGTTATTCCTCCCCAAAATACGAAAACAACGGAAAGAGCAAAAACCAATAAGAAAGCATAGGCAACACTGGTTTGCAGTAATTCCATAAAATTGAAATTGGATGGATCTACAAGTGGATTGCGAGACATATCTCCAAATCCTGGATTCATCATGTTATTGGGAACAGCACTATTTACGATAGTCGTACTTGTTGACGTCGTAGTAGTTGTGGTCTCCGATAAAAAAGGATCAACTTGTAAGAAAGGAAATCTAAATAACATAATAATACTTTAGAAATCTGTTTGACCTAGGCTGTCAAGAACATCTGTGTGTGTGTTGACGTTTTGTTCTTGTGGAGCGTTTTCATCTCTTGTTGGATCAACAATTTTCAAATTAACTCTAGCATTATTCTTCGAACCGATAACTCTTAGAAGTACTCTTAGAGCTTTAGCGGTCTGACCATTTTTGCCGATAACGGTACCCATATCTTCTTTATTCAACTCAAGAGTTACTAGAACTCCTCTTTCATCAATAATTCTTCCTACTTTAACATCATCAGGATGTTTAACAATAGATTTTACAACAAGCTCGACAAAAGTCTGATCTGGATGGATTTCTGACATAAATTAGTGTTAGGTTAGTATTGTATAAATAAAAAAATCAAAACTAAAACAAAGACTGTTTAAGCAACTGGAGCTTCCTCTTTAGGAGCTTCTTGTGCCTTTTTCTCTTCTGCTATTTTGGCTTTTTCTTCTTCTATTTTCTTTTTCTTTCTGTCACCGATTCTTGTTCTCTTGCCTTGTACAACCTTACCATCTTTCTTCAATAATGATTCGACTGTTTCGGAAGCCTTAGCCCCCTGAGAGATCCAATAATCGATTCTTACTTTGTCTATCTTTGAGACTTTTAGGAGCGGGTCATAAAAACCAACAGTTTCAAGAGACTTACCTTTGATAGGTGAGGTGTGCTCTGCAACAACGATTTTGTAATGTGGTCGATTCTTTCTGCCTGTCCTTTGTAACCGAATTCTTAGCATAGTGTGTTTTCTTTAAAATCAGATAATCAGATGTATTCAAATTATCGTGTCAATTATATTTACATAAAAAGATACTGTCAACTTTTAAAAAGTTTATTCTGAAAGAGAATTATTAAGATGGCGGAGATTGTAATAAAGCTATCGGCGAGATTGAAAACAGGGAAACTGAGGACACTGATAAAATCAATTACATAGCTATGAACAAAGCGATCTATTAAATTTGAGACAGCTCCTCCATAAACGAGAGAAGAGGTGATGAGAAATTCTTTTCTTTCCATATGAATATGTCTGTCTCCATACTTTTTTAAAAGCAGAGTGATAAAAAACAAGACTGCCAACGGTACAAATATTCCTTTTATCGGAATGGAAAAAGCCAAACCTTCATTGAAGTGAAGTGATAGTTTTACCCAATTTGGAATTAAATTTAGAGGATTGTCATTTAAATAGACAATGGCCAGAATTTTTGACGCTTGATCTAGCAGTATTAAAATTGCACTAAAAATTGCGATTTTTAAAACGATCTTTGATTTGAGATCCATAAATTGAAATGAATGAATATAAGAAGAATACAGATGTTATTGTGAGAACAACAATGCTGATTACTTTATCGATATTGTAACCATTTTTTACGTAAGTTAAATCCCATCTTAATGATTCTGTAATTATGTGTGCAATTAAGAACAGAATGATATTTAGATAAAAAATGAAACTATTATATAGCTTTTTTCTAAAGACAATTAAAAGAAGGCTTAAAAGAAATAAGATAAAACAAGCTATGCTCATATAAAGAGAGGTCGGATGTACCGTGACACCTATATAAGGAGAATTAATATTCTCATAATTAACACCCATGAAAAAATCTGTAGTTTCTCCAAATCCTTGTCCAGCAAAATATTGTCCCAAAAATAAAAAAGAGGATATAAAAACAAAAACTACCGAAAGACAATCCATGATTTTACCTCTTTTGTTATAGAATCGGATTGTGAGGTAATAGAGGGAAAGATATACACCCAAGATAAAGCCCCACATCGATAGACCTCCATCTCGAGGATTGATAGTGTATAATAGGTGATCCTTGTACCGATCAAATTCCAGGATTACGTGAAAGAGTCTACTGACAAACAAACTTACAAGTAAAATCTTGACAATATGATGAAGGAAGTAAGTAAAATCGATATCTTCAATCTTGGAGAGTAACTTAAGCAGTAATAACCCAAGTAGAACGGATAACAAAATCATCACACCAAACGTGTAGATTTTGAAATTAGCAAATTCGTAAAGGACTGGATGCATCTACTATTTTTTTCTTACTACTTTCTTCGTTACTTTTTTTGCAGGAGCTTTTTTTACTACCTTGGCAACAACTTTAGCAACTGGTTTAGTAGCAGTTTTTACAACAGCAACAACAGCTTTCTTTGGCTCTTCTCTTTGTTCTAGAAATAATTCAGTCCTTCTTGTATTAACTTCGATTTTAAGAAGTAGTTGTAGTAATTCTGCAACACCAAGAAGAAAGAAAGAGATAATTGTAGCTCCTAGCACTAGGATTAAAAATCCCCAAAGTGTAAGTAGTGGTGGATCAAAGAACATGTTATAAACCGCTCCGATGATACCGAAAAGAAACACAGAAAAACCCAATACTTCGAAGACCATTACTGTGATGGCTACTACATTGAACTCTTTTTTGTGTAAATGTCTTTGCATTCTTATTAATATTAAAATATTACTAATTCATTTTATTGATGGAAATAAAATATGTCAAAATCTCCCATCAAAACTACTCCTTCTTAGTATCATCTAAAACGTCATGTACTTGCGAAGAGATTTGATTTAATGTTTCATTTTCTTCATTGACTTGATTTCTAATTATTTTTGAAACATCTTCTTTTTTTTGCTCTGTAAAGTCTCTAGCTTGTTGAACAATCTCTGGCACTATTCCTTTCTCCAGGTAGTCGGTCAAGAATGGAACTGTGAAAGCTCTTCCGTTAAAAGCTGTGATAAATCCTCTGATAGCGAAGAACATATACATAATTAGCATGAAGAATCCTATCCACCATATATAAGGAATACTGGCTAGAAACCAGCTCAATATACTAAAGAAGAAAAGATATAAACCCTGTCTGGCATGTCTTTGGATGAAAGGACTGTCTTTTCTGAAGATAAAAATAGGTACTGATAAGAACCAAACGTAGCTTGCTGCTGCAATTTGACTGTTAAGTTTGATGTCTTTTTCTTCCGGAGACAAAGGAGTCATAATCGGCTGTGGAGTGATGTCTACTACTGGTGGTTCTGGAGGTGTGATCGGTTGGTCAGGCATGTTAACTTCTGGAGATGGTTCTGGATTTGCAACTGGTTGTTCAATATTGTCGTTGCCAACTATATTTTGATCGTCATTCATAAGAAATAATGTTATCTAGTGGTCATCATAATACAAAGAAAAATATAAAAAAAGCCCCTCTACTGATTTCGGGGCTTTTTTAAGTATTTGTTGGCTTCTAGTCCATACCAGGCATTCCACCCATACCATGAGAATGATCGGATTCTTTCTTAGGAATTTCTGCTACAACCGCTTCAGTAGTTAGAAACATGGCGGCAACAGAGGCAGCATTTTGAAGTGCTGTTCTGGTTACCTTTGTTGGATCAACTATTCCGGCTTTGTACATATCTTCAAAAACATTTGTTTCGGCATTATAGCCTTCACCTGGTTTTAACTGTTTTACTTTGTCGATGATTACCGCTCCATCTTGACCGGCATTATGAGCAATTTGTTTCATTGGTGCTTCGAGAGCTTTCCTAATGATATTAATTCCCGTTTGTTCATCGGAATTATCGGCTTTGAGATCGTCGAGAGATTTGATGGCATTGATTAAAGCAACTCCACCACCGGGAAGAATTCCTTCTTCAACAGCAGCTTTGGTAGCTTGTAAAGCATCTTCAATACGATGTTTCTTCTCTTTAAGTTCAACTTCCGTGGCGGCTCCAACTTTGATTACGGCGACTCCTCCGGAAAGTTTTGCCAATCTCTGTCTCAAATTATCTTTGTCAAAATCGGATGTAGAAACATCCAATTCTTTCTTGATTTGATCGATTCTGTCTTTGATACTCTTGGCATTACCTTTACCTTCGATAACTGTTGTATTTTCTTTATCGGTTACGACTCTTCTAGCTGAACCTAAGTGAGAAACTTCGATATTTTCCAATTTCAAACCAACTTCCTCAGAGATAACGGTTGCGCCTGTCAAAATAGCAATATCTTGCAACATTGCTTTTCTTCTGTCTCCGAAGGCCGGAGCTTTGACTGCCAGCGAATGAAAAGTTCCTCGAAGTTTGTTGACAACCAATGTAGCCAGGGCCTCACCATCAAGGTCTTCAGCAATGATTACCAACTCTTTTCTGCCACTTTGAGCAACTTTTTCCAAAATTGGAACTAATTCTGAGGCTGAAGATATCTTTTTATCAGTTACTAAGATTAGAGGATTTTCATAAGAAGCTTCCATTCTAGCTGGATCGGTAACGAAATATGGAGAAATATAACCTTTGTCAAATTGCATTCCTTCTACAAACTCCTTTTCCAAACCTATTGTCTGAGATTCTTCTACAGTGATTACGCCGTCTTGTCCTACTTTATCCATTACATCGGCCAAATATTCTCCAACTTTTGGATCTTGAGCAGAGATAGTGGCGACTTGAGCAATTTCTTCTTTGGTTGTTACCGGTTTTGATTCTTTTCTGATTGCTTCAGTAACTTTTGCTACAGCTTTTTCAATACCTTTTTTGATAGCGATTGGATTAGCTCCGGCAGTAATGTTCTTGATTCCTTCTTCCAAAATTGCTTCGACTAGAATTGTAGCTGTTGTTGTTCCGTCTCCGGCTACATCGTTTGTTTTGGTTGCTACTTCTTTGACAAGAGAAGCTCCCATATTTTCAAACTTGTCTTCCAATTCTATTTCTTTGGCAATAGTGACTCCATCATTAGTGATGATTGGACTGCCATAAGATTTGTCTAAAACAACATTTCGACCTTTTGGGCCAACTGTTACTTTGACAGTGGCGGCCAGTTTTTTGACTCCATTCATTAGAGAATGGCGTGCATCTTCGGAAAATTTAATTTCTTTTGCTGACATAATTATTGAATTAGTGATTAATAAATGGTTTTAATTAAGATACGATAGCTTTGATGTCTCCTTCACTAAGGATAAGATATTCTTCGCCATCGATTTCGATTTCGTCCGGAGAGTATTTGGAGAATAGGACTTTATTTCCCGGTTTAACTTCCATGGCGATTCTTTCACCTTTCTCATTTAATTTTCCAGGACCTACGAATAAAACTTCTCCTTCTTGTGGTTTTTCACCTTTTACAGTGTCGGGAATTAGGATTCCAGATTTTGTCGTCTCCTCTTTGGATAGGGGTTTAACGACAACATAGTCTCGAAGTGGTGTAATCTTCTTTGCCATAAATTTAGATGTTAATAATAAATTAGCAATCCACATTATAGAGTGCTAAAACTTTGAAGTCAACCTTCAAAGTAAATTACAAAATCCGAATGACAAATACTGCAAATCAAATCCAAATGTCAAAGCTGCCTCCAAAGGCGGACAGGCAAAGAGACAAATCAAATCCAAAGATACAAAATTCCAAACCTCCGAGTTTGAAGACTCTTGTTCGTCATGCTGAATTTAGTTCAGCATCTCCTTTTGTTAATTTTGTCACCAATTTAATAGCACACCAAAGAACCTATCCAAAATCGAATAGGCATAAACGGGAAAATCCAAAGAGTCAAAATCCTAAGATACAAAGGAAATCCAAATATCAAAATCATAAACCAGAATCACGACTATTATCTTCACTGTCATCCTCGGGCGTAGTGTAACGAAGACCCGGGGAAGAAATCGAATAGGTGTAATCGAGTATCGCTTCATTACTACAGACAATAAGATCTACAAAAGAAGAAATCGAATAGGTGTAAACAGAGAAATCCAAAGAGGCAAAATCCTAAGATACCAAGGAAATCCAAATATCAAAATCATAAACTATAATCCCGACTATTATCTTCCTTGTAATCGATTGTTTAGTTCAGTATAAGTACCAATTTTAGAATTATTTTAAATCAACCCTTTATTATTCAAATGAAACTGACAAAACAAAGTGGCTAGACATTATTTTACTTACATTATTACTGACAAATCTAATTCTAAATTATATGTAGGAATGACCAATGATATAAACAGAAGAATTAATGAACATAAAAATAAGATCTACTCTTCCTTCACGAGTAGATCTAGTATTTCAAAATTAATCTATGTAGAAACTTTCGACCATCCCCAAAAAGCCATTTCTAGAGAAAAACAACTTAAAAATTGGCATAGAGAATGGAAGATGAATTTAATTAAAAAGAACAATCCAAATTTTGATGATTTATATGAGTGCAAAACTACACTCTACAAATAGTAAACTTCATATAACGGCTCGATTTAGTAAAAAAAATCCCTTCTGTGCTAAAATCCTCCTTCGTTACACTTCGGTGGACTAGCGCATGTTCAGGACAGCAGGACAATCTCCTTCTTTTCTTTCCTCAGTTTTTGAAAACTCAATAGAAACCGTTGTCACTTTAAATTTAGTAACTAAAAAATCGATGCTGAAATCCTCCTTCGTTACACTTCGGTGGACACAGCAATTTCAGAATAGATTTTTTAATATGGATCCAATACACAAAAGTAGACCCTGAAATTTGTTCAGGGGAATAGGTGTAATCGATACTGAAACAAGTTCAGCATGACAGTGGGCTTCTTTGTCACCCTGAATTTAGTTCAGGGAGAAATCGAATAGGTGTAATCGATACTGAAACAAGTTCAGCATGACAGTGGGCTTCTTTGTCACCCTGAATTTAGTTCAGGGAGAAATCGAATAGGTGTAATCGAGTTGACTTTAAGAAAGCTGGCCGCCTTAATCTACAAAAGTAGAAATCGAATAGGTGTAATCGAGTACCGAAGAAATAATCTCTTTTCCTTTGATCTACAAAAGTAGAAATCGAATAGGTGTAATCGAGAATTAATTTTATGTCTTGGTAATTATCAAATCTACAAAAGTAGAAATCGAATAGGTGTAATCGAGCTTAGGACTGATAGAAGACCTCGAAATGGATCTACAAAAGTAGAAATCGAATAGGTGTAATCGAGATATTTGGACAATGCTACACGACAATATCTACAAAAGTAGAAATCGAATAGGTGTAATCGAGGTATGAGAGAGGTAATAAAATTATTAGTATCTACAAAAGTAGAAATCGAATAGGTGTAATCGAGCTACCTACTCAACAATCGAATCAGTCTATCTACAAAAGTAGAAATCGAATAGGTGTAATCGAGTGTAAACGGCTACATAAAAACAAGCTTATCTACAAAAGTAGAAATCGAATAGGTGTAATCGAGATGAAACTAATTTACTTGATCCGTATAAATCTACAAAAGTAGAAATCGAATAGGTGTAATCGAGAAATTGTGGATGACATCGAAAAGCTATATCTACAAAAGTAGAAATCGAATAGGTGTAATCGAGAACAAACAAGGCTACAAGGTCTACATTCATCTACAAAAGTAGAAATCGAATAGGTGTAATCGAGAGAAAGTGGTGTACTTATCGGACATAGAATCTACAAAAGTAGAAATCGAATAGGTGTAATCGAGTTTTTTTACCATACGATTATGACAAACATCTACAAAAGTAGAAATCGAATAGGTGTAATCGAGTGGAAATACCTTGCAATAATGTCCGTAATCTACAAAAGTAGAAATCGAATAGGTGTAATCGAGGGTGAAGAGCTTGTAAGATATATGCAAAAATCTACAAAAGTAGAAATCGAATAGGTGTAATCGAGTCATATTTTAAGTTAAATGTATCTTCCATCTACAAAAGTAGAAATCGAATAGGTGTAATCGAGATTAAAAGATGTGTCGAAGATTATAAAATCTACAAAAGTAGAAATCGAATAGGTGTAATCGAGAAGCAAGATTGGTCGTCCTTCCGGAGAGATCTACAAAAGTAGAAATCGAATAGGTGTAATCGAGAACCGAGAACGTTGGCCTTGAGGACGCATCTACAAAAGTAGAAATCGAATAGGTGTAATCGAGCTTTTTAACCTTTTGAAAAAATGGGTACAAATCTACAAAAGTAGAAATCGAATAGGTGTAATCGAGTAGATACACTATTCGCAATTTCACAAATATCTACAAAAGTAGAAATCGAATAGGTGTAATCGAGAACATCCGACGAAGACCTAAGCTCTAAATCTACAAAAGTAGAAATCGAATAGGTGTAATCGAGTCCTAACAGTATATAAGGCTATTAATCATCTACAAAAGTAGAAATCGAATAGGTGTAATCGAGGTGTCACAGGCTAGTCCTGACCATTAATCTACAAAAGTAGAAATCGAATAGGTGTAATCGAGGAATAGTGGTCGTCATCGGGGCCAAGATATCTACAAAAGTAGAAATCGAATAGGTGTAATCGAGTTTGCCTGGTTAGTGTTTCCGCCTCTATCTACAAAAGTAGAAATCGAATAGGTGTAATCGAGTTCCGAATCCTTCGGACAATTATGTTATCTACAAAAGTAGAAATCGAATAGGTGTAATCGAGATTGTCTTAACCTGTAGAAGTAACTGTTATCTACAAAAGTAGAAATCGAATAGGTGTAATCGAGAATACCTTGATACTCGGTACGAGATAAATCTACAAAAGTAGAAATCGAATAGGTGTAATCGAGAGCGAAAATGGTATATACAAGCCAATAAGATACAAACAGTCAAAACTTGAACTGCGACTTGTTGGCTTATATAAGTATCTTAAAAAAATTAAGACTAAGGTTTGCATTTTTCGATTACGCATACGACGACTTATACTTAGTTGTTAAGGGACAGAGAAATTCCTCGATTACACTTACTCACATGAATACTATATCACTTTCTTCGTTCTTGGCATAGCCATAACGAACTATTTTTTTGTTACAGGCTTCACAAGTTGTGAATATCCAAATACTGTCTTCATTGGTAAATTTCTGCTTATATTTATGCTCTATTTCTTGTTTGATATTTTCTACGATTCGGTCGCTATTTTTGATTTCAAAAACCGAATACTGCATTCTGTGCCCAAATTTTTTTAAGAATTTAGAAAATTTTGCTCTAACTTTATCATCCGCGAAATCATAACTGACAATCATCATAACTATTTGATTAAATACTCCGGCAAATCTCTACCTTCTCTCATAAACGCTCTATAAAACGATTGAATATAAGTAAACACCTCTTCTTTCTCTTCCATAATCGCTTCCAGGAAAATCTTGGTATACTTCCGACCATATTTATAATTCAAAACGAACTGATTCATTCTGAATTCGAAATCGGATTCATCGATTTGCTTTAAGTTGTAGGCTTTTCTAAGCGCTCTATCGATAATACAACGGAAAGGCTCCACCAAATCACAGACCAAAGATTTCCTTTGGAAATAAAGTTTGTGATAAAAACCAATATAAGTATCAAACCCATAAAGTCGCAAATGGCAATCAATAAAATTAAACAAGAAAGTATAACCGATATCCAAAAGTAAGTTTGGAATATCATGCTTAGTTCTCGGTGTTCTACGATACCATTTTATCGCTTCGAAATAATCTTGAAAGAAGATTTTGGAAGCGTTTCCTTCTATCCCGAGCAGTTCTTGATTGTCTTTTACCGCCTCTATCTTTTCTAGGAGTGCATCCAGACTTTCAATGGATTTTTTGTTTTCATCATTTTTGTTTCTAATCGACTTCAGTAAACTCATTTGATTAGAAATTTTGTTTCTAACAATATGGCTGGATATTCCCAATTGTTTGTCACAGCTGTATTGTCGTCTTCTGAGCAGATAATTCCCTTCCGTTTGGCATCCAATCGTCGTATAGACTTTGAAATTTTGATTCATTAGAAATATGGAAATCCCATATTTGAGAAGTTTATTGATTAGTACGCTGGTTATGGATATCTCGCCGATTATAAACACACAAAATATCTTGAAACAGGAAACCTGATTAGTAATTTTGCCATCTTCTTCTACCGTCAGATTATCATTTTTGAATTTGATATTTTTGGCTTGATACGATTCGATGAATATAATTTGTTTTTCTCGGAAATCAGGTAGGGATAACATCGTTGGTTGTTTTTTTGATAATATACGAATCACACAAATGCCGATAAATACACTTCTGACATTTGTTTAGATTTGGTTCCGTTTTGTCATCACAAGCAATATCAAAGTTGTTTATCTGCAAAAGTAATTCTTCAAACTTTGCCGTTTCACTCTCGTTTGGCAGATCTATTTTGTATCTTTTGTTGTCCGACAGCGAATGAATATACAGATTATCCACCTCAAAACCCGCTTCCAAAAGACAAAAATACTGTGCATAGAGCTGGTACTTATGTCCGGGATATATTTCCTTGATCTTATACTTCCTCTCAATCAGCGATTTACTCTGTGAATCATAAATATCAATTTTTCCACAGAGATTATATTTCTCACTATAAACATCCAAAGACTGCAAATATTTCTTCTCAGTTGAATAAGTTTTGTTATCTATGCTTTCATGAGCAATCTTTCCCACAACCTGTGCGGTCTCATGATAAGTTTTCTCTTCATACTGACCATAAAGCTCATGCAGATAGATTGATTTTGGGCAAAAAAGAAAATCATTAAGCTTGGATATCTGGATATAATCTTCCATACAAAAGAGTAAATCCAATCATTATAGCATAAATCGAGTTAATTAGTTATCTCACTTCATTTTCCGAGCTGTAATACAAACCAAGGTCTTGCATCTTGATGGTTCCTCTGAATTTGTTTCTGGATAGCCATATGTTCTTTACTTGTGCTTCGGTATAAGTCTTACCATTTCCGGGTCTCTTACTGATTGCTTCTTCCAGTTCATAAAAGGCTTTCCAAGACTTCTCGGATAGTAAAAGAATTCCTCCTTCTTTTTTCCATTCATGGATTTTTTTATCAACTTCTTTGATTTTCTCACTTGTCGGTTTTGCTCTGGTGATACTTTCCAAAATTCCAAATATCTTTGTATAGGAAGCTATCCTTTGTTTATATAATTCTGAAGTAAAATCACTCTTCATTTTTTTCTTTGCCAAAGAATACGCGACAAATCCCGCAACAACTCCGGATAATAGTCCCGAAAATATAACAGTTGCCAGTGATGAGAGGATGTCAAAATATATTGTTGTATCATTATTCATATTATTTTTTTAGACTATTTATATATTCAAGCCCTCTTTTAGCGATATTGTAGGCGGCGATGTCGTCTGATGAATTAAGGAAATCTAATCCTTTATGATCTTCATTCTCATAACTGCTAAATCCACAATGGCTACATCTAAATTGATGATTCCTCCACTTATTTTCTTCTCTCTCCTTGTCATTAATTGATTGCCCACAATGAGGACAATTACTACTTGTTCCAGAGGTCTCAATGTAGTTCAATATCCCTAATTGAGAGATATCTCTTTTACTTTGTAAGCTCATAACCATTTTATAGTTTGGTGGAACGAGTCCTAATGTTTTGAATTTATTAAGTAATTTATATTCAATTCTACTCGCCAAATTCACTTTGCTTTTTCCAAGCTTCTCATTTTTATCATCAGTTTCGAGATTTTCCAGCGATATAAATCCAGGGAAATCCTTATATAAGAAATTTAATATGCCTACGATATTGGAACTTATTGCATCACGGAGGTGATTAACTTTTTCAAGTTCAATATTTAATCCAACACTTTTCTGGTTATTAATTATATCTCTTAATTCGACTATATATTGATCGAGTTGCGTCATTGCAATTTTTTTCTCTATTGCAAACTTCGGATAATAAATTCCAAGCTCCTTGAATTCTCCATTATTTATATATAAGTCAAATCGTTCTGGCTTGTTTTTCGTTTTTTCCTTGTACTCAATTCTAATATCTACCTTACCATCTTTTTTGTATTTGGCTTTCATAAAATCATAAAGATGATTATTAATTCTCCTCTTTGCATTTTCTAGTTTAAGATTAATTAGAGTGGATATATCGCCGTTCAATACTATTTTCCCATTAATGACTTTTGCACACGATAAATCCATACAAGATTCAGTCTCTTTTTTTATCAACAAATGTTCACATTTTGAAATGTTTTTATATGCATCAAAATACATCGTCCCACTTTTTGTCTCATATGGAACTTGTTCCATTAATTTATCCTCAGGCAGTTCCCAAACATCAATCTTCACAGCTTTAGGTTTGTTATACAAACAACCTGTATCTACTTTTACAATTTCATCTAGAAACTTAAATGCACCAAGAGTCACTAATTCTGCTTCACCCCGATCCAATCCGTAATAGTAAATTCCCAGTTTGCCGTCTTGTAATTTGGAATTAAGTGTTGTGTTAAAATCATTAATATTTTTAATTACTTTCTTTTTGTCTGCGAAAGCCATATCAAACTTTGGTTTATCATTATGTTCAGTGATTGTTAATGAAAGAATAAATTCTTTATCCTTTCTTCTATTTCTTTCCACCTCATTTCCACTTTTGTCTTTGATACTTTCCTCCCTCTTGTCTATAAAATTAATTCTCATTTCTGGATTTATTCTTGTTGTATAACCACCTTCATTCGATTGTGTCCAATAAATCTCCCACAGATTTGTATGTGATTCGGGATTTTCTCTTCTTTTCTCCAAATCAAAGCTTGTTATTTTGTACAATTTTGCACTATATTTATTTCTAAAATCATTCAAAAAATCTTTCGATACTCTTACCTCTTTTCTTGTAAAACATTTTTTTTCTAATGCAATCTGAAAATCTCGAAGAGTTTTAATATCACCTGATAAATAATTATCCTTGCATGAATTATCTTTGAAATCATTTATAAGTATTCTTTTTTTTGTTGTTATCATCGACAAAACTTTCTTATAGAAATTAATTAATTTTAATTCGCTTTCCTTTAATATTTCATCTTTTCTTTTTATACTCTTCTTGCCATCTTTATGAACAATATATTCAGGAGATAACATATTTAACTCTTCAAGAAAATCTTCATTTACAAAAGTATTCTTATCTAATCCAAAACATAATTTTTCTAATGCTCTTAAGGTTAGAGATTCTGTTATATATATATTATACTCTCCATCCACGCTTTTAGTGTCCTTTAAATCATAATATGCAGATGAGAGAGAAGAATGATTGTCTTTATGTTTTGGTATTGTCATTAAGAAATATCCATTCTCTATCTTCACAAAGACAGACCAAGATGCAAGTCTTTCAGCATTAATTTCCTCTTTTTCCAAATTTTTTGTATCAGCTTTAATTCGTCCGTACTCCATTGCAACATCCCTATATAACTTTGTATAGGTTATGTATCTCTGGAATGGACAGTTTTCATCATCATTCACATTAAAAAATCGACCCCTTTTAATTTTTAATTCTTTAATTTCTTTTTTCAAAGTATCATTTAATTGTCCATTTAAATCATCAGACAATTTCTTAATTTTTTCAGTCTCTTTTTGGAAACTATCAAAAGATAATTCTTTATTCTTACCTCTTTCTATATCAGATAACTCAAATAGTGGGATATCTTCATTTATTCTATTTAAAGATGCACCAAAATTTATTAATTCAAAAAATTTAGATTTCTCTTCTGCCTTAAATTCCTTTAAATTTTTATAAAATTCTTCAAGACTAAAATCTGAGAAATTTTTTTTATTATATCTATTATAAAATCCTGATTCTTTCAATACTTCATTATATTTTGATTGATTCCCGTTTAGAACTCTATTATTAATAGGAATATTTTTTTTATCATATATTCTTTTCTTTTCTCCCTTATAATCTTTCGGCTTTTTATTTACAGTAAAATAATTAAGACTAGTCCTCTCCACTTCCAACCCTGATGAATTTTTAGGAGTTAAATAATGGTTAAGAGATAATAATAGCTCCTTACATCTGTCTAACTTTTTCTTACATTCTTCTATTTCAAAATCACTTTTTTTACTCTGCATGTTCTTGAATAACTGATAAATGAACTCAAAATTACTTCTTTTCTGAATTTTATTGAGTAAATATGATAGATTGCTCTTTCCACTCTTTTCATCAAGCGGTTCTCTTATTATTACCTCCAAATTACTAAGTATTCCATCTTTGTAATCATCAGATGAAAGATTATCCATCAAGAATTTGTTAAATAAATCAAATATAAAAGGTGTTTTTTCTAAAGACGTATCAGTATTTGATTTAATATTTTCACCTTTTCTATTTTTTCTATATCTGACTATTATTTCTTTATTTAAATGGAAATCCTGTTTAGCATAAATTTTCATCCATTCATGACGAACATGAATATCTCTATTTAATGAGATTTCCCCGTATTCTTCTATGAACATCATTCTTTTAAAAGAATCTATTACATCTCCATATACGGAAACAAATTCTTTGAGCTTGCTCTCAAAAGATTCAGAGCTTATTTTTTTATATGAGAAATGTACAGGAGTCAAATTGAAGCGAATTGTTCTTTTGACTTCATATTGATTTTTCAACTTATCAAATCCCGCCATGTCGTTTTGTTATTTTTTCTTTACCTTAAATTATACCACCATTGTTTCAAAAGTTGTCTATATTTAAGGATTTCTTAATGGAAAACTCATTTCCTTTCTCTTAATTAGTCAGGGGTTTGGGGTTCCTCCTGAGGCGGACAAGAAATCAAACTTGAAGAACACCGCCGTGGCGTTTTTATGATTAAGCGAAAAGCTCATAAGTGAACTGCTGTCATCCCGCACTCGATGCGGGATCGCGTAAAATAAGTAGGTCTTTCAAGAAACCATCTTGAAATTTTGCGTATTTCACGAGGTGCTGAAATAAATTCAGCATGACAGTCATTTCTATATAGTTTCATCGGTCTTTATCCGTTCTCCTTTTGGTTACAAAATGGTAGAAAGTTAAAACTTTTCTAAAACTTTGGACTTTCCTTCTGGGATTTACTACTAATTAACTATGTATAACTTATAATTATGAAAAATAGCCAAATAATTGTACAGGGACATAAAATTAATGTTGTTTCCAAGGAAAAGGACGACTTTATATCTCTGACAGATATGTTGAAGGCAAAGGACGGAGACTTCTTTATCTCGGATTGGCTAAGAAATAGGAATACTGTTGAATTTTTGGGAGTCTTTGAGAAAATCAACAATCCTAATTTTAATTATGGCGAATTCGCCATAATTAGGAATCAAGCTGGATTGAATAGTTATAAAATAAGCGTCAAGGAATGGGTTAAAAAAACAAATGCAATTGGTCTAAGGGCCACAACAGGAAGATACGGAGGTACATATGCGGACAAGGATATAGCGTTCGAGTTTGGCATGTGGATAAGTCCGGAATTTAAATTATATCTGATTAAGGAGTTTCAGAGATTAAAAGAAGAGGAGAGCGAGAGACTTTCTACTGGTTGGAATCTAAGGAGAAATTTGGCGAAAATAAATTACAGAATTCACACTGATGCAATCAAAAAACACCTAATCCCAGCTCAAATATCAATAAACGAACCGGATGTTATTTATGCAAGTGAAGCTGATGTTCTGAATAAAGCTCTATATGGTATGACAGCCAAGGAATGGCGAGATCTTAACCCGAAGGCTGAAGGTAATATCAGAGATTATAGTGATGTGACGCAGTTGGTTTGCTTGGCCAATCTGGAATCCTTAAACGCCGAATTCATCCGACAAGGACTTATTCAGAGAGAAAGACTGCTTCGACTCAATGAAATAGCTATTATTCAGATGAAGTCGCTTCTTAATAATAACTCGATTAAGAAATTGAAATAGTTGTTTTAAATACCAATGACAAAATCCAAATATCAAAAACATCAATTTGCATTATTTACTTAATTAGTCAGGGGTTTGGGGTAGGCAGAAAAAATTTCAATTTTGCAGTTTTCAATTTTGCAAATAATTTTCATTGGATAAAATTATCAATTTCTAAGTGAAAATTATTGATTGTAAAATTTTTTGAAAATTCTTTAGTCCGCCGTAGCGGAACGTAGGAGGAGGAAATCGGAAATTGAAAATTGCTTTAGCTCATCTTGGCTACCTTTTGGTTACAAAAGGGTAAGAAAAGAAATATTAAGAAATAAGTATTTAACCGACACTAGATTAGGTATCACAATGGATCCCCGGATCAGACTATAGAAATAGGAATTAGAGATCCTGAAACGAGTTCAGGACGACAGTTTTTGGTATTTAAAATTGTTTATATCAAAGTCTTCATCCACACATCCCGATGTTCTTCTCTCCTATCTTGATCGTGAAATTTTAGCATCTTATCAGTGACAATATTTTTGGCTTTCTCACTTAGTTTCTTCATCTTGTTTTTGGCTCGCTTGACCTGCAATATCTCAGACATAGTGTTGAAAATGGGAGCAAGAAACAATATTTCCAAGATTATTTCCAGAAAGAAATGAACTACATAAGTAACAATAGGTGGGAGAGTATAAAGTTTGGGAGTATTGTGAGTATCAATATTTGGTAAATAATGTTTAATCCAAACATTGTGATGCCGAATATCAAGTAAATCAATAGATTTATACATGGTTTTCATGTTGGCAATCCAATATACCAAGTGAATATCGTTCGTGATTTTGGTTTTGATTAGGTCCATATTGTCCTCCGTAACGTAGTAACTTAGGCAAACTTGACCGGCTACTTTGTCGTCATGACGTCTTAAATTAAAAAGAGATAGCACGAGAGTGATTATGGCTCGTGCCAAAAACATTCTCTTGGTTTTAGTAACTATAAAAAAATCGATATCGGAAGATTGTTTGGCGGTATCGAAAGCCAGACTATTACATAGATAAATTCCTTTAATGAAAGGTATCCATTTAATTAAATGATTCGCCTGATGAGCTCTTTTCAAAAGATTTTCTCTGATTTGGAGGTTTGATTCATAAAAATCAAAGATGTCTTTATCGGCAAAAATTGTGTAATAGATTTCATCGTTTTTTACTTTCAATCTAGAAGAAGTAATTTTCTTTTTGAGTAGTAATTTATTCAAAACTTCCAAAATATTTTCTGAGCTTTCTACTCTGCGCCATAGGAATTCCTTAAGCTCAACCAAATTTAAAGGCCTTTTAATATGCGAAAAGAAAGCCAGTGTTAGAATGACGGACTCGTCCAGTGTTAATTCATCTTTGAAAAAATCTTTCACATTTAAATTTAAAAACATCTTGAAGTTTACTAATTAGTGAGATTTTCGTAAAATGAAAACGTGTAAATTTAAACAAATGCAAATAGAAAGAGTCCTGTCAGGAGTTCAGCCAAGTGGTGTACCACACATTGGTAATTATTTCGGCGCAATGAAAAGACATATAGAAATGCAAGATAAGTATGAAGATTTATTTTTCTTCATTGCAGATTTACATGCTTTGACCACACAAAAAGATGCCAAACTAATCAAAGAATATACTTTGGAACTTGCTACGACCTATCTGGCTCTTGGTTTAGATCCGAATAAATGTGTTTTCTGGAAACAGTCTGATGTAGCTTATCATCCTTATTTATCATGGATTTTTAGTTGTCTTACACCAATACCATGGTTGGAAAGATGTCATGCTTTCAAAGACGCTAAAACAACCGGTAAAAAAGAAGTGAATGCCGGACTCTTTACTTATCCATGTCTTCAAGCTTCCGATATTTTGTTATATAAAGGAACTTTGGTTCCTGTCGGAAAAGACCAGAAACAACATGTGGAACTAACCAGAGATTTAGCTATTAGATTTAATGACATTTATGGAAAAGTATTCCCAGAAGTTACTCCTTTGATTGAAGATGAGTTAGCAGTAATCCCCGGAACTGACGGAGAAAAAATGAGTAAATCTTACGGCAATACAATTACTATGTTTGCTCCCGAAAATGAGATAAAAAACAAAGTAATGGGAATTGTGACCGACTCCAAAGGTGTGGAAGAAAAGAAAGATCCCACAAAATGTAACGTATTTAAATTATACAAACTATTTGGCAACGAAAAGGAAATAGCCAATTTAGCCAAAAGATATAAAGCCGGAGGGTTGGGTTATGGTGATGTCAAGAAAATGCTACTGGAAAAGATACTAACGCATTTCGCTCCGTTTAGAGACAAATACAATGAACTTAAAGCCAATCCAGTGAAAGTGGAATGTATCCTCAAGGAAGGAGCATCGAAAGCGGAAAAAGTGGCTTTAAAAACCATTAATGAAGTAAAGGAAAAAATTGGTCTAAGATAATTTAATCTAATATCTATGAATGTACTCATTGTAACTGCTCATCCGAGTAGTAGGGGTTTTACGCATCAAATTGCTGGTAAATATATGGAAGTGTCCAAAGCAAAAGGTCATAATGTAAAGCTTCTTAATTTATATGAAGCGGAAAATGCTCAGGAATTCTTAAGATTTGAAGATATCAAAGAAGATTTGGAGAAACATGATGACAAGCGAGCAAAAATGCAAAATTTGATATCTTGGTCGAACCATATAGTATTCGTTCATCCGATGTGGTGGTTTGATACTCCGGCGATTTTAAAAAATTGGATTGATGTGAATTTTATGGCTCATTTTGCCTTTAGATATAGAGAGAATGGTTATCCGGTAGGACTTTTAAACGATAAGACAGCTGATATTTTTATTACTTGTGATATGCCCAAAGTGATTTACTATCTTTTGTTTTCACCGATAATGGATGTCGGCATGAAAGGTAGAATATCTTTCTGTGGAATGAAAGTTCAAAATAGAGTGATATTTGATTTAAAAAGAAAAGCAAGCCAAGAGAAGCTCGATGATTGGTTAAAACAGGTTGAACAGATCGCCAATAAATTGTAACAAGATATTGTATAGTTAGTTTTAAGTTGAGTAATTTAATAAACAACATGAAAAAAATCTTACTGTCCCTTCTCTCTTTATTAATCATTCTTCCAATTCAGTCAGTAAATGCTGAGACGGAAAATAAAGTCACATTTAGTGATGTGTCCGATTATTATGATTACAGTTTGGCAATAGACACATTGAAAGAAAACAAAGTTGTTTCAGGTTTTTCTGATGGCTCTTTTAAGCCGGACAATACAATTACCAGGGCCGAGTTTGCTAAGATTGTAGTCAACGCACTTAATAACAATCCAGATGTTAGTTCATACGAAGGAAAGAAGTGTTTCCCGGATGTGGCTATTACCGATGCTCTTAATCCATATATTTGTTATGCGGTGGAAAAGAATATTTTGAAAGGTTATGACGACGGAACATTTAAGCCAAGTAAACCAATCGCTTTTCATGAAGCAAGTAAAATTATTCTCAAAACATCAGAAAAAGATTTGGTCGTTCCCGCCAGTAATTGGGAGAAAACGATTTTGAAGAAAATGAGTGATAACAATAACATCCCATCAACAATCAAAGATGTGAAAAAATCAATTACCAGAGGGGAAATGGCTGAGCTGATTATGAGAGAGACAGAACCAAGTGATTCTTACGAGTCTAGCATTTATTCGGAGGAGAAAGACATAATCGCTGAAGATTTACCAAAAGTTGCTACCTGTGATTATCTGGAAAAGAAACTAAAAGAAGTTCGACCTTATCCGATTCTATATGAAATGGCTAGAGATGAAGCATCAACAGGGTCTAGCAATAAAGCTACTGAAGCGTCTCCTGAAGCATCTGTTTCTGATTACTCAACTACGAATGTTCAAGTTGAAGGAGTAGATGAAGCTGATACTGTTAAAAACGATGGTGAAAATATTTATGTTTTGAGAAACGATAAAATAACAATTATCAAAGCGTCTCCGGCCAAAAATATGGATGTAGTAGGGGAGATTAAATTTGATTCCAATACTTTTAGTGCGACTGAGATGTATTTGGATGGTGATTATTTGGTTGTAATTGGTAATTCTTATACGCCTTACGTTTATGCAAGCACTTCTGATGCTGTTTCTTCTAAGATGATAATGCCTTACTTCAACTCATCCAGAGTAACGGTGAAAACTTATGATATAGAAAATCCAGAGAAACCGATTCTTGAAAGAACTATTGATTTGGACGGATATTTGTCTTCTTCCAGAAAAGTAGGCGACTATATCTATCTTGTTTCCAATGTAAGTCCTTATTATCAAATTTTTGACGAGGATACGTACAACGTGGAAAGTATTCTTCCGAAAATGAAAGATTCAGCAAAGGGATCTACTGAGGAAGTTCAAGCAAAGTGTGCAGATATAAGAATTATTCCTCCGGTTGATAATCCATCTTTCCTAACAATCTCAGCTATTCCGATTAAGGATTTGGACATGACAATTGATCGAGAGGTTATATTGGGAACTTCCGAGAACATTTATGCTTCCAAAGAGAATATATATGTAGTTTCTACTCATTATAACAATATTTTCTATCCAATAGGTGTTCGAAATATGTCAGTTAGACCCTCGGTGGAGAAAACTCAAATTACCAAATTTGCCATTGATGAAGGAGATATTGATTTTAAATCTCAGAGTAAAGTTCCAGGAAGAATTCTTAATCAATTCTCTATGGATGAATATGATGGAAATTTCCGAATCGCTACGACTTTGGGAGAGTCTTGGTTTGGTAGCCAAATTCAATCAAAGAACAATGTATATGTGTTGGATTCTGATATGAATATGACAGGAAAATTAGAAGGACTTGCCAAGGGAGAGAGGATTTATTCCGTTCGTTTTATGGGAAAGAGAGCATATATCGTTACTTTCAAGAATGTTGATCCATTGTTTGTGATTGATTTAGAAGACGAGAATAACCCAAAAGTACTGGGAGAATTGAAAATTCCGGGATATAGCGAATATCTTCATCCGTATGATGAAAATCACATCATTGGTTTCGGAAAAGATGCTGTTGAGGTAAAAACGCAAGCTTATGATCAAGGAATGAAACTGGCTATATTTGACGTAACTGACGTGAATAGTCCGAAGCAAATGTTCTCAGAATTAATTGGGGACAGAGGTACGCAAAGTGAACTTCTCTACAATCATAAAGCGTTATTATTTAATAAGGCTAAGGGTCTTCTAGCTTTTCCAATCACTGTCGCAAAAGTTGCTTCTGGTTCGGATAAGTCAGCTTATGGACAGACAGTTTTCGAGGGAGCTTACATTTATAATGTTGATTTAAAGAATGGATTTACATTAAAGGCAAAGAAAACTCATTATGATTCAGATACCCAGCTAATAATAAATGGTGACTATTATTATGATTACACCAAGAAAATCAATCGTATTGTTTATATTGATGACGAGCTTTATACGATTTCGCAGTCAATGATCAAGGCGTACGATTTGGATAATCTAAATGATATCTCCAAAGTCACTTACTAAAGAGATAGATTATGACCCATTTTATTTTTCTTCGTTTTCAGATATGAAATATTGTTTTTTGTAGGACTTATTTGTAAAGGTAGTTCTTCCACAATTTCCAATTCATAACCTTTTAACCCGATGATTTTCTTCGGGTTATTTGTTAGGAGCTTTATTTTCTTTACGCCCAGTAATTTTAAAATCTGCGCCCCAACTCCGTAATTACGAAGATCGTCTTTGAACCCTAGAGCAATATTGGCTTCCACCGTATCAAGTCCCTCTGTATCTTGTAGGTGATAAGCTTTGAGTTTATTTAGAAGACCGATTCCTCTTCCTTCTTGTCTCATGTAGACAATAATACCGGAACCTTCCTTGTCGATGATTTCCATTGCTTTATCCAGCTGTGGGCCGCAGTCGCATCTCTCGGAATGGAAAACATCACCGGTTAGACACTCGGAATGAACTCGAACCAAAGTTGGTTTTTTGGTATCAATTTTTCCTTTAACCAAAGCTAAATGCTCTTTATTATCTATTGAATTTGTAAAAATATGAACTCTGAAATCACCGAATTTTGTAGGTAGGTGAGCGCTAGCTCCTTCCTTAATCAAGATGTCCGATTTAAGTCTATATTCGATTAGATCTTTGATGGTGATTATTTTCAAATTGAACTTTTTGGCAATTTTAAGTAAATCCGGAAATCGAGCCATGGTACCATCGTCTTTTAGAACTTCACATATCGCTCCGGCCTCAGTAAATCCCGCCATTCTGGCCAGATCTACCGCCGCTTCCGTGTGACCGGATCGAACTAAGACTCCACCTTCTTTCGCAATTAAAGGGAAGATATGACCGGGCCTGACAAAATCACTTGCTGTAGATTTATCATCAACTATTTTCTTTATTGTCGTTGCTCTGTCAGTCGCGGATATTCCGGTTCCAACATGTTCTCTCGCATCTACGGAAATCGTAAATCTGCACTTGGTCATTTCAGTATTACTTAAGTCTTCAACCATTAAATGAAAGTTTAATTTCTTGGCAATTTCTTCCGTAATTGGCATACAAACGAGACCACCACCGTTTTTGACCATAAAATTGATTTTTTCGGGTGTTACTTTATCCGCAGCCATGAGGAAATCTCCTTCGTTTTCTCTGTCTTCATCATCCAAGACAATAACCATATTGCCTTTCTTTATATCTTCTAATGCTTCACTAATTGTTGAAAATTTATTCATATCATTTGTTTACGAGATTTATCATACTAAATAAAGCTTAAAAGTACATTAAGAATGACGAAGCACAAAATCCAAATACCAAATATTTATAAATTTATTCGATATTAGTGTTTCGGATTTCGAAATTATTGAAGAGTTCCTTCAATCATTATATCTCCCGAAATATCTCTTTGAGAATATTCTTTAAACCCTATCTCCTTAATTAGATTTTCAATACTTTTGGCTTTAAATGGAGACAACCCGTTATTAATTTCATTTTGACCGATAACAACCATGATATTATTGGGGATTTTATTCTTGATTAAGTTTTTGGTTAAAGCAACGCCACTTTCTATTAGAACACTTAGAATATTGTTTTCATAAAGTTGTTTTTGAACATCTGTGAAATCGATAAATCCATTCTCTTCTTTTACTTTAATAATCTGAATTTGCAAACTTGAGGCGGTTTCTTCATATTTCGGATTATTCGATTTATGACCTGCAATAATTATATTGTTTGCTTCTTTGTTTTTTGCAATTTGATATTTTTCCAAGTTAAGTTTTTCTTCTCTATCCAGGATTATGCGTGTCGGATTTTTACCTTTGATATTCCTGACTGTAAGCATTGGATCATCACTTATTACCGTATTTGCCGAGACTAAAATCCCGGAATGTATTGATCGAAGTTTATGGATAATTTTCGATGTATAGTTATTCGAAATTTGAACTTTTTCTTTATTTTTACTCGTTAAACAGAAATTTTTGGATAGAGCAATTTTCAAGGTTACAAATGCTTTCTTATTCTCATTGGCAAAATAGAACATTTTGTTAAACTCTCGACATTCAGCTTCTATGACTCCGGTTTTTACCAATATTCCGTACCCTCTTAGTTTTTCTACTCCCCGGCCGTTAACCAAGGGATTTGGATCTAACGAACCGATAAAGACCTCTTGGATTCCTTCACTGATAATTCTGTCGACACAGGGCGGAGTTTTGCCTTGATGGGAGCAGGGCTCCAGATTTACATATAGAGTGGCTCCTTTTGCATTACCTTTAATTTTGTCCAGTGCGTCAATTTCGGCGTGTTTATCACCAAAAAATTTGTGATATCCGTAAGATAGAGTTTTATTATTCTTGACTATAACGCAACCAACCATTGGATTTGGGGAAACAAAAGATTCTCCTTGTTTTCCAAGAATGAGACACTGTCGCATGATTAATTCGTCTTTTTCCATGAATGATGATTACGAAAAAAGGATACTCAAAATAAGCGATACTCGCCAATTGTTTTTAGTTAAAATTTACTACCTTAAGGTGTGTTGTATTGAAGATGTCTTCTTCGTCTTCATATGATTCTTCTGTTACAAAATTATCAGTCATATTTCTGATATCAAATAATCTCGAGATAAGTTCGTTGGTTTTTGTTATTATCACTGAGAAAGCAAATTTCTTTATACCACGTTCAATGCCTTCTTTGTAGTTGATTTCTGTATTCATTGTTTTAAGTCCAATCGTAATTATCTCCAAATACTTAACGAGGATTTCCTGATATTTATAATCAAGCATCTTAAAACCATTTTCTTTATTTTGGATTGCAGACAGATTAGAAGATATTTCCATATATCTATAATTATCAATTGTTCTTTGACCTTCTGTTAAATTGCTATCATTTGTTGTACTGTCTTCATCTGAGCCTCTTTTTTTATCAAGCTGTGAGTCATTTATGCTCAATAAGAAGTTGATATTTCTAATCTGAAGCTTTAAAAATTGTCCTTCTTCGGATAGCGTTAATTGTCCATATTTCTCCTTTTGATATACTTTATCTCTAAGTTTGGAATCAATTGCTACGGTTAGAGCTGCCTCAATTTCGTTTTTCTTTGATTCTTTTTTTGTCGGAGTGCCTGTATTTTGCTCATTTCTGATTAAACGAAGACCTTTTTCTCTATCGTTATCTACAATATTTTGAAATGCCAGTCGATAATTTCGAGCCATTTCTTGACTATATGGGTTTGGAGATTTTTCCAGATTAGTCAAAAGGCGATTATACAACGAAGCATTTTCTCCAAATTCCATAATATTAATTTCCAAATTCTTTATTTTCGCTAGAGTTTCTTTGATTATTTTTGAATTAATTATCTCTTCTTCTGTATTATCACTGGATCGTACGACTCCATAATTGGATTTGTTTTCATTAGTATATTCTTCCGACTCTAAATCAAATTTTCTTGGAATTGTGGTTAATATGCTGTCTGGTGTGATTCCCATAGTTATATGTTTATCTGATTATTTTCATGCATAAAATACAACCAAAATATATATCCTGGAGTGTCGGAAATGTCGTCAATAAAGAAGAATGAAAGTTAAACATTATTTTATATATAAATTTGATTGTGGTTGACTCTATGCACCTTGTTAATAAAGAAGGTGTTTAATCTATAAATCTGATTTCTTAAAATAAAAGGGTTTAAAAGCTCCATGCAAGTATCATCTTCTTGCAGTTTCTAAAGCGATTTATTAAGTATTTCTTGAGGGACTTTATAATCTTCTTTTCAAATAATATCGTCAATTATAGGAGCAAATGTTTTTATGAGATCTGCGTTTGACGGCTTGTGTTACACTAGTAATTCAACCAAAAAAATTGACAAAAAAAGAATTCATTTAAAAATCTTGCATCAAAAATAGATTGTTTAGAACTATATAATCAAGATATGTGGCGTTTTGTTTTTAACTTTCTTCTGCTATATTTCTACTATCTTCAATACAAAATGAATGTTCACGGGAATTATCGAAAAGATTGGAAAGATAAATAAAATAGAACTTAAAAATGATTTTTTAAGTATCGATATTTCAGTTGATAAAAGTTTTCTGAAAGCTGTCAAAGAAGGAGATTCCATTTCCGTGAATGGAATTTGTTTAACAGTTGTTAATAAAACTTTAGATACTTTTACTATTGAGGCTGTCGGGGAAACCGTAAACTTGACTTCAATGGAAGAGTGGAGAAATGGTGATGAGGTGAATTTGGAAAAAGCGATGAAAGCCAATGGCAGATTCGATGGTCATATGGTCCAGGGGCATGTTGATTCTACTGCTGAAGTTAAAAAAATAATTCCAGTCGGTGATACATATGTGTTTAGATTTATTGCTCATTCGGATATATCCAAATTCTTGGTTTTCAAAGGATCGATTACAATCGATGGTGTCAGTCTGACATTAATTGAAGATAATTTGGATTTTTTCGAAGTGGCAATTATTCCCCATACTTACAAACACACTATTTTTAGAAATTATACGGTGGGTCAGTCAGTGAATATTGAGACGGATATAATTGGAAAGTACCTCAACAAAATTATCTCGGAGCGATAATTTTGAATTCAGTAATTTCTAATTTTACAAATAATTTTCAATGTCAAATATTCAATAATCAATTCTGAACGGATTTTTAAAATTGATAATTAAAAATTAGACATTATTTGAAAATTGCCTTCAGGTTCTGACCATGAAACTTGTTCAGGGGAAGAAAAAATTGCAAAATTGAAAATTGCTCTGTGGTTCTTTTAAAAAATAAAAATCAAAGTTATGATTTCATCACTAACCACAAAGCATGATTGCTATCGTAAAATCTAATTTTAATGAAGAAATAACGGATAAACTTCTTGATTCATGTACGAATGAATTGGATACGCATAAAATCCATTATGTGTTATTTAAAGTAGCGGGAGCTTTTGAAATACCTTTCGTCGTTAAAAAATTGTTAGATACAAATAAATATAAAGCCATCATTGCCATTGGTTCCGTGATAAGAGGAGATACTTATCATTTTGAGACTATAGCAAATGAAAGCGCTCGGGCTTTAATGAACTTAAATATGGAGGGTAAGACTCCGGTTATTAATGGCATCTTAACTTGCAATACTGACAAACAGGCCGAGGATAGAATTTGTAAAGGAGCCGATTTTGCCAAAACTGCTCTGGAAATGATTAATATTTGCGCAAAGTTAAATTGATAAATTTATTGCTTCCGATTTATTTGAGATTTTTCAGTTTAGAATTTCGATTTTATTTAACTATGGTAGGATTTAGTTACAAATTTAAATTTATTTTATGTCTGACTTAATATTGGGTGCTCACATGTCTATCGCTAATGGTTTCCTGGGTGCTGTGAAAGAAGCTCATGAAGAATATGGCGCAAATGCACTACAAATATTTTGCAAGAGTCCCAGAGGCAGATTTGAAAAAGCATTAAGTGAAGAAGAGGCTAAAGCAACAAGAGATTATATCAAAGAAAAGAATATAAAATGGCTGAATGCACATTGTTCTTATCTTTTAAACTTTGCCAAACCAATCGATAAAGATCCGTGGCCGGTTAATTCACTTATTTCCGATGTTGTAAAAACCTATCATTTGGGAGGACAAGGAGTAGTTTTGCACATTGGAAAATACTTGGAGCTTCCTAAAGATGAAGCTTTTAAATACTTAAAAATTAATCTGGAAAGAGTTTTGGAAGAAACGGAAGATACACCGGCGTTAATTTTGCTGGAGATAACTGCGGGTCAGGGAACTGAAATTGGGTTTAAATTTGAAGAATTGGCGGAAGTTTATGATATGTTATCGCTTAAATCCCGAGTTGGTTTTTGTTTTGATACGGCTCATGCATTTGCGGCCGGATACGATATATCTTCCAAAGATAAAGTTAGAGATACATTTGATACATTCAATTCATTACTTGGAATAAATAATTTGAAACTTATCCATTTAAATGATTCTAAAAAACCTTTGGGTTCTCGCGTAGACCGTCATGCTAATTTTGGATCCATGGATGCTAACATCGGGAAAGATGGTATTATCGCGGTGGCTGAATTTGCTGTAAACCATGAAATACCGATGATCTTAGAAACTCCGGAAATCAATGGAAGTCATCTCCATGATTTGGAACTTCTAAGAGGATGGATTGCTTAAATTCTTGAACTTAACAGAAAATCTTGTCTTATATAATTATAGAAAATCTATCCAAATCATTCGCCGAAAAACCACTTTTTGAGGATATAAATTTCACGATTGAACCGGGAGAAAAAATTGCCTTGGTTGCTCCCAATGGTGCGGGGAAAACAACTCTTTTTAAGATTCTATTAGGATATGATGACGTCTTTGATGGAATCATTACTTATGATCCCAATATTAAGGTTGGTTATTTGGCTCAAGATATTGATTTGGAAAGCTCTTTAAGTGTTTGGGACTATTTAAAGGCCTCAAAGAATAAAAAAATGGAAGTTTACGTTAAATACAAAAAAGAGTTGGGAATTTCTATCAAAGTTTCAGATGAGATTAAGGATCAAATGGATCTTTACCATTTATGGGATTATGAAGAGAAAATTAATGAAATGATTCGAAAATTTAGATTGAATAATACGGATATAGAGCATCTGTCGGGAGGACAAAAAAAGCGACTTATGTTGGTTCGTATGATTTTGGATGAGCCGGATTTATTGTTTTTGGACGAACCTACCAATCATCTAGATCATGAAATGTTGGAATTTCTGGAAAATTATTTAAAGAAAAGCAAGCAGTCTGTTTTCATTGTCAGTCATGATCGTTTCTTTCTTGACCAGGTTGTTGATGAAGTTATGGAGATAGATCAACACAAGATATTTAGATATAACGGTGACTACACTTCATTTGTTAGAAGAAAAAAGGAAAGAATTGAAAAGGAGAATAGTGAGATTGAAAAAGCCAGATCAGTTCTCAGAAGAGAGCAAGAATGGATGGATCAGGGATCTAGAGCTAGAGAAACAAAATCCAAGAAAAGAATCGAGGATTTTGAAAAGTTGAAAATTGTAGCTAAGAGGAAAATAGTTAAAACAATGGAATTTTCAAGTCAGCCTCAGCGAATTGGAGATACTATTTTAGAAGTAACTAATTTAACGAAATCTTTCCCGGACAAGGTGATTGTAGAGGATTTTAATTATACTTTTCGAAAGGAGCAAAAGATTGGAATAGTTGGTCCAAATGGAGTGGGGAAGACTACTTTTCTAAATCTTTTAACGGAAGACATTGATAGAGATTCGGGAAAAATTAAAACGGGTGAAACAATAACCATTGGATATTTCAAGCAACAGACGGAAGAATTTGATCCTAATATGAGGGTGATTGATATTGTCAGACAAAGGAGTACAAAATTTGTTGATGCGAAAGGAAAGCTTATACCTTTGACTAAACTGTTAGAGAATTTTATGTTTACACCGCGTGAGCAACATCAAGAATATAGGTTTCTAAGTGGGGGGCAAAAAAGAAGACTTACTCTTCTTGTGACCTTGGTTAAGAATCCTAATTTTCTTATTTTGGATGAACCAACAAATGATTTAGATATCATGACCTTGCATTGTCTGGAAGATTTTCTCTTGAAATTTAAAGGATGTGTTTTGGTAGTTTCTCATGATAGATATTTCATGGATTCGGTGGTAGATGAGATGTTTGTATTTGAAGGTAGCGGTCATATTAGACCTTTTTTAGGTAACTATTCGAATTACAGGAGTGGCATAGAAAAAGATATGGCTCTATCTTCAAAAAGATTTAAAAAGACAATAACAAAAAAAGACATTAGAATTGAGAGGTTAAAGAGGGATACATTGTTTAAAGAGATAGAACAACTTGAAGCACGAAAAGTGGAAATTCTGAAATTGTTTTCAGAGCCTCATGATTATTTGAGAGCAAAGGACTGGAAAGAAGACTTATCCGATTTGGAAGATAAGATAAAGAAGAAAGAAGAAGAATGGATGAATTTATAATTGTTTTTTAACCTAAATATTCCGATTCAAAATTACTTACCTTTACTGATTTAGGCAACAACTTTTTTGTCATGTGCATCTTCGTAGGTATCGGCGTGGAAGCCCATCTTATCACAAATACATTGTCTGATAAAAGTTATACCGCCACGTGAAAATTCAATATTTGTATCGTCTGGAATATATTTTACATTTGAGGGACTATTCAAAAGAGTATTTAAGACTTTTTTTACAATATTACGTGTATGTCTGATTGTTTCCAGGTCATTATCCTTAATAAAAGCCTCAAGCAATTTTTTCACTTCATCATCAAAATAGAAAATAGGCGTTGTTCCACCTAATGTATCGAAATTGTCTCCCTGAAGGTGTTTTGTATTTGTTTCTGACATATGTTTTCTATACGAAGGCTAATTTACTCCTGTTCTAGGAAATTTCAAGTGTTTTTTAACAATTGTTAATTTTAAGGGAACAGTATTTTGCTTATTTCGCTTTTTAGTATTGCCAGATGAGATTATTTTTCAGTTCAATCATAATGATGTTTCAATGTTGTTATATCCTTTTTCTGCTTTGATGACAGCTTTTAGAGATTCCAGTCCGACTTCCAATTGTGAATCATCGGGTTGTTTAGTGGTAATTCTTTGGACTTGAAGACCGGGCCAAATCAAAATTTTCATCCACCACGAACAACTGTATCTTGCTGATGCTTTTAAGACTTCATAACCAATACCTGCAATGACAGGAATTAATGGAACTCTCCAAAAGAAATTAACATACCAAGGTAGGTTAGTGGGAACGAGACTAAATATAAATACACTTATGACAAGTACGAATACAAGAAAACTCGTGCCACATCTGGGGTGCAATGTTGTGTAAGGTCTGGCTTTATCTACCGTCAGCTCCTTATCACTTTCCCATGTCCAAATAGATTTGTGTTCCGCGCCGTGATATTGGAATACCCTGGCAATTTCAGGCATTAGAGAGGCGAAATAAACATAAGCAAGGAATACACTTATTTTAAATATCCCATCAACTAGATTAAAAAGAATTGAGCTTTGATCGACTAATGTAACCGCCCATTTGACGAGATAGGTTAAGAGAAGAGGTAATAAAACAAAAAGTCCTACAGACATACTGATTGAAACAATCAAAATCCACACGGTTTGCCACGTCGTTAACTTGTCTTCTTCTTTCTCTTGAGTCTTATTGGCAGAGTGCAGTAGTGTCTTGATTCCTAAAATCATGGTTTCAAATAGCAAGAAAATTCCTCTTAGTACCGGTTTTTTGAGAAAAGGATGTTTTTCTAAAATTGAACGAAAAGGATGAACCTCTGTCTCAATAGTTCCGTTGGGAAGTCTAATTGAAGTAGCATAGAAATGAGCTGATTTCATCATTACCCCTTCCATAATGGCTTGTCCTCCAACTGTTTCTAATCCTTTGATATCTTTATTATTCATAAATTGATTTAATTCATGAACATTATTATATAGGAAACAAAGTTAAATCCAAAGGAGCAAAACAATTTTCAGTTTTCAATTTTTTTGACCCTTCGATTAACTCAGGGGTCAGAACCTAAAGGCAATTTTACAGTGAATATTCATTTTTCAAATTTCCAATTGGATAATTGAGTTCATGAAAATTGTAAAACTGTAATATTGAAAATTATTTTGTTTGTAGTTCTTCTTTCTTATTGCTAGAGTTTATGAAGTTTTAAACAGCTTTTAAAAATGTTTGATTTTTTCAAGAAAAAAGAACCATCTAGAAATTTAATTCTTTCACTGGATATTGGTACAGAAGTTGTTAAAGCTCTTGTAATTGAAGCATTAGATAATAAGGGCAATATTATTGGTGCCGGGAGGTGTAGGCAAAAATTAGGTGATATGCACGGAGGTGCTGTGACTGATATTGGAGGGGTGATAGAAAATTGCAAAGTAGCTTTGGAGGAAGCTTTTTCTATGGCTAAATGTACTCCAAAACATGTGATTATGGGTATTGCCGGTGAACTTGTGAAGGGAGCAACCAGTACTATTACATACGAAAGAGCCGATCCGACATCACAGATCACTTTATCTGAACTTAAAAACATCGTGCATAAAGTACAATGGAAAGCCTTTGATCAAGTCAGGTCACAATTAGCGTGGGAAACGGGTTATCCGGAAATTGACGTTAAATTAGTCAATGCTTCTATTGTGGACGTTCGCATTGATAGCTACAAAATTCAAAATCCAATAGGTTTCCAAGGTAAAGAAATTCAGATATCCATTTTTAATGCTTTCGCTCCTTTGGTTCATTTGGGAGCTTTACAAACCATTGCTGAGGAGCTTAATCTGGATGTGCTAGCTATATCCGCTGAACCATATGCTGTTTCACGTTGTATAGAAAGAGATGATCCTAATATGAGTGCTATATTCATAGACATTGGAGGAGGTACTACGGATATTGCGGTTGTACGTGATGGTGGAGTGGAAGGAACCAAAATGTTTGCTTTGGGAGGAAGGAGTTTTACCAAACGTTTAGCTCAAGTGCTGAATGTTTCTTTTGATGAAGCTGAGAATATTAAAATAGCTTATTCCAAGAAAAGACTGGATAAAACTTCAACATTGAAAGTTAAAGATGCCATTGATAATGATATTGGGGTTTGGCTGGCCGGTGTGGAGATGACTTTATCCGATTTTTATAATTTGGATATTTTACCTTCGGAAATTTTACTTTGTGGCGGTGGCTCAGCTTTACCGGAAATTACATCATCATTAGAAAGTTCTA
>Ga0074197_1000715_pt1 | contig 36517 bp, 19 predicted proteins | sample EPASupsiteSAE305_FD_64526 | JGI IMG/M metagenome (GOLD analysis project Ga0074197, IMG submission 64526) | Bioremediated contaminated groundwater microbial communities from EPA Superfund site, New Mexico - SAE3-05 reassembly with SPADES | ecosystem: Environmental > Aquatic > Deep subsurface >...
AAAACATTAGCAGAAAGGAAAATAAATAACCAAATTGCATGTTAAAATCAAATCAATTGGAAATAACAAAAATACACCTTAACTTTGATAAGAATTTTGTCCAACATGTTCAGACTTCATACATTGAAAAGCAAAATAAAAGCGTTCTCTATCAAAAAAAGGTTTCCCGTTTTTGTTGATATTTACGGTTCTTACTTTTCCCGCCCATTCATACACATCTTGAAACAAATAGTGATGAATGAAAAGCAATGAATTACATTATACCAAATATTAATACAGCAACATTTCTTTTCATTTTATGATGGACTGCTTATCTGCTAATCAACCAATCTGCTTCCCGATAGCTATCGGGACTGCTAATCAATCAAACCATCCACAATTCCCCTCAACACCTCTACCCTCGCTCCCAGCCCTTCCCGGGCATACGACCAGAACAATATAATCATTTGCGCAGGCAGCTTTTCTATAGTGGTTTTCAATTTGTTTTGTTTTGACGGACTAAATTAGTGTTTTTTATTGAAAGTTAATGGGGTGTTGATAAGTTGGGGGAATGATGGTTTGGCACTATTTTACAAACCCCATCATTTACCCAAAAGCCATAAGAAAAAATTTAAATTAGTGATAAAACACCTCGAGTCCAATAAACACAAGCGCGCTGGCCCGAACGAATCGGCGCACCATGCGGGGGCGTGAACTAGCGATAGCGATCTCATGAACCGCTTGCGGTGAATAATGGCAAATCTTTAGAAAATAAAGCAAAGTAGTTTACGAACCTTTGCTATTATTTTCAAAGATTTGACAGAGCGGGGGGAAGCCACATTCGTTCTTGATTTTTTGATATACTTTTTGATCAAGCAAAAAGTATAAGCCCGTCCGGCTCGAGGACAAAAGATAAATCAAACCTTCCAACAAATATAAAAAGAAACCAGCCAATAGCTGAATAATAAGCAAAAAAAATCAGGGTGATAATGGCGTTGTTTAATATAGGTTTTGTGCATCACGTAAGCTTTCGGGACTTTATGTTGGGCTTGTTCTTCGACCACATGAAGCTTAGTTATTGTGCGCTGTAATTTATTTATAAAAAACTCAACCCTCCTTGTATTAATCCAGTTAGTAAAACTATAAGAATTAATGTTTGTATAAGTCCAAATTTTGGTTCACTTGTTAAATAATCGTTATTAAATTTAGTCCAAAATCCTAAAAGTAAACAGACAAATCCAGCTAAATTAAAACCAAAACCAATCCAATGTAAAGTCATTGTTATACTTGCTGTATTATTAATTGAAATTATTGGATTAAAAATCAAACCAATATTAAAATCAATTGTATATAAAATTAAACCTAAAAGTAAAATTCTCCTTTTAATCCATAAATATGCACAAGTGAATGTGGTCATTGCTATGAAATCATATATTATATCGAATATTCCGTCTTTTATGGGGTCCTCGATATTAATAAAAAGTCCCATAACAAGAAACAGAGAACAGAAGTATGAAACATTTCTATATATCAATTCTCTATACATTTTATTTGTTTGTTAATTATAGCGCTCAGCGGTTTGGCGGTATGTTTTTATTGTCGATTCGATAACTATCGGATTAGAAGCAATGTCCTGTCAAGTTACACATCCTGTCCCGAACTTGCTTCGGGAAAAGTTTATTAGATGCTGTAACGCTGAAACCCGCACTGTCTCGGCTATAAAATATACCGCCTGTTAACTGCTGGCGTTTATTCATTATTTTGTTTTTTAATTATTTCTTTAAAAACTTTGTTCAATTTCCTGATTGCCCAACAAGATCTTGAGGAGGACAAAAGATAAATCAAACCTTCAAACAAATATAAAAAGAAACCAGCCAATAGCCGCATAATAAGCCAAGAAAATCAGGGTGATAATGGCGTTGCTTAATATAGGTTTTGTGCATACCGTAAACTTTCGGGACTTCATGTTGGGGCTTGTTACCTGACCAAACGAAGATTAATTATTAAAATGCGTTTTTCTTAATATATTTTTCTCTTATAAAATAAATCTGATTAGCAATCTTAGCTAATAGTAATTTGTCATATAGATAATTACTTTTGGAAATAGTTTTCTTTTTTAATGAATCAACTGCTACTCCCACATTATTCTCCGTCAAAGAAAACAATGAAATTAAAGCTGATAAATCATTCGATAATTCTTTATTGGTTTCTTTTACATTTAAAGAACTTAAACAAACCGGTAATGAATATTTTTGATCAATAAGTGTTTCGTAAAAAAAAGTATCCTGACCAGCCAATTTACTGAGCAAATATAAATTTTCAATATTCATCCCCGTATAAATCATTGTTGATTGTTCTTTACTTATTGAAGTTAACAAATAATATACAGCCTCATCAAAGCAGATAAATAAACTATCTGCTTGATAAGTTCGGGAACATGATAATAAAAACTTTCTGTCTGAATACCCAATATCTGAAATCAAATGGTTCATTACTTCAAATTCAGATTTAATATTTAAAGTGTCCTTACAATATAAAACCTTATAGGCGAGGTCGATGTATTTTGCTCCTAAAATTAAATATCTGCTTTCATTTTCAATATCAAAATATTTTATAGTGTCAAACTTTATTTCAATTCTTGGTAAGGTGGTATCTCTTTCTAATGTGTACAAAAATGTTATCGGAGTTGAAATGTCAACAAAAACTTGTTTTTCATTATAATGCCCTTCATCAACTTTAGATCCTGTGCTGCCATCTTTACATGATAACAATTCAAAAATCATGATTAAAAAGAGCAAATATCTGATTAAGGTTAAAATCATTTTTTCCCGGGTCATTTAAATGTAATATTACGGTTAGGCGCTTGTCTTTTTGGCGGATTTCGTAGCACAAAATTACCAGCATATAAAAAAAGCTGATGCGAGGTAGAAAGTTCAATTAACCACATCACTCGCCATTAAGCTAAACACCTGCATATATTTTATAAATCATATAATTTTCTGTCTTTCGGCAGTTGAGTTCCTTGTTTCATTCTATCCAGTTTAAAGATTGGCCCTATACTTTGATGACCTTCTGAACCAAAATTAAGTGTTATTACCTGTTTGTCACTTACAATAATATAAAAATCTTCAAGTTGACTCAATGAAGTGAAAGCAATACAAAATTTCGGGTTAAAATACTTTGATACAATTTCCACATTTTCGTCCACAATTGGATTTTTACATTCAAGTATAAGGTATAACCTGTCTTTTTCCTTATTGAAAAGCTTTTCATTTATCCAAAATTTATTTTCGGTCGAATAAATCTTATGCTGTTCTTTTTGACCATTCAGATATTCAATCCATATGGTTGAATTAATCAGAGAACTATCACAAAAGAAAAAAATCGAGTCTTTTGCTACACTAAATGGTTTATCTCCATTTCCGCTTTGACTCAAGTGTTTAAAGGTTTTAACAAAATAAATAGAGTCATTAATTTTACTAAGTTTCCCATGTATTTCCTCATAATTTCCATGAAACTCGCTACTTGTGACATAAATCAAAGTATCAAGGTTTTTTATTTTTAGTATCTCAAGTTCACACCTTTTTACAAAATCAAAACAATGATAATTACGATAGTAATAATCAACCTTATTTTCTTGACTATATGAAATACTAATCATGAAGATTAAGAAAACGGAGATTATAAAGAGTATCTTAAATATTCTGTCTTTCATTTTATTATTGATCAAGTTTTCGTTCGTCATTATTGCAGCCAACATTCCGTGTGTCGGTTTTGCCCGGGGCTTAAAAACCGCTTATCCATCCGCCGGTAGTAAAACTAATTAATTGCAGTGAACTTTCCAAACCGACGGGCGCCCGAATAAAATGAACACGCTGTTAGGGGTTTTATTTAGTTCAAATAGTTAATAAGAACATCAATTATTTTTTCGTTATTTTTAGACTTATTTGTTCGTTGAGCAATTTTTAAAATTTCATATAACAATAAGTTCATATTATTTGTTGGAGTATTTTCTGGATTTATAAAAGCTACTTTATTATTAAATACAATTGTTAATTCGGTACCCATACCATCACAGGCAGATATGGGTAATTTTTTATAATCTTCAGGTTTAAAATCTTGAATTATTAATTGAATTTTTTTTGAGTCAAAGGGGGAAATAGGACTAAAGAATTTTTCCAACTCCGGGAAATCTGAATAATAACTTTTATAATTATTGGTATCTATTTTCTTAAAAGGATTTTCATTATCAGAGTAATACTTAAATTTATTGCCAAACTGATAATAAGCGCTAAAAATTATATAATTTTCTTTTAAGTTTATCTGAATTGTTGCATTAGGCTCAAAAGAAGGATAAAAATTTATACTTATAAAATCAGCAGAGTCTTTTTGTCTGCCTTTACAGTCTTCGTCTATATGTCTCTCTTTTTCTTGGCAAGAAAGTATTATTACACTTAAAAATAATAAATAAATTTTTTTCACTGTCTATTTAATATTGCCCCTAATTCGTTTATATCCCTGACAAAAATTCATATTACATACCAATTTATGCAGATCCATCCCTTTTATCACCCTCTGTTCCTTCTTCAATACTACAAAAAATCTTCAAACCCTCAAAATCACCCAATCTGCTTCCCGATAGCTATCGGGACTGCTAATCAACCAATCCCTTTCCCACATTGTTTCTCAGTCAATTTCCTCAACACCTCTACCCTCGCTCCCAGCCACTCCAGTTCCTCCTTATTAATAGCATAATCCAGCTTGTACCGCGAGTCAATATACGCCCTCTTTAGCAGGTCAAACAACCTTTTCTCTTCATTGGTCGTCCTCGGAAAAACTTCCTTAAAACGACTGTCAATCCGGCATACCATCCTGTCAAGCTTTTCCAGGTCATGGACCTTGGGCTTGTAGTCGGTGTATACCAGTAATACGGTCATGTAATATCGCTCGGCGGACTGGTGGAGTTGGAATGCTGCAACTGGAAATTTATTATTATCAAGAAAATACTTATATCCTTGAAAAAAGTCATTAGCATTCTCAAACCACTTCTCAAAATACATTTTCGCCTTTTCCCTGCGCTGTTTTTCGTTAAGGGGTTTGGGCTGCGACAGTTTGTGTTTGCCGCTGTCGTACAGCAAAACGCCCTCTTTTAGAATATCGGTAAAAAAGTAATTGCCCTGTTCAATTTCGCTGTTCAGGTATTCAATGCCATGAAAAATAATGCTTAAAGGTGTGCTGTCGCTAATAACCGTTTTAAGTTTATGCCTCCACCGTTTCTCGGCTTCTTTGGCAATGGCCTGACTCTCGCTGTCCATCACCACCAATATGTCATAATCGCTTTGGTACTCGTAGGTAATACCATCCTCAACATATTTATCGTTGACCTGCTCGCCCCGGGCATACGACCCGAACAAAATAATCATTTGCGCAGGCAGCTTTTCCCGTATCACCGAAACAATCCCGTTGATCTCATTCCGGTTCCTTTCAGGCAGTTGTTCTGTTGTGGTTTTCAATTTGTTTTGTTTTGACGGACTAAATTAGTGTTTTTTATTGAAAGTTAATGGGGTGTTGATAAAATGGCAGCACTCAATTTATATTCTTTTTTTGTATGCATATAAAGCAAAAATCCATGGCAGGAATGCTACTGGACAAATTTATTCCCAAAGCGGCTGTTTGGGTTGAAAAGGTGAGATGGGAGGAGGTTTCTTGTAATGGGAAAGCTTTTGGGATTTTAGGCTGGGGCTTGTTACTTGACCATATGAAGCTTAGTTATTACCTGCTGCCCGATAATTCCACAAATACTTTTCGTTACTTGTTAAAGTATAAGAGAAGTTTTTTAGGTTTTGTTTTAATTAGCGATTGAAAATTTTCTTGTCAAGAAATATCCATACTTTATTAAGGTTGTTTTTCGTTTGCTCACTAAATGCAAAGTTTCGTTTGTTAATCAAACTTTCTTGAATTGTCCGATTGAAATGAGTTTTGTTGAAAGTTGTGGATGATGGATACACAGTCTGTTGAAACTGCAATGCTTCTGAATTATCAAATAACTTTTCCATTTTGTATTTCTTCCAAGTTAGATCAATATCTTCTAATGTAAAAATTCTTGGCTCAACGATTATCCCAAATTTTTCAACATATCGTTCTTTCTGTTTACCACCTTCTTTGTCAGAGTCAAGTAATATAATAAAATCTTTACCCCAACCAATGTACAAACTTATTAAAGTATCTAGGTTTCCCGAACCTGTACTTGGTGAAATATTTAACTTAGTAGGTTTGGCAAGAATAACTTCTTGAAAATATGCCAAAGTATAAAAATCATTTTTACCTTCCAGCAAAACACAATTCGGAAGAGATTCTAGATTACTTGGTGAATAATCAAGAACATCAAGTATGGGTTGAAAGTATGCCGTATTATGGGGATGGTTAATTACAAAATCTCTATATGGCTCAATAGAGATGTTCGTTTTCTTTATGTTATATGTCTCAGGGTCTTCAAGTTTCAATCCTTCGTTTTTCACAACATATGTACTCTCAAGCCAATTTGGATTTATCAGATGATGACTATGTGTTGTGTAAATAATCTTACTGTTCTTTGTTAGGTTTTCAAAACTTTTCAGAAGTTGTTTTTGAGCAGAAGAGTGTAAGTTGGATGCTGGTTCATCAAATAGATAAATAATGTTTTGAGGGGTATTTTTTCTAAACGGTCTGAATTGAGTAAAAAGTAGAAAAATAAAAAACCACCGAAATCCGAGAGATCGTTCATTAATTTGATATATCCCATCTTGTGCTTCAATTTCAAATTCAAGGTAAGGAAGTCCATCGCTGTCTGTGTCGCAATTAATTACAATTCTTGTATCACGAATTTCCCTTTTAAAAATTCTATTCCAAGCTTCAAACACAATATCTGTAACTTTTCTGCTCATTTTTTGAAGTAAACTATTGAGGTTCCTTCTGTCGTTTGCATCACCACTTTTAATTCTATCTACTAAGTGTATTTGAATGTTAGAACTATTTTCTAGTGAGTATAATATATCTTGAACAAGCTCAATATAAAATTTCTCTTTTGCTGTAGTTTCAGCTTTTGTTTGCAAGTAAATTTTAGAAGGAAAGTCAAAAAGAAAATTTGGAAAGTAAAGAATACTTGGAATCAAATTATTACAAAATACTGAAAGAGTATTATTGTCTTTCGAGTATTTTTTATCATCAATTACAATATATTTTTTATTTGGTTCTGTTTTTAGCCATCCATTGAATCCAGTCCACCTTGAATCTAGAAGTTGAAATTTTGAATCTTTGTATTTATAATTACGATAATATTTAATGTTTTCAACTGGCTCTATTTGTCTAAATAATGTGTTGTTTTTAGTGTGCTCATTTATTTTATTTAAGTCCTCCGCATCAAGTTTTATAGTTACCTCAAGTGAAATATCATCGTTGAAGTTATCTCTTTTGCTGATAGGTATTAGTATGTTATAATCTTTAATTGTAACGCCAGGGAGTTCTAAAGCACTTAGTCCTTTGTCATTGGGATTAAAGAAATTTATAGCTTCTAAAATCGTCGTCTTGCCGCTTTCATTTAGACCAACTAGCGTATAAATATTTGCATCAGGTGATTTGTTAAGGTTGACGGTTACGTTCTCTATCCCTTTGAAGTTTCTAATAATAAACTCAGTAAATTTCATTTTATAATTATTTATTTAATTGTTTGTCATTTTTTATTTTGTCAATTTGTAAGAACGTTCACTGGTTGCAGGTAACGTTTTGCGCCAGTGTTCTTTCATATCTTACTATATGCTTTTTTTATAATTCCTCTATTCTTCAACAAAATATGGTATGTGTTTTAGCTTGTCCTTTTCGTAATAAACAACACCCGAAATGTTTAATCTACCTATCCATTCGTCTCGGTTTCTAAGGTCGTCTCCAATAATTAATTTCTCTCCTAAAACAGTCCAAAATATATTCAAATTGTTTTCTTCTAATTTTTGAACCAAGTCATTTTTTCTTACCACAAGACAAGAATATGTTGGTTGTGTTGCGCAAGGGTCAAAGCAAATCATTTGTCCGTCTTTGCTTAAAAGTTGCCCTTCAATTTTTGAGAATTGCAAGTCAAGCAAATTAAAAAGAATTTCCGTTGGCTTGTAAAAACTTATTGTAGATTCCTTTGAGGCATCAAACTGTTCTTCCCACAAATAATCAACTGCTGTAACAGCAACCTTACCGACAAATTTTCCTGTGTCTTGGTCATGAACTTCTGACCAACTTTCACCACTGTAATATTGTTGTCTAAAAGTTTCGCAAGCAGGAGACCAGTAATATTCTCTACTAAATAATTCATATCTTTTGCCCGATTCAGGCATCCATCTTCCCATGAAATTTTTCTCCTTTAACCATTTAATAATTTTACTATGGTCCTTTTTCTGTGTGATATAGCTTCTAACTTGATACCATAAATCTTTATGTGGATTTTCCCACTTATCTTTTCCAATGTCTGCTGGCTCATACCAAGATGTATGAACTTCAAGAACTAACCACTCAACTCCATCTTTGTCAAAAACGCTTATCATCTCCAAAGGATTTGGTAAGTCATCAGTTTTGAAAATCCATTCCTTATTTGGAATATTCCATTTGTTGTAATCAACAGGATTCCACCAAAATTTTTCAAACTTGTTTTCTGGATTTCTTTTTATTGTAATTGTTGGGTCAATGTCTCTCACATAAGGGTCCCAAGGTCCATCATAACGCCTAACTTTTGCTTCTCTACTGTATGAGTTTTCATAGCATGGGTAATTATCTGAAACTCTTGCAAGCAAATCGTAAAAGGCAATCCACTGATATTTTTTTCCAATTCGTTCTTCCATCACATAATGTCTGTCGTAATTATGAGATTTCATTCGTCTGTCAAACTCACCATGCTTTTCTACATCATATCCATATTCCTCAATAATCCATTTAACAGCCAAATTACTTAGCAGTTGTGGGTTTACTTTCCAATCTCCAAAAGCACTTTCAAAAGTGTATCGTCCAAAGCCGCCATACATCTGTCCGCCAACATTCGTTTTCATAGAACTGATAATGGAATTCAAACTCCAGTAATAATCTTTGGATCCCTCGGCTTTGTAATCGTATTCATACTTCTCAATATCTTCCTTGCTTGGAAACGATTTAGGTAAAACACTTTTGAAGGGTGGTCTAATGCTTTTCATCTTAAAAGAAAATTTATGACCCTTTGAAACAGCAAACTCAATTATTCCTCTTGCATAATCTCTTAGCAAAATATCAGGAATAACATTTTCAGTTTTGAAAACAGATTCAAAAATGTAATCGCCTAATTCTTTTAGTGATTGAACATTGCTTGTTCTTACCGCACAACCGTATGCAATTGCATAAAGCCGTTGCAAAACATATCTGTCATTTACCTTTTCAAATGTTTTAATCAGTTGTATTAAAACATTAATTCGTTCTTCCAACAAACAGATAATTGCTTTCGTTGCCGAATCTCTTAGAGTTCGGTTTGTGCTTGTCAAAAACCAAAACATTGTTTGACACATCAACCGAATTGCTTCATCAGAAATGTTCTCTCGTTTATCATCAGTCCAAGCCCAATCAATCATTCGTCTGATTGATGAAATTTCGTCAGAGTATCCAGGGTATTGGCTATGGATAAATTTTGTCCACCACTCATCACGGTCTGCCATGCTAAACCGCATTAAATGTCTGTGCAGAAAATCACTGTTGAAATAATGTTTCGGATGCGATGTCACTAAAAGAATTGTGCTAATAAAGTAGTCATGTTGCCGATGTTTTCTAATCACTACTGTATTGATGTAATCCCTTAGTTTTTCTTGAACTGTTTCCTTTTTTCTCCAAATGATGCTGTCAATAAAAGCGTATGAAACTGCTTCAAATTCTTTTGCATGTGGTGCAGCTTCAAACAACTCTATACTTGCCTTTTCGGGTAGCTGAATAGAAAGTGCTTCAATAATTCCACGATTGAAATAGGTTGCGTTATGATTTTCAACTAATTTATTCAATCTACTTCCCGACTTAAACGAATCAGTTGGATTGTTCTTGTCAAAGTAATTTTCAAGAAGATAAGAGCAAACTAAATGGTCGCTGAATCTTTCGTAAGAAATATACACTCCGTCAAAATAATCTCCTTCTCTGTCCCAATACAAATTTTGAGTTAGAAGTCCCTCGGAAATTAAATCCTGAAAGAATTGAGATTGGTCAATAATAGAATACTCCTTTGCAATTTTTGTAACGATTGAAAATGCTTCGTCAAATTTTACATATGTATTTTCTGTGTCCGCAATCTGACTTGCAATTTGCTTGACGACTTTTTGAACAAGATTTAGATTGAAAGGTAGATTATGTTTCTCCGATACTTTTGAGTTTATAGATTCCAAATAAAAATTTATAATAGTTGAAATCCCCTCGTAACCATCAGGAATTGTGTGTAGCCCTTTTTTATGCAAACCCTCACAAAATAGTTTTAGAAAAAGCGGATTTGAAAATTCAGGATGGAGTAGTGGAATGCTCGGTTGTTTGATTCCAAAATTTTCAAAGAAATATTTTGATGCTTCATACTCATGGTTTGCAAAACCGTGATGAACAACTTTGATAACTTCTTTGTTTTCCTTCAATGATTCTGGAATTAAAAGATTCTCATAAGAAGTTCTAACACTAAATACAACACCTAAGTTTGAAAATTTCCTTACGGCTGTTACAAAACCAGCAATGTAATTTTTCCAAAGCTTTTTCCCTTCACCTTCATTGATTGCGTCAATCAGAATTAAGATTCTGCTTTGTATTGTCTCTGCTTTTGCATTTAAAGCAGATAGAAATGTGTCTCTATCACAATTTAGTTGCAATAGGTTTTTGATTTGGCTCCAAGGTTCTTCTGTTGTAAAGTGTTGCCCAAGCAATAGAATTGAGCATTGGTTTCTCTCAACTCTTTTCACTGCAATATCAGCAAGCAAATGAGATTTTCCAATTCCTGCTTCACCAGTTAAAAGCATGAAAGGATTGTTTGAGAGTAGAACATTAGAACCGTTTAGAAATTCTATGAATTCATAAATTGAACTGTTGAGTTTTCTGAAATATTCAATATCCCATCCATAAGTATTTCCTTCGTTTGCATACTCACTTTTTTCTTTCCTTTCTTTTTTTGAAGCAGAATCTAATTCGTAGAACAGATGAATTAAACTGTCAATAATTTGTTTGACTTCTTCTAATAGTAAAGTCAAGCCAACATTGTCAATGAGTGTGATTTCAACAAAATCAATTTGTTCGCATTGTTGTCTGAACTTTGTAACTATTGAAACCATTTTTTCAACAAGGTCTTTAACCTTTATTTCCTTAACATGGGAAACTGCCTTACTGAAATTTTTTAGTAAATCATCTAGGTAGGAATTGAATTGAGTATTAAAGTATTTGTCTCTTGAAATTCCCTCAAACACTTTTGCAATTGGCAAATCAAAATTCAATTCAGGTGTATAGCGTTTGTCAAGGTTTCTAATACTCTCTTGCAATCGATGATTAAACCAGTTGTCTGAAAATACTTCCTGCTCAAACCAATAATAGAGTTTCCCTTCGTTCTTTCTTTTTCCTAAGCGTTCAAATAATTCTGAATTGCCCCAATATTCAAATTCAATATCCCGTCCGTTTGATTTTGCAAATGCTTTCCATTCGTTTACTTTAGCATTCCACCGGTCCATGAAATGATTTACTCTTTTGCCCGTGTGCTTTCCTTTTTTAATAGTGATTCGTGGGTCTTCTCTGTCTAAAGGAATACAGATATAATATTTTACCAAATTCGGATGCTTCTCAAATGCTGTCTTGAATGACTTATCTAATTGAGTCCATTGGGCATTTCCCATTGTAGAAAAAAACTTTGCTTGCCACCCATATTCAGAATTGTCAGATAAAATACAGTATGATTCAACACCACCATCAGGTGCAGCAACTCTGAAAAATTTGGATTTATTATTTATCTGCTCTGCTCTTGCTAATTGGCAAACAAGTTCTTCAAATCCATTTTTCATATCGCCATTAAAAGCGCGTAGTTTATTCCATTCAATATTCATTTTACGAAAGCAATGATGTTAAAATAAGGCATTGGAAAAGTGGCTCTTTTGCTATTACCTCTGCATTGGGTTTGTCGGTGGCGGCAAAAGCAAATGTGCCACTGTGAATTGACAATAGAGATTCAGTTTTTTGTGCGGTGGGAAAAAAAATAAAACACAGAAGGGTCGCGAAAAAGTGTCGGCTTTCTTGCAGTCTAATTGTTTTATCTTCTCTATGTCGCTGGGCACCTGTCAAAATTGTTTAATTTATTCTGGTTTTTAGTCGTCTGTTGGTTGCTATTGTGTCGTTCTCTACGCTAGCGGCCAACTCATTTACAACCTTATCAAAATCATACCCACCATTCCGTTTTTTAAATATCTATATACCTGATGTTAAGGATTATTTCTTCTCCAATATTACAAAAAAACCTCAATCTTTCAAATTTATCTGCCAAAGTTTCAATTCGGGCAAATAATCACCCCCGTCATCCATAAGATTCACCACTCCCCAAAAAGTACCCTTTTTCACCCCAAAAAAAACCGCGTTCAAAAAGCTCCCGTTCCGCAGGCCGCATGTACAGGTGTTTTCAGGGGTTGTGTTTTGCAGCAGTTTTGAGGAATATTGAACAGCGGAGGAAAGTATGTTAAGTAAGTGAGACTATAATTTCAGGAACGATAGTGAACTGAAATTATTTAGTCGAACTTATCCCGAGGGAAAACGAGGGATCTCCGGTTAAATGTTAGTTATAAAGTTTGTGAAGTTTGGAAGCTATAAAGTCCAACCATCAAATGCAGACTAAAGTCGGGTATACCCGAAAGCTCCTTTCAGGAGCCATGGCTCATTCGGTACAAATTGACCGGGATGCACAAATAATTGACCGTTAGTCATAAAAATAAGCACGGTATTACGAAATAACGGCACGTTTGTCATAAATAGTTCATCCTTATTATGAACTAACAACACGGTATGATCAAATAGTTTCAGGTTTGTCACAATAAATTGCACGGGGTTATCAAATAATGACATGGGATTACCATATAATAGCACGGGATTACCAAATAGTTGCACGTGGTTACGAAATAGTGACCTGTTACACAGGTTTTTAACCTCTTCCCAAGGCACTATCAAGGCACTATCAAGGCACTATCAAGGCACTATAAGGGCACTCCAAGGCACTATAAGGCACTATAAGGCACTATAAGGCACTATAAGGCACTATAAGGCACTAAACATTATAAATTTTCCACAAAGAGTAAGGTGCTCTGCACCTAAATTCACAACACAAAAACGAAAAATCTGAATGGATTTCTGAACACTTAGACTAACAAAAACATATCGGGAAAACTTGCCCTGCGCGCCGGCTTGTCCACGGATGGCGCGATCCCGATAGCTATCGGGAACGGGTAATCCTTGTCCGCTAGCTAGCGGATCATGGCCTGCGCGAAGGATTAGCCCGGGTTTTTCAGCCGTGGTGACTTTTTTTACTCATTACTTCGTATTCGTGAGATCGCCTTCGGCTAAGTTGTTTCTTTTTTGTGTGGCAGACAAAAAAGAAAAGCCCGTCCGGCTCGAGGACAAAAGCTAAATCCCTCCAACAAACCCCATAAATAACCAAAAAGCCAAAAGATAAAACCTAAATTAGTGACCAAACACCTCGACCCCAATAAACACAAGCGCGCTGGCCCGAACGAATCGGCGCGCCATGCGAGGGCCTTGTGCGGGGAACTTAGCGATAGCGATCTCATGAAGCGAAGCGGAATAACCCTTATTCGTTCTTGTCCCGAAAGCTTTCGGGATTTTGTTTCCCTTTTTGATCAAGCAAAAAGGGAAAGCCCGTCCGGCTCGAGGACAAAAGCCAAATCCAACCAATAAACACAATCGCAATACAATTAATATTATGGAGCGGTGCGCTGCACCTTTTTGTCATTTTATACCACAATTGCTACAGAGAGAGCGGTGCGCTGCACCTAAATTCACAACACAAAAACGAAAAACTTAAATTAGTGACCAATCACCTCGCCTCATCTTCTCATTATAAAACCACTATTTCACCGTATTACCGTATTACTGTATTACCGCCATACCGCCATACCACCCAACCGTCAGGCTCGAGGACAAAACATTATTAATACTCCAAATCTCTTTCATCAACCCCTCCGCACAAAACTACAAACCCCCGCCCCTCCACACAAGTTTTTAACCTCTTCCCAAGGCACTATCAAGGCACTATCAAGGCACTATCAAGGCACTATCAAGGCACTATAAGGGCACTCCAAGGCACTAAAAGGCACTAAATATTGTAAACTAAACTTTTTTTGTAGTTCACTGATTTTTTAACACTTGACCAATCAAAACAAAAAAAATATTTGTATATTCGTAGCTGTTACGGAGAGGATATTAATAATTAATATCACTTAAAAGAAAACCAATTACTTATTTTAACTCAATTAATTAACATCTTTTCCCTTAACAGTGAGTCAATACAAATAACCTAAAACTCAAAAAAATGAAAAAACTATTTATTGTATTAATTGCCGTTTCTCTTCTTTATGACGTTTGTGTTTCACAAGATTTCTGGCAGGAAACATTTAATTTTGGATCAAGCACTGGGCCTTTTGATTTTGTCCAGGACTCAGATGGGCGAATTTATGCTGAATACCACAGTTCAATTACACTTTTAAGGTCTACTAATGAAGGATTGACATGGACAGCTTTAGATTCTTATTTACCTGCTGTTCCAATATATGAACACTGTACATACAGTTACTTTTGTAAGAATGACATTTTATTCACTCATATTCATTCCGGTTCATATAGCGGATACATTAACATCGGTCATGGCATTTACAGATCAAATGATCATGGAACTACCTGGGAAAAAGTTGTTGAAGGTCTTGGAGCCGATACAAACATTGTGGAAATGTATCTTGCTCCGAACGGAAATATTCTAGCCTATCATGAATATTATGGTGACGGAAAAATTTATACTTCTACCGATAATGGTAATAGTTGGACATTAACCTACAACCTTGGAAATTCTAAAGATGCAATATGGGTAAACCCGGCAAATGAAATTTTATTATCTTATGGTGCTAACCTCCTGTACAAATCAACAGACAACGGCATCACTTGGAATTACGTCAATAATTCTTTTACCTATGCTATTAAGGATGAAATGTTAAAAATATCAGATGGTGCTTTAATAAATAATACAAGTCTTTCAGCCGGTACCGATATCTGGTATAATAACTACAAATCAAATGATAATGGATATACTTGGGTTGACTGCGCTGATAACGATCTTGACAGTATTCGTATCATTACTCAATGCATAACAGCCGGAGATACAATTTATTGTGGAACATTCGAAAACGAAATAACAAAATATATTTATTTTTCGGTTGACGAAGCCGAAACATGGGATACTGTTGACTTATCCGGAATAAACTATATTAATTCCATATATGAAATTACAATAACAAAAAGTGGCTATTTATTAGCTTCAGTTTACTTTGACGGCATCTACAGAAGCGTTGAAAAAGTTTCTTCTCCAAGCTCAGGAATTCAGGATAATAATGATATAGGCAACCTTAGTATCTATCCAAATCCGGCCAGTGATTTTATTACCATTGAGGGGGTGAATATCCAAAGGGTTGAGGTTATTGATATGACCGGGAAAAAAGTTGCAGTTGAAGATTATTCAGATGTTTCTGTAGCTAAAATAAACACCCTGAGCTTGCCCAACGGGGTTTATTGCTTAAGGGTTTCAACAAATGAAGGTTGGGGTATTAAACGGGTAATTATAAACAAATAAAAAACTGTTTAGTACATGACAAAACTAAACTTAAGGTGGAGAAATTTAGGATTTCTCCCTGCGGTCGAAATGACAAAGTAAAGGGTATGGGTTGCAGCGGGAGGTTGTTTGGCGGCTCGCCGCCAAACAACCTCCCGCTGCGAGTCCCCAAATAGCCCTGTCATTTCGAGTAAAAAGACCCCTGAAAAATGGGGCCCACATAGTATGATGACAGTGCATATTTTACAGAAGACCCCAAGAGGGGTCGCAGCAAAAACACAGGGCATCGCCCTGTGTAATGTCGAAGGAAACAATAGCCCTGAATGGGCGAAAGCAATAAAAAATAAGAATTGAATTTTTAACTAAGCAAATGCAAATTATTGACAACATGATTTTTACCAAAAGATGTCATTGGTACCAACGGGAGAAATCCTAAATTTTACACTATTAAGCTTATTGCTTATAAAGTTTTGTCATGTACTGAAAAAAACTGAGTTCTCTCAAAAGACGAATTTATCCATATTTATACGAACCAGCTCGTATAAATACGGATAAATCCGGGAGTCATCTGACAGTACTTCGCTTTATAATACAAATATAATTTACCTAATAGCGGAAAAAAATTACTGCCCGCTACTCATTGACATTATTGCAATTCATTTCACCTTCGGTATAATAAATATTCAGGTACTTATCGCCGTAAACGCCTCCGCCCATGTGTTTCTGGGCAACCGATCCTTTTACGTAATAGCATTTTCCGTCGGCTTTTTTTGTGGCTATGTCAACCCTTACAAACTTTAATTTTGGCTTGCCCAGCTCGTTGTTTTCAATTTCCCATGTGCCACTTGTTATAACCACCCTTAAAACGGTACCGTATTTTTCTTTGTCAATTTTTGACACAACAACGGCATTCACACTTGCATCGGTCATTGCGGCCGCATGCAAACGCCTTTCCTCAACAAGTTTCTTCTCTATTTCGGCATCGCGTTTTTCCAAACCGCCATTGGCCACATATAAATTTATTTTTTCCTTTTGTTCCTGAAGTGTTTTTTCGTATTCGGTAAGGGCGGGATCATTTTTTATCAGGAAAATTTTCATGCCTTCTATCTGGTCCTGTGCGTTTTCAATATCTTTTACCCTGTCCGACGGGTAAACAGTCCAGTCCTTTTCATCAAAGCTTCTTTTTACTTTTTCTTTGAGGGCGGTCATTTTTTCGGCAGGCACGGTTTCGGTGTAATATCCGTCAACTTTTGCAATTAACTTTTTTGTGTAATCATCGTTGTGGTCTTTTCCCTGGTCCTTTTTGTAGGCAGCACTGAAATCAGCATAAAACTTGTTGTATTCTGCCTTTTTTGCATTGTATTGCTCATAGTTGATTTTATCCCACCCTTTTTCCAGACGTTCAAAAGTTGAAGTCCATTCCATTTTTTGAGTTTCCAGTTCTTTGAAATCAACGGTGGTGGTTGCTCCCGATGTGGTTTTCTTTTCGGTTTCCGTTGCCTTTTCATTTCCTGCTGCTTTTTCCTTAAGCTTTGCTGCACCTTTTTTTATATCGCCAATCTGGGCACCGGCCGATATTGTGGAAAGGATAAAAACACATACCATTAAAGCATAAATAACTTTTTTCATAGATTTCATATTAATGTGATTAAATTTATTTGTTATAATTATTTGCAGATGTTTGAATATCTGATCATAAAAATCTTTTTAAAAACTCAGCTTTCCTGTACCGGCTTACTTTCACACTTGCCCCGTCGGTCATTTCGACACTACCCCCGTCGCCCCTGGTGTATCCGGTCACATGCCTTAAACTGATGATAGTGCTCTGATGGATGCGGAGAAACCCGTATTTATTGAGCAACTCCTCATATTCACCTATATTTTTGCTGCTTGTAATCCGTTTCTTGTTTTCGATGATAAAATGGGTGTAATTGCGGTCACCTTCAAGTCTGATGATACTGTCAATTTTTTCGACCTGGAACCCTTCAACATTTGTGATGATCAGTTTTCTGATTTCTCCTTCATTTCCATAGTTTTCGATTAAAACCTTCAACCGCTTTTCCACGCCTTCCTTTAAATTTGTCAGATGCCCTTCCAGTTTGCAGATAACATCCCTAAGTTCGCTTGTTTTGATCGGTTTCAGCAAATAACCAAAAGCGCTGAATTTAAAAGCATCCAGTGCATATTGATTGTATGCTGTGACAAAAATCACCTCAAAATCCACTTTGCCGATTTTTTTTAACAGATCAAAGCCCGTTCCCATCCGCATTTGAATATCCAGAAAAACCAAATCAGGACTGTATCCGGCAATAGTTTTAATTCCTGATTCAATACCATCTGCTTCGGCCACAATTTGTACACTGTTGGCAAAATGCCTTTCAATGAGGTTTTTCAGCAAAAACCTGGCATCTTTCTCATCATCAATAATAATTGCTTTGATCATTTGTTTAAGGGTATTAAGATGGTAACCTTTGTTCCGCCTGTTTTCAGCTCTTCTGCTTTCACGCTGTTGGCCACCCTCAGCCGTTCTTCGGTAATTTTCATCCCTTTTGATTTATGTTTGTTTGGTCCTTTGTTCAGCATGCTTTGCTCAATGCCGATTCCGTTATCAGTAACCGCGCACAACAACATGTCGGTGCTGAGCCATTTAAGTTCAATTTTTATGGTTCCTTTTTCTTCTTTGGGAAGGATTCCGTGCCAGATGGCATTTTCAACAAATGGCTGTATAATCAAAGGCGGAACGAAAATATTGAGCTGATCAATTTCGGGGTCAATATCAAAACTGTATTCGATCATATCATCTGTGCGGATGATCTCCAGATCAAGGTACAATTTCAGCGTATCCAGTTCATCTTTTAAGCTAATGACAGATTTGCCGCTGTTTTCAAGGATCTTTCTCAGCAGTTCACCAAAATCGCCCATATAATCATTTGCCAGGTCCTGGTTACCCTCGATAAACATTCTCTGGATGCTGTTTAAGCTGTTAAAAATAAAATGCGGGTTCATTTGTACCCTCAGTGCCCTTTGTTCAAGCTCAATCCTCCTCTTCAGTTCTTTAGTTTTGCGGTTCCTGATATAAAGGACCAAAATAAAAACAATCAGCACCAGCAGTCCGACAGAGGAACCGAGAAGCAGGTTGCGCAAATTAGCTTTTGCCTGCAGCGAATCCCTTTCCACGGTTAAATTCAAAATCATCTGGTCCCTTTTTTCGGCTTCATATTTTTCCTGCAGTTCATTGATATAATTTTGGGTGTTTTCGTTGAACAGACTGTCCTTATAAACGATGTACGATTTAAGTGCAGAGTAGGCATTTTTGATATCTCCCGTTTGGTAATAGGTCATGTTCAGTCCCGAATATGCCTGCATGATATCTTCAACCGAACCAATTTCCAAAGCAATGGACAGACTGGTATTTAACTCTTTGATTGCATCAGGATATTTTCCCATGGCACGGTACACCCGGGCAATATTATGGAGCACGGCACTGATGCCCCTTTTATATTTGTTGTTAGATGAAAATATCTTCAGAACATTCTGATAGCCCTTAAGAGCTTCCTCAAAATTTCCCTCTTCGAAATAAATTGCCGCAATGCCGTTGTTCACCGATCCCTGGACATTTTTTTCACCGGTTTCATTGGCAATTTCAAGCGCCAGTTTATAGTTTTCAAGGGCATTTTGTTTATCATTTTTATAATGATAAATGGTTCCCAGACTTTGATAATTATATACAATAGTAACCTTATCGCCAAGGTTCTTTTTTAACTGGAGCGCCTCCTTGTGGTATTTCAAAGCATCATCGTACTTTTTCTGCATCAAATAAATGTCCCCGATGTTTCCGGTAAACTTGGCAATCCCTTTACGGTTCCCCATTTTCTTAAAAATCTGCAAGGCACGGATATAATTTTCCAAAGCTTTGGGGTAGTCCCCGTTAATCTGGGCACAATTCCCAATGTTGCCATAACTCATACCCATGCCTTTCAAATAATCCAGTTGAATTGAAAGGATCAGACCCTGTTTCGCATATTTTTCGGCCTCTTTGGTATTGGAATAAAGAGATTCGCGAAAAAGGTCGCACAGCAGAATCACCTTGTTGGTATCATTTTTCGAGGATTGCAATGCTTTCAGCAAGCTATCGGTCCTGTTTACCTGTGCAGTTAAAGATGCCTGGACAAACATTCCGGTGAACAGAAAGCAAAACCATAAAAGTACTCTTATACTATATGTTGCTTTTTTCTGATGCATTATTGTATGATTAACTTTCTGGTAATTATTTCTCCGTTAATGCTAATATTTAGGAAATATACACCTTTTGCTTTGTCAAAAAGATCTATTACAAAATATTGACAATCATTTACGTCCCATTTTCCAATAATATTTCCTGCAATATCTGTGACAGACAAATCTACGGGATAATTTATAATATTTTCAAATTCAACAGTAAAAAAACCGGTACATGGGTTTGGATAAATTAAAATCTCTGATACAGGATCATTTTTGTCAATACCTACTCCGCTTATATTTACACAAACACTTGTATCTGTGCAAAAATTTTGTGTTATTTCCACTGCATAATTTCCGTTCGAACTTGCCACAAATTGTTGATTGGTCTCTCCTGTTATTACAGCAAAATTATCATCACAATTAAGCCATTGGTATGTTGCCCCTTCTGCGTTTGCTGTTATGGAACCATCATCATTGGTTATTGAAACATCAACTGAATTAACTGTAAGATCAAGAGTCACGATACTGTCACAACCGTTTGCTGCCCCGTTGGCAATGGTATATGTTGCCGTATTGTTGCTTTCGGTATAGGTGATACCGTCTATCCACAGATAGGAATTACAGGCAGTGATTGCATCTGTTCCGGTTGCTGTATGGTTAATAACCAGATTAATGGTAATGACGCTGTCACATCCGCTGACATTTGGAATGGTATCCATATATGTGTTACTTGCCGTCCAGGTATAATTTCCACCGGGAGAAACATAACTTTCACAACTTGTAACAGAAATAGTACTTGCACTGGGAAAACAGGATTTAAAAAAGTATGCCGATCCGGCTCCGTTTACCGTATTGCTTCCAAAAGGGTCTTCGTCTTCGGTAGGGGCACCGATTATTAGTTGATCGCCATCAATACATGAAGATGAAGCAAATTGATCTGCAATTGCTCTGTCTGATGCCACTATTTTCTGTGAAAAATTCCAGACTCCCGTCCCTGAGCGATTAAATAAATAAGCTGAGCCCGCATTGCTCACAGAATCGCCTTCTGTTACGTTATGATCTTCCACCGGGGCTCCAATTAATGCTGTGTTTCCTGATATACTTACGCTGTATGAAAACTGATCATTCTCTGCCCTTACAGGTGCAGTAATTTTTTGCACCTGCGACCACACACCCGTACCGCTTTTTTCAAATATATAAGCAGAGCCTGATTCTGCCTTGGTATTCCCACCCGAAACGTCATGGTCCTCACCGTTGGCCCCGATAATTGCATAATCGCCTGAAATGTCAGAAGTATAACCAAACCAATCTAAGCTGGCCCTGTCCGATGCAACAACTTTCTGGACCTGACTCCAGTTTCCAACCCCGTCATTTATAAAAAAATATGCAGCACCTGCAGCCGACATAAAGTTACTCCCCCCTACATCCCTTCCCTGTGCCTCGGCACCAATAACTGCCTGATCACCGGAAATACTTACCGAAATCCCGAATTCATCACCTGTGGTAAGATCAGAAGACAATACACGGTCTGTTTCATTCCACGTTCCTGCAAGCTTAAAAAAGTAAACAGCTCCGGCTTCGGTTTTTGTTCCAACCTGCTCAAGCGGAGCTCCAATAATTGCATAATTACCCGATATACAGGCAGATCTTCCAAAATAGCTGTTTTCAACTCTGACCGACGGTACTACTTTCCTTATCAGGTTCCAATCACCGCTTACATTCCGCTGATAAAAATATGCAGAACCAGCATTAGTAACAGAGTTGCTTTCAGTATCATCATATGAATCCCTGTAGCAACCAATAATTACATTATCACCTGAGATGCTGACAGAAAAACCAAATCCGGCATTCGCCCTTCTCACGGTCTGAGTTATTTTCTTTACTTCGACCCAGTTTCCATTTACATCTTTTTCAAAAATATATGCGGCTCCTGCATCCTGGATATAATTAATACCATTTACATCATAATCATAACGATATGCACCTACAACTGCATAATTCCCCGAAACAGATACTGAATAACCAAAAAGATCATTTACCTGCCTGTCTGATGCAACAATCTTTACTATTTCATTATACGACTGCGCAGAAGCTGACATAATAACAGAACTAAATAGAATACACAAAAATAATTGTTTCATGATATATTGGATTTCATTAATTTGTTCAAAAATAAAGTATTATCTGAATATTTTCAGGAGAGTTGTACAGTTGGCAGATTATCAGTCAACTTTGGTATGGTGGTTTTATCGCCTGGTAAATTACCATGCATACAATGAAATATATTTTAAATGACTATCGGAAAAGCATGCCCTGTGCGCCGACTTGTCCACGTGAGTTTACATCACGATTGAAACATCGGGATTTGATCAAGCAATTAGCGTCAGCGATCACATGAACGCCACTAAAATTAACAATAGTGAATAACTTAGCGCCAGCGATCTCATGAACGCCACTAAAAAATTGACACTAGTGAATAAAAAGGGAAAGCCCGTCCGGCTCGAGGACAAAACCCAAATCCCACCAACAAACCCCATCATTAACCCCAAAAGCAAAAAGAGAAAATTTAAATTAGTGACCAAACACCTCGACCCCTGTAAACACAAGCGCGCTGGCCCAAACAACTGAGCGAAGGGTTCTCATGCAGCAAAGTGTAATAACAAAGTAAATCGTTCTCATGAAACGAAGCATACTATCATTAGAAAGGAATCATACAAAAAACAATAAGATTGCTTCATCGCATCAACATATCCCATAATCCATTTAATCTGTTTAAGCTCTTCGCAATGACGGTCAACAATAGGGTTACCGGAATTCAAAACGAAAAACTAAAATCAGTGACCAAACACCTCGACCCCGGCACCCCCTAACCACGAAGTGGTTCCCCAGCCATAACTACGGATTTCAATCCGTAGATAACTAAAAAAACCCAAACCCCTCCAACAAACCCCATCCTAACCAACATATACAATTTATTACAATCATGTAAAAAATAGCCCGGTGCTCTGCACCATTATTCCACCCATAAATGCTAAGCTAATAAACAAAAATGGATCAATAAGCTCATTCTTAAAATAAAGCATATCGGGCAAGCTTGCCCTGCGCGCCGGCTTGTCCACGTGTGGTGCGAAAGGCGGGTAATCCTTGTCCGCTAGCTAGCGGATCATGGCCTGCGCGAAGGATTAGCCCGACTTTTTCACACGTGGTGGCTTTTTGTTTCTTTTGTGCGGCAGACAAAAGAAAAGAAGCCCGTCCGGCTCAAGGACAAAATATAAATCCAACCAATAAACACAATCGCAATACAATTGATATTATGGAGCGGTGCGCTGCACCTTTTTGTCATTTTAGACCACAATTGCTACAGAGAGAGCGGTGCGCTGCACCTTTGATTTACGATAACTAAATATTCTGAGAAATGATCAGCAAAAAAGGAACATTTCGGAATTAGTCCATGACAAAAAGTTACAACAGATTTCTCCCTTCGGCGCCCATGACATATTTACGTAAAAATCATGTTGTCAATATTTTGCACTTGTTCTGGTTAATAATTCCGCACTTTACCTTTAATTGCTTTCGCCCTTTCAGGGCTGATGTTTCCTTCGTCATTGCACAGGGCGCTGCCCTGTGTTTTTGCTGCGACCCTCTTGGGGTCTTCCCGAAGACATGTAATGATCACATAAAACCGGACAGTCAAAAAAAACCGCCCCAATAGAGATCAGGGCGGTTTCCGGTCGGGTTTATTCTTTCAATTTATTAATAATCGCCAAAAATCAAAAAAACACCCAGAGTAAAAACATTTGAATAATCCTGTTTTGTATTAAGCAAATAAGCCAGCCTTAAGCCCAATGGTTTTTCTTTTATTATTGCACGGATACCGCCATTAAAAAGCAAACCTGCAGCATCATTATAATCGGCACCAAAAGCACCATCAGCACCTATTTTGCTTATACCGAATCCTAATCCTGCAAAGCCGCCAAAAGAAGATTTTGTGTCAGGGTTAGCAGCAAGTCCAAAATTTAATTCTGCAACTATTGGTAGATCCAAAGCAAAAGAGTTTGCTCCTTCCTGTGAATTAAAAGACATACCTAATCCCAAATGTGTTCCTACCGAAAATGTCATTTCATCGCCCATTTCCAAAACATTCAGTCTCGGAGAATACATGATTCCGGGTGCAGAAGCTAATGAACTCATATAAAATGCCCCCCCTAACGAATGAGAAAAAGAAACTTGTCCTAAAGAAAGTTGAACAGAAGTAAAAATACAGATACTAATAAATACTATTTTTTTCATAAATACTATTTTTTATTTCCTACTCATGTGGCTTTTCAGATTACGCCCCGTTTTTTTTAGTGATTTCCGGACTTCACTTTTTATTTCTGTTGTTCTTAATACAATTTACAATCATCAAAATGAATTTAAAACAGGTGGTTCTCTTGTCTGCATTATTTTTTGTATTTTTTTAAACTGCACATAACTAAAATATCCACACAACAGTGCGTAAATAATATTTAGTTGGAAATAGATCTACATTGGTCAAATATACACCATTTTTCCAAAAAGCAAAAAATATGAACTACACAATCACTTCTTCCATTTTATACTTTACAGCATGTTGGTAAGATGGTGTGGTGGCAATATTGTTTTCAGCAGTATTTTTTTGAAACGGGGCAGGTATCAGTAAGTGTTTTTGTTGACCATGGCTTTACAACTCAGGCAAAAATCCCTGTGAACACACAGTCCGGCACCGCAAACACTGCATTTCCATTTATGCTCTTCAACTTTCAGGAATTTATTCAGGCCATAGTCCTTTATATAATCAAGATTTTCAATCATGCTCATACCATATTTGGATTTGTACCTTTTGTCAAGGTTTTTTAAACGTGTACACGGGTATTTTTCGCAATCAAAGCAGAATCCCGATTTGGTTACAGCCAGCAACTCACAATTAACAATTTTGCAGCTCCGGCAAACCCCGGGTTTATTCACATCATCAACCTTAAAGCAGCCGCCGCAGGGCTTTTTCTCCCGTAAATGTCCGATGCACAAACCACAATTCATGCCGCACGGAGCAATTAGCCCTTTATAATCAGTTTTTTTTGCAGTCATAGTCTATCCATTTGCGCAGGCAGCTTTTCCCGTATCACAGAAACAATCCCGTTGATCACATCCCGGTTCTTTTCCTGCAGTTGTTCTGTTGTGGTTTTCACGCTGCTTTTATTTTACGGACTAAATTAGTATTTTTTATTGAAAGAAAATGGGGTGTTGATGAGTTGAGGGGACGGCGGTGGCGGTATGAAAAGTTGCCGTTTGCGGGCGATTTCCTGTCAAGTTACACAAAAGTTGAAGCGGGCTACAACCCTTGAATAACCTACTTTGTCGGCAATTTTTTATACTGCGTGTCATGCACATACTATTCATTAATATTTTACTTTTACGCTGTTTTTTCTTACAATTAACTTAATTTCATCAAGAGACTTTAATCCAATTGAGAATCGATTCATGTTATACTCCATTCTTTGAACTTCAGTCATTTTCTCCCATGGAGTCGGAATTGATTGAAATTTTTGTCTTTTGCCAACATTCATTAAATGCCTATCAATTATCCATGCATACATTCTTGGTTTAATTTTTCCTTCTTTTAATGCAATTTCTAAACTTTCTCCCATAATATGATTTGATGTATCTTTATCGTAATGAAGCAAAATTATTGAAACCATATCATTTGTTTCTTCACCAACTAATTTTTCAGAAGGGTAGCCATATTTTGAAATTACACTTTTAACAAATTCAACATTACTGCTATCAACTCGCCACCATTCTTCCATTAATTGTTTTGATTTCAATCGTTTCTTTTCGTTATAATTGAATTTCGTGTCAAATAAGCATTTTTTGTAATATTCTTTGGCTTTATAATATTTCCTTCCCCTAATTCTCTGGTCTTCTTTACCAATACTATCTAACTTTGCTTTTAAGTTTGGATTAATATTTAACTTTGATTTACTTAATGCATTTTCAATATAACTCAATAACACTTTATCCTTTGTTTTTTTTGCAATTCGCTTTCCTAATTTTAGGTTTTCAATATGAACATAGTCGACCAATTCAAATGCTTGTTTCAAAAAAATAGTCAAACTATCATTTTGCTTATTTGCTTTGTATTGCCTTACTTTATTTATCAGTTGGTAATACTGAATATAGTCGTTTTGTGAATACAGTGTTGTTGAAAATAACAGAAGTATTAATCCAATAAATAGTTTTTGTTTCATTCTACTTTCTCTTTATATAGTTGTGCATAACGGTCGGCGGAATGAAACGTTGGGGATTTCGGAGCTGTGTCTGTATCACCCGATACCGAACCTTGACGCGAGGCGGGGCGTCTATATAACCACTTAAACAACAATGTTTTATACCGCTTGTTAGTCAAAGTTTTTCATTATTAATATATATCGTTTTCTTTAATTTCCAAGTCTGTTAATTTAATTAAATCTTTACAAACTGAGTATATTATTCCACCACACCATCTATCGACTACATGGTAATTACCTAAAGTCTTTCCTTCAAAAATCCATTGTGAACCATCTGATCCTAATAAACTTTTTTCTACTGTAGGTAAATTCCAAAATTTTATTGAATTAACTTTATTTTCAATCTTTTCCCAGTCGGCAACTGTTAACTCTTTCTTTCTATTTTCAATAAGCTTTCCAGGTTCATAACCTCCTGCTCCATCGGATACTTTCCAGTAAATTGAAATCGTATCATTGGTATTTTCTATCCCAATAACAATTGGATTATCAAAAGTCCGTAAATATGTAAATCTAAAAATTTTTGTTGGCAATGAGTCACTCAATACTGGCTCTTCAAGTGCTGTTAAATGTTTAGAATACCAATTGATACTAAAAATAGCAAATTCAACTCCATAATAATTAAAGTCTGAACCAGACACATAATCTATAACATTTACAGAAAAATTAGTTTGCCATTCTTTTGGTAAATCGACAAAGGCAGATATAGGAAAATATGAATACTGTATATTGTAGCTTTCATATTGCTTTTTCTTATTTAAGTCTCCTGTATAATTTGTAAGTTGTATTAAAGGAAACCTCAGAGTTTCCTTATATTCTTCATTTTGATTACATAGTTTAGAAAAGTATTGGATAGCATTTGAAGAATAAAAATCGAGATTTGCATTTTTCTTGTTTTTATTAAATTCTTGGATAAAAAGTTCATAATACAACTTACCCAGCGTATAAATCGCTTCTGTATTTACGCTATCAAGTTTATTGGCTTCTTTCAGAAAATTGATTTGCTGTGTGTATGTTAATCCTGCAAAATGAGCATTTTGCTCTCGAACTCTTATTAAGTATGGTTCTGGACTTCTAGGGTGTTCCTTTATTAATTTTTCAAACAACCAACTGATTGAATCTTTTTTGTCATTTCTGCCATAGACCTCAACTAAGTAATTAATTGCGTTTGCGTTTAGACTGTCAATTTTTAGTAAGTTAAAGGCAATATCCTTTTTATTACCCCACTCTTCTTCAGAATTAAAATAACTTAATTCGTATTCTAATTCTTTTACTGTCTGTGAAAAAGAAGTGATACTTATAAGTAAAAATAAACCTGTCAGTATTTTTCTCATTCGGTTGTTTTTAAAATTTTGGCTAACTTGTTTATAACCATGACAAAATCTTACATATCATCCAACTTCAGCAAAATAACCGCACCTTTGTCACCCGCTATTTCTTCATCAATACTACAAAAAAAACTTCAAAACATCAAATTTATTAGCCAAAGCAAGAAATCGTGGTTTTTGACAGGCACTGTCAGCTCCAGTTATTCTCCTTCTGAAAAATGTATACACAATTGTCTATTAAGGCAATATATTTGCTTTTGGGCAACTTTAATATTCTTAGCTTTTTATTTTCAAAAACACTTCCGTCGATTTATAAGGTATACTCAGTTATTTCACCATTTACTTTATAATATTTATTCCTGTTTTTCACTTCCTGATACTCGATACTAAATACCTGATACTAAACACCTGATACTTTCAGCTACCTTAAAATACAGACTGAATATCAGGCGACTGTTAAAAAAAAGATAAAAACGTCCGTTTTGTTATCATTTGTCAAACCTCTTCGTATAAGATAAAAACAGGTCTGTTAAGTTCTGAAAAATAAGGTTTGCGGGTAACAACCAAATCAGGAAAAAGATGAAAAAAAACTGTTGGGAAATAAAAAATTGCGGAAGGCAACCGGGTGGTAAAAATGCAGATAAGTATGGTATTTGCCCAGCCACCGTTAACAATGAATTTGATGGTGTTAACGGCGGAACAAACGGTGGCAGGTTTTGCTGGGTGGTTGCCGGCACTTATTGCAATGGTGCAGTACAGGGTACCTATGCCATGAAACTTATGGATTGCATTAACTGTGAAGTTTTAAAGAAGATACATTTTGAAGAATCGAGGGAGTTTAAACTTACCCCCAATGAAGGCAAAGAAAAAAATGAGTGATCTGAAATTTTAAACCGAACTGGAGATATCCATCTTTCCTGTTATATAATTTTTACTGTAAAACCTGAAGTTATTCCTTTTTACACACAATTCAGGCTTTACGGCACTATTCCCGGAAATTTGTTTTCAGTTGTTTTTTAACATCTTTCTATGATGTATTCAATAATTTATACGATTTTTCTTATTATTAATATAATATTACTATATTTGAAACTAATTATTGCTTTAATTAAAGCTGATGAGATAATAAAATGCAGATAAAATCAAGGAAAGATATTGTTTTTATTTTATTAGCCGGGTTTTTCATTACAAATGCTATTGTCGGTGAACTTATTGGCGGAAAGCTGATTCAGATTGGGCCATTTATCATGAGTATTGGTATTATTCCCTGGCCCATCGTTTTTTTAAGCACAGACCTTATTAATGAATATTACGGCAAGCAGGGCGTTAAAAGACTAACCATGCTTACTGCTGTTCTTATCGCCTATGCTTTTATTTTGTTGTTTGCTGCCTTAAACGTTGGCGCCTCTGATAATTCACCTGTTTCTGATTCGGCATTTTTCACAGTATTTGGACAATCTTTATGGATCATCATCGGGAGCATCACAGCCTTTATTGCTTCACAGATGATTGATGTATTTGTTTTCTGGATGCTGCGAAAACGTACAGGAAAAAAACATATATGGCTCCGGGCCACCGGCTCCACAGCCGTTTCACAACTCATTGACTCATTTATCGTGACCGGAATTGCTTTTTACTTACCGGGAAAGTTGAGCTTAGCAGATTTCATCAATACTGCCATCACTGGCTATACCTGCAAACTGATTATTGCAGTGCTGCTTACCCCAATGATCTATGTTGGCCATAACCTGATTAATATATATATCGGCCACGACGAAGCAGATAAAGCAATTGATGATTCAGCACATGAATCAATCAACAAAGAGGAAGAAAATTCCTGATTTTAATGTGTATTTTTCAGCCGGACTTGTCCTGATTTATTTTTGCATTGGAATGTCACAACCAGCTATCTTTGTTTAATTCCTATCAACATTCCCCCTACCCCAAATACTCTGCATAATTTTTCTCAGTTTCCTGAATTTTGACTGAATGTAGCTGAATACCAAGAATATTAATTGGAGCTTCAAGCATTTTCCAAATTGCCACACACATATTTTCTGAGGTAGGAATTACACCCTTTAGAAAGTCAACATCCAGATTCAGGTTTTTGTGGTCAACATGAACAATTACATTTTCATGTATTATCCTGCTCAACAGTTTCATATTCACCACAAATCCTGTATCCGGGTTCATTTCACCCTTTACGGTAACAAAGAGATTGTAATTGTGACCATGCCAGTTTTTATTTGAACATGGTCCGTATACTTCAAGATTTTTATCATCAGTCCAATCCAGATTAAACAACCGGTGGGCCGAGTTAAAAGTCTCTCTCCTTGTTACGTAAAGCATAGTGTTCTGTTTTAATTAATAAGCTATAATCAGTTTATTTGTTTCAATCACTTTAAATTGTTCTTTTAAAACAATCATATAAATACCCTCGGCATATTTTTCAGTGTTTTTTCTGATGTACCTGGTACCGGAATTAACTTTGATTGTTTCAACCAGCTGACCAAGGTTATCATATATTTCAAGAGTCCTCAAATTATTGGATTCCTCACTGAAAAGAATGTTAACCACATCGCTTGCAGGGTTGGGGTAAATGCTGAAGAAATTTTGCTCACCCGAAATAACAGGATTTTCGATATCGGTAAAGACAATTGTAGTATCATCAGATATTGCCTGATATATTTCCTTGGTTATTTCATCCTGAACAAAAGCAACCACATAAACCTGATCAGGATCATATACATTTGAATATGTCCAGGTAGCTGAAATGGTTTCAGATTGTCCGTCCCACCAGTTATGTGAAAAGTTTGTACCACCAGCGTTTGGAAGCATTTTCTTAAGCACACTCCTAAACATTGTTTCTCCATTGGTTCCGGTTAATGAATTTATTACTTTTTCAACCACAACCAACTGACACGAAATATTTTTGTCAGTTATTGCTTCCTGAGAAGTAATGGTCACATTTACATCAACCCCAATGGTCGATTTTTCTGTGTTCAGTTCAATGGTAAACAAAGGATCTTCAAGTGCTCTTAATTCAACAATCTGGGGATTTTCAACAAACCCGGTTGAAAAGCCATTGTAAACAGTACCATCAACAACAGACCAGGGCACAGATGAAGCGCCATAATACATTGACCGGGCACTCGGAGCAGAAGGATTGTCTTCATTCATCTGGTCAAATCCGGGGAAGCTGGTGTGGTATTGGACATCAATAACATCCCCCAAATAACCATTTACTATAGTGTTTACCTGAGGATTTATATCTGCACAGTTTTCATCAGAAGAATTGGTAAAATGTTCCACTAAAACCATCCTTGAACGTTCACCTATCCAGATATCATCAAAGGCAAAGCCGTCGGATGTTGCGTTTCCATCTGAACCAAAAGCAATTCTGAAACGAACATTATCATAACCAACGAGCTGGTCAAGATTGTGGCGAACCTCTACCCATCCTGTGTCATTACCTGTCCATCCATAACTTCCTACATTTTGAATACCACCAGGGTTACCAATGATTCCCACTCCGTTATACCAGTTAATACCATCATCCATACTTCCGATATTTTCCCAATCTGTAACTCCGTCAATCCTTGCCTGCAATACCGCTCCATCAGATCCGTTTTGTGTAGATGACCATTTTTTCATGATAATCATCGGACGTTTCAGGTTTGTAAAGTTAAAACAAGGACCAATAATTGCAGATTTTTCATTGTTCTCATAATTGTCAATCAAATTTGTACACCATGAATGTGTTCCTGAAGCAGCGCCAACAATGGTTGTTTTCATAGGCTCACCAAATTCCCATGAACTAATTGGTTCTGAAGCGTCATCAACCCATCCGCCATTGCCAGCTTCAAAATCCTGTGAATATGGAAATGAAGTAACATATGGCCTGATAGACACATCCTGAGTGAGGGTATCAACACACTGGTTTGGCGTTTCAACAATAAGAGTCACACTATAAGTTATTGCCTCTGAATAGGTATGGGCAGGATTAACTTCATTGGAAATATAACTGTCACCAAAATTCCAACTCACATTACTGGTATCACTACTCAGGTTAACAAATTGAGTTGCTGTTGGCGATGCAGGATCAAAACACTCATTGGTCCATTCAAAATCGACAAACGGCTTGCTGCCCAATGTAATTTCAATAAAGTGGGAATGAACACATCCTGATTCTGTTGTCACTGTCAGTGTAACAATTTTATCACCTTCGGTAAAGTAGAAGTGACTGGGGTTTTGCAGTAATGAAATGTTTTCCGGTGAACCTATATCACCAAAGTTCCAGTACCATGTTTCAATTATATCATCAGAAGTACTAAGATCAGTAAAACTAATTGAATCAATAATACAAGCATCACCAATTTCAAAGTTGGCATTAGGTAAATTGTATATTCTAACAATTTGCCATGTAGAATTTACACAATGATTGGCATCCTCGTATGTATAAAATACAGTATCAACAGGACTTGCATCAGATGGATAAAAAGTTGCTGTACCATCGCCTTCATCAAACAAACCTGGTCCCCCTGTATAATAAAATGACCCATTGGCATTTTCAGGAAATCCACTGATAATTTGATCAGTAGCATCTTTACAATAACCGTCAGCAAGATTTATTATTGAGACGTTTGGAAGGTCATATACAAAAATATCTGTAAAATAATTATTTACACAACCATTGGCATCAGTGTTTGTATATTGAATATTGTAAGGCCCTCCCACATCGGCTATGCCAGGATGAAAATAAGCTTCTCCGTCATTAATATCAGAATCATAAACACCTGTACCATAAAATCCACCAACTCCATCGGCTGTTCCACCAACCAATCCGGTAAGCAAAACAGAATCGCTGTTTACGCAATAACCTGACTCAATCGCAGAAATACTAAGATTTTCAACAAGATCTACACTGATAATATCAACCAAGGTATTGGAACAACTAGTTGAGGGATCAGTATAGGTGTAAGAGATTTCATGAGTGCCAACTACAGATGAATTGGGTGTGAAAATAACGGTATCAGTTCCCGAAAGGTTCGGACCAGAAAAATAACCATTTGCAGGGAGTCCAATTATTTCAACAGGATCTGAATTTGAGCAGAACTGACTGTCAACTGAAAAACTGACAACGGGAATATCATAAACGTCGAGATAAATTGTTGTATCGCGGGTGCAACCTGCAAGACTGGTAACTGTGTAATTAACCGATGTGTTTAACGTTGTTACAATTGACGGCGTAAAATAATTTCCGATCATACCATCACCTGAAAAAACTCCATTTGAAGGGTAGCCCAGGAGTTCCTCGGCAGGATTGTTTACACAATATTGAGAGTTTAAACCAATAATATTTACAGGGTTTATATAATCTACGTGAATGGTAGTTGTAATTGAAAGTTCAGTTCCTGACGGATCATTAAATCTAAAAACTATATCATGATAACCCGGAGTTACAGTCGCAGGATCAAAAACAACTGAATCGATTCCTATGGGAGTAAGTCCGTCACCCTCAAAAATTCCGGGTGTTCCATCACTATTATAAGCTATACCAACCAAAGTATCTGTCAATCCGTTGAAACAGTACTGATTTCCGGCATCAACACCTAAAATATCTCCCTGAGCTTCAATCACCTCAGTATACATTGTGTCAGTATTCTGGCAACTATTCTCATTTGTATAAGTGTAAATTACCTGATGAGTGCCTAATCCCGCAATGTTGGGATAAAAATAATTTCCAATTATTCCACTACCGGTAAAAGAACCTCCTGAAGGCACTCCATGAAGTTCATAAGGTGGCTCGACAGAACTGTATGTTGTTCGCAAGTCAAATGACAACAAAGGTAACGGATAAATCGTAACCTGCTTTATTGTATCTCTTTTACAACCTGTTGATGCAGTAAATTCATAGGTTATATTATATGTACCCGGAGCAAGTTGACTTGGTTTAAAAATAGCCGAATGGCCTGCGCTAAACAAAGCAGATGCAGGAACACCGTAAAACAAACCACTTCCTGACTCGGGAGGTACTCCGGTCAAAACCACATCATCATCTGTTACACAGTAGGATGTATCCAACCCAATAAAGGATACCGGGTTAATATAATCAACGTTAACAGTAACATAAAGCTCAAACTGAACAACACTGTCGGCACCTGTATAAGTATATGTGATGGTGTGATTGCCGGGACCTGCTACCTGTGGATCAAAAGCAATACTATCCGGGCCAAGTGGGGTAATACCCGCACCAGTCATTGAAAATACACCAGGAGCTCCATTTGTATTGACCGGGTTGCCAATCAGAGTATCAGCCAACCCATCCCAGCAATATTGATTAAATGGATTAGCGCCATCAATGCTTCCGGTAGCAACCTGAACAATTGTTGGTTTTGAAACATAATCTGAACAACCGGTAACCGGATCGGTATAGGTATAATTAATATAATTTGTTCCAATGGTTGCCACGTCGGGCCTGAACTCATTTCCTATAATACCTGTTCCTGAAAACATCCCGCCGGGAGGGCTTCCGGTGAGAACTGCGGGAGGCTCAACCCTGTTATAAATTTCTCTTATTGTAAAGTCAACAACAGGAAGAGTTGTAACTTCTGTAGTTTTCACAGTGTCATCAAAACAACCATAAGCTGTAGTATATGTATAAGTTATTGAATAAATGCCGGGGGTTGCAAGATCGGGATTAAAAGTAGCTGAATTACCTGAACCTGAAAATGATCCTGTTGCCGGGGAAATTGACCAGGAGCCTGTGCCTCCAGATGGATAAAGGTTAACAGCATTCAGGTTATAAAACATTGCATCATCTTCACAATAATTTGGCTCAAGTGTGATAAAATTAACCTCTCCCACGGAGTCAATGAAAACAGTATAATTTTTATAAAATTCCTGACCATTATCCGGGTCAATATATGAATAATGTATTATTGAATTTCCGGGACCAGCCAGGGCAGGTGTGAATGTTGCCTGATTGTTTGAGGTTTTAACGATACCCGGACCAGTAAAATCATAGTCAACGGTAAAAGGATGTATATCAGGAATACCCTGAAGCACTACTGTTGGGTCATAATAACAATAATAACTTAATATATTTGATATAGAAGCACCTGACGAAACAACGGTGATTTCAAAAGTGTCACTGTTTGTACATCCATCAGTATCGGTATAAATATAAATAATTTCATAAGGTCCGCCTACTCCTGCAATTGCAGGGTCAAACTCCTGAGTATATCCAATAACTCCGGGACCATAAAAACTTCCTCCTAATGGACTTCCATGAGTTGAAAGAGGTTCGGGTAATCCCCCTACCTGAAATATGTCATTTAAGCTAATAATTGAAACAGCAATCGGACCGGGTTCGGTCACTATAATTCCGCTGGCACTGCCTGTACAACCATGATCATCAGAAACAGTAACAGAGTATGTTCCGGCAGAAAGACCATTTAAAGTTGAATTTGACTGCCAGTCAGTTCCATTCAAAGAATAATCATACGGAGCGGTTCCATTTGAGGCAGTGACTATAATTGTTCCATCATTTCCACCATTGCAAGTTGTCAGGGTGGTTGATGTTGACACAGTAACAGCAGCAGGTTGACTAATTGTTGTGGATGAAGTTGCAGAACAACCATTGCTGTCATAAACGGAGACTGTGTAAGAACCAGCGCTGAAACCAGAAGCAGTAGCTGTTGTTGCACCACCGGGCCATGAATAAGTGTAAATGCCTGTTCCGCCATTTGGAATAACAGTTGCAACGCCATCAGAAGAACCAAAACATAAAGCATTAGAAACTACAGATGCTGTAGCTGTCACAGCTGAATTCTCAAAAATTGTTCTGGAAGTATAGGCACTACAACCAAATGAATCGTACACCGAAACGGAATAGGTGCCTGCTGTTAGTCCGTTTATGGTAGCTGAAGTAGCAGAATTATTCCATATATAATTATAAGTACCTGTTCCACCACCGGCAGTAACAGTTAAAGAACCATCATTTCCGCCATTACAGGTAACGTTTGTAAACGCAGAAATACCGGCAGTAACTGCAGATGGCTCAGTAATAGTAACGTTTGCGGTAGCCGGACAGCCATTTCCGTCATAAACGGTAACTGTATAGGTTGTAGCTAAAAGATTATCTGCAGTTGCAGAAGTTTGTGCAGGTGCAGAATCACTCCATAAATAAGTGTAAGTAGATGTTCCACCTGAACCTGATGCAGTGGCAACCCCGTTACTGCCGCCGTTGCAGGAAACATTGTTTACAACTGTTGCTGAAGCTGTTACAACAGGGTACTGAAAAACGAGTACGTTATCGCTTGCAGTACATCCGTTGGCATCAGTTAAAGTAACAGTATAATTGTTTGGAGCAAGATCTGAATAAGTATTTGTTCCATTACCTGTATAACCATTTGGACTCCAATTATATGAATATGCTCCTGTTCCACCCGAACCGGTAACAGTAGCCACGCCGTCAGATAAACCATTACAGGAGATATTGTCAACCACAACGGCATCAGCAGTGAGTGCAGAAGAAGGTTGGGTAATAATAACAGATGCCGATGTTGAACATCCTAATACGTCTGCAACAGTAACAGAATAGGTACCTGCTGTTAATAAAGTTGCTGTGACGGTAGTCTGTGCAGGAGCGGGATCATTCCAGAGATAGTTTAATGCTCCTGATCCTCCGGAAGCAGTAACAGTTGCAGAACCAGTGTTACCGCCATAACAGAGAACATTGGTTGAAGCAGAAATATTGGCAATGATCTGAGTGTTTTGAGTTATGGTTACTGATGAAACAGCCTGGCATGATAAGCCATCGGTAA
>Ga0074197_1000716_pt1 | contig 36508 bp, 19 predicted proteins | sample EPASupsiteSAE305_FD_64526 | JGI IMG/M metagenome (GOLD analysis project Ga0074197, IMG submission 64526) | Bioremediated contaminated groundwater microbial communities from EPA Superfund site, New Mexico - SAE3-05 reassembly with SPADES | ecosystem: Environmental > Aquatic > Deep subsurface >...
ACAGACGCAGGTCTCCCCCCCCGCACAAGGAACCCTGCCACCCCCCCTGCGGCGGGAAAAGCCGGTACCCACAGACAACCTGAATCGAGTTCCCGAATTCCGAATCGAGATCCGGATCGCCGGTATCAACCAGTAATTCCGCAGTCTCCTGGAGTTTGTGCGGGGTTGCAACCACAATGATATGCCGGATACCCGCAAGCCGCACGATTTCTGCACTGATCTGCTGGTTCCCACGGCCGAGAATGAATCCCTGGGCCCCGATGGGGCTGAGGATAATCCGGATATCCTCATTGCTCCCGACCAGATCCCGGATGGTTTTTTCATCAGCGTCCCGGGCAACAAGAGCCCCGTTCTTTATGATATCCACACCAAGAAGCGTTTTTGGCAGTCCCAGTTCCCGGGCAATTGCTTCCGTCGTTGTCCCGGCACCGAGAATGTAGAACGTATCCGGGAGCATCACCTCGCGGATGAACCGGGCGATCTCATCCTTTGCCCGCTCTTCATCCGGCTCCTCGTACACCTGTTTTGAGACCGGGACCATGCCCCGGACAACCGGCGTACGGGCAACGCCGTACAAGGTTGTATCCAGGATTCCGGCACGGTACGCATCCTCGTCCACATCCATGATCTCCGAATCCCGGAGAACTGCCGCATCCAGTGCTGCAATAAGTTCCGCTGCGGCAGCAGAACTGATGGCAAAAACGCCCGAGTACATCTTCACGCCGGCAGGAATCCCGAGCAGGGGAACGTCCCTGCCGACAACCGAGAAAATATCGCGGGCGGTCCCGTCCCCCCCGCAGAACAGGATGAGATCGACTCCCCGTTCGAGAAATAATCGTGCCGCTGCCCGGGTGTCCTCTGCGGAACTCTCGCCGTCCCGGGAATACATAACCCGGTAGTCCGCGATACCGGATCCGGCAAGGACGGATTCACCCATATCACCGGAGCAGGTCAGGAAACAAAACCCGGTATGCCCCGCGAGCGGAGCAAGCGCAGCCTGAGCCCGTTCGGTCGCATGCGGAACCGCACCCCGGGCCCGGGCTTCGCCGGCCATGCCATCGGTTCCTTTCAGTCCAACCGATCCGCCCATTCCCGCAACCGGGTTGATGATAAGGCCGATGCGTTTCATAAAAAGATGGGCGGGACGGAAGATTATATCCGGGGTATCCGTCCGATGGCCTCCCGGATCAGCTGGTCCGGGTATTCGTAGTCCACGAGCCTGCCGGCATAGTAGGCATCGTAGGCCGACATATCGAAATTGCCATGACCGGAGCAGTTGAAGAGGATCGTCTTTTCCTCGCCGCTCTTTTTGCACTTCAGCGCCTCGTCGATGGCACATTTCACCGCGTGGGAAGTTTCCGGGGCAACGATGATCCCCTCGGTTCTTGAAAATGCCTGGGCAGCATCAAAGACCTCGGTCTGGTGGTAGGCAACCGCCCGCATCACGCCATCGTGAACGAGCCGGGATACGATGGGAGAGTCCCCATGATACCGGAGACCCCCGGCATGGATGGATGGCGGGACGAAATCATGGCCGAGCGTAAACATCTTCATGAGCGGCGTGAGACCTGCCACGTCCCCGAAGTCGTACATATACTCGCCTTTCGTAAGGGTCGGGCACGATGCCGGTTCAGCGCCGATGATATCGATATCCTTGTGCTTCCCGGTCATCTTGTCGCCGGCAAACGGGAACCCGATCCCGCCAAAGTTCGAGCCGCCGCCGACACAGGCGATCACGACATCCGGGTAGTCATCCACCATTGCCAGCTGTTCCCGGCATTCCTGGCCGATGATGGTCTGGTGCAGGCAGACATGGTTCAGGACCGAGCCGAGTGCATAGTTGGTGTTGGCATGGGTCGCTGCATCTTCGACCGCTTCGGATATCGCGATGCCGAGCGCCCCCGGGGTCTCCGGATCTTTTTCAAGCACGGCTTTGCCGGAATTTGTTTTCGTGCTGGGACTCGGGATACACTCCGCTCCCCAGACCTGCATCATCGACTTGCGATAGGGTTTCTGCGTGTAGCTCGACCGGACCATGTAGATCGTGCATTCGAGATCATAGAGCATGGTTGCAAAGGCGAGCGCCGAACCCCATTGCCCGGCACCGGTCTCGGTTGCGATCCGTTCGATGCCGGCCTTCATGTTGTAGTATGCCTGCGGAACGGAGGTATTGGTCTTGTGGCTGCCGGCCGGGCTGACGCCTTCCCACTTGTAATAGATCTTTGCCGGAGTCTTGAGGAACTTTTCAAGCCGGTGGGCACGATACAGGGGGCTCGGCCTCCAGAGGCGCAGGACTTCCTGCACTTCTTCAGGAATACGGACATACCGGTCCCGGGTCATTTCCTGCCGGATCAGTTCCGCAGGAAAGATCGCGGACAGGTCATCGGGCCCGACCGGCTTGTGGGTAGCCGGGTGAAGCGGTGGATCGAGCGGGGAGGGCAGATCCGCCTGGACATTATACCACTGTTTTGGCATCTGCTCCTCATCGAGGAGGATTTTTGTCTGCATAACCAATAATTACTTTGTATAAATAAATACATTATGGAACATTATTGAACAATCGTGCATTTGATTGTACATTTGTTGAAGAGAGTGATACAGAAATCCGGGATTTTCCCCTGCATCTCCGCTTTTATAGAACACCGGGTCCTGGGGCTTGCCAGGGTATAACGTCATACCGGGATTTGATGAAAGGCCTTCGTTGCACACTGGCGATCCCGGGATCGCCAGAACGGGGGGTTTTTCATTACGACCCTCCTGCACCCCCACCACCCTTGTATTTTGCCCCTGGAAAGCGTACATTAGCGTACATTTTCCTGCCCGTAAATGCATTATTTCAGCTGGAAAACGGAGCATTACGCCCGGTTTAAAATCGTGTGCCGGAATTCGGCGTTTTTTACAATAATTCCGGAAATGAGATGTCCGGAAGGGTAATCCGGGCTCGCAACGGGCCCGGATGGGATAGGGAAAATGATGCACTCATGGGCAGTACCTGTGCCGGGAAATCACCTCATCCATCCTCCAAAAAAGATGATCTTTTTCAGGGCCGTACAGGGCCCGGATTCCCGCTCTGACAATCTGGTTTCCGAATTTTACGTGAAAAATGTCCACCGCGATAAAAAATATCATTATAATCCGTTATTTTTACAAACAGGCTGATAATTACGGACTTTAACCCTGCTCTTTATTGCGCTTCCGGCAGCCTCTTTTTTTAGAGGGGGTTTGACACAGGTACGATGAAAAGAACGGGTATTCCGGGCGCAGGTTCATTCACCCATCCGGATCAACCTCAAAATCTTCACCGGTTCCACAATCATTATGTGCCACCGGTTCCAGAGCACCCGTATATGGGAGACGTGATCGATAATCCCCGGCTCAGGGAACGGACGCTTGTCTTCCCCGACCGTCATGATGGGGAAAAACAACTGGGAGCGTGCATACAAACCCTCCCCGCCATCCCCGGCCCGCTGGTCCTTGCCATCCCGGCCGGGGGAGTTCCGGTCGGTAAGGAAGTCGCCCGGGCACTCGGGGCTCCGTTGTCGCTTGCAATCGTGCGGAAGATCCGGATCCCCGGAACCACCGAATCCGGTTTCGGGGCCGTAACCTGGGACGGCCAGGTCCTGATCAATGAACCCTTGCGGGAAGCCCTCGGCCTTTCGGCAGCAGAGGTTGAACGGGCCACAGCCGAAACAAGAAAAAATGTTGCGGAGCGGATTGCCCGGTTCACCGGCAGCCGGGCCATGCCGGCAATGGAAGGAAAAACAATAATCCTGACCGATGACGGCCTTGCATCCGGATTCACGATGCTTGCCGCGATCAAAAGCATCCGGCTCAGAAAACCGGCCCGGATCATCGTTGCCGTCCCCACGGCATCCGCACGATCTGCCGGTATGGTTGCACACGATGCCGATCTGGTCGTCTGCCTCAACATCCGGAGCAGCAGGATGTTTGCCGTCGCCGATGCATACGAACAGTGGTATGACTTAGACGATCGCGAGGTTCTCGAAGAACTGGCCGGCATGCCATGAACCGGGCGCCCGGCTGAATTACCGGAGAGGAATTTATCGCAATGAAAGTCTTGTACGAAAATATTCCGGCACAACTCAAACGGCTCGACCGCTGGGTCGTCTGGCAGTACGAAGAGCGAAACGGAAAGCTGACCAAGCCGCCGTACGTTCCGGCACCGGGAAGAAAGCGTCACGCACTCGTCAACGTTCCCTCAACATGGGGAACGTTTGATCAGGCAAAAAACGTTTTCGAATCCGAAGGTTTCGATGGCATTGGCTTTGTCCTGGGACAGGGAATATTCGGGATCGATTTCGATCATACAACCGGTGAAATAGTTGAGGACGCCTTAGCGCTTGGGTCCTATACCGAGTGGAGCCCGTCCGGTCATGGCGTGCATGTCATCGGGCTCTCGCAGCTCGACCTCAAAGGCAGGAAAAAAGGATCGGTCGAACTCTATATGCAGGGACGGTACTTTACGGTCACGGGCTCGATCGTACCCGGCTCGCCACCGGATCTCCAGGAAATTTCTCCGGACATCATGATGGATTTTTTCCGGCGGCATTTTTAGGATGAGCCGGGTGCCGCCCGGAACGAAGAGACCGGCTGATCCGATCCGGAAACGGTAGGCCGGATCGGGCCGGGTCCGATTGCCGCTACAAAAAACCGGACAACATTTTTTATTCCGGAATTGTCATCTACAAAATGAATGAACCGGACTGCAACAATTGCGCTGGCCGAAGGATTCATGCAGGACTTTGCAGCGAGGACCGGCCTCGATCTCGCCAGTCCCAACCCGCAGCGTTACCTCTGGACCGATGCGTTTGCAGTCTGCAATTACCTCGGACTGTTTGGGAAAACCGGCAATCCTGCATACCGGGAACTGGCCCTGCGGCTTGTCGGCCAGGTACATCACACGCTCGGCCGGCACCGGGACGACGACCCACGGACCGGCTGGATAAGCGGACTCTCCCTGCAGGAAGGAGAACTCCACCCGACAACCGGGGGATTGCGGATCGGCAAATCCCTGCCCGAACGCGGGATCACCGAGCCGTACAACGAACAGATGGAATGGGACCGTGACGGGCAGTATTACCATTACCTGACAAAATGGATGCACGCACTCAGCCGGGTGAGCCGGGTTACCGGCAACCCGGAGTATGGAAGATGGGCAGTCGAGCTTGCCCGGACTGCCCATGCCCGGTTCACGTACATTCCCCCCGGCAATGGCCGGAAACGGATGTACTGGAAGATGAGTATCGATCTGACCCGTCCGCTTGTCACTTCGATGGGCCAGCACGATCCGCTCGATGGACTCGTTGCCTGCCAGGAACTTCAGCTGGCCGCAACCGGGGATCCCGGGCAACTGGTACAGGAGATTGCGGATTTATCCGTTATCGGCCAGGGCCTACACCTGGCAACCGACGATCCGCTCGGTATCGGCGGTCTCCTGTCCGATGCTTCGAGGATCGCACGGATGACGATAAAGGATGGCCCGGTCAATGCAGACCTGCTGGAATCCGTTCTCGATTCTGCCCTTATCGGGCTGGACGCATTTGCCGGGGCGGGTTCTTTTGCGCACCCTGCCCGGTACCGCCTAGCATTCCGTGAACTGGGCCTCTCCATCGGTCTTGCCGGCATTGAACAATTACCGGGCCTGATCGGGAAAAATCCGGCCTTGTCCGACCGGGCAGATTCCCTCCGGCACCAGGCTGATGCCCTCCGGGAATATGTGCCACTCAGAGAACGGATTCAGGAGTTCTGGCTCGACCGTAAAAACCGGGAGGCTGCAACCTGGACGGAGCACCGGGATATCAACACGGTCATGCTTGCAACCAGTCTTGTGCCGGACGGGTTCCTGGAAATTTAAAATCACGGGTATGCATGCCGGCAAAGATCAGGTTCCTGAAATGTCAGTCCGGTGGAATGATGAGAAACCTGCCGGGAATTTCCGGGCACCGTATTTGATCGGGAAAATACTGCCCGCATCCGGCCCCCGGCTTTTTTATTCCTGCCAGGTTTCCGGGAAAAACCGGTGAAAAAATTTTCCCGGCCAAATCCCGTCAAAAGAGATCCGGTGCCGGTTCAGCCACGGACCCCGGCAACCGTGGTCGGGATTTTATTGATCATGTCATAGAAATCCTGTGCAGCACGCTGCGCATCGGAATACGCTTTGCTCAGCGGCTGGAAGATCGAATCCAGGAAATTCTTTTCATGGTAAGTCCCGGTTGGTATGCCGGCCCAGTCCGTATCAGGAACGCATTCGTTGATCCGGGGCTTGAGCTGGAACACGGTCTTTTCCGGAAGAGTCCGTGGATCCAGTTCTCCGGTAACCTGAATAACCGCTGATGAACCGGGTCCGGTAACGATGCTTACCGAATCGCCGGGATTTGCACTGCCCCCGGCCGGGATCTGGCGGGCGGGATACGACGGGTTACCGGGATCCAGGGAATAATGAACCGCATAAACGGTCCCGGAAACTTTCCACACGGAGATGACATTTACATCGTGTATGCCACGGCAATCAACCTCCTTTGTTATCGTTGCATACCCGGTCGTATCCGGGACTCCGGCCGATGAGGTCGTGGTAGTCCCCCCGAATGTTGCCGTCGTTCCCCAGGTTCCATAGGCAGGAACCGTGTAGGTATACGGGCCCTTGATCGTGTGGGTTACTCCCCCCGGGTAACGGATCGCAACGCTGGCACCGTTCCCGACGTCAATTTCGGATCCGGCAGGAACCGCATCCCCCCGCGATGCAACTGTTGTGCTTCCGCCAGCCATGACGCTGACCTGCGCCGGGCTGCTGATAGAGGAAATATACGCGTACGAGGTTTTGTCGGAGAAACTCAGGGCATAGGTGATATATGCATCAAGGGCCTGTTCGACCGTCATGTCATTTGTGACCCCGGCTTTTTTGAGAGAGGAATCCGGGATATAATCAGAGAACTGTGCTGCTGAGGTGACACTGTTGCGATCCACAAAAGCAGATGCCGGAATTATAACAAGCAGGAGGGCAACGATAAGACAGGCGAGAAAAACCGGTTTCATAACCTCCCTTTCTGTTCAGGTTTTAAAAAATTTTTCATTTCCTGCCCGGGATTTTCCCAGAAACAAGCATCACACGATTTTCTTTTTTTTTTGAAAATTAAAAAAGCCGGGAATTTTTTATCCGGCCCGGGATTTTCACGGCGCCGAATTCCGGCAGGCCGGGCAGTTGAGAGCATAGTCCCGGATTCCTTCGTTCCAGGGGGTAAAGCCGATGCAGACCGCCGGTTTTGCGTTGTGGATCCGGCACCAGACTTTCCCTTCATCATCCCGGAAAAAGAACGGGCATGCGGTCAGGCTCCGTCCCTCCGGGTCGACCCAGTAATCGATACGGACAACAGCAGGAAGATCCGCCGGTGTGAGATCGCAGCCGTTCAGGCGCCGGCCGTCCCGGAGTTTTATTGCCACATGCCGGAGAATGTCCTGCCGGTTGTCCCGGAGCCACGGCAGGAGATCTTCCGGGATTCCCTTCTGGCCCCAGCCCCATTTCTCGCAGCACCGGCCGCACTGCCGACAGTCCTGTTCCATTGCCCGTATTCTCCGGAACATTATGGGACTTTTTTGTATTAGTCGTTTTTTTTACAGAGCATCGGTCGATGGTTGTGCCGGAATAACCACGCACGTTTCCTCATCAGGAACAGCCGTAATTTTTCCGCGACAGGTTCATAATCCTGGTAAAAAATTATTCCCGGATCTCAACACAGGCGGAATCATCGAACGGGTTTGTCCGCATGGCAAGGCTGAACAGGTACGGGTAATGCTCCTTGAGATATTCCATGTACATGAGCCATTCAGGGATAAGCCGGGTATACACGCGCTGGATATCGGTGGAAAGATGGCTTTGGTCCGCGGAGGAAAGCGCTGACAGATCATGCCGTGCCTTCAGCTCTTTTGTCAGGTGATCGAGCGCAAGCAGGAGATCGGTAAAGGATTCGTGCTCAAAGACCATCGGGTTCTCCATGATCCGGAGCAGGAAATCCTCGTGCGAGATTAGGAAATTGCGGAGTGCTGCCATATCGATCTGATCGGTTGCGATGGTGGCGCTGTGGGAACGGAGGCATTCCTTCACTTCGGAAAACTGGTTGTTTTTCCACTCTGCGCCTATAACAAGGTTCGGTTTGATGCCGGCAAGACAGGTGTCGGCCCGGGATACCAGGCCAAGGAGCGGGATGCCGGCTGTTGAAAAAAATGTCCCGATCACAAGATTGAGTTTTTCCATCCGTCTCTGTTTTTCCCGGGATTCGAGCATCTGGTCGATGATGAGGGTAACAACGAGCACTTCGATGGGAATAAAGGCGAGATCCCCGACAAAGAAAATGAACAGGTGATGCGAATCGGAAAAGACCAGGTAATGGACCGTGAATAAGGCAAGCGACAGGGTAACGAGCAGGACTCCTGCGATAAGTTTCCACCGGGTATCTTCTTTCATTGGTTTTCGTATTGGGCGGAGGGGGAAATAATAGGATCTTTCAGGGACTAAAAAACCCGTTTATGCAGTACGGGTTTCCAACCCGGGGGTGTTGCACAAGGAGTGCCCGGCAATTATTCCGCGACCGGCCAAAGACCGGGTTCGTTCATATTCCGGTCGGCATTCCGCATATGCAAACCGGAATTCACCCGGTATTCAGAACAACTGTTTTATAAAAGTTGGTTGAATATTCCCGCGTGCAGGACCGGCATTATGACATTCTCTATGTGGATGACGAAGATGCAGTGAAGAGTCCGGGCAGCCTTTTCCAAAAACCGGACGGGAATTTTAAGATCGACACGGCATCGACCATCGATGACGGCCTTACCCTGATCGAACACCGTGATTACGATGCCATCATAGCCGGTTATCACCGGTACGGGTTCGACGGCATTGCGTTTCTTAAGGAAGTAAGGCGCCGGGCTGGATTTGTCCCGTTCATTCTTTTTGCAGCGGATGGCAGCGAGTCAGTCGCCATGGAAGCCATCAACAGGGGCGTGGATTTCTATGTAAAAAACGAGGGCGATCCTGCGTCGCGGGCGATCCTGCTTGAGGATACCATCAACAGGGCCATCAGTAAATCCCGGGATAAAACCGATAATGAACTACGGTCAGCGTTTGACAAACTCAGGGCTTCCCAGGATCAGCTACGGGAAAATTTCGAGAAACTTTCCGAGAGCAGGGAATTGATCCGGCAGAGTGAACGGCAGCTTGCCGACATCATTAATTTCCTGCCCGATGCCATGTTTGCGATCAATAAATCCGGGGAAGTGATCGCCTGGAACCAGGCAATCGAAGATATGACCGGTGTGCCGGCTTCCCGGATGATTGGCAGGAAGAACCATGAATATGCACTTCCTTTTTACGGGGAACGACGTCCGCTCCTGATCGATCTGGTCTTTGGAGAAAATGACGACATCAAGAAACATTACCCCTTTGTCCGGAAATCCGGCAACAAATTCATTTCCGAGATTTTCATCCAGAAATTATGGGGCGGCAAAGGTGCGTACGCATGGTTCATCTCATCCCCCCTCTACGATGCAAAAGGAAATGTTACCGGCGCCATCGAATCGGTCCGGGATATTTCCGAACACAAGTCAGCGCTTGCTGCACGTTCCGAGAGCGAAGCGCGATTCCACCTGCTGGCGGATGCAGCCCAGGACGGGATTTTTGTGCAGGATAACGGGATTATCCGGGATATCAATGAACGGGCTGTCGAACTTTTCGGATATTTACGGGATGAGATGATCGGCAGGGAAATATTTTCATTCATTGCTCCGGGCAGTATGGATCTTGTCCGGCACAACATTGAGGAGAAGTATAAAAAATCTTTTGAAGCCCAGGGCGTGCGGAAGGACGGGACCATAATCTGGACCGAGATGCAGTCCCGGAGCATGGTTGCCGGGGACCGTAAATTACGGATTACCACGTTCTGGGATATTTCCGAGCGGAAGCGGGCAATGGAGGAACTGCAGAAGGAACGCGGATTTACCAGTGCGGTCATGAACAGCGTGCCCGGCCTGCTCTATGTTTACGACAAGGACGGCCGGCTTATACGCTGGAACAAGGCGCATGAGACCATGACCGGGTATAGTGCCGATGAACTCTCGAAAATGCACCTCTATGACTGGTACCGCTCGAGCGAAAAGGATCGCACGGTAGTAAAAGAAGAAGTAGAGCGGGCATTCAAGGAGGGATTTGCTTCGGCAGAAGCGTTCCTTGAAACCAAAGCCGGCACCCGTATCCCGATGTACTTTACCGCAGTGCGGGTCGTCATTGATAAAAAACCGTACTTTGTCGGGATAGGTATTGATATCACGGACCGTAAGCAGGCTGAATCTGCAATAAAAGAAGCCAACAAAAAACTCAATATCCTCTCTTCCATAACACGGCACGATATTCTCAACAAGCTTACTGCACTCATGGGATTTCTCGAACTTGCCGTGATACAACCGGAATCCCGGGATGCAGCCGATTTCTTGAAAAAAGCCATCGAAGCAGCCGATGCAATACGGCGGCAGATCGAGTTTACCCGGCACTACCAGGATATTGGGATCCAGGAGCCGCAGTGGCATACGCTCACAGATGTGATCCAGTCTGCACTTTCCCAGCTCGTGCTCAATGGAATTGACGTCAATATCGAATGCCATGGATTTTCAGTTTTTGCCGATCCGCTCATTGAGAAAGTGATGTACAACCTTGCTGAAAATTCACTCCGTCACGGGGGCGGGGTTACGCGGATCAGTTTTTCTGCGGAGATCCGGGGAAATGATCTCGTGGTCAGGTATACGGATAACGGATGTGGCATTACGCCGGAATTCAGGAAACGGCTGTTTGAAAAAGGGTTTGGCAAGAATACCGGCCTTGGCCTTTTCCTGTCCCGGGAAATCCTTGCGATAACGGGAATTACCATTACGGAAAACGGCGAGCCGGGACAGGGCGTAAGGTTTGAAATTGTGGTGCCAGACCATGCATACCGGGGGCCGGAAAACCCGGCAGAAACCCCGTAATCAGGTCCGGCACATTATCCGGAATCAGGAAGATGATCCATACCGCCAGCCGGTTGTCGGGACATGGATCTCGAACCGGGCTCCATTGTCCGGGATTCCGGTCTCTGTAATCGTGATGCCGGTGACCAGCAGGATATCCCGGGAGAGAGCCAGGCCAAGACCGGTATTTTTCCCAAAATCGTACCGGAAGATATGCTCCTTATCTGCGTCCGGGATTCCGATGCCATCGTCTTCGATTACGATGATAAGTTCGGACGACGGGATCTCGGTCATGACCCGGATAGAAGTGACCTTTTTGCCATGGCGGATTGCATTTTCAAAGATATTGTAGAATGCCTTGATCGCAAGCGGGTCCGTGCGAATCTCAAGAGGAGGAATCGTGCTTGTGATCGCGACGTTTCCCGGGAGGAGATCCCGGGCTGCACGATCAACCATGGTTTTAAGAGACTGCCAGACCGGCTGGTTGGTCCCGATTTCCTGGTATTCACGGGAAAACTGGAGATGGCGGGTGATCTTTTCAACAATACCAAGGCTTACAGCAAGAAAACTTTCCTCATCGGGATCGTGCTTTTTTTCCTGGATGAGAACCAGGTACCCTCCAAGAGCGGTAACAAGGTTGCTGATATCATGCCGGGTCAGCTGGTTTAAGAGCGAGATCTTCTTGTTTGCATCCAGAAGGGCTTTTTCTGATTCTTTCCGGCTTGTGATATCCCGTATCATGAGAATGAAGCCGGCAGGTTCCCCGGCCGGATCGGTTATGACGGATCCGGCAATGCTGACGCTGATTTCATTGCGGGGTCCGATTACTGCTTCGTAATCCAGGATCTCATGCTTATCAAGAAGGGTCTGCCGGATCGAAGTACAGTCCGGATCCTTTAAGTATGCTGCAACCGGCTTACCCGGCAACTCATGTTCCGGGACGCCAAAAATCTGTCCTGCCGACACATTGGCGGTAATTATCCTGCCCTGGCGATCCGCAAGGATCATCCCATCCGGCATCAGCTGGATAATTTCCCGGGCCGCCGTTTCCGGGCTCAGGGTAAAAAGGCCGTACCGCAGGCTTGCATAGGTAATGATAAGGGAAAAGATCACAATCCCGATGAAGACAAAATTCGGGGTTGCGATCTGATAATACGGCAGGATTATTCCGGAGATCGCCCCAAAAAAAATGACGATCATGATCGAGAGGAAAACCAGGCGGTTCTGGCGGCGGATTTTTCCCGGTTTTGAATTCCTCCATGAGATGCAGGTTGCATAGGCTGCCCAGATCATAAGGAGAACGACATACAGGCTTTCGAGCTGGTATACCGGGCTGTCCCGGGCCGCCATGTAGATGTAGCCGATATCCGGCTGGAAACCAATAGTAAACGTCAGGTCGGTCAGTATCCCGAACAGGGAAAAAATGGTCGCGGGAATATAGAGGGTACTTATAAGAAACCAGGAATTTTCCGGCCGGGCAAACGCATGACGGGTAAAGTCAAGAACAAAGTGGAAGGTAAGAACAACGGCAAACGGCCAGAGCGCACTTGCCCGTAGCCAGAATAAGGAACCATCATATCCTCCGCTGGTCCAGATGAAGAACTCCCCGAATGCCCAGTAGGTGGCAGCAAGCATGACGGCAAGAAAAAGGCGGTTGGTGGAGGATTCAGGATTTTTCGTATACACAAAAATCCCAAGACCGAACGTAATCAGTCCGGATAAAAAACAGAAGATTACATGAAGGATAAATATGAGCATGGGATTTACTGAATCACTCCGATGGCAGCGGACAGGGCCTGACCGTCAGATTAATCCGGTATCATCAGGATTTGGATCAGGCGAACCCGTTGCCGGTTTTGGTATACAAATTTTGATTGAATGGGATAAATCGTTTTGGATTCGGGGTATGGCCGGCCCGGTACGGGCCATCATCATGATCGTCAGACACCGGTTATGCGGAATGAACAACCCGTAAAAAATTTTTACAATTCCCGCGCTGGAAAACAGGGATTTACGGGATACCGGCATTCCTGAAAAAAAATTTTAATATTGTGATGCGCACGATTCCAGGATTTGAGATTTGGATCTGACAGGAATATTACAGGAGGATAATTACGATAATTCCCAGAACAAGTACTACTGCAAGACCCTGGACAAACCACGATTTCCACCACACGCAGGAGTCAGCAAAATCATAGGAGAGCAGATCGGTATCGGTTCGTTGCAGGATTTTTTGCCACCAGGTACGGGTCATAAGAGGGAATCGGGATCTCCGGGTATTGAGAGAATAGTATTCAGCAGGACAGCCGGGTTGTCCGATTTTATTTTTTCCGGGGTGGCAGACGGGATTCCGGCCATCAGAGCAGACCCCGGGCACCATCAATGAGCTGTATGGTATACAGGTGGGGATAGTCAATTTTTTTTAATGCCTGCGGTCCCGGGATATAGAAGCCGAACCGTGATTTGCGGATACCGTTGCTGGAAAGAAAATTCATGAAGGCACTGATGGGCCGGGATGATTTTGGATCCAGGTTGTGAAACAGGGCAATATCCCGGGCAGTAACCCGGGCATGCGTGATTTTTTTCCGGATCAGGTATTCGCAGATGAAACGGGCATACACGTACCGGTTTGTCGAACCCATTCGTGCATGTCCCATTACCGGCTCCTTATCTCCCGATGCATTTCATTCCCCAATTTAGGGGTTCGGGAGATATAGGTTCGTATTGTCCTAAAAAAAAAGATTCCGGGAAGAATTGTCCCGGCTGTAATTTCAACTCAATCAGTCATGCAGTTCCCGGACGAGACGGCAGTCTTCGCATTCTTCGCACTCGAATTCGAGCGTCGAATGCCCGATCCGGAATTTTTTAAGCCTCTGTTTTATCTCCTTCTTGATCTCTTCGAGCCGGTGCACGTCCGTTATGCAGGAATGGATATGGGCATCGAGGACATTGATGTTCGAACAGAGGCTCCAGAGATGCACGTTGTGTACCCCGTCAACCCCTTCGACCGAAGAAATTTCCCGGATCAGGTCATCGACATCGATGCCCCGGGGCGCAAACTGGAGGAGGATCGAGAACGCATCCCGCAGGATAAAAAATGACGAGAACAGGATCACACCGGCTATTGCAAGACCCAGCAGCGGATCGACAATCGTCTGGCCGGTGAAGGCAATCCAGAGTGCCGCCACAATGACGGCAACAGATGAGAGCGTATCGCCAAGGACATGGAGGAATGCACTCCGGACATTCAGGTCGTGGCTGCCATGCAGGATCCGGGCAGCAACAAGATTTGCGGCAAGGCCGATGATTGCAACCCCGAGCATCAGGCTGCTGTCAACCGGCCGGGGATGGGCGAACCGGTCGACTGCCTGCCAGATTATGAGACCCGATACAACGATGAGCAGCATGCCGTTGATCACGGCAGCGCCAATCTCCACCCGGTGATACCCGAAGGTCCGGGTCGGGGTCGGGAGACGTTCTGCGATAAGGATAGCCCCAAGCGACAGGAACAGGGCGATGACATCCTGGAGCATGTGGGCTGCGTCGGATAAGAGGGAGAGCGACCCGGATAAGAATCCCCCGATGACTTCGGCACCAAAGATGATTGCGGTCAGGCCGATTGCAAGACGGAGGGATTTCTTTGGCTGATGATTATGGGAGTGTTCCATGATTGCACCAGAGGTACCTAAAAACCGGTTCCTGTTTCATAGGTAGTATTTTTTTAATAGTTGATAAGCCGAAAAGTTTCATTGGATGTAGGTAGTATCCATGACAATAGCACCGGAAAAACAGCATGACATCTGTTTCTGCCCCCTGACCGGGCTGCTGGATGTGATTGCAAAAAAATGGGCGCTCTTAATCATTGCAATTCTTGGAAACGAAGGAGAGAAGGGATTCAATGAGCTCAAGGGCGAGCTCGGCTGCATTTCTCCAAAGCCTCTTTCGGACACCCTGAAAAATCTTGAACGGATCGGCATGGTCAAAAGGAAAATTCTCGCAACGTCACCACCCACGGTAAAATATTCCCTGACCGATGATGGCTGGGAACTCCGGAGCCACCTGCTCCCGCTGCTTGTCTGGGTCTCGCAGAAGGGTGCAGCCGATATACCGGGTTGCCCGATCCATACCGGGCTCCGGCAGAACGGGAAATAATTTTTTTAGAGAACCCCGTACAGGTCAATCCTTTTTTTAGTTTTTTGCTTCGTTGAAATCCTTTGAAGTAATGCTGGGGGCTGATGTCCCTCTACCCCCGGTTGTGATGAACGGCCGCTGCCCCGAAGGGCGCCCCGTGGCGGATCAATTTCTTTTTTGATGAAACAATTCTTTGTTGGAGTATCCCTTTCAGGTAATACGGAGGCATCGCCTGCGCCCCCGCCCCTTTGGAGTCAGGGCTGGCGCAAAGGGGGATAATCGAAGCAGGAAACAGGTATTCGACAGAACATTTTTTTTTTTATTATGGCCAAAAAAAAAATCAGAATCCCGGCTGCTCCCGCGTCTCCCACCGGACAAATCCCTTACGGATAAATATCCACGCGGGAACAAGGAGCAGGACCGATCCAAGAGCGTAGAGCGGATCGGCAAAAGCAAGGGCCGAGAAGATCGTAAGAGCGATCCCGATAAGGACCAGGTAGACTGCCATAACCCTGACATCATAAACAAGGACGCTGGGCGAGAGGCCGGTCAGCCAGACCATGACCCCAAGGGTATAAAAGGATACGGAAAGGCAGAGCACGAGTGCCGGGATAATGATGACGGATTCCCCGGCCATGACTGCAACGATGATGAGAAAGATTGCCGGGATCAGCTGGAGCAAAAGAAAACTTGTGATCTTGCTGGTCAGGAGCATGCGGACGCTGACCGGGAGACAGGCATACGAGCCGAACGTATCGAACATGGTCAGCCAGGTATACATGGTCGATGCGATCACACCCGTGACAATCGCAAACATGAAGAAACCCCCGTGAGGGGGAAGGTAGCCGGATAAGAGCGAGAGGAAGAACCAGATCACGACCAGCGGGATGATAAACGAGAAGAGCGTCTGGCCAATCATGCTCCCGCTCCGGTACAGGTCGATGATATCTTTTGCAGCGAGCGGGGGATACGGGAAGATCGTGAGATGCTGTGCAGCCGGTGCAAGGACAGCCCGGAAATGTTTTGTCGAGCCGGCCTGTTCGGGACTGAAAAGATACAGCGAGATCGCAAACAGGAACCCTATCACGATACAGGAGAGCAGGAACGGCCCGGTCGAGAACGAGTTGAACAACTGGAGCGGAGGGAAGAGGAGCGCCGGGTTCATCCCGTAAAGGGCCGGCCCGGCAATACCAACGGCAAACACCAGCAATACGAGGGCAAGAACGGGTTTTGAACGGGAATAGATAGTCGACAAAAAGAAGATCAGGGACAGCCCGGACAGGAACGAGAGGGTCAGGGTCAGCAGGAGCAGGAGCGGAACGGATAGCGGGATACCGTTGAGCGGCGAGGCGAGCAGGAACCCGAGACAAAACGGCAGGACCCAGAGCAGGAAATAATAGACCGTGTCCTTGATGACAAAATTTGCAAAGATGAAGCGCTCGGACAAAGGCAGGCTCCGTGCGGAGTAGGAAAGCAGGCTTGCCTGGCCGAACCTGCGGTTCATCACTTCGGCCCCGAGCAGCCCGAACGCCCCGACCATGAACCCGAGCATGAGGAACGAGGCATGGATCGAGATCGAAAGGTTGCCGGGCGGGAGGGCGGTACGCATCAGCGGGATGAGGAACGTGCCCATGAACGTGATGCCGAAGATGAGAACCGGGAAGAGGGCAAAGCTCATGCTGCCGAACATGGTCGAATGGACGCGCCATTCCTCCTTGAACATCGCGGTGAAGAGCTCGAACATTTCTATCTCCGGACAAGCGTAAGGAAGAATTCTTCGAGATGCTTATCCTGCGCCCTCATGTCGGCAACCGTCCCGGTATGCAGCAGGTTTCCCTTGTGCAGGATTGCAAATTCCGAGCAGATCTCTTCTGCGATCTCGAGGATATGGGTCGAGATGAAGATCGTTCCGCCGCCTTTCACGTACTCGGTGAGATAGTCCTTGACGGTTTTCTGCATAATGGGATCGAAGTTGATCAGCGGTTCATCGATCAGGGCAAGCGCCGGCGTGTGGATGAAGGCCTGGGCAAACATCAGTTTCTGCCGGGTTCCCCGCGAGAGATCCTTGCAGAGCACATCTTTTTTATCCCGGAAATCGAGGAAATCAAACCACCATGCAGCCTTCTCATCGATATCCGGGATCTTCCGGATAGCCCCGACAAAATCCAGGTACTCGGTTGCCGTCAGGAAACTCGGCGGGGTCTCCTGCTCCGGGATGATCCCGACACGTTCCCGCACGCCGACCGGATCGGTTGCTGCATCGAGCCCGAGCACGGTTGCGGACCCGGCGGTCGGCAGGATCTGGCCGGTCATCATCTTGATCATCGTGGATTTTCCCGACCCGTTGGGGCCGAGCAGTCCGAAGAGCGAGCCTTTTTTTACCGCGAGGCTGACCCCGTTTACTGCAGTCAGGTCGCCATACACTTTTGTCAGGTTCTTTGCTTCAAGGATTATGTCCATTGCTGTCCTCTGGTTCTGGTTGCTGGTGCAGAATCGGCCGGTACCGGCCCCGTTTTTAGTTTCATGAGAGTTTGCCGGGCTACTGGAGGGTCAGACCGGCCCGGACCTGTTCTTCTTATCAGTTCTTCCGGATTCCGTTCCATATATACTCAAGCCCCTGTTCAAGGATGCGTTTACGTTCCCTGCCGTTGCCGGTTTTCAGCGCAAGGCTGATAACCCCGGATAAGGATGCGGCCATGACATGGAGAAGGAGCCGGGGATCATAGTCACGGATCACGCCCTGCCGGATTCCATCATTCATCAGGTCGAGAAGAAAGTGGAAATGCGACATGCCCTCGTCATGGGCGGTTGTCGAGACAAACGGTGAATGGGCAAACTGCTCCATGAACTGGATCTTTGCCGGGTTTTTTATTCCCCATGCCAAAGCATTGCTTCCGACCCGGCGGATCCTGTCCTCAATTGAGGGCTCTGCATCCACACCATCCCGGAGGGCGGTTCCAGCCTCGCTCTTGACCGCACGGTAGAGCGAATCGATGAGCTCTTCTTTTGTCTTAAAATAAAAGAAAAGCGTCCCGGTTGCAACCCCGGCTTCCCGGGAGATCAGGGATGTCGGCGTTCCCTGGAATCCCCGGTCCGTGAAGAGCCGGAGTGCTGTCGACAGCACTCCGGCTCTTCACGGACCGGGGATTCCAGGGAACGCCGACATCCCTGATCTCCCGGGAAGCCGGGGTTGCAACCGGGACGCTTTTCTTTTATTTTAAGACAAAAGAAGAGCTCATCGATTCGCTCTACCGTGCGGTCAAGAGCGAGGCTGGAACCGCCCTCCGGGATGGTGTGGATGCAGAGCCCTCAATTGAGGACAGGATCCGCCGGGTCGGAAGCAATGCTTTGGCATGGGGAATAAAAAACCCGGCAAAGATCCAGTTCATGGAGCAGTTTGCCCATTCACCGTTTGTCTCGACAACCGCCCATGACGAGGGCATGTCGCATTTCCACTTTCTTCTCGACCTGATGAATGATGGAATCCGGCAGGGCGTGATCCGTGACTATGATCCCCGGCTCCTTCTCCATGTCATGGCCGCATCCTTATCCGGGGTTATCAGCCTTGCGCTGAAAACCGGCAACGGCAGGGAACGTAAACGCATCCTTGAACAGGGGCTTGAGTATATATGGAACGGAATCCGGAAGAACTGATAAGAAGAACAGGTCCGGGCCGGTCTGACCCTCCAGTAGCCCGGCAAACTCTCATGAAACTAAAAACGGGGCCGGTACCGGCCGATTCTGCACCAGCAACCAGAACCAGAGGACAGCAATGGACATAATCCTTGAAGCAAAGAACCTGACAAAAGTGTATGGCGACCTGACTGCAGTAAACGGGGTCAGCCTCGCGGTAAAAAAAGGCTCGCTCTTCGGACTGCTCGGCCCCAACGGGTCGGGAAAATCCACGATGATCAAGATGATGACCGGCCAGATCCTGCCGACCGCCGGGTCCGCAACCGTGCTCGGGCTCGATGCAGCAACCGATCCGGTCGGCGTGCGGGAACGTGTCGGGATCATCCCGGAGCAGGAGACCCCGCCGAGTTTCCTGACGGCAACCGAGTACCTGGATTTTGTCGGGGCTATCCGGAAGATCCCGGATATCGATGAGAAGGCTGCATGGTGGTTTGATTTCCTCGATTTCCGGGATAAAAAAGATGTGCTCTGCAAGGATCTCTCGCGGGGAACCCGGCAGAAACTGATGTTTGCCCAGGCCTTCATCCACACGCCGGCGCTTGCCCTGATCGATGAACCGCTGATCAACTTCGATCCCATTATGCAGAAAACCGTCAAGGACTATCTCACCGAGTACGTGAAAGGCGGCGGAACGATCTTCATCTCGACCCATATCCTCGAGATCGCAGAAGAGATCTGCTCGGAATTTGCAATCCTGCACAAGGGAAACCTGCTGCATACCGGGACGGTTGCCGACATGAGGGCGCAGGATAAGCATCTCGAAGAATTCTTCCTTACGCTTGTCCGGAGATAGAAATGTTCGAGCTCTTCACCGCGATGTTCAAGGAGGAATGGCGCGTCCATTCGACCATGTTCGGCAGCATGAGCTTTGCCCTCTTCCCGGTTCTCATCTTCGGCATCACGTTCATGGGCACGTTCCTCATCCCGCTGATGCGTACCGCCCTCCCGCCCGGCAACCTTTCGATCTCGATCCATGCCTCGTTCCTCATGCTCGGGTTCATGGTCGGGGCGTTCGGGCTGCTCGGGGCCGAAGTGATGAACCGCAGGTTCGGCCAGGCAAGCCTGCTTTCCTACTCCGCACGGAGCCTGCCTTTGTCCGAGCGCTTCATCTTTGCAAATTTTGTCATCAAGGACACGGTCTATTATTTCCTGCTCTGGGTCCTGCCGTTTTGTCTCGGGTTCCTGCTCGCCTCGCCGCTCAACGGTATCCCGCTATCCGTTCCGCTCCTGCTCCTGCTGACCCTGACCCTCTCGTTCCTGTCCGGGCTGTCCCTGATCTTCTTTTTGTCGACTATCTATTCCCGTTCAAAACCCGTTCTTGCCCTCGTATTGCTGGTGTTTGCCGTTGGTATTGCCGGGCCGGCCCTTTACGGGATGAACCCGGCGCTCCTCTTCCCTCCGCTCCAGTTGTTCAACTCGTTCTCGACCGGGCCGTTCCTGCTCTCCTGTATCGTGATAGGGTTCCTGTTTGCGATCTCGCTGTATCTTTTCAGTCCCGAACAGGCCGGCTCGACAAAACATTTCCGGGCTGTCCTTGCACCGGCTGCACAGCATCTCACGATCTTCCCGTATCCCCCGCTCGCTGCAAAAGATATCATCGACCTGTACCGGAGCGGGAGCATGATTGGCCAGACGCTCTTCTCGTTTATCATCCCGCTGGTCGTGATCTGGTTCTTCCTCTCGCTCTTATCCGGCTACCTTCCCCCTCACGGGGGTTTCTTCATGTTTGCGATTGTCACGGGTGTGATCGCATCGACCATGTATACCTGGCTGACCATGTTCGATACGTTCGGCTCGTATGCCTGTCTCCCGGTCAGCGTCCGCATGCTCCTGACCAGCAAGATCACAAGTTTTCTTTTGCTCCAGCTGATCCCGGCAATCTTTCTCATCATCGTTGCAGTCATGGCCGGGGAATCCGTCATCATTATCCCGGCACTCGTGCTCTGCCTTTCCGTATCCTTTTATACCCTTGGGGTCATGGTCTGGCTGACCGGCCTCTCGCCCAGCGTCCTTGTTTATGATGTCAGGGTTATGGCAGTCTACCTGGTCCTTATCGGGATCGCTCTTACGATCTTCTCGGCCCTTGCTTTTGCCGATCCGCTCTACGCTCTTGGATCGGTCCTGCTCCTTGTTCCCGCGTGGATATTTATCCGTAAGGGATTTGTCCGGTGGGAGACGCGGGAGCAGCCGGGATTCTGATTTTTTTTTTGGCCATAATAAAAAAAAAAATGTTCTGTCGAATACCTGTTTCCTGCTTCGATTATCCCCCTTTGCGCCAGCCCTGACTCCAAAGGGGCGGGGGCGCAGGCGATGCCTCCGTATTACCTGAAAGGGATACTCCAACAAAGAATTGTTTCATCAAAAAAGAAATTGATCCGCCACGGGGCGCCCTTCGGGGCAGCGGCCGTTCATCACAACCGGGGGTAGAGGGACATCAGCCCCCAGCATTACTTCAAAGGATTTCAACGAAGCAAAAAACTAAAAAAAGGATTGACCTGTACGGGGTTCTCTAAAAAAATTATTTCCCGTTCTGCCGGAGCCCGGTATGGATCGGGCAACCCGGTATATCGGCTGCACCCTTCTGCGAGACCCAGACAAGCAGCGGGAGCAGGTGGCTCCGGAGTTCCCAGCCATCATCGGTCAGGGAATATTTTACCGTGGGTGGTGACGTTGCGAGAATTTTCCTTTTGACCATGCCGATCCGTTCAAGATTTTTCAGGGTGTCCGAAAGAGGCTTTGGAGAAATGCAGCCGAGCTCGCCCTTGAGCTCATTGAATCCCTTCTCTCCTTCGTTTCCAAGAATTGCAATGATTAAGAGCGCCCATTTTTTTGCAATCACATCCAGCAGCCCGGTCAGGGGGCAGAAACAGATGTCATGCTGTTTTTCCGGTGCTATTGTCATGGATACTACCTACATCCAATGAAACTTTTCGGCTTATCAACTATTAAAAAAATACTACCTATGAAACAGGAACCGGTTTTTAGGTACCTCTGGTGCAATCATGGAACACTCCCATAATCATCAGCCAAAGAAATCCCTCCGTCTTGCAATCGGCCTGACCGCAATCATCTTTGGTGCCGAAGTCATCGGGGGATTCTTATCCGGGTCGCTCTCCCTCTTATCCGACGCAGCCCACATGCTCCAGGATGTCATCGCCCTGTTCCTGTCGCTTGGGGCTATCCTTATCGCAGAACGTCTCCCGACCCCGACCCGGACCTTCGGGTATCACCGGGTGGAGATTGGCGCTGCCGTGATCAACGGCATGCTGCTCATCGTTGTATCGGGTCTCATAATCTGGCAGGCAGTCGACCGGTTCGCCCATCCCCGGCCGGTTGACAGCAGCCTGATGCTCGGGGTTGCAATCATCGGCCTTGCCGCAAATCTTGTTGCTGCCCGGATCCTGCATGGCAGCCACGACCTGAATGTCCGGAGTGCATTCCTCCATGTCCTTGGCGATACGCTCTCATCTGTTGCCGTCATTGTGGCGGCACTCTGGATTGCCTTCACCGGCCAGACGATTGTCGATCCGCTGCTGGGTCTTGCAATAGCCGGTGTGATCCTGTTCTCGTCATTTTTTATCCTGCGGGATGCGTTCTCGATCCTCCTCCAGTTTGCGCCCCGGGGCATCGATGTCGATGACCTGATCCGGGAAATTTCTTCGGTCGAAGGGGTTGACGGGGTACACAACGTGCATCTCTGGAGCCTCTGTTCGAACATCAATGTCCTCGATGCCCATATCCATTCCTGCATAACGGACGTGCACCGGCTCGAAGAGATCAAGAAGGAGATAAAACAGAGGCTTAAAAAATTCCGGATCGGGCATTCGACGCTCGAATTCGAGTGCGAAGAATGCGAAGACTGCCGTCTCGTCCGGGAACTGCATGACTGATTGAGTTGAAATTACAGCCGGGACAATTCTTCCCGGAATCTTTTTTTTTAGGACAATACGAACCTATATCTCCCGAACCCCTAAATTGGGGAATGAAATGCATCGGGAGATAAGGAGCCGGTAATGGGACATGCACGAATGGGTTCGACAAACCGGTACGTGTATGCCCGTTTCATCTGCGAATACCTGATCCGGAAAAAAATCACGCATGCCCGGGTTACTGCCCGGGATATTGCCCTGTTTCACAACCTGGATCCAAAATCATCCCGGCCCATCAGTGCCTTCATGAATTTTCTTTCCAGCAACGGTATCCGCAAATCACGGTTCGGCTTCTATATCCCGGGACCGCAGGCATTAAAAAAAATTGACTATCCCCACCTGTATACCATACAGCTCATTGATGGTGCCCGGGGTCTGCTCTGATGGCCGGAATCCCGTCTGCCACCCCGGAAAAAATAAAATCGGACAACCCGGCTGTCCTGCTGAATACTATTCTCTCAATACCCGGAGATCCCGATTCCCTCTTATGACCCGTACCTGGTGGCAAAAAATCCTGCAACGAACCGATACCGATCTGCTCTCCTATGATTTTGCTGACTCCTGCGTGTGGTGGAAATCGTGGTTTGTCCAGGGTCTTGCAGTAGTACTTGTTCTGGGAATTATCGTAATTATCCTCCTGTAATATTCCTGTCAGATCCAAATCTCAAATCCTGGAATCGTGCGCATCACAATATTAAAATTTTTTTTCAGGAATGCCGGTATCCCGTAAATCCCTGTTTTCCAGCGCGGGAATTGTAAAAATTTTTTACGGGTTGTTCATTCCGCATAACCGGTGTCTGACGATCATGATGATGGCCCGTACCGGGCCGGCCATACCCCGAATCCAAAACGATTTATCCCATTCAATCAAAATTTGTATACCAAAACCGGCAACGGGTTCGCCTGATCCAAATCCTGATGATACCGGATTAATCTGACGGTCAGGCCCTGTCCGCTGCCATCGGAGTGATTCAGTAAATCCCATGCTCATATTTATCCTTCATGTAATCTTCTGTTTTTTATCCGGACTGATTACGTTCGGTCTTGGGATTTTTGTGTATACGAAAAATCCTGAATCCTCCACCAACCGCCTTTTTCTTGCCGTCATGCTTGCTGCCACCTACTGGGCATTCGGGGAGTTCTTCATCTGGACCAGCGGAGGATATGATGGTTCCTTATTCTGGCTACGGGCAAGTGCGCTCTGGCCGTTTGCCGTTGTTCTTACCTTCCACTTTGTTCTTGACTTTACCCGTCATGCGTTTGCCCGGCCGGAAAATTCCTGGTTTCTTATAAGTACCCTCTATATTCCCGCGACCATTTTTTCCCTGTTCGGGATACTGACCGACCTGACGTTTACTATTGGTTTCCAGCCGGATATCGGCTACATCTACATGGCGGCCCGGGACAGCCCGGTATACCAGCTCGAAAGCCTGTATGTCGTTCTCCTTATGATCTGGGCAGCCTATGCAACCTGCATCTCATGGAGGAATTCAAAACCGGGAAAAATCCGCCGCCAGAACCGCCTGGTTTTCCTCTCGATCATGATCGTCATTTTTTTTGGGGCGATCTCCGGAATAATCCTGCCGTATTATCAGATCGCAACCCCGAATTTTGTCTTCATCGGGATTGTGATCTTTTCCCTTATCATTACCTATGCAAGCCTGCGGTACGGCCTTTTTACCCTGAGCCCGGAAACGGCGGCCCGGGAAATTATCCAGCTGATGCCGGATGGGATGATCCTTGCGGATCGCCAGGGCAGGATAATTACCGCCAATGTGTCGGCAGGACAGATTTTTGGCGTCCCGGAACATGAGTTGCCGGGTAAGCCGGTTGCAGCATACTTAAAGGATCCGGACTGTACTTCGATCCGGCAGACCCTTCTTGATAAGCATGAGATCCTGGATTACGAAGCAGTAATCGGACCCCGCAATGAAATCAGCGTCAGCATTGCCGGATCCGTCATAACCGATCCGGCCGGGGAACCTGCCGGCTTCATTCTCATGATACGGGATATCACAAGCCGGAAAGAATCAGAAAAAGCCCTTCTGGATGCAAACAAGAAGATCTCGCTCTTAAACCAGCTGACCCGGCATGATATCAGCAACCTTGTTACCGCTCTTGGAGGGTACCTGGTTCTCATCCAGGAAAAAAAGCACGATCCCGATGAGGAAAGTTTTCTTGCTGTAAGCCTTGGTATTGTTGAAAAGATCACCCGCCATCTCCAGTTTTCCCGTGAATACCAGGAAATCGGGACCAACCAGCCGGTCTGGCAGTCTCTTAAAACCATGGTTGATCGTGCAGCCCGGGATCTCCTCCCGGGAAACGTCGCGATCACAAGCACGATTCCTCCTCTTGAGATTCGCACGGACCCGCTTGCGATCAAGGCATTCTACAATATCTTTGAAAATGCAATCCGCCATGGCAAAAAGGTCACTTCTATCCGGGTCATGACCGAGATCCCGTCGTCCGAACTTATCATCGTAATCGAAGACGATGGCATCGGAATCCCGGACGCAGATAAGGAGCATATCTTCCGGTACGATTTTGGGAAAAATACCGGTCTTGGCCTGGCTCTCTCCCGGGATATCCTGCTGGTCACCGGCATCACGATTACAGAGACCGGAATCCCGGACAATGGAGCCCGGTTCGAGATCCATGTCCCGACAACCGGCTGGCGGTATGGATCATCTTCCTGATTCCGGATAATGTGCCGGACCTGATTACGGGGTTTCTGCCGGGTTTTCCGGCCCCCGGTATGCATGGTCTGGCACCACAATTTCAAACCTTACGCCCTGTCCCGGCTCGCCGTTTTCCGTAATGGTAATTCCCGTTATCGCAAGGATTTCCCGGGACAGGAAAAGGCCAAGGCCGGTATTCTTGCCAAACCCTTTTTCAAACAGCCGTTTCCTGAATTCCGGCGTAATGCCACATCCGTTATCCGTATACCTGACCACGAGATCATTTCCCCGGATCTCCGCAGAAAAACTGATCCGCGTAACCCCGCCCCCGTGACGGAGTGAATTTTCAGCAAGGTTGTACATCACTTTCTCAATGAGCGGATCGGCAAAAACTGAAAATCCATGGCATTCGATATTGACGTCAATTCCATTGAGCACGAGCTGGGAAAGTGCAGACTGGATCACATCTGTGAGCGTATGCCACTGCGGCTCCTGGATCCCAATATCCTGGTAGTGCCGGGTAAACTCGATCTGCCGCCGTATTGCATCGGCTGCTTCGATGGCTTTTTTCAAGAAATCGGCTGCATCCCGGGATTCCGGTTGTATCACGGCAAGTTCGAGAAATCCCATGAGTGCAGTAAGCTTGTTGAGAATATCGTGCCGTGTTATGGAAGAGAGGATATTGAGTTTTTTGTTGGCTTCTTTTATTGCAGATTCAGCCTGCTTACGGTCCGTGATATCAATACCTATCCCGACAAAGTACGGTTTTTTATCAATGACGACCCGCACTGCGGTAAAGTACATCGGGATACGGGTGCCGGCTTTGGTTTCAAGGAACGCTTCTGCCGAAGCAAATCCCTCCTTGAATGCCCGCTCTACTTCTTCTTTTACTACCGTGCGATCCTTTTCGCTCGAGCGGTACCAGTCATAGAGGTGCATTTTCGAGAGTTCATCGGCACTATACCCGGTCATGGTCTCATGCGCCTTGTTCCAGCGTATAAGCCGGCCGTCCTTGTCGTAAACATAGAGCAGGCCGGGCACGCTGTTCATGACCGCACTGGTAAATCCGCGTTCCTTCTGCAGTTCCTCCATTGCCCGCTTCCGCTCGGAAATATCCCAGAACGTGGTAATCCGTAATTTACGGTCCCCGGCAACCATGCTCCGGGACTGCATCTCGGTCCAGATTATGGTCCCGTCCTTCCGCACGCCCTGGGCTTCAAAAGATTTTTTATACTTCTCCTCAATGTTGTGCCGGACAAGATCCATACTGCCCGGAGCAATGAATGAAAATATTTCCCTGCCGATCATCTCATCCCGTAAATATCCGAAAAGTTCGACAGCCCGTTCATTGATATCCCGGATAATCCCGTTATCCTGCACAAAAATCCCGTCCTGGGCTGCATCCGCCAGCAGGTGGAATCGCGCTTCGCTCTCGGAACGTGCAGCAAGCGCTGACTTGTGTTCGGAAATATCCCGGACCGATTCGATGGCGCCGGTAACATTTCCTTTTGCATCGTAGAGGGGGGATGAGATGAACCATGCGTACGCACCTTTGCCGCCCCATAATTTCTGGATGAAAATCTCGGAAATGAATTTGTTGCCGGATTTCCGGACAAAGGGGTAATGTTTCTTGATGTCGTCATTTTCTCCAAAGACCAGATCGATCAGGAGCGGACGTCGTTCCCCGTAAAAAGGAAGTGCATATTCATGGTTCTTCCTGCCAATCATCCGGGAAGCCGGCACACCGGTCATATCTTCGATTGCCTGGTTCCAGGCGATCACTTCCCCGGATTTATTGATCGCAAACATGGCATCGGGCAGGAAATTAATGATGTCGGCAAGCTGCCGTTCACTCTGCCGGATCAATTCCCTGCTCTCGGAAAGTTTCTCGAAATTTTCCCGTAGCTGATCCTGGGAAGCCCTGAGTTTGTCAAACGCTGACCGTAGTTCATTATCGGTTTTATCCCGGGATTTACTGATGGCCCTGTTGATGGTATCCTCAAGCAGGATCGCCCGCGACGCAGGATCGCCCTCGTTTTTTACATAGAAATCCACGCCCCTGTTGATGGCTTCCATGGCGACTGACTCGCTGCCATCCGCTGCAAAAAGAATGAACGGGACAAATCCAGCCCGGCGCCTTACTTCCTTAAGAAACGCAATGCCGTCGAACCCGTACCGGTGATAACCGGCTATGATGGCATCGTAATCACGGTGTTCGATCAGGGTAAGGCCGTCATCGATGGTCGATGCCGTGTCGATCTTAAAATTCCCGTCCGGTTTTTGGAAAAGGCTGCCCGGACTCTTCACTGCATCTTCGTCATCCACATAGAGAATGTCATAATGCCGGTCCTGCACGCGGGAATATTCAACCAACTTTTATAAAACAGTTGTTCTGAATACCGGGTGAATTCCGGTTTGCATATGCGGAATGCCGACCGGAATATGAACGAACCCGGTCTTTGGCCGGTCGCGGAATAATTGCCGGGCACTCCTTGTGCAACACCCCCGGGTTGGAAACCCGTACTGCATAAACGGGTTTTTTAGTCCCTGAAAGATCCTATTATTTCCCCCTCCGCCCAATACGAAAACCAATGAAAGAAGATACCCGGTGGAAACTTATCGCAGGAGTCCTGCTCGTTACCCTGTCGCTTGCCTTATTCACGGTCCATTACCTGGTCTTTTCCGATTCGCATCACCTGTTCATTTTCTTTGTCGGGGATCTCGCCTTTATTCCCATCGAAGTGCTCGTTGTTACCCTCATCATCGACCAGATGCTCGAATCCCGGGAAAAACAGAGACGGATGGAAAAACTCAATCTTGTGATCGGGACATTTTTTTCAACAGCCGGCATCCCGCTCCTTGGCCTGGTATCCCGGGCCGACACCTGTCTTGCCGGCATCAAACCGAACCTTGTTATAGGCGCAGAGTGGAAAAACAACCAGTTTTCCGAAGTGAAGGAATGCCTCCGTTCCCACAGCGCCACCATCGCAACCGATCAGATCGATATGGCAGCACTCCGCAATTTCCTAATCTCGCACGAGGATTTCCTGCTCCGGATCATGGAGAACCCGATGGTCTTTGAGCACGAATCCTTTACCGATCTCCTGCTTGCGCTCGATCACCTGACAAAAGAGCTGAAGGCACGGCATGATCTGTCAGCGCTTTCCTCCGCGGACCAAAGCCATCTTTCCACCGATATCCAGCGCGTGTATACCCGGCTTATCCCTGAATGGCTCATGTACATGGAATATCTCAAGGAGCATTACCCGTACCTGTTCAGCCTTGCCATGCGGACAAACCCGTTCGATGATTCCGCCTGTGTTGAGATCCGGGAATAATTTTTTACCAGGATTATGAACCTGTCGCGGAAAAATTACGGCTGTTCCTGATGAGGAAACGTGCGTGGTTATTCCGGCACAACCATCGACCGATGCTCTGTAAAAAAAACGACTAATACAAAAAAGTCCCATAATGTTCCGGAGAATACGGGCAATGGAACAGGACTGTCGGCAGTGCGGCCGGTGCTGCGAGAAATGGGGCTGGGGCCAGAAGGGAATCCCGGAAGATCTCCTGCCGTGGCTCCGGGACAACCGGCAGGACATTCTCCGGCATGTGGCAATAAAACTCCGGGACGGCCGGCGCCTGAACGGCTGCGATCTCACACCGGCGGATCTTCCTGCTGTTGTCCGTATCGATTACTGGGTCGACCCGGAGGGACGGAGCCTGACCGCATGCCCGTTCTTTTTCCGGGATGATGAAGGGAAAGTCTGGTGCCGGATCCACAACGCAAAACCGGCGGTCTGCATCGGCTTTACCCCCTGGAACGAAGGAATCCGGGACTATGCTCTCAACTGCCCGGCCTGCCGGAATTCGGCGCCGTGAAAATCCCGGGCCGGATAAAAAATTCCCGGCTTTTTTAATTTTCAAAAAAAAAAGAAAATCGTGTGATGCTTGTTTCTGGGAAAATCCCGGGCAGGAAATGAAAAATTTTTTAAAACCTGAACAGAAAGGGAGGTTATGAAACCGGTTTTTCTCGCCTGTCTTATCGTTGCCCTCCTGCTTGTTATAATTCCGGCATCTGCTTTTGTGGATCGCAACAGTGTCACCTCAGCAGCACAGTTCTCTGATTATATCCCGGATTCCTCTCTCAAAAAAGCCGGGGTCACAAATGACATGACGGTCGAACAGGCCCTTGATGCATATATCACCTATGCCCTGAGTTTCTCCGACAAAACCTCGTACGCGTATATTTCCTCTATCAGCAGCCCGGCGCAGGTCAGCGTCATGGCTGGCGGAAGCACAACAGTTGCATCGCGGGGGGATGCGGTTCCTGCCGGATCCGAAATTGACGTCGGGAACGGTGCCAGCGTTGCGATCCGTTACCCGGGGGGAGTAACCCACACGATCAAGGGCCCGTATACCTACACGGTTCCTGCCTATGGAACCTGGGGAACGACGGCAACATTCGGGGGGACTACCACGACCTCATCGGCCGGAGTCCCGGATACGACCGGGTATGCAACGATAACAAAGGAGGTTGATTGCCGTGGCATACACGATGTAAATGTCATCTCCGTGTGGAAAGTTTCCGGGACCGTTTATGCGGTTCATTATTCCCTGGATCCCGGTAACCCGTCGTATCCCGCCCGCCAGATCCCGGCCGGGGGCAGTGCAAATCCCGGCGATTCGGTAAGCATCGTTACCGGACCCGGTTCATCAGCGGTTATTCAGGTTACCGGAGAACTGGATCCACGGACTCTTCCGGAAAAGACCGTGTTCCAGCTCAAGCCCCGGATCAACGAATGCGTTCCTGATACGGACTGGGCCGGCATACCAACCGGGACTTACCATGAAAAGAATTTCCTGGATTCGATCTTCCAGCCGCTGAGCAAAGCGTATTCCGATGCGCAGCGTGCTGCACAGGATTTCTATGACATGATCAATAAAATCCCGACCACGGTTGCCGGGGTCCGTGGCTGAACCGGCACCGGATCTCTTTTGACGGGATTTGGCCGGGAAAATTTTTTCACCGGTTTTTCCCGGAAACCTGGCAGGAATAAAAAAGCCGGGGGCCGGATGCGGGCAGTATTTTCCCGATCAAATACGGTGCCCGGAAATTCCCGGCAGGTTTCTCATCATTCCACCGGACTGACATTTCAGGAACCTGATCTTTGCCGGCATGCATACCCGTGATTTTAAATTTCCAGGAACCCGTCCGGCACAAGACTGGTTGCAAGCATGACCGTGTTGATATCCCGGTGCTCCGTCCAGGTTGCAGCCTCCCGGTTTTTACGGTCGAGCCAGAACTCCTGAATCCGTTCTCTGAGTGGCACATATTCCCGGAGGGCATCAGCCTGGTGCCGGAGGGAATCTGCCCGGTCGGACAAGGCCGGATTTTTCCCGATCAGGCCCGGTAATTGTTCAATGCCGGCAAGACCGATGGAGAGGCCCAGTTCACGGAATGCTAGGCGGTACCGGGCAGGGTGCGCAAAAGAACCCGCCCCGGCAAATGCGTCCAGCCCGATAAGGGCAGAATCGAGAACGGATTCCAGCAGGTCTGCATTGACCGGGCCATCCTTTATCGTCATCCGTGCGATCCTCGAAGCATCGGACAGGAGACCGCCGATACCGAGCGGATCGTCGGTTGCCAGGTGTAGGCCCTGGCCGATAACGGATAAATCCGCAATCTCCTGTACCAGTTGCCCGGGATCCCCGGTTGCGGCCAGCTGAAGTTCCTGGCAGGCAACGAGTCCATCGAGCGGATCGTGCTGGCCCATCGAAGTGACAAGCGGACGGGTCAGATCGATACTCATCTTCCAGTACATCCGTTTCCGGCCATTGCCGGGGGGAATGTACGTGAACCGGGCATGGGCAGTCCGGGCAAGCTCGACTGCCCATCTTCCATACTCCGGGTTGCCGGTAACCCGGCTCACCCGGCTGAGTGCGTGCATCCATTTTGTCAGGTAATGGTAATACTGCCCGTCACGGTCCCATTCCATCTGTTCGTTGTACGGCTCGGTGATCCCGCGTTCGGGCAGGGATTTGCCGATCCGCAATCCCCCGGTTGTCGGGTGGAGTTCTCCTTCCTGCAGGGAGAGTCCGCTTATCCAGCCGGTCCGTGGGTCGTCGTCCCGGTGCCGGCCGAGCGTGTGATGTACCTGGCCGACAAGCCGCAGGGCCAGTTCCCGGTATGCAGGATTGCCGGTTTTCCCAAACAGTCCGAGGTAATTGCAGACTGCAAACGCATCGGTCCAGAGGTAACGCTGCGGGTTGGGACTGGCGAGATCGAGGCCGGTCCTCGCTGCAAAGTCCTGCATGAATCCTTCGGCCAGCGCAATTGTTGCAGTCCGGTTCATTCATTTTGTAGATGACAATTCCGGAATAAAAAATGTTGTCCGGTTTTTTGTAGCGGCAATCGGACCCGGCCCGATCCGGCCTACCGTTTCCGGATCGGATCAGCCGGTCTCTTCGTTCCGGGCGGCACCCGGCTCATCCTAAAAATGCCGCCGGAAAAAATCCATCATGATGTCCGGAGAAATTTCCTGGAGATCCGGTGGCGAGCCGGGTACGATCGAGCCCGTGACCGTAAAGTACCGTCCCTGCATATAGAGTTCGACCGATCCTTTTTTCCTGCCTTTGAGGTCGAGCTGCGAGAGCCCGATGACATGCACGCCATGACCGGACGGGCTCCACTCGGTATAGGACCCAAGCGCTAAGGCGTCCTCAACTATTTCACCGGTTGTATGATCGAAATCGATCCCGAATATTCCCTGTCCCAGGACAAAGCCAATGCCATCGAAACCTTCGGATTCGAAAACGTTTTTTGCCTGATCAAACGTTCCCCATGTTGAGGGAACGTTGACGAGTGCGTGACGCTTTCTTCCCGGTGCCGGAACGTACGGCGGCTTGGTCAGCTTTCCGTTTCGCTCTTCGTACTGCCAGACGACCCAGCGGTCGAGCCGTTTGAGTTGTGCCGGAATATTTTCGTACAAGACTTTCATTGCGATAAATTCCTCTCCGGTAATTCAGCCGGGCGCCCGGTTCATGGCATGCCGGCCAGTTCTTCGAGAACCTCGCGATCGTCTAAGTCATACCACTGTTCGTATGCATCGGCGACGGCAAACATCCTGCTGCTCCGGATGTTGAGGCAGACGACCAGATCGGCATCGTGTGCAACCATACCGGCAGATCGTGCGGATGCCGTGGGGACGGCAACGATGATCCGGGCCGGTTTTCTGAGCCGGATGCTTTTGATCGCGGCAAGCATCGTGAATCCGGATGCAAGGCCGTCATCGGTCAGGATTATTGTTTTTCCTTCCATTGCCGGCATGGCCCGGCTGCCGGTGAACCGGGCAATCCGCTCCGCAACATTTTTTCTTGTTTCGGCTGTGGCCCGTTCAACCTCTGCTGCCGAAAGGCCGAGGGCTTCCCGCAAGGGTTCATTGATCAGGACCTGGCCGTCCCAGGTTACGGCCCCGAAACCGGATTCGGTGGTTCCGGGGATCCGGATCTTCCGCACGATTGCAAGCGACAACGGAGCCCCGAGTGCCCGGGCGACTTCCTTACCGACCGGAACTCCCCCGGCCGGGATGGCAAGGACCAGCGGGCCGGGGATGGCGGGGAGGGTTTGTATGCACGCTCCCAGTTGTTTTTCCCCATCATGACGGTCGGGGAAGACAAGCGTCCGTTCCCTGAGCCGGGGATTATCGATCACGTCTCCCATATACGGGTGCTCTGGAACCGGTGGCACATAATGATTGTGGAACCGGTGAAGATTTTGAGGTTGATCCGGATGGGTGAATGAACCTGCGCCCGGAATACCCGTTCTTTTCATCGTACCTGTGTCAAACCCCCTCTAAAAAAAGAGGCTGCCGGAAGCGCAATAAAGAGCAGGGTTAAAGTCCGTAATTATCAGCCTGTTTGTAAAAATAACGGATTATAATGATATTTTTTATCGCGGTGGACATTTTTCACGTAAAATTCGGAAACCAGATTGTCAGAGCGGGAATCCGGGCCCTGTACGGCCCTGAAAAAGATCATCTTTTTTGGAGGATGGATGAGGTGATTTCCCGGCACAGGTACTGCCCATGAGTGCATCATTTTCCCTATCCCATCCGGGCCCGTTGCGAGCCCGGATTACCCTTCCGGACATCTCATTTCCGGAATTATTGTAAAAAACGCCGAATTCCGGCACACGATTTTAAACCGGGCGTAATGCTCCGTTTTCCAGCTGAAATAATGCATTTACGGGCAGGAAAATGTACGCTAATGTACGCTTTCCAGGGGCAAAATACAAGGGTGGTGGGGGTGCAGGAGGGTCGTAATGAAAAACCCCCCGTTCTGGCGATCCCGGGATCGCCAGTGTGCAACGAAGGCCTTTCATCAAATCCCGGTATGACGTTATACCCTGGCAAGCCCCAGGACCCGGTGTTCTATAAAAGCGGAGATGCAGGGGAAAATCCCGGATTTCTGTATCACTCTCTTCAACAAATGTACAATCAAATGCACGATTGTTCAATAATGTTCCATAATGTATTTATTTATACAAAGTAATTATTGGTTATGCAGACAAAAATCCTCCTCGATGAGGAGCAGATGCCAAAACAGTGGTATAATGTCCAGGCGGATCTGCCCTCCCCGCTCGATCCACCGCTTCACCCGGCTACCCACAAGCCGGTCGGGCCCGATGACCTGTCCGCGATCTTTCCTGCGGAACTGATCCGGCAGGAAATGACCCGGGACCGGTATGTCCGTATTCCTGAAGAAGTGCAGGAAGTCCTGCGCCTCTGGAGGCCGAGCCCCCTGTATCGTGCCCACCGGCTTGAAAAGTTCCTCAAGACTCCGGCAAAGATCTATTACAAGTGGGAAGGCGTCAGCCCGGCCGGCAGCCACAAGACCAATACCTCCGTTCCGCAGGCATACTACAACATGAAGGCCGGCATCGAACGGATCGCAACCGAGACCGGTGCCGGGCAATGGGGTTCGGCGCTCGCCTTTGCAACCATGCTCTATGATCTCGAATGCACGATCTACATGGTCCGGTCGAGCTACACGCAGAAACCCTATCGCAAGTCGATGATGCAGGTCTGGGGAGCGGAGTGTATCCCGAGTCCCAGCACGAAAACAAATTCCGGCAAAGCCGTGCTTGAAAAAGATCCGGAGACCCCGGGGGCGCTCGGCATCGCGATATCCGAAGCGGTCGAAGATGCAGCGACCCATGCCAACACCAACTATGCACTCGGCTCGGTCCTGAACCATGTCTGCCTGCACCAGACCATCATCGGCCAGGAATGCCGGGAACAGCTGGCAATGGTGGATGACTACCCGGATGTCGTGATCGCCTGTGTCGGCGGCGGCTCGAACTTTGGCGGGATCGGGTTCCCGTTTGCCGGCGACAAGATGACCGGGAAGCACAAGGATATCGATATCATCGGCGCTGAACCGGCATCGTGCCCGACCCTTACGAAAGGCGAGTATATGTACGACTTCGGGGACGTGGCAGGTCTCACGCCGCTCATGAAGATGTTTACGCTCGGCCATGATTTCGTCCCGCCATCCATCCATGCCGGGGGTCTCCGGTATCATGGGGACTCTCCCATCGTATCCCGGCTCGTTCACGATGGCGTGATGCGGGCGGTTGCCTACCACCAGACCGAGGTCTTTGATGCTGCCCAGGCATTTTCAAGAACCGAGGGGATCATCGTTGCCCCGGAAACTTCCCACGCGGTGAAATGTGCCATCGACGAGGCGCTGAAGTGCAAAAAGAGCGGCGAGGAAAAGACGATCCTCTTCAACTGCTCCGGTCATGGCAATTTCGATATGTCGGCCTACGATGCCTACTATGCCGGCAGGCTCGTGGACTACGAATACCCGGACCAGCTGATCCGGGAGGCCATCGGACGGATACCCCGGATATAATCTTCCGTCCCGCCCATCTTTTTATGAAACGCATCGGCCTTATCATCAACCCGGTTGCGGGAATGGGCGGATCGGTTGGACTGAAAGGAACCGATGGCATGGCCGGCGAAGCCCGGGCCCGGGGTGCGGTTCCGCATGCGACCGAACGGGCTCAGGCTGCGCTTGCTCCGCTCGCGGGGCATACCGGGTTTTGTTTCCTGACCTGCTCCGGTGATATGGGTGAATCCGTCCTTGCCGGATCCGGTATCGCGGACTACCGGGTTATGTATTCCCGGGACGGCGAGAGTTCCGCAGAGGACACCCGGGCAGCGGCACGATTATTTCTCGAACGGGGAGTCGATCTCATCCTGTTCTGCGGGGGGGACGGGACCGCCCGCGATATTTTCTCGGTTGTCGGCAGGGACGTTCCCCTGCTCGGGATTCCTGCCGGCGTGAAGATGTACTCGGGCGTTTTTGCCATCAGTTCTGCTGCCGCAGCGGAACTTATTGCAGCACTGGATGCGGCAGTTCTCCGGGATTCGGAGATCATGGATGTGGACGAGGATGCGTACCGTGCCGGAATCCTGGATACAACCTTGTACGGCGTTGCCCGTACGCCGGTTGTCCGGGGCATGGTCCCGGTCTCAAAACAGGTGTACGAGGAGCCGGATGAAGAGCGGGCAAAGGATGAGATCGCCCGGTTCATCCGCGAGGTGATGCTCCCGGATACGTTCTACATTCTCGGTGCCGGGACAACGACGGAAGCAATTGCCCGGGAACTGGGACTGCCAAAAACGCTTCTTGGTGTGGATATCATAAAGAACGGGGCTCTTGTTGCCCGGGACGCTGATGAAAAAACCATCCGGGATCTGGTCGGGAGCAATGAGGATATCCGGATTATCCTCAGCCCCATCGGGGCCCAGGGATTCATTCTCGGCCGTGGGAACCAGCAGATCAGTGCAGAAATCGTGCGGCTTGCGGGTATCCGGCATATCATTGTGGTTGCAACCCCGCACAAACTCCAGGAGACTGCGGAATTACTGGTTGATACCGGCGATCCGGATCTCGATTCGGAATTCGGGAACTCGATTCAGGTTGTCTGTGGGTACCGGCTTTTCCCGCCGCAGGGGGGGTGGCAGGGTTCCTTGTGCGGGGGGGGAGACCTGCGTCTGT
>Ga0074197_1000718_pt1 | contig 36415 bp, 42 predicted proteins | sample EPASupsiteSAE305_FD_64526 | JGI IMG/M metagenome (GOLD analysis project Ga0074197, IMG submission 64526) | Bioremediated contaminated groundwater microbial communities from EPA Superfund site, New Mexico - SAE3-05 reassembly with SPADES | ecosystem: Environmental > Aquatic > Deep subsurface >...
TATATTCAACAGCGCCAACTTCTCAAGCATCGCCACCGACACCAGCGGTGTAATTCAGATTTTCAACATCGGCGCCGAGCGGATGCTCGGCTACACCGCAAGCGAAATGATGAATAAAATCACACCCGCCGATATTTCCGATCCCCAGGAACTTATTGCCCGCGCCGAAGCACTGAGCGTCGAGCTGGGCACGCCGATCACGCCGGGCTTCGAGGCATTGGTGTTCAAGGCCTCACGCGGCATTGAGGACATCTACGAACTGACCTATATTTGCAAGGACGGCAGCCGCCTGCCGGCAGTGGTTTCGGTCACGGCCCTGCGCGACGACGAGGACGTCATCATCGGCTACCTGCTGATCGGCACGGACAACACGGCCCGCAAACAGATCGAGGAAGAACAGAAGCAGTTGGGGCAGCGCCTGCGCGACCATCAGTTCTATACCCGCTCCCTGTTCGAATCCAACATCGATGCCCTGATGACCACCGATCCGGCCGGGATCATCACCGACGTCAACAAACAGATGGAAGCCCTGACCGATTGCACCCGCGACGAATTGATCGGCGCGCCATTCAGGAACTACTTCACCGATCCCGAGCGGGCCGAGGCCAGCATCAAACTGGTGCTGACCGAAAAGAAGGTCATCAACCACGAGCTCACCGCGCGCACCCGGGACGGCAAGGAAACGGTGGTGTCCCTCAACGCCACCACCTTCTATGACCGGGACCGGCGGCTGCAGGGTGTGTTCGCCGCGGCCCGCGACATCACGGAGCGCAAACTTCTGGATCAAGTGCTGGCGGAAAAGACCGTTGAGCTGGAGAACGCCAAGGCGGCGGCGGAAAACGCCAACCTCGCCAAATCGGATTTCCTCTCCAACATGAGCCACGAGATCCGCACCCCGATGAACGCCATCATCGGCATGTCCCACCTGGCGCTGAAGACCAAACTGACGCCGCGTCAGCGCGACTACGTCAGGAAGATCATGGATTCCAGCCGGCATCTGCTCAATATCATCAATGATATTCTCGATTTCTCGAAGATCGAGGTGGGCAAGCTGAGCCTTGAGTCCACCGAGTTCGAGCTGGAGAAGGTCTTGGACAATGTGGCCAACCTGATTGTTGAAAAGAGTTCCGCCAAGGGCCTGGAACTGGTCTTCGATGTCGACAAGAACGTGCCGCCCCGCCTGATCGGCGATCCGTTGCGGCTGGGACAGATCCTGATCAACTACAGCAACAATGCCATCACCTTCACCGAGCAGGGCGAGATCGACATCCTCATCCGCATCAAGGAACAGACGGATACGGAGGTCCTGCTCTACTGCGCCGTCCGCGATACCGGCATCGGCCTGAGCGAGGAGCAGATAGCGCGGCTGTTCCAGAGATTCACCCAGGCCGACACCACAACCACCCGCGAATTCGGCGGCACCGGTCTCGGACTGGCCATTTCCAAACGTCTGGCCGAGCTGATGCACGGCGAGGTGGGCGTGGAAAGCGAACCCGGCAAGGGCAGCACCTTCTGGTTCACCGCCCGTCTCGGCAAAGGCCTCGGGCAGCCGCGCAAGCTGGCGCTGTCGGCCGACCTTCAGGGCAAGCGCGTCCTGGTGGTTGACGACAACGACAACGCCCGCCAGGTGCTGGACGGCCTGCTGAGCACCATGAGTTTTGAAGTGGACCAGGTCGATTCAGGCAGGGCGGCCGTCACAGCCGTGGATCTCGCCGAGGCCGAGGGCAGACCCTACGAAGTGGTTTTTCTTGACTGGCAGATGCCGGGCATGGACGGGAACGAAACAGCCCGGCAGCTGCGGCAGCTCCCCGGCGGCCGTCCGCCGCACCTGATGATGGTGACCGCTTTCGGCCGCGAGGAGGTCATGAAAAACGCCGAGACCTCGGGAATTGAGGAGGTGCTGATCAAACCGGTCAACCCCTCGGTCCTCTTCGACAGCGTCATCCGCATTCTGGGGACCGATGACGAGGACGAGCGTACCGCTCCTGATGCGCCGACCCCGACCTTCGAGCAATTGGCCACCATTGCCGGGGCCCGCATCCTGCTGGTGGAGGATAACGATCTCAACCAGGAAGTGGCCATCGAACTGCTGCGCGATGCCGGTTTTGTGGTCGACCTCGCCGAGAACGGCCGGGTGGCCCTCGAGATGATCAAGGCCAACGAGTACGCCATCGTCCTGATGGACATGCAGATGCCGGTGATGGATGGCCTGGCCGCGACCCGGGAAATTCGCCGGGATCCGCGCTTCAAGGAGCTGCCTGTGGTGGCGATGACCGCCAATGCCATGCAGGGCGATCGCGAGCGGTGTATCGCGGCGGGGATGAACGATCATGTCGCCAAGCCGATTGAACCCGAAAAGCTGTGGCAGGCGCTGCTGCAATGGATCAAGCCGCTGCACGCTCCTCCCGCCGCGGCTCCGATGCAAGCGCAGGCAAGCGCAGAGATCGACCTGCCGTCCGGTATCGAGGGATTGGACATGAACCTCGGCCTCGAACGCGTGCTCGGCAAAAAGTCGCTCTACCTCTCGATGCTGCGCAAGTTCGCTGCCGGGCAGAAAGCAGTGGTGGACGAAATTCGCCAGGAGCTGGAGAACGATGCCTGGGAAACCCCTGAGCGACTCGCCCACACCCTCAAAAGCCTGTGCGGCACCATCGGGGCCACCGGCCTGCAGCAGCTGGCGGAACATCTGGAAACCGCGATCAAGGAACGCCGGCCGCGATCGGAGATCGATGCCCGGCTCGACGCGGTCAACGTGCCGCTGACCGCTCTTATAGCGCAACTGGAGCGGCAGCTGCCGGCGGAACGTATCAAGGCGGCGGTCATGGGCACGCCGGAACAGCTCAAGGCCATCTGCGACCAGCTGGCGGCAATGCTGGCCGACGACGATGCCGAGGCCTATGACATACTGGATAGCAATGCGGAACTGCTGCACGCGGCCTTTGCCCATCACTATCACCTGATCGACAACGGCATCCGTTCGTTCAACTTTGAGGCGGCGCTCAAAGCGCTGCGAGCAGCCATCGGCACATCGGCCTGAAAGGAAAACTCCATGGACGAACTCGATAGCATTGAAAAGGCCACCATCCTGGTGGTCGACGACACCCCGGAAAACCTGGCGCTGATCAGCAGCCTGCTCAAGGACACCTACAAAGTCAAAGTCGCCAACAACGGCGACAAGGCGCTGGAGATCGCGGCCTCGGATGCACCGCCGAACCTGATCCTGCTCGACATCATGATGCCGGGCCTGGACGGCTACGAGGTCTGCCGGCGGCTCAAGCACGATTCCAAGACCATGCACATCCCGGTGATCTTCCTCACCGGCAGGTCTGAAGTGGAGGATGAAAAGAAAGGCCTGGAACTCGGCGCGGTCGACTACATCACCAAACCGGTCAGTCCGGCCATCGTTCTGGCCCGCGTCAAGAACCATCTGGCGCTGAAGGCCATGGCCGATTTCCTTCGAAATCAAAATAATCTGCTTGAATTCGAGGTGGCCAAACGAACCAGCCAGCTGGTCCTTGCCAAGGAAGAAGCGGAAAGAAAAAAACAGATCGCGGAACACAGCCTCCTGCAAATTAAAAAACTGCAAGAACAGCTGGAGGTCGAACGAGCCTATCTCCAGGAAGAGATTAAACTGGAGTACAACCACACGAAAATCATCGGACAAAGCGATGTTCTCAAATACGTGCTTTATAAAGTCGAGCAAATTGCCACCAGCGACACCACGGTCTTGATCCTGGGCGAAACCGGGACCGGCAAGGAGCTGATCGCTCGGGCGGTGCATGACCTGAGCCTGCGCAAAAATCGCACCCTGGTCAAGGTCAATTGCGCCGCACTGCCCGCAAACCTGATCGAGAGCGAACTGTTCGGCCACGAGAAAGGGGCGTTTACCGGCAGTCTTTCCCGGCACCAGGGACGTTTTGAGATCGCCAACGGCGGCACCTTTTTCCTCGATGAAATCGGGGAATTGCCGCTGGAGCTGCAAGGCAAGCTGCTCCGGGTGCTCCAGGACGGCGAGTTTGAACGGTTGGGCGGCACCCAGACCCTCAAGGTCGATACCCGGATTATTGCCGCCACCAATCGCAACCTGGAAGAGGAGGTCCGCAAGGGTAACTTCCGCGAGGATCTCTGGTACCGGCTCAATGTCTTCCCGATCACCTCGCCGCCGCTCCGCGATCGCCGGGACGATATCCCGCTGCTGGTCGACTTTTACGTCAAGAAGATCGCCAAGCGGATGGGCAAGACCATTGATGTTATTCCGACGGTGACCATGGAGACCCTGCAGCAGTATCACTGGCCCGGCAATGTTCGGGAGCTGGAAAATGTCCTGGAGCGGGCGGTGATCAACTCCTCGGGCACCAAATTGCGCCTGGTCGATGAACTCAAGCAACCTGCCAAGGATTTACCCGGCAGCCCCAGAACCCTGGCCGCGGTGGAACGCGACTATATTCTCCAGGTGCTTGAGCAGACCCAATGGAAAATAAGCGGCAAAAACAGTGCGGCGGAAATCCTCGACCTCGATCGCAGCACCTTGCGCGCCCGCATGAGTAAACTCAACATCGAAAAACTCTGAAATATGCATCCTAACCAGGCGACCTGCAGTTTTTTGCAGGGTGCGCTATGCGCACCAGAAAAAGCAGGATGGTGCGCATAGCGCACCCTGCAAATACGTGCCAACTTGAAAGCTCATTGGAATGAGCTGAAAATTAATGGAGCCCCACAATCACCATCGGCGACTGATGATACGTATCCCCTAACCAGGCGACCTGCAGCGGAAGATGAGATATGCCTTGAGAGGGCTCTGCAGTGGAGCAAGAACCAAAAACCAGAGGATGCCCCGCAATGAACACCGGCAAAGATAACCGACCTGAACAGGACGTCTCCTTGGCGAATACCACCGGCTCCTCGCAAACTGGGGCATCAGGTCGCGGATCGGGGCACTCCCGGCAAGCGCTGCGGCAACTGGCGGAAAAAAGTATCCGGGAAAAAGAGCCCCAGCCACCGGAAAATGTCGGCGCCCTGTCGTCCGAAGAAAGCCAAAGGTTGCTCTACGAGCTGCAGGTGCATCAGATCGAGCTGGAGATGCAGAATGAGGAACTCCGCCGCATCCAAACAGCACTGGAAGTTGCGCGGAACCAATACTTCAATCACTATGACCTGGCGCCGGTCGGGTATTTTACCTTGAGCGCGCAAAACCTGTTGGTGGAGGTCAATTATACCGGCGCCCTCATGCTGGGTGTGAACCGAGATCAACTGACCCAGCAGTTCTTTTCCAACTTCATCCTCCCCGAGGACCAGGACACCTACTATTTCTTTTGCAAACAGCTCGTTGAGAACAGCGAACCCCAGCAATGCGAATTGCGGTTGCTCGGCAGGGACAAAGCGGCATTCTGGGGACATCTGCATGGAACAACCAGCCAAGGCCAAGACGGCACATGCTTCTTTCACCTCGTAATCACCGACATCTCCGAGCGAAAAAGGATTGAGGATGCACTGCGCCAAAGCAATGAACGGCATCAGGTGCTGGTGAAAACGATGCCCCAAGGGGTGGTTCATCAGGATGCCGATGGCAAGATCATTGCCATAAATCCGGCGGCCGAACACATCCTCGGCAAGGATCAAGAGCAGTTTATAGGCAGCAGTACCACGCTTGAGGAACACGACGCCCTGCGCGAGAACAGGGAACCCTTCCCCGTTTCGGAGCATCCGGCTCTGGTGGCATTGCGGACCGGTCTGCCGGTGCGCAACGTGATTATGGGCGTGTTCAATCCGAAGCTCGGTGAGTATCGCTGGATCAGTATCGATGCCGTCCCCGTGTTTTCTCCGGGGGAGCAATCCCCCTCGGAAGTTTTTTCGGTGTTTAAGGATGTCACCGAGCGGGAATATTACAAAAGAGGCCTTGAGGAGATGGTCGCCAAACGAACGGCCGAGTTTGTAGCCGCCAGGGAGGAGGCGGAAGAAAGAAGACAAACGGCTGAAATGGCCCTCGCCGAAATAGAAAAATTACAAGAGCAATTGGTGGCGGAAAGGGGTTATCTCCAGGACGAGATTAAACTGGAGTGCAACCATACAAAAATGATCGGCCAAAGCGACGGCTTTAAATACGTCCTCTTTAAGATCGAACAAATTGCCGGCAGCGACACCACGGTCCTGATCCTGGGCGAAACAGGAACCGGCAAGGAATTGATCGCCCGGGCCATTCACGACCTGAGTCCGCGCAAGAATCGAACCCTGATCAAGGTCAATTGCTCGACTCTGCCCGCAAACCTGATCGAGAGCGAACTGTTCGGCCATGAGAAAGGAGCGTTCACCGGTAGTCTTGCCAGGCATCTGGGTCGTTTCGAGGTCGCCGACGGCAGCACCTTTTTTTTGGATGAAATAGGGGAGTTACCGCTTGAACTGCAAGGGAAGCTGCTCCGGGTGCTCCAGGATGGCGAGTTTGAACGGTTGGGCGGCACCCGCACCATCAAAGTCAACACCCGAATTATTGCCGCCACCAATCGCAACCTGGAAGAGGAAGTCAGAAAAGGCCGCTTCCGCGAGGATCTCTGGTACCGGCTCAATGTCTTCCCCATCACCTCGCCGCCGCTCCGGGATCGCCGGGACGACATCCCGCTGCTGGTCGATTTTTATGTCAAAAAGATTGCCAAGCGAATGGGCAAGAACATCGAAATCATTCCGGTGCGGGTTATGGATGCCCTGCAGCAGTATCACTGGCCGGGAAATGTTCGGGAGCTGGAAAACGTCCTGGAGCGGGCGGTGATCAATTCTTCGGGTCTCAAGTTGCGCCTGGCCGATGAACTCAAGCAGCCGTCCAGGGATTTCCCTGCCAGCGCCAAAACCCTGGCCGCGATGGAGCGCGACTATATTCTGGAGGTGCTTGAGCAGGTTCAATGGAAAATCAGCGGCAGAGGCAGTGCGGCCGAAATCCTCGGTCTTGACCGCAGCACCTTGCGGGCCCGCATGAGTAAGCTCAAGATCGAGAAATCCTGATTCCTCCCTCGTCGTCGAGCACCAGGAGCGATGGTGTCCATTTGACTTTGTACCTGGGGCCGAGTACCGGATCTGATGCCTGGAGTCGTAAGGGGATGAGGTTTCTTTGACGAACGAAATAACTGCATGATTGATCTACGCGACCGTGTCCATTTGCTTGCAGCCAATTCAATTGGAGTTGAAGAAATGAGCGAATACGAGTTTGTTGTCTTCTCGGGCCTGTGCAAGCCCTTCCGCAAACGATTCGATCCATTGTATTGACGCCATTTTTTCACCTTTCCTGGTAGGTTCATTGGGTGAACTTCCGGCTTGTTGCTCCTTGTAGCCCTCCTTTCAAAATGAATTGAAAAAAGGGCTACAGATTGTTTGACGAGAAAAGTCCTCTTATTTTTTATCGCGGATTTTGGCGTGACATTCGTCACAGGTGGCCTTGATCTCGGCCAGCTTTATCTTGATGGTATTGCCATCTTGTTTGCCGGCGGCGTCAGCCACGGCCGTGGCAGCGGAGGAGATTTTCAGGGTCAGATCCTTCGCCAAAGGATTTGTTAATGTTTTTCCAATCAAACCAGTCTGATTTTCAAGGGCTGCCGCATCTTTTCCTACTTCCGCATATTTCATGGCAGTAAGATTAGTCTGCATGTCCTTCATCCAGCCGATACGTGTCTGCATAATTTTCTGCATGGGACGGAGTTCGGCGGTGATGGTCGGCTGACCACTTTCCGCCAGTGCGCCGGTGGGGATGCAGAAAAGACTGGTTGCCAACAGCATGTACAAAGATTTTTTCATAGTTTGCTCCTTCACAGTTGAGGGTAAGCCTGAAATTCAGGCGGAAAAAAATAGGAACTGGTGGCGTCCCGTCCTGTTTCACCGAATTATAGAGCACGACGGTGTCGTTCCGGGCGATGCCATGCTCGCCGAGCCGTTGCTGGGCACGGACGATGCCCACGAACACCTCGCCCATGTTGCCGACGCTTTCGTCGTACCGAAACTGCGACCAGGGCATGCGGATAGCGCCGGGGATCAGTTTGCCATCAAAGCCTTTGTTCGTTTGGACATCGGCGATCACAAGGGACGCGTCCCCATTGAACAAACCGGCACTGATCGAAATCTGCGGCCCGTGACAGATGGCGGCTACCGGTTTGTTGCCTGCGAAAAAGCTTCGAGCAGCGGTCACGACTGGGACCCAAACCGGTGAAACAGGGGGGCGATATTCATCCTAGGTGCATCCGCGCAAGAAATAGAGCACCAATAAGATCGGAATCGGGACTCCTAATGCCCAAAGCAAAATCCATCCTATCTTCCCTTTTTCATTGTTCAACATATCGACCCTCCATTATTTTCGATAACTGATTTCCATGCACATGCAGCCTGGTAAAAATGACGGCAACACAAGGCCCCTGCTGCCATCGTCTTGAATGCAATCTTTGATCCAGCTCTCTCGCTCAGAGAGTCATGTCAATCATCATATTGATTTTATTTAATAATAATCTGTTAAATTGTTTGTGCCGCCGTTGTTGACGGCCATGGAGACATGGGTCACATTTAACCGGTGGCCGTATATGACCTTTTTTTAAGTTAGGCCGGTTTCATACGGTGCAGCTGCTTGAAGCCCGTTGAAAATGCCGACTCATCGGACCAATGCGGATTGGATGAAAGCCGACCAACTCGATTGACAGCCCCAATACCCCACCACAACATCCAATAAAGGGTCATATTTAGCCATCGGTTAAATATGGCCCTTTTTTCGTTCGGGAATGATGGCGCGCTGAAGTTTATTCTCTTAAATATTTTTTTTAAAATTAAACAGTTACAATGACAACTGCTCTGCGCCGAAAATCGGCCCGGAGATTGCTAGGCAGGAGTAAGCGATTGCTCCCGGCGACGGCTATATTTACCGGGATCCATGAGAACGGAGAAGAGAGAGATTTAAATGTTCAACCCGGGCATGGGTGTCGAACAATTTCCACATCTGTTTGATATCGAAAATTAAGAACTCCCAAAGAAATCAATTTCTGGGAATGCATACAACTCATACTCAATAAAGGAGAAAAAACACCATGAACAAGCCAAAGCAATGTCTAGTACTGGTAGCAACCCTGGCCTCTCTGTTTGTCGTTAACACCAATTTGTTCGCCACCGAAACGGATGACCGCATCGAATCAACTGCAAAACAGTCTTATGTGTTCAAGACCTATCTCAAAAGTGATGACGTTAAAATTCAATCTAAAGATGGAGCCGTTACTTTGACGGGAACTGTTTCGGAAGAATCGAATAAATCTCTGGCCAAAGACACGGTTGCGAGTCTGCCCGGGGTTAAAAGCGTTGACAACAAGTTGGCGCTAAAAGGCGATCCACCCGCAGCATATACTGATGCTTGGCTCACTACCAAAGTCAAATCCACGCTTCTTTACCATCGGGGTGTGAGTGCCGTTAAAACTGAGGTTTTAGCAAAAGACGGAAGCGTCACCTTACGTGGTGAAGCCATCAATGCAGCACAAAAGGATTTAGCAACAGAATACGCCAAAGACGTGGAAGGCGTCAAAAATGTCAAAAATGAGATGGTTGTGGTAGCTCCTGCTGAAAAAACGACAGGTGAGAAGAAGGACGCTACCAGCGAATCAATTGACGACGCGTCCACCACTGCCTTGGTTAAATCGACTTTGATGCATCACCGCTCAACCAGCGCCCTCAACACCAAGGTCGAAACGAAAGAAGGTGTGGTCAATTTGATTGGCAAAGCAAAGAACGCTGCAGAGAAGGATCTGGTCACCAAAATCGTGAGCGATGTTCAAGGAGTTAAGAAGGTGGATAACAACATGAGCGTCGAGTAAGCCCAGCCAAAGGATCAACGAAGACGGCTCAATTATGATGATAGTTCCGGTGGAGGCGAAATGCCGAACAACCCTCCACCGGAACAGAGGAAGGGCGAACATTTTAGAAGGAATCAATTCGTAGAGAGTGACCGCCCATCGCTTGGGAAAAGCACTTACGAAGGTCACGCTATCCGCAGGTACCACAACATAATTTTGGAGACATAATAATGAGCCAGGACAAGATTGAAATTGGATCACCACATACCCTTCCGGCATTGCCCTACACGGATAACGCATTAGGTCCGGTAATTTCGGCAAATACCATTGGCTTCCACTACGGAAAACATCATAAGGGGTATGTCGACAATCTGAACAAGTTGGTGGCAGGAACGGAGTTTGCCGATTTGTCGCTTGAGAAAATCATCAGCGAAACAACCGGAAAAACTGACATGACGGCAATATTCAACAATGCCGCCCAAAGCTGGAATCACACTTTTTACTGGAAGAGCCTGCGACCAAATGGCGGTGGCGAACCGCCAGTCAATTTAAAGCAGAAAATCGAGGCTTCCTTTGGGACCTTGGATGCCTGCAAGAAAGAATTAGCGGCTGCGGCGATAGCACAATTCGGCAGCGGCTGGGCTTGGCTCGTGCTCGATGGAGACCAGCTCAAGGTGGTCAAAACCGGCAATGCCGATGTGCCGATAATCGCCAACAAAAATTTGTCATTTCCCGAAGATTTGGTAGTCAAAACCGGGGATACATATAAGGCGATGACCGCCGGCCAGAAGCCGTTGTTGACCATCGATGTGTGGGAACACGCCTACTACCTGGATTATCAAAATCGCCGCTTGGACTATGTCAATGCGGTGCTGGATAAACTGATCAATTGGGATTTCGCAGCAGAAAACCTGGGCTGATAATAGCCTCCGCCGCGATAGCATGCTTCGTAGCCAAGAAACTTCAAGTCACACAGCAGAGGAAAAAATGGCGGATAAAGAACATTTCACGACTCTACAAGCTCGTGAAATCGGAGAAAAACTAGGCGTCGACTGGAGCCGCTTCAACGTGGAGCAGTTCCGGATGGGTTTGCATGTTGAATTGGAACATGGCCTGATCAACCCGTCGACTGACGTAACAGGCGATGCCCCCATCCTCACCGGAAAAATTGCGCTTGCTCATCTCAACGAGTTTGCCGATTACTACACCCGCTTAAAAAAGATGGAAGGGGAAGCTGAAAAAGAAAATAATCAGAGCTGATTTGAGCCTTAAATGGGCGGTATTCGCATGAATTAGGGATATTGCACAGAACAGGTGCGCTAATATTTTTGTCGATCAACTTTATGACTCTCGAAAACCTGCATAGGGCAGGTTTTCGATATTCAACAAACCAGGAGGATAAAGAAATGAAACGTTTAATGGTGATGCTTTCCATGGTCGCGGTGGTTCTCTTTGCAACCCACGCTTTGAGTGCGGACAAAGAGGCCATCAGTAAAAATGTGGATGAAGTTGTTGCTGCCATTAATGGTGGCAAGGGGGCTGCAAGCTTTACCCCTGATGCGTACACGCCCTATGCGTTTATCATGGAAGCAGAAGGTAAACTCATAGTGCACCCAACCTTGGCCGGGAAGGATCTGAAAGTCGAAGGTCCGCCAATCTATGAGGCGATAAAGGCTGCAACTCCTCAAGGGGCTTGGGTTAATTACGTATGGAAAGAAAAAGAGAAAAATACCTACATAAAAAGGACAAACAATAATCTTATTGTAGGTAGCGGATATTAATTGGTTAATAGTTTAGTTGGTTATTGATTATAGGGATTCCCCGCGGAATCCCTATTTATTAATAGAGCTCAGTGTGGGGGTCGGCTTGTTCTGGGAGTTCTGGTCGCGGCTCTACCGGTTGCCATCGTGAACATCGTGCATGACGAACTGCATCGAAAAAGGAACCTCGTCGCATCCCATCAGGTCCGCTGGGGGAAGGAGGAGGCCTCCAATAGATCTTCTTCGACTCCTTTGCAATTTTTCACACAGCTGCCACAAAATCCACGGCTATTTTCATCCAAAGAAATCTCCCTTAAAATCAAGCTGCTGTTCACGGTAAACTCATTGACCGATGACCTCGGACGAATGGAGCTGCCCAACTCTGCACCTTTGCGTTCCGTTGTTTCTGTACGTTTCCATTTCATTTTCCGGTAATAACATTTTTATCGGTCTCGTAACCGCCTCGAGACTGACGCTCCGAACTTTGCAAACGTACCGCGTGCGCAATCCGGATAATTTCTTGGGCGATATCCTCCGGCGAAAGAATAAAATCTATCCACCCGCTTGCTATTGCGCTCTCCGGCATATCCGGCTGTTTTGCGGTGTCGGGTTTCTGCGCAAAAGTTGTGCCCCCTACCGCTTTAATGCCGGACAGCGCCGCAGCCCCGTCGCCATCAAAGCCGGAGACAATGACGGCAATAAGTTTGCCATCCCAATACTCCGTCAGGGAGCGCATAAAAACGGTTATCACGTCGGGCCAGCCCCTCGGCTTTGAGATCGGCTTGAGACGGAACTCTCCGTCAAGGACGTGCAAATCACTATTTTCCGGGATGATGTACACATGGTCCGGCTTGATGTCCAACTTTTGCGTGATCAACTCAACCGGCATCTCCGTGTAATGCGGGAGAATCTCGTGGAGCCGGGTGGCTACGGTTCGCAGGTGATTCACGATAACGATGGCCACGCCCATATCGGCCGGCAGATGCCGGAGCAACCGGAGATAGGCATCGAGGCCACCGGCCGAACCGCCCACGCACACAATAGGAAAGTCTTTGGCAACAATCCCGGCTTTCATCGACAATCACTCTGTTTCAATTTTTTTTGACCCCTTCCCCCCTTGCTCCTTCACCAGCAGCTTTCGTATCGACAGCAATTCCTTCTGGTGCTCCTTGGTCGGTTCGGGGTAGGACATTTTGAGCTTCAGCAGCATGTCGATAATGACCCGTGAAATGATCAGTCGGGCATTTGCCTTATCGTCGGCCGGCACGATATACCAAGGCGCGTTCTTGGTGCTGGTGGCACTCAGGCAGGATTCATAGGCATGGGTGTACTCTTTCCAGAGCAACCTCTCTTCAAGATCGCCCTGGTTGAATTTCCAGTTCTTCGCCGGCGTATCGATACGCTCCAGAAAGCGTTTGCGCTGCTCCTCCTGGGAAAGATGGAGATAAAACTTGAGAATTCGGGTGCCGTTCCGATGGAGATGCTTCTCGAGGCTGACGATGGAACGAAACCGTTCCTTCCAGATCGATTTCTCATCGAGCAAATCTTGTGGAAGCCCTTGCGCACGGAGAATTTCCGGATGCACCCGAACGATCAGCACCTCCTCATAATAGGAGCGGTTGAAGATTCCGATTCGTCCACGCTCCGGCAATCGCTGCGAGGTCCGCCAGAGAAAATCATGATCCAGTTCCTCGGCGCTGGGGTGCTTGAAACTGAAGACCTGGCAGCCTTGCGGATTGACCCCGGACATCACGTGCTTGATGACGCCATCTTTGCCGGCGGCATCCATGGCCTGAAAAATCAACAGCACCGAATACCGGTTGCTGGCGTAGAGCAGATTCTGCAGTTCGCTCAGTTCCTTGACATGATGGCCAAGGATTTCTTGAGAGTGCTTCTTCGAATCGTAATAGGGCGTGATGCGTGTCTGCCATTTACGGAGTTGCACTTTATGTTCCGGTTGGACACGAAAGGACTCTGGATCAATGTTCATGGTTACTCCTTGCTTCTGCATGCAGACGGTGTCAACTTGAGGCTGCTCCGAGTACACCGGTCAAACCGCCACCTGATTCACCGCTCGGCCGGTCTTGAGCAGGGCCTGGAGTCCGCCCGAGACCGAAGTGTCTGTTCAGGCCGGATATTTTCCCTCGATATAGTCCATCAGATAGTGGTTTTCCACCTCCCGAACTTCGATCAGTGCATTGACGACATCACCAATGGAAATGATGCCTTTCAGTTTTTTATTTTCCATGATGGGCAGGTGACGAATCCTGTTTTTGGTCATAATGGCCTGGATATAATCGAGCTCATCCTCTTCCGAGGCGCAAATGACGGTTTTGGTCATCACCTGACGCACCTTCTGGGACGAACAATTCTCGACACAGCCTCCAGCCACCGCTTTCAAAACATCGTTGGGCGCCAGGATGCCTTTGATCTCTCCCTTATCGTCAACCACCAGGAGGGAACCGATCTTGTTGCGGAAAAACAGTTCAGTGGCCGCCATGAGGGTGTTGTCTTCTTGTACGGTAATAACTTGGGTGCCTTTCACTTTCAAAACAGCTTTGACTTTCATAGTGTTGCTCCTTGGCAGGTTGCCCCTGGTCAATCATCTGCACAAATGAAGCGGACCAGGGGGTGGAAAAATACGGAGTACCCCTTAGTTTATGGTTCCGGGCCGGCAAGAGAATCAGCGGGCAGGATCATCCTTTCCAAAGGCCATGCACATTGCAGTACTCTCGGGCAATTATCTTGCCCGCATCGATTTTGAAGACCGCCTCCGGCGCATCTCCGGGGTTGAGAAACTGTCGGTAGACCTTGCCGTCGTCGGCAATCGCCTCAATCCACTCAATATAATGTTTTGCTTCCATGGGATGGGCCGCACTGCCGACCTTTACCTTGAAGCCGCCTTCTTTCTTTTCAATCACCGGAATATGCTTTTCCTTGGCGGCATCCACGGTATTCTCTTGAAACAGCTTCATTGGTGCGCCGCAACAGACAAGCTCACCCTCTCCTTCGTGGAGCATTTCCACGATATTTCCACAGATTTCACATTTATAGATTTGCATTTTTTGGGTCATGACTGTTTCTCTCCGGTTTTGATTACATTACGGTCGAGCCGACCAGTAAAAAGATGATGGGATAGTTTCATCGTGGCAGTGAACTTCGGGATGCTTGTCCTCAGCCTCCTGAAATACCCCCTTCAGCCCGGTTGTTATTCCCTGGGCTCCAGTGAAATATCCATTATGCGGCTCTCTTACTGTTTCAATTTTTACGCCAGCTTGCTCAGCCTAACCTTCCATAATTCATCATGCTGATTTTTCATGTATTTCTGTAACAATTATCCGAGTGATCGGCTTGGGCAAGGTTGGAAAAATGGTCACATCTAAGCCAGTGGTCATATACGACCGGGCCGGGCAAAGAGAAAGCTGCGTCGCTTGCATGGGTTCATAATGACAGCAAGGCGGATCCGTCTCTTTCTGTTTTCACCAAAGTGCATATGTTAGAAACGCCATCGGAATTTCGCGGTCGTATCACCAACCAAACCTGGCGGGGGCCTTTGACTGTCTCCTGTTGCAACCGATCTCAGCGGAGCCATGCGATGCGTCACATACTGCAAAGCGGACAAACCCATTGCTATGACAGCACGGGGCAGGAAATTCGGTGTCCTGGGAGTGGGCAGGATGGCGAGGTCCAAACCGGGATATCCTGGCCGTCTGTCCGTTTTGAGGTGCGAGGCGAAACCGTTCACGACCTGCTCACTGACCTTTTCTGGTCTCAAGATGCAAATTTAGGAGCCTTTCCCTGTACATGGCCGGACGCATTCAGGCAGATCACCGATTTAAATCGAAATCGCTATGGTGGGTATGCCGACTGGCGGCTGCCCAATCGCAATGAGCTGCGCAGCCTGATCAGCTATCAGGCAAAAAAACCGGCGCTTCCGGACGACCACCCCTTTGTCAATGTTTTTCTCGGCTGGTACTGGTCCGCAACAACGGCAGCCCTGCATCCGGCCTACGCGTGGTCCATTCACCTTGAAGGGGCGCGAATGTTTTATGGCCGTAAAGACCAGGATCAATTCTTCTGGCCTGTGCGGGGAGCAGGGAATTCGATATTGCCCGCAACAGGTCAGCAGCAATGTTATGACGCTCTGGGCCTGGTGATTGATTGCCCGGGGACAGGGCAGGATGGCGCCTTGCAAAAGGGAGCCATATGGCCGCGACCACGCTTCATCGAACACCACGAGGGGATCTTCGACAGATTGACCGAGCTTACCTGGGCACGACATGCCGACCTGACGGGTGGACCCGTCGCCTGGCAGCAGGCCCTTGATGCTGTCCAGGAGTGGAAAAAGAGCGGAACAACGGCAGGACAGTTGTGGAGACTGCCGACTATCAATGAACTGCTCTCCTTGGTTGATTGCAGCGCTCACACGCCGGCACTGCCGGCCGGATATCCCTTTACGGGGGTACAGTCGGAATACTGGTCGTCAACAACCAGCTTCTTTGAGACCAGCTGGGCCTGGGTCCTGTATCTCGACAAGGGCGCCTGCGGTGTCGGCCATAAACCGGGGAAAACTTTCTTTGTCTGGCCTGTAAGGGGGCTCCCCTAAGGGCATGGCCTCTGCCGGAAAAGTCCTTCAATAAAAGATCCACCCCAGCAACGCCTCTTCTCCCGTTTGCCGCACGTCTTTCTGCTGCAAATTCTTCTCCCTTGCCCAGATCCGGGAAACCTCGAAAAATGGCTATATATGCCCACCGGTTAAATGTGACCATTTCACCTGAACCGAAGTACGGGCTTGGTCACTGAAATTTTCTTACATTATTATAAATATCAAGATGATGGGGGAATGGTGCAGGGTGTTGTAAACCGGCGTGCAGATTGCTTGAGAAAACAAGAAAGGGGTTAGTCTCCATGCCAACATTTGAACAGGGTGCAAGTTGGGCCTGTTTCCGCTGATCATCCAGTGCTCAGGTCGGATACCTGCCTCATCTCAGGCCTGGCTTTCATTGTCGATAGGAGACCGCCATCGAGCTGCCCTTCCATCGGGCCTGCGAGTACCGCCAATCCTGGCCCACTCTCGTCAAAGGTTGGATTTTCGAGGAGGAAAAATTATCAAATGAAAATTTCAGAATGGCTGGATGAAAAGGAAGCAGAAGGCGTGGACGTATCTCAAGTCACCGTGCCGGCAAACATGGCGTATGATGAAGATCCGGATGAAACCCTGTTTTTTGAAGAGGTGAATCCTTGCGGTTTTTTCTGCACGGAAAATCATCCCTTTGCTACCGTCGAGCGATTTGGCCACTGGTACTACAGCAGAGGTCAAGACAAGAAGGCAGGTATTCATTCATCGGAAATGAAGTGGAGGTTGTTTACAAAAGATAAGGAGATTGCCCTCCAAACCGCAAGAGCGCATCTGCAATAGAAAATCCAAATAATGGCCATATATCACCATGGGTTACATATGACCATCGGGAATGCCTGTTCAAGGCAGCCCTGCCTTTCCTTTTGGGCAAAGCATCTCCCCGAAAAACCGAACGATGCATGAGGTGATGTCCTGAAAGAGAAGCCCGGCATAAGAATTGCCATCTAAAACAATTGATAACGCTTCAAACCGGGTGTTTCAGGGTTGAGGCAAACCCGGACAACAGAGGGGATGCGTGCCGGGCTGCGCCGACACCCTGCAATTGGCCTTTATCCAGCTGTACCCCTACGCGGACCCCGAAACCGGCATTCTCGATGCACCGGTCGTCTATCCTTTCCGCGGCCCGGACTATGGCATTGTGTATGTGAACAAGCTGGGGAAGCGCTTTGTCAACGAGATGGAACGTCGCGACGTTGTCTCTGCGGCCCAGATCAAGACCGGCATGAAACCGACCTACTCCATTTTCAATGAGGCCATGATTCCCAAAATGGGAACAAAAGAGGAAGTGGAAAAAGGGATGGCCAAAGGCCGGTTTATCAAAGCCGAAACACTTGCCGAACTGGCCACCAAGCTCGGTATCCCGGCGGACGCTGTCCAGGAGACCATCAAAACCCACAACAGCTACATGGCGGACGGCAAGGATCCCGATTTCGGCCGCCAATTTACCAAATCCATGATTCCCCTGACCGAGGGACCTTTCTATGCCATTGCCCAGTGGCCTGCCATGCATCATACCATGGGAGGACTCCGCATCAACAAGGAGGCGCAGGTCATCGATATCTGGGGGAACCCCATTCCTCGGCTGTATGCGGCAGGAGAAGTCACTGGCGGTGTCCACGGGTCGAACCGGCTGGGCGGCAACGCCGTTCCGGACTGCATCGTTTTTGGCAGGATTGCCGGAACGAACGCGGGGAAGAAGGGAGTAGGCGTTCCCCTTCCATCCTAACTTCACGGCAAGGAAAAGAGTATGAAGAGTAACTGGCTGACCCTGTTGTCTTTCCTTCTTCTGGCCGTGGTCTTCGGCGTTCCCGGTTGCTCAATGTCATAACCCGGTGCGGACACGGGGTAATCAAGTCTATTTTCGCGTTCTTTTCGTGTTTTTGTAATTTGGGGCCATATCTGACCAATGGTTGAATGCAACCGTTTGTTTTAGTTGCTGACGCCATAAATACAATCGCCCATTCATCTAAAATTTTAATTAAAAATCGATAACATGCGGCCTTGTAATTAATTATTTTTAAACCTGGGGCAAAGATTGCATTCATCGATAGTAATCTATTACCACACTCCGTCTCAAATCGGACCGATAGGAGACACGAGATCAGATCATTGCCAGGCAATGCGGATTACTTGCCCTTTGGATTGGGATCAGCAAGCCAAGGATTGCGTCGAGCAGATTAAACAAATTCGAGGTGAGGTCGTTTTACAGAAACCTAAAGTGAACTGCATAACCTTTCCAAGGTTGAGTTGCAACTGCTCATCTTGATGTATTATTCTTATATTGTTAATTTTTGTATTCATGAAAATTTTAAAAATTAACTGCATCATTTTATGAAGTTTAAGATATTATAAAAAGTATTTTAACTGTTATCAAATAATATATTATCAAAATAATGTTATGGTAATTAATATTATTGACAATTGATTTGATATCAGAAACTTCATTCATTAATCAAATAATGAATAATCATTATGGTTAAAGGAACTGTAACATGGTTTAATGATTTTGAAGGTTTTGGCGTTATAGAGCAAGATGGTGGAAGTGATGTATTTGTAGATCATACTTCTATCATTGCTACCGGATTTAAGTTTCTTAAAGAAGGTGAACGTGTAAATTTTAATGTAGTTAATGGAGAAAATGGTCATAAAGCTGAAAATGTTATCATATTGTTCTCTACTTTTTATTCTCATGTATGAGAACATAGACCAGATAATGATTCAAAAAATGCATAGTAAACTCATGTTGCCAGAACGGAAACTGAATCGATGGCAACCGGTTTCTCACTTGTAATTCTTACTTCAGGCAACAACCAAAAAAGCTGCCACTGGAAAAAAGCGGCTCCTTCCCCCCCCGATTTAATGAGGGGTTGATATTTTCATTCACGTGTGTGTGAACACCAAGGCGGACAATGATGGTCATATATAACCACCGGCTAGATGTGACCATTTTCACCTCGCTCCCAGCGGTGGCTCCGAAAATGTCCCATTGTTATTTATCGAGATAATATCAACATGATGGACGTAATAATGGTTTGGATTGCAAACCGGAACGAATATTGCCTTTCAAAAGGTAATTCTTGGAAATTCTTCGCTGATGAAGGCCATCGATAATCAGTCAATCTGGTCGATTGATCGACAAGAAGAAAACAATGCGGCTATTGGGAAAGTGATGAATTGCAATTCCGAAGAACTCTCTACCGAAAGGATCTCAAATGACAGAAAAAAACAAAGAGTTAATGAAAGAGATAATGAAAGAAATGCTAAAAACACAGTCTGGAGATTTTTCTCATGAGCAAAATGGGTGTTTTCAGTATACCGACAACTGTATCGCAGCCGAAATATGTCCTGATTGTGGAAGCGATATCTTTGTTAATGTAGGGGCTATCGATGAGGAGCGTGCAAGAATAACAACCTTTTTCGAGTGCTCTGCTTGCGAATGGAAAAATTACGACTATGCGGAGCACCGCCTCTGACGACGCCGGGGAAAGAGGAAACCCTGCATAACCTTTACCCCCATCAAATACATCCTCCGAAGAGATTGAAAATGAAAAATATTAATATAAAACAGACAGTTGATTGCATGATTAAACAAAGAAGAGGGAAAACTGCGACGGACGATTCCAACGGAGTCTTTCCGCATTGCAGTGACGATCTCAATTTTGATCCCTTTGATAAAGATTATGGAGAAACCGGCCCTCTCGTGGGTGCTCACTGCGATGGGAAAAACTATGCGTGGAACGCACCCGAAAGCACCGACCGGCATGGGCTCGTTTAATCGTTACGGCCGGCTCCTAAATTTAAGCCCCCTATTAAAATTTCCGTGAAAGCTCAAACCAATTTAAAGAAATTTACCCATTATTTTGAAGAGTTATTCATTTTAAATGGTCTCGCGAAAATTTTTGTCGTTTCGAGGAGCACAGCGACGAGAAATCCCTCAGCTATCCCAGAGATTTCTCGCTGTGCTCGAAATGACGAAACGGACGTTTTCCATTTTTTGCGAGATCGTCATCATTAACCGGAGGAAATGAACATGAACTATCAAGAAAGCGACACTTTGGGAATCTACAAAAACAGCGGCGAGAATGGACCGGGACCGCATTTGATGGGAGCCAACACCCTTAATGGCAATGATGTGTATAATCAAAAGGATGAAGATTTAGGTGATGTCAAGGAAATCATGCTGGACATGCGTAGCGGCAAAGTAGCCTATGCGGTTTTGTCCTTCGGCGGCATCCTTGGCCTGGGGGGAAAACTTTTTGCCGTGCCATGGGCTGCCTTAATTCTGGATACAGTAAACAAGCGCTTTGTCCTCAAGGTGGAAAAAGAGACGCTCCAAGGTGCGCCCGGGTTTGACAAGAACAACTGGCCCGACATGGCAGATGCTGCTTGGACGAAAAAAATCCATTCCTACTATGGAATTGAGCCCGACCCGGACCCTATTTCCGTCACACCCGTGTGACCTGTTCCGGCAGGTGAGGCGCCCTCATCGGGAACGGAAGAGACCTCGGTCCTGATGGGGAATTGGAACGTATCGATTTCTGTCATATCGAGGAGCACAGCGACGAGAAATCTCTCTATTATCCCAGAGAGTTATCGCTGCGCTCGAAGTGACGAAACGGGCGTTTTCCCTTTCTTGTGAAGTCGTCACAATTCAAGCAGCAGGCGCTTTGGGGAATAATCCCCATTGGGCCCTGTGGCCGCTCTGGGAGCATGCCCCAGGCGGTATGGTTGGACTGAGAGTTTTTATCTTACGATAGTCCTGATTTATTGGGAAAAATTCAACTGCAAAAGGAAATTAAAAATGAACGTATCATCTAAGGGTTTACTGGTTGTCTTCATGCTGGCTTCTGTTCTCGGATTGGCAGCGTGCAAGCAAGAAGGCGCGGGTGAAAGGGTAGGAATAAAGGTTGATAAAGCGGTTGAACAAGCCGACAAAAAGATTGACCAAGCGACTGAAAAAGCAGAAAAAAAGATTGAAAAAGCCGGGGACGCCTTAAGCGATAAAGCCAAAAAAGCGGGAGAATCCATGGATGATACCGCTATTACGGCCAAGATTATGGCCGCGATAGCCAATGATCCAATGCTTAAATTGTCCCAGATCACGGTGACGACCACAAACGGAGCAGTGCGGTTGAGCGGCGCTGTTGATTCTCCTCAAAGCATTGACAGAGCGCTGGAAATAACCCGTAATGTCAAGAATGTACAATCGACGGAAAACAATCTTGTGGTGAAAGGCACCAAGTAACCAATGATGCCCTGATATTTGACGGTTCCGGTTCCGCAAAAAGGAGGAACATCTTCGTTTTGTCATGTCGAACGCAGTGAAAACTCTCTGAAATAATAGAGGGATTTCCCGTCGCTGTGCTCCTCGGATGACAGAAATCAACTTTTTGCGAATCCATTGGATTTGTTATAGGGATTCTTTATGGAATCCCTATTTTTTTTGGATTGTCCCGGGATCGCCGGGATGGCGTTTGGTTATTGCGAGATTGGGTTAACGCAATTCCATCAGGCCAATATGGTTGTTTATGGCAGCCTTGGGCGCCGAGACTGTACCGAACAAATCAGCCGCAACCACCTCGACCCGATTTTTACCGCTTCGCTTGGCATGATAGAGCGCCGCGTCCGCCTTGTCGACAAGGTCGCGATACGTCCGGCTCGTCTTTCCGCATGAGGCCACGCCTATGCTCACGGTTACAATTTGACCGTCGGGTAGACGTTCCATCATTTCCTTTTTCATTCTGTCGGCAATTTCTCCGGCTTCATGGATATCGGTCAGAGGCAGGATGACCGCGAATTCATCTCCGCCATACCGGCAGCAAAGGTCCGAATCCCTGGCCACGTGCCTGAGCGCCCCACCCATTGCCGCCAGGATTCGATCGCCTTCCTGGTGCCCGTAGGTATCGTTGACTTGTTTGAAATTATCGATATCGATCAGCACCAGGGAGACAAGCGTGCCGTAGCGCACATAACGCCGCACTTCCAAATCGATCTGCTGGAAAAAGTAGGTATGGTTGAAAAGACCCGTCAAACCGTCGCACAACGAAAGCCCGATGATTTCTTCAATAACCGCTTCATCCATCAGCGTGGCGCCGCGCATGGTTTCTGTGATGTTCGAAAGATAATCCAGGGTGGCGACAACCGTTTTGACATTCCTCCCCAACACGGTTGACAGCTCCACTTTATGGCGCAGAACCGCTGTCCACAGATCTTCTGCCGTTTCCGGAGAGAAATACTGGTGGGTAATTGAATAGAGAAGGTCGGAATAGAAATTGAGACCCCGGTTCTTTTTGAGATCGTCAAGCCGTTTTTTCTCGGCTTTGGTCAGTTTACGATCTCCAGCGAGCGCCGAGACCAGGTCCATGGAGAGCGCATTGTCCCCCAGGATTCCCCGTTGGCGATCCGCATCGGTCTCTTCATATTGCAAGGGATTGTCGTCAGGCACTGTCATGGTTGGACTCGGTCCTTTTTTCAAAATTTCGACTGCGGATACAAGGGAAAAATTTCAAAAACTTCGGGGCTAGTCCCCGGCTTCTTCAATGGTCATGTTGTTGACCACCGTCTTGACGCCGTGAACATCGCTCACCAGTTTGGCGGCCCGGTCCCTTTCGGCTTCGCCCCCGGTCTTGCCTCCCAGGGTGACCACGCCTTCTTTGGTCTCGACAGCGGCATCAAGGGCACTGGTTGAGCGATGATAGAGCAGGGTCATCTTGACCAGGGCGGTGATCGAGGCGTCGTCCATCGGTTCACTGACCGTGCTTTCGTCGGATCGCATGGGGGGCGTCAACACGGTCATCTCATTGACAACATTTCGCACCCCTTCCACATCTTCGGCGTATTCGGTCGCCAGGTTTTTCTGGTCCGTACCGATGGCTTGGCCTCCGGTCAGGGTGACGGTCCCGTCCCGCGCGGTAACCTTGATGGCGGCGGCGTTCAAATTCCGATGGAACATCAGGGTGGAACGCACCTTGGTAACCAGCCAGGCATCCTTGTATCCGGCAGGGACTTCACCCTTTGCAACCAGCCGGTTGTCCACGCTCATGACCCCGGGCAAGCTCAACACCGTCTCCCGGGCCAGCAATTTATAGGGCTCCGAGGAAACCGTTCCGGTCAAGGTGACGACACCCTCCTTGGACCGGATGGTAACGTCATCGCCGATGAGATACATATTGAACACATAGGATTGTTTTGCCGCGGCTTCGATCCGGTCATCGGTCTCGGTGGCGAACAGGGTGACGTTGAAGGAAGACAACCCAACCACCATCCCTGCCAGCACCCAATACTGTTTAGCTGCGCGCATCAACTTCTTCTCCTTTTAGTGATCGGTTTTGGGGAAGCCCGGAATATCGTATCCCGGCGGTTCATTGTGAAAAGATCAGAACGCTGTAGGGACCGATGGCAATCGCCGCCTGGCAGGGCAGCCCGTCGCGGGCGCCCGGTTCGGCAAGCGCATCCGTGCTCGGATGATTGCCGAAGTCATCGCTGTAGCCCTGCCAGTCGCTGTTGAAGCGCAGCTTCCAGATTCCCGCGGCCGGAAAACCGATGACATGTCCCGTCTGCGCCTCATGGAAGAAACTGGCGACCACCACGACATCGTCGGCCGGTCCGCCCTTGTCCCAACGGTGGAAGGCAATTATCTTGCGTTCGTCGTTGAGATGATACACCTGGGTGGACTGACCGCAGAGGCCGCGCGTCCAGCCTTCGCGGTTGAGCCGCAGGCGGATGAGATCACGGTACAGGCGAACAATGCCATGAAACTCGTCGCGCTGGTCCCAATCCACCGGAACCGTGTCACGGAACCATCCTCCTTCCAGGAATTCCTGCCCCTGAAACAGCATGGGCAGGCCCGGAGCGGTGAAGACCATGGCCGCGGCCAGGGTCGAACGTTTCCGGGCGTACCAGCCCTTGGGGTCGTCCGGACTGATCTCCTGCGGCACCCGCGCCTTGCCGTTTGCCACCTCGTCGTGCGATTCGCTGTAGATGACCCGGTCAAAGGCATCGTCATTATAACGGTAGCTGATGGCGTCGCTGATGGCGACCAGCGAGCGCTGCTGATCCTGGGGAGTGATCACCGCCGCGCGAATGGGGTGGACGAACCTGGCGTCCCACTGGGCGCTGAACCCGGCGCCGCCGGCGCCCACATCCTTGGTGAGCCACTCGTTGTTTTGCAGATCCTCGGCAATCGTGATCCGGCCGGCATATTTCTCTATGACCTGGCTGTTGATCCATTGGAGCAGGCTCCAGCCTTCGGGCAGTTCCTGCGCACTGGAACCGTCAACACTGCGAATGAATTGGGTGCAGTCGAACCGAAGGCCGTCAACGCGGTATTCCTCAAACCACATCAAGACATTGTCAAGCAGGTACTGACGAACCTCGCCACGCCCGTAATCGGGCCGGGTTTCCCCCCATGGAGTATGGGCCCGGTTATCGTTGTAGAAGTAGATGCCGCCGCGATTGTTCTCGCTCCAGCCGTCGAACTGCCAAAGATCGAGGTCGGTGGGGCCCAGGTGGTTGTAGACCACATCCAGGATCACGGCCATGCCTTCCTGATGGGCGCGTTTGACAAACTGCTTGAAGGCCAGTGCGCCGCCGTAATCGCTGTCCACCGAGAAGATATGGGAAGGATTGTATCCCCACGACCGCTCTCCGGCGAACTCGCCGATGGGCATGATCTGGATGGCGTTGACGCCGAGCTTTTTCAAATGCCCCAGACGTGCCGCCACCGAGGAAAACTCGCCCGGCTGGGTGCTGTCTTCCTGGTCGTTGAAGGTGCCGACATGGAGTTCGTAGATGACCAGTTCGTTCCAGGGCGGGAGATGGAAGTCGTCCTCCTGCCAGTCGAAGCTGGGGTCGTGGACAATGGCGTTACCGAGCGAATTGGTTACTTCATGGGCATAGGGGTCGATGCGCTTGAACTCGCCGTCCGGCGTAACCAGATGAAATCGATACTGATCGCCGGCATGGGCCTCGGCCACGTCCGCATACCAGTTGCCGTTTTTTTCCGCCTTCATGGGATGGACGGCAGCGTCCCAATTGTTGAACGATCCGATCACCGATACCCGCTGCGCATGGGGTGCCCACAGGCGAAATGCCACTCCTTGTGAATGCAGCATTGCGCCCATGCCTTTTATTTTGGTTGCCGCTTTCATGATTGATTCCTCCTTGTTGCCCGCCCCGGCCGATGAACTTCCGCGGACGCGGTCAGTTGCGAAAAGGCTGCGCGCCGTTCCCTGGCGGATTTACCGTGGTCGGGAGAGTCTGAGACCTTTACTCATTGCCGATCACCTTCCGCATTTTGAAAGCCAGATCGCCTATCGAAAAGGGCTTCTGGATAAAATGCACGCCTTCGTCCAGCACACCCCGATGGGCGATGACCTCGGCGGTATAGCCGGACATGAACAGAATTTTGCTGCTGGGGTAAAGGAATTGCAACCGTTCCGCCAGTTCCCGGCCGTTCATTTCCGGCATGACCACGTCGGTGAGCACGAGGTGGATCTTGTCCGCGTATTGTTCGGCCAGTTTAAGGGCCTCGCTCGGTCTGCCCGCCGCCAGTACCCGATAGCCTAATTTTTCCAGTATCATCCTGTTCATCTCCAGGATCGCCGGCTCGTCCTCCACCACCAGCACGGTTTCGCCGCGGCTCCGGGGGATTTCCGTGGCCTGGACCTGGGGGTCGAGCGCAGCCTGGTCCGTGTACCTGGGCAGGTAAATTCTCAAGGTCGTGCCTTTACCGGGTTCGCTGTAGACATTGATAAAGCCGTTGTTCTGCTTGACGATGCCATGCACGGTGGCAAGCCCCAGACCGGTTCCCATGCCGATGCCCTTGCTGGTGAAAAACGGCTCGAACATCTGGTCAAGGACGTCCTTGTCCATGCCGCAGCCATCGTCGCTGACCGCCAGCAGCACATAGTCCCCTTCCGTAAACCCGAAGTGATCGGCGCAGTAGGCCTTGTCGAACAGGGCATTGCCGGTTTCGATCGTGACCTTGCCGACACCGGCAATGGCGTCCCTGGCGTTGATACAGAGATTGACCAGGATCTGATCGATCTGGACCGGATCCATCTTGAGCAGAAACAGGCCTGCCTTGGGTAACCAGGCCAGATCGATATCCTCGCCGATCAGTCGCCGGAGCATGGTCAACATGCTCTCCACGGTCTGGTTGAGGTCGAGCACCACCGGCGTGATCGTCTGCTTGCGGGCGAAGGTCAGCAACTGCCGGGTGAGATCGGTCGAACGTTTTGCCGCCTTGATGATGATTCCAAGGTCGTTATGCAGCGACTGGGCCGGATCCACCTTTCCCATGGCCATTTCAGCATAGCCGAGGATGACGCTGAGCATATTGTTGTAATCGTGGGCAACGCCGCCCGCCAGCAGGCCGACGGCTTCCATCTTCTGGGCCTGCTGGAATTGGGCCGTCAGCTGGAGGTGCTCGGTGATGTCATGCTTGACGGCCACGTAGTTGACAATTCGGCCCAAGGGGTCGCGTACCGGCGAAATCGTCGTTTCCTCGGTGTAGAACGTCCCGTCCTTACGTTTGTTGACTATGCGGCCCACCCAGGTTCTGCCATTGGCAATGGTGTCCCAGAGGTCGCGATAAAAGAGATCGTCCTGTTGACCGCTCTTGAGAAGGCGCGGATTTTGACCGACAATCTCTTCTCGGCTGTAGCCCGACATCTTTTCAAAGGCCGGATTGATGAATTCGATGTTGCCCCGTGCATCGGTCATGACAATACCCTCTCCGGCCTGCTCGATGGCCGCCAGCAGGCGCTTGCGCTCGGCGTCGTCCCGCTTGCGCGCGGTGATATCGCGGATGTTGCACTGGATCACCTTGCTATGGTCCACGAGGTAGACATTGCTGACAAACTCGACGGCAATGGGCCGGCCGTTACGGGTTTCCAGCGGCAAATCCTCGTAGCGGATGTATTGGGTATCCTGGAGGGTCTTGAAGGCGTCCTTGGAGGCGGCGATGTCTTTGAACACACCGAGTTCCCATATATATTGGCCGCAGAGTTCATCGTAGGAAAACCCGAGCAGCTGCAGCAGGAAAGGATTGACATCAACCACCTTGCCCGTGTCGGCATCGAGAATCAGGATCCCGTCCCGGGCTGATTCAAAGAGCCGCCGATACCGTTTTTCCGAATCCTGGAGCGCGGTCGCGGTTTTTTCTTTTTCCAGCAGGGTTTTTTCCAAAAGCACGATGCGGTGCTGAAGTTCGGTGTTGGTGAGGCGAAAGTGGTTTTCACCCGTTGGGGCTGTCATGATTCCTGTCATAATTCTAACCTTGGTTTCTTTGATTTCTAGCTTTCCGGCCAGGCTGGGCGGCAACTCGAAAAAGGACGATACCAGGAAGGCAACCATCGCTTAACCCGTTGACTTGTTAATTTTTATTGCAGCCGAAACGGCTCTTTTGACGGCGCAATTTTTATTTTTTCAGACTTGTAACAAGAGTGGGAACAAGCAATTTTCTTTTTCGTATGGAACGGACCGCCTCTGTTCCCTCCGAATCGGCAACCGTGAATATCCTGAATTTCAAGGGTTCGGACAGGAGGCTCTTGGTGCCGAGCAGAACGCTGAACCGGTCGGATTTCATATGGGAATCGAGGTATTGACGGGTTTCCCATTCCGAAATCAGGAGGAAAGCATTCTCATCTTCAATATCATTAAAGATTTCATAGCGCAGGCAGCCCTTCTCCTTTCCAGCTCGTTCAAGCAGGGAGAGAAGCGTTTGCACAACTTCTTTCTGCTTTTCCGGAAGCACGTTCATGATTGTTCTGATGAGAATCATAGCTGGAAAAGAGACCCTATTTCTTCGTCCTTGCCATTCGACAAGGTTTGCATCAATGAGATTTCAAGACCCTGCAATACGCTCGGGACAGGGACACCCTAGAATCCCAGGGATACGCCCAACCCGTAGTATTCCACTTCATTGGTGTAAAACTGGCCGTGCGGATCAAATCCCTGGTACCATTCGGCCATGACGCGGAGGCGACGCTGGCCCGGGTTGGGATGACCGAACTCGAGCCCGATCTTGATGCTGGTGTCAATGTCCCAGTCATGTTCTTCCAGGCTCTTCATGTCCACCCCGACAATCGGCCTGCCGCTCCACAGCAGCGGATCGCTGCCGCGATACTCGATTCCCCAGTGGGCGCTCAGCGGCAGCAGGTCATCCGGCTCCTTGTGGACCAGGTATTCGCCACCGCCATACACTCGCCATGCCCGCCATTCGCGGGAGTAGATGAGCTCGATGGCTTCGAAACTGAGGTTCACCCGGTCCGGTGGATTGGTGCCCAGGAGTAATTCATCCCCCAGATGCGAGCTCTGGTGATAGACGCGGAAACGCAGCGCATTGTCGCCATACTTGTAGGTGAGGGGGAAACCGATGGTGTAATCGGCGTTGAGGAGATCGGCGGACTCGCTTTCCATGTCGAACTGGGCAAACAAGGCGCCTTCGAGGCTCAGCTGCAGACCGTTGCCTTCAGTGTTGCCGAACCACCTGTACAAGCCGAAGGTCTCGCCAAAGCCGACCGAGGCCCTGATGGAGTGGGTATCCACTGCCTCGAAGTTGTGCAAGCTGACAAAAAACTGCGGTTGCTTGGGGTCGGCGAGCAGCGGCCGGAACAGGTCGCCAATGGGAAATGCTTCCCCTTCGCCGGTTATCCCCACCGCCTTGCTGATCACTCCTTGCTTGTCGGTGTGAGCCGGCTTCACCAGAATCGTAACCCCCTGCACCCCATCGATCCCGCGCAGCTGTTTGTCGGCCGCGGCCCGCCGTGCCGAATCCTCTTCAAACAGGGTGACCGTGACCTCCCCGTTGACGACCTTCAAGAGATAGCTGCCTCGCTCCCAATGCAGGTCCCGTTCCAGGACCGAGGCCATGTATCCGGTCAGATATTCGTCGCCGATCCGGTCCGCGGCTGACGCCGGAGGAGCGGGGCAAAGAAGCAGGAGGCAGAGCGAGGCAGCGCACAGCCCCTCCGCACCGATGCGCCGCAGCAGGGTCACGGCATGACTCGTTTGCTGACACCCCTCCAAGGCGGCTTTCTTGCGGACTCCGGGATCAGGTTCCGGAAAGCGGCTGCGGCCGGGTCGCCTCTGTCGTATAGCTGGTGTCATCCTATTTTCTCCCTTGGTGCTCATCTTCTTCGTTTTCAGGCTTTTCCGATTTCTTGTGCGATTTCTCCGATTTCACCTCTTGCGCCTGAGGTTGAGACGGCCGTGACTGCACATCCTGATCGGGTTGCGGGGAATGCGGTCTTTGCTCCGATCGGGCGGACTGCCTTCTCTCGTTGCTTTGATGTTTTTGTGACGGCTCCGGCCGATCCTCTTTCAACTGCGATCGGGTCGACCGCGATTGCTCTTTTGGGGCCTGTTGGGTTCGCGATCTTCGTTCCTGCTGTTCCACGGCGCCTTTATCAGGCTCTCTCTGCTGCCTTGATCGTTCCGGCTGCACTGCTGCTCGAGGCGCTGACCGGGTTCGCGGTTGAGGACGATATCCCTCGACACCCCAATGTTGTTTCTGTTCCCAATGCCGATTCTTTTCCCATCCCCTCCAGTTCCGGTTCAGTTCCTGGTGGGGGATGCGTTGATAATCCCATCGGTGTCCTTGCCATTGATGCGCCCGGTAGTCGTCTCTCCAACCGGAATGTATCCCACGGTAAAACGAGGGAACGCTTCGATAGGTAACCCAGCCGGAACCATAGTGACGCGAACGATACCAGTGTCCTCCCCATGGCCGCCACCACCAGCCGCTATAGAAGAAGATGTCCGCTTCCACATCGGGGGCGACGTAGACATAGGTTCCCGGCAGCACGATCAGCTCCGGTGGCTCGACAAATTCAATAACAGGCGGCAGGCCAATGTTGATGTCGACAGAGACCTCGGCCCTGGCCGCCATTGGCATGGCGAGCGTCAAGGCCAGCAGTATTGTTCCTAAAAATATTTTTCTCATGATGTTTCCTCCTCTGTACTTATGTAACTATTTCTCATTTCAGCTTCTTCGGTTGCCGATGACCAACAGCACAATGCCGCCCACAAGCGCAATAGCGCCGGCAATCGGGGGCAACGGCAGGGTCTTGGTTTTTTCCTCAGTCACTTTCAGTGGACCGATATCGACGACCTTTTCGGTGGTCGTGTAGGTGATTCCCTGATAGGCAAAGGCCACAACTCCCAGGGCGATAAGGATGATGGCGAATAGTGTGGTTGTTTTCATGATGCCTCCAAAATGTCGGTTCAGTGTCTCTAAAATTTTTCGCTGCTCACTGCTTCAGGGCCGGTCGCTAGCGATGGCGGTCTTTGCGTTCGCGCAGAAAATTGAAAATCTGCTCGACTATTGCCAATCCCAAGGTCAGGTTAGAGAACGAACGGCGGACCCCTCCGCAGAGCCCCTGGATCTCGATGTGGACCAGACGGCGCCGCAGCTCACAGCAGATGGCCAGGCGGGCTTTGGCCTCCCTGATATTTTTCAAATCCTGGTTGAGAAACATGTCATATCCTTTTGCAACTCGGTCAGACTTTGCTCAAAAGCCAGCGGTTTTCTCACCAGGTGCCGGCGCAGAACGATAAAGACTATCGCCCCTGCCAGCAGGCTGACCAACGCGGTGCCGGCGAGTCCGTACAGCCTCCATTCACCGGGCAGGACATACAGACACGCCAGCACCAGCAACAAGAGTCCGAGCAGGAAAAAGACTATTCCCATGCAGGCCAGGAGCAGGGCCTGGATGAAACGGATCTTGGCTTCGCGCAGTTCCAAAGCCAGGAGTTCCAGGCGATCCTGGAGCATTTGCCCCGCGATCCCGCTGAACCGGCCGGCAGTGCCCGAGAGCCCGGTAATGATCAGTGGCAGTGTGTTCATGTCTCTATTTCCTGGACATGAACCAGCCCAGGAACAGGCCGGCGATGAGGCTGCCGCCAATGGCATAATAGGGCTTGATGTGAATGAACTCGTCAGCGGCCTGGACCTTGACCAGGAGCTGATCTTCAAGTGCGCCGCACTCGCCCCTGGCCGAATCCAGCCGTTCCTTCAAGGCGGACCGGGCCTCTTTGACCCGGTCGTCTATCTCCCCGGAAGTGGCCTCCACCAGAGCGTGGGCATGGTCGATGATGTTTTGCATTTCCTTGTTCATTGTTTTGTAATGTTCGTTTGTAGTTGTCATGAGGGATACTCTCCGTGAGTTGATTCTTTATGGGATGATGGTGGGTTTTGCCCCTTCGAGGGCGGCTGTCCAACATTCTGAACAGCCCGGTACTGGACGTTTTGACTAGATTCTGCCCAGCACCAGCAGGATTACCAGGATGAGCACGATCAGGCCGATTCCGCCGCTGGGCCCATACCCCCACGATCGACTGTGCGGCCAGGCTGGGATAACTCCCAGGAGTATCAGGACGAGAACTATGAGTAAGATTGTTCCAAGTGACATGAGATGGTTCCTCCTTAAATTATATTCCAATGCAAAGTGAGGGGTTGTATCCGGTTAATTTTGCGACAGGGGTTTCAAGAACGCCCGGGCGTCGGCAGCTGCCTTCGCCCATGCCGCTGTTCCGGTGGATGGCTCTACGCGCAATCCAAGGAACGGAGCCACACCACCGGAACCGTCGACAAGACGTTGCAAGCCTTAGATGTTTTTCGGTTTAGGTCCTGCAATGATCATGCGGTTGACCACTGCCTTAACGCCATGGACATCGCTCACGTATTTGGTGGCCAGGTCCTTCTCTGCTACGTTTCCGGCCTTGCCGTTTAAGGTGACCATGCCTTCTTTGGTCTCAACCGCGGTTGTCAGGGCGCTGGTTGAACGATGATAGAGCAGGGTTGCCTTGACCAGGGCAGTGATGGAAGCATCGTCCATGGATTCGCTCAGGGCCTCCACCCGCTCACCCATGGTTTTTTCGCCCGGCTTTTTAGCGGCAGGGGCAACGGTCATTTCATTCTTCACCTCGCTCACCCCATCAATATCCTTGGCATACTCAGTGGCCAGGTCTTTTTGAGCCGTGCTGGTGGCTTCACCGCGCAGGGTGACGGTTCCCTCTTTGGCTAAAACGGAAATTTCGGTGTCGCTCAAACTCCGATAGAACATCAGGGTGGATTTTACCTTGACGCTGAGCCATGCATCCGCGTTCAAAGAAAGGATCTCACCCTGCACCTGCAGCTGATTGTCCAAGGTCTTAACACCCGGCTGGCCGACTACCGTTTCCGCTGCCAGCAGTTTATGGGAGTCTTCGGAAACGGTCCCGGTCAAGGTGACCGCCCCATCCTTGGAAATGACGTTAATGGTATCGCCCTTGAGATAGTTCTTGAACACATACGACTGTTTGGCAGAGGACTCGATGCGGTCGTCCGTTTCCGAGGCAAACAGGTTGGCGTTGACGAAAAACAAAGAGGCGACAGTGGTTAACAATGCCAAACGGTATGGTATTTTTTTCATGGTGCGTTTTCTCCCTTCTTTAATGTGAGATGTGATTCCGGAAATCGCTTTTCCGGACTCTATTTTTATGAAGATCAGGCAAGTTCCGGATTTTTTTCAGATCAACCGGCTGACTCGGATGGCTTGGTGCCGGTGTGCAATGGAGAGACTGCGGCGATGAAAATAAATCCGTATTCGCTACCTTCCGGTAAAGCAATCTTTGCGCCGGATTGACAATGTCCGGGGAACAGATTGTATAATTTTGATATTTAACGATAATTTTTCAGAAGAGCGGCGGCTGGATCCGGGACAATCCCCATGCATCGTTGGTCATATTTGACCGATGGCCATATATGACCCCCTTTTTCCGGCTCCTTGGCGCAAGAACCCCATCGGTTGTTCTCCGCTCTTTTCAAAACAGATGGGCAACTTCATGGATGTCGACACCCGGCAGTGGATTGTGGCCCGCGATGGAGCCTTTCTGATAGTTGGGGATGACGAGGCCGAACATGTCCGGTTTGAACCGCGGTTCAAAATCTTGAGAAGGGCAAGACCGCGGAGTTCGATGCCTCCTGAAAGTGGGATTGAATCATTGAGGCGAGGCGGTTGGGCTCGATTGCTTGGGGATGGCCGATGGAGATGACCGCTGCCGTGCCGGCTCGGCATCCGGGAGGAGGAGACGGGCATTGGCGCCGCTTTTTGTCCGGAACGAAAACGCCCTAAAAGGGTTATATGTGGCCAGTGGTTGCATCTGACCCCTTGTTCCGGCGGCGCCGGCGGTTCCGATAAGTCAATCCGGCTTATTTCTTTTTAAAATCCAATGCGATATATTTACTCGTCGGTTTGTTGATAATCAGGAACAAAGATTGCATTGATAATGGTGTCAGGAATTGCGGACGCAACAGTGTCGCCGTTCTTTTCCCTGGTTGACTCGAATCGGTTGGTATCATTTTAAAAAATAACACCTGCCGTCCAACGGAAAATAACCGGGATTGATCATGCAAGAGAGTGCTGGATGATCCTTTTGATGATTCAGTAGAGTACCCAAGGCCCCGAACCGGGGCCAATCCCCCAAAGGTGTGACATGTTCGCACAACCAAAAAAGGAGTAGTTGCAATGGCTGAAGGAACTGTAAAATGGTTTAATGATTCTAAAGGATTCGGCTTCATCGAGCAGGATGGCGGCAAGGATGTGTTTGTGCATCATACCGCAATCCAGGCGGATGGTTTCAAGTCGCTCCAGGAAGGAGAACGCGTTAAATTTAACGTCGAAGAGGGCCCCAAAGGGCCGTCCGCCGTCAATGTGATAAAGTGCTGACCCTGTAACCGGTTAGGTTGATTAGACTGTAGCCTTTTGGGCTGAAGGTGGTCATCCGCGCATTTGTGTCGACCATGGGGAAAAATCTTAAGATCGCTCTCACGTTGATTTTGACACAAACCAGGAGTATGTTTGTAAACAGGAGCCCAACCTGACGGTGGCAGGTTGCGGTGGAGCGCTAAAAGCGCTAAACATCTACGGGCTATCCACCTTAATAGTTACCTGATACTTTTGAATCGGTCGTGACGTCCAGGAACCCGCTCAATGCGGGTTTTTTTCTTGGGCTTCTCGCCCGGAACCTCACGTGTCCCTGTCAATATCCTGTGTATTGACATTGAACCAATTCCCAGAAGCAAGGCCGTCCGGTACGCATTCCTGAACGGCGCTCTGGCACTCATCATTTTTTAAGGAGTATTATCATGAAACACCTCAGTATCGTTTCCCTGCTTTTTCTGCTGCTGCTGTCCTCCTGCGCGACCAAAGGGCAGACCGGAGCCCTCGGCGGTGCCGCGGGCGGCGCCCTTATTGGGCAGGCAATCGGCCATAGTACCGGAGCAACATTAATCGGTGCGGCAATAGGCGGAGGGCTCGGCTACATTATCGGCAATGAAATGGATAAATCCGATCGGGACCAGCTCAACCATGCCTACGAGCGGGGTCCATCCAATCAGCGTTCGTCCTGGGTGAATCCGGATAGCGGCAACCGCTACGCCGTCACCCCGCAGCCGGCCTATAATAATCCGTCAACCCATCAGGTCTGCCGAAAGGCTGAAATTGATGCAATCATCGATGGGAAGCGGGAAAGAACCTACAGTACAGCGTGCCGGAACAGCTCCGGACAATGGGAGCTGCAGCAATAACCGGGCAGCGGATGTCTGTTGGGGACCACTGTCCAAATCGAGAGGACGGATCGCTGAGCGGTCCGTCCTCTCGGTCGTTTCGCCCGAAAAGGAGCCCGTCCGAATTTCGCGGGCAAGGCCTTCCTGATTTCAACACCGCCGGTTCAGGGATTGATCAATATAGGCCGGCGGGAAAAGGATCCTGATGCCCGGCTCCGGAGGCGGCGCCGGAACTGGAATGATAGGGGAGGGGGGGACCATGCATCAAGGTGAACGTTTCAACAGCATCAGCCACCTCATCGGTGCGGTTGCGGCCCTGGCCGGACTGGTGATTGCGGTGGTTGTGGCCGCGCGGCAGGGTGATCCCTGGAAGATCGTCAGTTTCAGTGTCTATGGAACCACCTTGTTTTTTCTCTACACCGTTTCCACGCTCTACCACAGCCTGCACGGCAAAGCCAAGCAAGTGTTCCGCAAACTCGACCACTACTCGATTTATTTTCTGATTGCCGGAACCTATACCCCCTTTACCCTGGTCACCCTGCGCGGGGGCTGGGGCTGGACTATCTTCGGTATTATATGGGGGTTGGCTGTCCTGGGAATTCTGCTCGAGGCCTTGCCCCAGGGAAAGAACCGGGTGCTCTCGGTGGTCATTTACGTGGCGATGGGCTGGCTGCTGATGGTGGCCCTCAAGCCCTTGCTGGAGGCACTGCCGCGCACCGGGTTTTGGTGGCTCCTGCTGGGGGGATGTTTGTATACCGGGGGCCTGGTGTTTTATTTCCTTGACGGCAAGATCCGCCATTTTCACGGGATCTGGCATCTGTTCGTCCTGGGGGGCAGTATCTGTCACTACATCACCCTGCTCTTTTTCGTGCTCTGAGAGCGATTGCGGCTCCCCGGGCATTGCCCGCAAGAAGGGGGCCGTGCTTCCCCCTCCTTGCCGAGCCGCGAATTCTACAGCTTGCTTTTCGGCTGTTTGTCGGCCTTGCTCTTGTCTTTTTGTTTCTGTTTTTCGCCGCTTTGCTTCTGGCTCTTATCCTTGTTCTTCTTGCCGCCTTTGTCTCCCATGATCCACTCCTTGGTCAAAGAATTAACCTGCTGATTTATAGAAGAAAATAATTTTATTACAGTGAGACCTTCAGTCCCGAGTCGCCGGATTTCCCATCCGGACCCGGACCTGATGCCGCACCAGTCCTTGTTCCAGCACAATCACGCCGTGTTCCAGACGCTGTCCATCCATCTCCACCCAGGCGACCCCGTGTTCGCAGCCGTCCGGGTTTTCCACCGCCACGCTGTACAAGGTTTCCCCGTGGCGATAACGCAAGGTAAAGCCCGGCCAGGTCGCGGGGATCACCGGATCGATCCGCATTTGATCGCCCCGGATCCGCAGGCCCAGCACCTCTTCGATCCAGGCCCGATACATCCAGGCCGCGGAACCGGTATACCAGGACCAGCCCCCCTGTCCGGTCCGGCCGGGCAGGCGGTAGACATCGGCCGCCACCACGTAGGGTTCGACCCCGTAATGCCAGACCGCCTCGGCATCCCGGGCATGCTCGATCGGGTTGAGCAGGCGCAGCAGCTGCACCGCCCGCTCGCCGTCCCCCTTGCGGGCCATGGCCATGGCCATCCTCATGGCGGCGCGGGCGTGCTGGCGTCAGTGCCTCCG
>Ga0074197_1000719_pt1 | contig 36312 bp, 31 predicted proteins | sample EPASupsiteSAE305_FD_64526 | JGI IMG/M metagenome (GOLD analysis project Ga0074197, IMG submission 64526) | Bioremediated contaminated groundwater microbial communities from EPA Superfund site, New Mexico - SAE3-05 reassembly with SPADES | ecosystem: Environmental > Aquatic > Deep subsurface >...
ATGGCTTGTGGCAGCTCTCGGCGTCGCCAGAGAAGGCTGCTGGGCGATACGACTACTCTTCTCATACCCACCCCGCGCAGCATAATGAGCGTAAGCTGAACTTACTGAGGAAACTCTACTTATTGAAGAAATGCGGAAAGAAGACAAGCGGGGAAGCTGAAGAGGAGGCTGTTTGGGTGTGCTACTGATCCTCGTCCTTCCGGAACTCTATTGTATAATGATCCAGAAAGTCGTGATTATAGAGTCCTAGGGCAATCAAATCCAGCCAGCACCTCACCCATTAACATCTGTGACAGTGTGTACTTTAAGCATATTGGTAGTGCCTATGGTTTGAATGGGGAGGCCGGCAGTTATAACCACCAGATCACCATTTTTTAATAAATTGACCTGGGTTGCGGCATGGATTGACTTGTCGAGCTGCTCGTCCATGGTGCTTGCCGGTGTCGACAGGAGCGGGATAACGCCACTGATTAACTGGAGCTGGCGGATGGTGGTGATGTTTGAGCTTACGGCGATAATGGGAGCCTTGGGGCGATATCGAGCAACCATCCTGGCGGTTGAACCGGAAGACGTGGTGGCAATAATGGCCGCGGCCTGAAGGTCGGCAGCTGTGGCGCAGCTAGCATAAGAAATTGCATCAGTGACTACGGCCCGGCGATGTCTTAAACCTGCAGCTAGAATACCCTCATAGTCGAGTGAGGCTTCGGCGATGCAGGAACAGCGGGTGAGGAAAAGAATGGCTTCGAGAGGGTTCTGCCCCACTGCGGTTTCGGCTGAGAGCATCACCGCATCGGTTCCGTCAAAGATGGCATTGGTAACATCGCTTGCTTCTGCTCGTGTCGGAGAGGGATTGGTTATCATCGATTCCAGCATCTGGGTGGCGGTGATGACCGGTTTCCCCACCAGGTTTGCAGCCCTGATCAACCGTTTTTGGATAATCGGAACCTCTTCTGCCGGCATCTCGACTCCCAGATCACCGCGGGCAACCATCAGCCCTTCCGCCGCTTCCAGGATTTCCACTATGTTTTCAACGCCCTGACGGTTTTCGATCTTGGCGATGATCGCCTGGTGACCACCGCCTGCCTCAATGATCTTGCGAACGGCCCAGACATCATCAGCTTGGCGGACGAAGGAGGCGGCGATAAAATCAACTCCCTGTTTGACGCCAAAGGCAATATCTGCTTTGTCTTCTTCGGAAAGGGAGGGAAGGTTGACAGCCAATCCAGGCAAAGCCACACGTTTGCGGCCGCTGAGGTGACCGCCGACGAGCACTTTTGTAGTGACCTCATCACCGTTAATTGCGGTAACCTCAAGAAGAAGTTTCCCGTCATCGAGCAGTACCTTACAGCTGTTCCGCACATCCTGGGCGAATCCCGGATAATTGACACCGATACGATTAGAAGGGTTCTCTGACGGAGTCGGGCAGAGGACCAATTTCTGACCTTTGATCAGGTCAATACCTTTGGTCATTTCCTGGACCCGCATTTCAGGCCCCCTGGTGTCGAGCAGTATTGCTGTGTCGGTACCTGCCTTTTCTCGCGCTTCCTTGACCATGTCAATGAGATGCTGATGACTTGCACGGTTTCCATGGGATAGGTTGATACGGGCAACGTTCATTCCAGCCTTGATGAACTCCACCAGCTGGTCAACGGTCTGGGTTCTGGGACCGAGGGTGGCAATGATTTTAGTCTTATTCATGGATATTTCTGCTTTATGACGTAGAAGGAAAATTCTGAGTGATCTGGCGATACAACCGACTTGAGAATCACGGAAGGGAATATCGCTATAGGGTTTTCAAGAGAAAGAGGGTAAAAAACGCTAGACGGTTTCGGGAAGTGCGAGGAATAAAGACCACCGGTTTTCAAACCGCTGTGGGCAAGTTAGTCGGCAGGGTTAAGGATTGTATTATAATTCAGTGATGAATCAACCAAGAGTCTTCGGTCGGACTTCAGGCTTTCTTTTTGCTCAATAGTACCAGTTCACTCAATGCTGTACAATTCGGCCATTATTTTGTTTCAAGATACTTCAAACCGTTACAATGCATTCCTGCGTCGTTTTAGCTTTCTTAAATCCATAAGGGAGATGCTGCTGATCGAGAATCCACACTGAGAGCAGGTGTAATTCGGTTCAAGCTTGAATTCGGTTTCTATTTGAGCGGTGCAACGCGGGCATTCGCCGTGCAACATCGAAAACACCTTGCTGGCTTCTTTTTCTTGGCATTCTTCGCACTGGTACAGCCCAAAAGTAACATAATGTTTCCCGGACATCGGGATGGATTTTTTACAGGTGGCGCAGGCGACAGTTTCTTCCTTAAAATTCTTTGTCCTATTATAAACCCTCAATTTGTCTTTATTTCCGATAATTGATTTCATCGCGCACTCCCTGGGCTCAATTTTAATTACCTGTATTGTCGTAATTGACTTTATGGTTTGCTTTGAGCGATGTCAACTGTTGATCCGCGCTCAAGTTTGACCATTATCGGCACCGGACCCAAGTGCTGCTGGAGGGTTTGCTTTTAAAGGATAATGGTGTGGTGTTTATCCCACAAAGTAACCCATTGATAGCAAGCTAACAAGAATATAACCGAAGCGTAACTTGCCTGTTTCTGAGCAAATTGCTAATAATGGTTCACATAATTAAGGTACTTTGCTGATCCGATCAGGAAACCAGAAAGCCTGAATTACTCATAGAGAGTGGTTCGGGCTTTTTTTATGCAGAGCCCAATATGTAACGCAGCAACAAGAAGAATGCCGAGGAATCGATCAACTCGGTTTTTCTACGGACTGATAAAGCACCACCGTTAAGAAGCGTACATTTCAAACTATTACCCAAAAAGGTAGCTAAAAATGCAATTGAAGAAAAGGAGAAAGGCATGAAAAAGGTATTGGTAATAACGATTGCGATAATGCTGCTGTCAGCACATCATGCCGCCCATGCGGCGCTGGGTATCGATTTCAGCAGTTCCGTGGCAGCAAGCGGGCTTGTTGAAAATGGCGGACCAAGCTCGTTTGGAGCTGCTACTGGCTACACAACAGTTGGTTGGGCATTTACAGCGGAAACCGATCTGTCCCTCACGCGGCTGGGGCTCTACGATGCCGACCGCGACAAGAGACATACCGAACAGCACCTGGTGGGACTCTGGTCAGCCGCTGGGGAACTGCTGGCTTCGGTAATGATCAATGAAGATCCTACATTTGTACATAGTCCGGAGACTTCTCCCAACGGCGCATTGTTCCACTTCGTCAATACCTCTTCGCCTGTTCTGCTTTCGGCAGGCCAGACCTATTTTGTAGGCGCAACCTTGTACGCGGGAATAAATGATTTTGACACCTTTGCCGCTTTCAACAACGATGAGGCCTCGATCTTCATCAATCCCAACCTGACCTACCTGGGCAATCGCTATGCCATCAATGCAACCAATGCCCTTCTCTTCCCGCAATCGACCGTTAGCGACTACGATTACACCATCGGAGCCAACATTGATGTCTCCCCCGTCCCGGTTCCCGGCGCTGCCTGGCTGTTGGGCTCTGGCTTGATTGGGCTTGCCGGATTGAGAAGAAAGAAGAAAGCAGCAATAGCCTGATCTACAAACGCACAGCAGCATGTCACACCAAGGCAGGGTCATTCATTGGCTCTGCCTTTTTCATTTTCACCTCGCCACTACCATACACCCCAACGAACCCAGTATTGACAATATCACTCCCCCTGACCATCCCCGGCTTGGTGCACTAGTTTCAGCAACCCCATGCCCCACTATGACTTTCTCACAATGAACCAAGTTCTGCTGGAGGGCTTGCTATTAAAGGATAATGGCGTGGTGTTTATCCTTCAAAATAACACATTAATAGTTAGCTAACAAGAATATGACCGAAGCCTAACTTGCCTGTTTTTCGGCAAATTGTTAAGCACTGTTTCATATAGCTAATGGTACTTTGCTGATCCGACAGGAAACCAGAAAGCCCGAATTGCTCTTTGTGAGTGGTTCGGGCTTTTTTGTTGGGGTTCTATGCAACTAAATGGGATTTTTCATGAAAAAGAGATTATTGACCACGTTGGCAGTTGGAATTTCTATGCTTTCGATTGCCAATACTGCGAATGCAATATCATGGAGCAATCAAACAGCGAGCACTGTTACCGTCACATATATTGCCTCGCTTGGAGGGGCCTACAGTTATGGGATTGGTATCAATGACGCTGCCCAGGTGACTGGGTATTCCTATACTGACAGCGACTCCTACTCCCACGCTTTTGTGACGAATCTAGACGGTTCTATGAAAGACTTGGGCACACTTGGAGGGACATTCAGTTATGGGTATGGAATCAACAACACTAGCCAGGTGACCGGGTGGTCCAATACTGCTGGCGATTTCTCCACACACGCTTTTGTAACGAATCTAGACGGTACCATGAAGGACTTGGGCACACTTGGAGGGACCATCAGTTATGGGTATAGAATCAATAACGCTGGCCAGGTGACTGGGTCTTCCGATACTGCTGGCAACTCCTCACATCACGCTTTCATAACGACCCCAGACGGTACCATGAAGGATTTGGGTACACTTGGAGGGACCTCAGTGTTGGGATTGGAATCAATGACGCTGGGCAGGTGACGGGGTATTCCAATACTGTTGGCGATTTCTCCACACACGCTTTTGTAACGAATCCAGACGGTACCATGAAGGACTTGGGCACACTTGGAGGGACCGTTAGTTATGCCGAAGGAATCAACAACGCTGGCCAGGTGGCTGGATCGTCCGATACTGTTGGCGATTTCTCCACACACGCTTTTGTAACGAATCTAGAAGGTACCATGAAGGACTTGGGCGCACTTGGAGGGACCGTTAGTTATGGGCTTGGAATCAACAACGTTGGCCAAGTGGTTGGAATTTATGGTGACCCAAATTGGAATATAGTTGCTGACCCCAATTATTACGCATTTGTATGGGAAGATGGGACGATGTATGATCTCAATTCGTTTGTAAATTTTGGCTCATCAGGTGAGTATTTAATGGATGCCCGGGCAATAAACGATTTTTCACAGATTGTTGCGAACTCTAACCTTGGAAAAACGTATGTTTTAACACCATCAGCTGTCCCCATCCCCGGCGCAGCCTGGCTTCTTGGTTCTGGACTGGCTGGCTTGACCGCCCTGCGGAGAAGGAAGAAAGCCTGCTAATTATCTTCAATAGTATTCCTGATCGACGACACATTAAAAGGCAGGATCAAAAATTGTACGGCGCACGAGGGTGGCCGAACTCACTCAAAAGGAGGCAAGAATGGGTTTGTTATTACGCAAATTAAATTGCGCAATGGTTTTAGTTTGTTCTCTTTTCGCTAGTAACGTAAACGCAGCCTTAACGAGCGTTGACTATGTGCCGAACTCGGGCGATGGCTTTATTACGCGTGATTCCGAGACGGGTTTAGACTGGCTTGATGTCACCCTCACCGTTGGACTTACGTTCGACCAAGTACGTACCGGCATTTGGTACCAGCAAGGGTTTCGATATGCCACAAAAGAGGACCTGCAAATCTTATTCTTGCATGCAGAAACGCCTGACGATGGGTTTGACATTTCAGTTACAAACCCAGCAGAAACCTTACACCTTGCCCAATTACTTAGCCCGACGTTTTTAAGCGGCAACAGGGTGACTGTAATGGGCTTCATGGGAACGGACTTTTTCGGGAATCAGGTTTCATTGCAGAATCATCCGATAGATGTCACTTTTAGCGCTTTACTCGGAAAAGTTGATTATATCTCCAACATCGGCTCAGGCGACATCGGAGAAGCGCATTTTACCGGTGGGCACCCTTTTAGCGACCAAGCATCTTCAACTTATGGCAGTTTCCTGATTCGCTCTGCCAACCCAGTCCCCGAACCCACCACCATGCTCCTCTTCGGAACTGGTCTTGCCGGTCTGGCAGCAGTCGGCAGGAGAAAAAGAAACTGATTTTTTTTCCCGCCAAATCGGATTCCAAGGCAGGGTCTCACGGCTCTGCCTTTCTATTTTCCCCTCTGCCCCTGCCACCGAACCCAGTATAGAAAGTACCAGTTTCGTGGCCATCCCGGCTTGGTGCACTAGTACCAGCAATTCTAATGCCCCCTGTTTTTTAATGAGATCTTGGGTTCAGCGAGTTACGCTCTCCTGTCTACATGGATTGGAAAGATGTAATGCTGCCGGGCTGTTCGTGTATTTCAGCGGGTGCGAACCCGCCCCGGAAGGTTGGCCAACCACCGGGTACGAGTCCTTGGAGGCTTTATGGCATCATGGAGCTTTAAGCGCAGGACAGCGAGCAGGCAGGCCGCAAGCCGAAAGGTTGAAGGGATTGAACCCCGTAATTTTCCTAGTCGGAAGGACGACATTGTTCAACAGATTTCTTACTGTCTGTTAATTCTATCCTAACATATATCCTTCATAATTCGTCGCTTTCGCATCATCAAGAACTTAGCTGGTTCTTGGTCGTGGGTAAAAGCAAATCGGGATCACATCCCCAACGAATGCAAACAAGGAGGATGGACATGTTGAATCGGTTGTTGCATATATTTCTGGCGAGCGTGATGCTGTGCGCCGGGTTGGCAGTGGATGCCCTTGCCGGCACCCGCTTCGCTGTCTTTTCGGATCCCCATTATTACGACTCATCACTGGGCATTCAGGGGGCAGCGTTTGATGCCTACCTGGCCCAAGACCGCAAACTGATCCGGGAAAGCGAAGCCCTGAACCAGGCCGTGGTTGCGGAGCTGATCCAGTCTCATCAGAGCGACCCCCTTGATTTCGTCATCGTTCCAGGCGACCTTACCAAGGACGGCGAGCGAGCCAGTCATGAAAAAATCGCGGCAGCCCTGTGGCAGCTCAAGGCGGCCGGCATCAAGGTCTATGTGATCCCAGGCAACCATGATATCAACAACCCACACGCCATGGCCTTCAACGGCGATACCGCCACCCCGGTGGCCAACATCTCCGCCGCTGAATTTGCCACGATGTACCGGGCCTTTGGCTACGGGGAGGCCAAGGCCCTCGATCCCAACTCGCTAAGCTACCGCGTCGAGCCGGTTCCGGGTCTCGTCCTGCTGGGCCTCGACTCTTGTAAATATGACGACAACCTGACCCTCGGCCATCCGGTGACCGGCGGGGCCTTCTCCAATGCCACCCGCGCCTGGATCATCGAGCAGATCAAGGCAGCCCGGGCAGCCGGCAAGGAGGTGATCGCCTTCCAGCATCACGGCCTGCTCGAACACTATACCGGCCAGAAACAAGCCTTTGGCGAGTATGTGATCGATGACTGGGAGACGCTTTCTGAGTCGTTTGCCATGGCGGGTCTGAAACTGATGTTCACCGGCCACTACCATGCCAACGACGTCACCGAAAAAAGCTTTGCCGACGGCAATGTCAAGATCACCGATGTCGAGACCGGCTCCCTGGTGACCGCGCCCTGCCCCTACCGGATTGTCACCCTGCACGGTCACAATGCCGCTCAGATCGAAACCCGCCATATCCAAGAGATCGACTACGACACGGGTGGCCAGAGCTTCCCCGAGTATGCGCAGACCTTCCTCTCGCAAGGACTGTTGGATATCGCCCAATACACACTGAAGGTGCAATACGGTCTGTCCGATGCCACGGTAGAATACCTGGCCCCCATTGTCGCACGCGCCTTTGAGGACCATTACGCCGGCGACGAACAGCCCGATGCCGCTGCCGTCGCCGTCATGGAGCAACTGCTCGCCAACCCCGACCCGACGGCCCAGTTCCTGGGCAAGACGCTCTATGCCCTGCAGACCGATCTGGCCCCCGCCGACACCATGGCTATGGTCAGCCTTGATCCGGCCATCAGCCTGACTACCCTGGGCACCTATGCCAGCGGCCAGTTCAACCAGGGGGCAGCGGAGATTGTCGCTTTTGATTCTCAGTCCGCCCGTCTGTTCGTCTCCAATGCCCAGGCCAACACCCTTGATGTTCTCAACGCCGCCAATCCCGAGCATCCAACGTTGGCCTTCACCATCGACCTTGCCCCCTACGGCGCCGGGGTCAACAGTGTAGCCGTGAAACAGGGGCTGGTGGCGGTGGCGGTTGAAGCCGATCCCAAACAGCTGCCGGGCAAGGTGGTCTTTTTCACCACCAACGGTACCTATCTCAACCAGGTCGAGGTCGGCGCCCTGCCCGACATGCTGACCTTCACCCCGGATGGCAGCCAGGTGCTGGTGGCCAACGAGGGGGAGCCCAACGCCGAATACACCGTCGATCCCGAAGGTTCGATAACCATCATCGACCTCTCCCGCGGGGTGAAACGGCCCAAGGTGCGAACCGCCGATTTCCGGCACTTCAACGGTAAGAAACAGCAACTGCTCGCCCAGGGCATCCGGATCTTCGGCCCTAATGCCACCGTGGCCCAAGACCTGGAGCCTGAGTATGTCGCGGTGGCCGCCAACTCCCGTGAGGCCTATGTTACCCTGCAGGAAAACAACGCCGTGGCCCGTTTGGATCTGCGGTCCGGTCGCGTCACCGACATCCTGCCCATGGGCGTGAAGCATCTGGGGCGGCCCGAAAACGCCCTGGACGCCTCCGACAAGGATGGTGCCATCAGCTTCATGACTTATCCGAACGTCTTTGGCCTGTACCTGCCGGATGCCATTGCCGCCTACCAGGTCGGTGGACGTCACTTCCTGGTTACCGCCAATGAAGGCGATGCACGTGACTACGACGCCTTCAGCGAAGAGGAACGGGTCAAAAACCTGGATCTGGATTCGATTGCCTTCCCCAATGCGCTGGAACTGCAGAAAGACGATCTGTTGGGCCGCCTGAAGGTGACCGGCACCCTGGGCGATGCAAATGGCGACGGACTCTACGAGAAGCTGTTCGCTTTTGGTGGACGTTCGTTCAGCATTCTCGAACCCACCCCCTGGGGATTGCGACGGGTTTTCGAGAGCGGTAGCCAGCTTGAACTGATCACCGCTTCTGCCCTGCCATACCAGTTCAACAGCACCAACGACAAGAACACCACCTTCGATGACCGCAGCGACGACAAGGGGCCTGAGCCCGAGGGGCTGGCCCTGGGTGAAATTTGCGGTCGAACCTACCTGTTTTTAGGTCTCGAACGGATAAGCGGGATCATGGCTTATGACATCAGCAACCCCCGACAGCCGGAGTTTGTCCAGTACATCAACAATCGCCTCTTCACCGGCAAACCCGCCGACGGCACTGCCGGTGACCTGGGTCCCGAAGGGCTGACCTTCATTTCGGCCCCCCAGAGTCCTACCGGCATGCACATGCTGGCCGTGGCCAATGAGATAAGCGGCACCACCACCCTCTATCGGATCGATACCAACCGGTGTAAGCACCACCACTGACGCCAACCCAAGGAACACGGGAGCCGGCAGGGGCAGTCTGGGCGACTGTCCCTGCCTTTTTTAATGCCCAGCGAACTTCAACGATATGCAAAAATTCAGGTCTCGCAGATAGGTGAAGGTTTTATTGAAACAACCTTGCCGCCAAAATCAGCGAGGTGCTCGATAAAAAAAATACCCGTGAGCAAAGAGGCATCAAAGTCCACATTAGACTGTGAACCTTGATGTTTCCAAGAATGTATTATGATATGAAATCATTTTGACTCTTGATAGGGTCGCCAGCTTTTCCTGCCATAGGGAATTTCCAGCTTGTTCATGCGCTTACGTAGTGTGCTGGGGTTGATGCGCAAAATCTGCGCTGCCCCACCCGGTCCATAGATTTTGCCGCCTGCTTGCTCCAGGGCTTGCCTGATATATCGAGCGTTCATCTCATCGAGCGTTGCGAGGGGCTCGTTCCGGCTTTGATCCTGAAGGGCTTTACCTGGTGTCGCCTGGGGAAGAAGTGCTTCTATAGACAGGGGAGAACCCGCCCGGTGTTGTATAAGAGCCCGCTCAATGGTGTTTTCGAGCTCCCGCACGTTGCCTGGCCAGTCATGCGCAGTGAGCCTGTCGATGGCACCGGAGGCCAGCGTGGGTCTTTCCTTGAGCTTTAACTCTAACGACTTGCGATGAATGAAGTGGTGTACCAGGGAAGGGATATCGCCTTTTCTCTGCCGTAGTGGCGGAATTATAATGGGAAAGACATTGAGGCGAAACCAGAGGTCTTCCCTGAATTGCCCGGATCCAACCATCTCCTGCAAATTCCTGTGGGTGGCCGAAACAATGCGGATGTCCACGGGAATGGAATGGGTTCCGCCGACGCGTTCGATCTCTTTTCTTTGCAGGACGTGCAGCAATCTCACCTGGGCTTGGGGTGGGAGCTCCCCAATTTCGTCTAGAAAGATGGTCCCCTTGTCGGCCCGTTCAAAGCGTCCTCTCTTCTGACTGATGGCGCCGGTAAATGCTCCTTTCTCGTGACCGAAAAGCTCGCTGTCCAGAAGCGTCTCGGGAATAGCGCCACAGTTTACCTTTATAAACGGTCCTCCTTTGCGTGGGGAAGAGCTGTGGATCGCATTGGCGATGAGCTCTTTTCCCGTGCCGGTTTCACCAAGCAAGAGCACTGGACTGTCAAGCGGGGCCACCTGTTCGACCATGCGCATGACCATGCTCAGGCCAAAATCCGCACCAACGATTTCCTCTCCAGCAACCGAACGTAGTTCATCCAGCAGGTACCTGTTGTCGTCGGTCAGCATCTGTTTGAGTCGGAGAACCTCCTGATGCTTGAGGGCATTGGACATGGCAATGGCCAGTGGTTCCCGGAGCAGCAGAAGCAGGCGGACATGCGCATCGGTATATTGATCCACCCCGTCCGCCATTACTCCCAGATGGCCGATCCGGTTTCCGTCGAGTTCCAGAGCCATGTGAATAAAGGAATAGTTCTCTTTTTGCCCAAGTCTTTTCAACAGCTCGTGCGGCAGCAGATCAGGGTCAGGCTGGTTTTGCACCAGAATGGCATCGTCGCTTTTCAAAACAGCAGACCTCGCACCGCGCCCCTTCTCGGGTAAATGGATTATCTGCTCGAATTCTTTCGGCAAATTCTCGCCGACATGTGCCACGAATTGTAAGGTGTTCTCTTCAGGATCCACTATGTCCAAACCCATCCGTTCCACTGGTATGAACAGTCTGATGTATTCATAGCAGCGCTTCAGGCTTGTCTCGATATTGAGATTGCTGCACAAACGCAACGTTGCTTCGCGGAAAAAAAGGTTCTCGTCGACGATCATCATCTTTTTCCTCTCCCTATTGCCCTTCTCCGAAGGGGAAATTTCCATTTTAAGACCATAGTCCGTAATCATACCATAGTGCAAAATATTTCGTCCCATAGGGTGAAATTAGGCGCCTCGACAGACGTCTTTTTTGCAACCATTTGAAATGATGTGATAAATTTTATGGCACACATATTGATATAACAGGAGCAGAATAAAACGGGGACCATGGAACGTTAAAAGAACCCTGAGAAATGATGGCTGCTCGACTTCAAAGTGCGCGATGAAGGATTATCGGCAATGGCAGATTTTCACGCTCGGGATTTTCCGACCGATTTGAAAGGAAACGCGTTCCTTCCGGAGGCGCGGTTGCGCCTTAACATGCCTCTCTAAGGAGAATATGAATGAAATGGATCGAAATCATAACACTACGCTCTCTTGAAAAAACCAACAGGCAAATGGTCGAAGAAATTTTGCATCAACTTTTCCAGCAGAAAGAAGCAGGTCTTTTTGATGCAATCAAGGTTTATCACCACCCTTCAGTGGAGACTGATTTGAGTATTCACATCCTCTGGGAAACGGAGACGGAACATCCGAGCGAAAGCGAAATTGGGCAACAACTTTCTTATGCGCTCAAGGGGCTGGGGTTACTCCACTATTCCATTTGGGTGGAAGTGGTGGATATAGAATGGCCGGTGGGGAAAGCGACCATACAGCCATGGAGTAAATATTTTTAGTTTTCATGAAGAGGAGTTGTGCAATACCCAGCCATCCTGCTGACAGACAGGTGAAAAATGAACGGGAACAACGGTGGATCGCGAATCGGTGTATGGATAGGGACTTTCTGGCAGCATCTCCAGTCCCAGGCAACAGGGGATGATCCCATCGTTCATGCCACAAATCGAGTGGTGCAAATCGCAGATCCGGTAATCCGCCAGGCCAAGTGCTACAGACAGGTGCTGACCGACCCGATTGCCGGTTCAATGGAGTATTTCCAATCCCTGCTTGAGACTATCCCGGGGCCTATCGTTCTTGACCGCAGCCGGTACTATGACGATCCCACCGTCAAGGCCCTATTTGCCTCACCTGACGAACTCGACGAGGTGTTGCGTTACGACCCGGAGAGCAACAAACTGCGCCAGCAAGGGGTAACAGGTGAGGTGATGGCGATGATGACAATGCGGCGACAGGAGCGCACCGTTTTCGGTCATAAACAGGAAGGAGAATTGGTCGTGCGTGATGTGCGGCAACAGGCGGTCAGTTTCACCGATCACTGTATCGTCGCTCCGGCGGCCAATCTCGACACCACTAAGGCCGGCATTGTCAATCGTGGGTTGGAGGCGTTGGCGATGGTGGCCATGGAGCGGATTGCCACGTTGCGGGCGAACAAGGGGGAATTGCAGGGGAAGAAGGAATATCTGCAGGGAATGGTCAAAATTCTGGGCGTCAGATCACATCGCCAGGAGATCTTTGCCACCCTCACCTCGTACAATCGAGAAGATTTACGCAAGGTCGAACAGATGCTGGCAGAGGTGGAGCGAGAGTTGGAAATGCTGCGGCAGAGGATTGGTCTACCAGAGCAGTCATTGGCGCTTCTTGAGAAAGTCATGCGGTCGCCGGAGACGGTACTGACTGCCCGCCGCCAAAACCTCCGGCTCAACTGGATGGGCGTGCGCGTCGACGACGAACCGGGGAGCGAAGGTAACAATATCACCTTGGCCGAATTAACCTTGGAAGACGACCAGCGTTCGGCGGTGCTTGTGACCTTTACCCTTACAGCGATGTCGGATTCCCGGCCATGAGCACAACCGCCTGATGCATGAGCTTGCAGATGATTTGCGGCTTAAGGCCACCGGAATGATTGATGACTGAGTCTTATGTTTCTCCATAAAACTCGGTCAACATGGAGCCGTACATGATTCAATCTGAACGAGTCTATATCCTTGAGAACCAGACATTCGTTGTCTCGAAGAATGTGGATGGCTTTCCGGTGCAACGCATCTCTTTTCTGTCATCGCAATCGAACGAGGAGATCAACGGTGTTTTGCAAGGCGAGGGAATACGTTCAGGAGAGTTTACGGGAAGATTTATTGCAACGAACTTGGTCGAACTCTTTTTTCGGTGGTTCGACAAGTCGTTATCGCAGTGTGTCACCGGGAAAATAGTCGGTATTCTTTGTGGGGGTACATCGGGGGAGGTGCAGTTTTTTCTCAATTGGTATTGCCTGCACGGCAGGCAAGGTTATGGAGCAGCGAGTTATACTCAATTGCAATGATTATAACCATGCCACTTATGCTTTTCTTAAATCGCCATTCACATAATCGTCATGGGATATATATGTCATGAAAACAGAACAAAAATATTACGTCGGCAACTACAACACATTAACCATCCGCTGTCTTGCATGCAAAAAAGACCGTACTCTTACGGTTGCAGATCTCAAGTTCAAGCAACATGTCATCAAGGTGGCCTGCCCATGCTCACACTCCTTCGTTGTTAACCTGGAGTATAGGCAATCGTATCGCAAACAATTGAATATTGTAGGCTCATACAGAAAACTCTATGAGCCGATTGATCAGGAAAAACCGTGCACTGTAAGAAATATCTCTTTAGGGGGTTTGGGCCTCACGATAACAAATGATAGTACGATCCAGGTCGATGATGAATTGATCGTTTCCTTTAATCTCGGCACACAACAACAACATAAGTACGAAACTACTTTCCAGGTCCAACATATAGACTCCGGGGTAAATATTGGCGGGATGTTCACTTTGTCAAAGATTGATAAGAATGCAGAGACGGTCACTCTCTTCTTGCAGTAAAATTAACAAAAATTGGTATTTCTCATACCTTCCTGGCAATGAAAATCTCGGAGAAAGGATTGATAACGATGAAAAGTGAAAAAGAAGAGAAAAAAGTGAGTGAAAACGGCGCAAAGGTCGGAGAAAAGCTGAAAACCAAGGAGTACGAGAAGGAACTCGCCAAGCTGCACGTGGAGCTGGTCAAACTCCAGGAATGGGTCAAGCTCAAGGGACTGAAGGTCTGCATCGTCTTAGAGGGACGCGATGGCGCCGGCAAGGGTGGAGTGATCAAGGCGATCACCGAGCGGGTGAGTTCGCGAGTATTCCGCGTTGTGGCACTCCCCGCACCCACGGAGCGGGAACAGTCCCAGATGTTCCCCCAGCGCTATATTCCCCACCTTCCCGCTGCCGGCGAGGTGATCATTTTCGACCGCAGCTGGTACAACCGGGCAGGGGTTGAACGAGTCATGGGCTTCTGCACCGAGAAGGAGGTCAAACGTTTCATGCAGGTTACCCCCCTTTTCGAGCAGTTGGCCGTGGAATCCGGCATCATTCTCCTCAAGTACTGGCTGGAAGTAAGTTCGGAAGAGCAGACCCGCCGGCTCGAAGGCCGCATCAACGACGGCAGGAAAATCTGGAAGCTCTCTCCCATGGATGTCAAATCGTATAGCCGATGGGACGACTACACCAGGGCGCGCGACGAAATGTTCGCAGCCACCGACACACCGTGGGCACCTTGGTACGTGGCTAAATCCGACGACAAAAAGCGGGCGCGTCTGAACGTCATCACCCACCTGCTCAACAGGATACCCTATAAGGAAACGTCTCGCGTAAAGGTAGAACTGCCGAAACGAAAAAAAGAAGGGAAATACAAGTCTCCCGACTTCCCGTTCAAATACGTCCCAGAGGTCTATTGAATCAAGGGATGCACTGTTGCGGAAGAAGTAAAGACTCCAGCCGGGGTTGACATCTCCAGCAAAGGCATCTGAAGAAATCATCCATGAGAAAATGATTATGAAGACTAAACCCATCTATCCATCTTGCATCGGCATCCGATGTCTGGCTATCCCTGTTGCTTTGGCATCTCTGTTGCTCCTGGGCGCGTGCGACAAGAAAGTGGAGTCCGAACCGGTGGTTCGCGCAGTCCGCTCCGTTGTTGTCGAGAAACGTGAGGTCGGAGATCCCATCGTCGTGACCGGCGAGCTTCGTGCGCGCGACGAGATCAATCTGGCCTTTCGACTTTCCGGGCAGCTGATCCAAAGAACTCTCGATGTCGGCGATAAGGTGAAGGCCGGGCAGACGGTGGCCCGGCTCGACGACCAAATCGAACGAAACGCCCGAAACGCAGCCCAGGCCGATCTCGTCGCCGCGCAAGCCGCTGTCGAGCAATCGGAAGCGCACGAGAAGCGGTTGCAAGGTTTGCTCAATGAAAAAGCTGTCTCGCGCAATGATTATGAAGTCGCCTTGCGTCAACTGAAGACGGCAAGAGCGCAAGTGAATGCAGTGCAGGCCAAATTGAAATCCGCTGAAGAGCAGTTAGGCTACACGGATCTCAAAGCTGAGGCCGCCGGCGTGATCACGAAAAAAGGGGCCGAACCCGGCGAGGTTGTTCAGGCAGGCAAGATGATCCTGACGATGGCGCGGCAAAGCGGCCGGGACGCCGTCTTCGGCATACCCGCACAGGTCATCCGCGATGGCCTGTCGTTGCGTCAGGAAGTTGAGGTCTGGCTTGCGGACAATCATGCCATCAAGGCCACCGGGAAGATCCGCGAAATATCGCCGCAGGCCGATCAGATCACAAGAAACCATGAAGTCAAAGTCGAACTCATCGATCCGCCATCGGGAATGTTCCTGGGGGCGACGGTTGTCGGGCGCTTGCAATTGCAGGCCGAGCCGCGGATCGAAATCCCTTCACCGGCGCTGACGATGCTGGAGAGCAAACCCGCCGTCTGGGTGGTCGATGCCAAGGATATGCGCGTTCATCGGCGGGAGATCACGGTCGCGCACTACACGCCGGATTCCGTCATCGTCACGGACGGATTGCAGTCCGGTGAAAGGGTTGTGACTGCCGGCGTACAGGAGCTGCATGAAGGTCAAACCGTGAAGCTGTTGGGAGATGTATTATGAAGGGCGTCAATTTAACCGAGTGGGCGATCCGGCACAAGGCGCTCATGATCTATTTCATGCTGATGAGCATGGTGGCCGGGGTCAGCGCCTATCTGCATCTGGGGCGCAATGAGGACCCGGAATTCACGATCAAGACGATGGTGGTCCAGACGCTTTGGCCGGGCGCGACCCAGGAAGAAACAATGCAGCAGGTGACCGACCGCATCGAGAAAAAGCTGCAGGACACGCCCAATCTCTATTATTTGAAAAGCTATACATTAGCCGGCCAGTCGACCATATTTGTCTATATACTCGAGTCCGCCCCTAAAAAGGACATCCCGGAGATCAAGTATCAGGTCCGCAAGAAGGTCGGCGACATCAAGCACACGCTCCCGCAAGGGGTTGTAGGGCCGTTTTTCAATGACGAATTCGGCGATACCTACGGGATCATTTACGGCTTCACCGCGGATGGCTTCACACACCGGGAATTGCGTGATTACGCGGAAAAGGCGCGTTCTCGCCTGCTGCAAGTCCAGGATGTCGCCAAAGCCGAATTTTTAGGCACTCAGGACGAGCGCATCTACATCGAGTTTTCAACGCACCGCCTGGCTGAACTCGGCCTGGATCGCCTGGCGCTGATCCAGGCGCTCGCAAGTCAGAACGCCGTCGTCCCCTCCGGCGTGATCCAGACCAAGAATGAAGCCATGCTGATGGATGTGTCCGGCCGGTTTGAGTCTGAACAAGACTTGCGGCAGGTCAATTTCGCCATCAATGGAAAGATGCTGCGCCTGAGCGACATCGCAACGATCACGCGCGGTTATGCCGACCCGCCGCAGCCGTTATTCCGCGTCAACGGCAAGGACGCCATCGGTCTGGCGCTCTCGATGCGCACCGGCGGCGACATCCTCGCACTCGAAAAGAATCTGAACCTGGCGATCAAGGAAATCGAAGCTGACTTGCCGGTGGGCATCGATATTTCCCTGGTCTCGAATCAGCCCAAAGTGGTTGAAGAAGCGGTTGACGAATTCATGAAAGCGCTTTGGGAGGCCATCGCGATCGTTCTCGTTATCAGCTTTATGAATCTGGGCCTGCGGGCGGGCATGGTCGTGGCGACCTCGATCCCGCTGGTGCTGGCCATTGTCTTTCTGCTCATGCAAGCGTTCGGGATTGACTTGCAGCGCATCTCGCTGGGGGCGTTGATCATCGCCCTGGGGCTGCTCGTCGATGATGCGATGATTACCGTGGAGAGCATGGTCTCCAAGATGGAAGAGGGCTGGGACTCGGTCCGTGCGGCAATTTTCTCCTACGTTTCCACAGCCTATCCGAGGCTTACCGGCACTCTGGTGATCTCGCTGGGCTTCGTACCGGTCGGTTTCGCCAGAAGCTCTGCCGGCGAATACACCTTCACGCTCTTCGCGGTCGTTGTCATCGCCGTGCTCACCTCCTGGGTAGTCGCGGCGTTCTTTTCACCGCTCATCGGGACGATGCTCCTAAAACACAAGGGGAAACACGAGGGAGGCGGACGTACCGTAACGCTGTACCGGCGCCTGCTGCTTTTCACCATGCGTCATGCCAAGCTGACGCTGGCGGTGACGGTCCTCATTTTCTGTGTGTCGCTGGGACTGGCGCCGTTTGTGCCAAGCCAGTTCTTTCCCTCATCGGATAGGCCGGAGTTGGTGGTAGATCTGCGGCTCAGACACGACGCCTCGATTTACGCAGCGGATAAGGCATCTCAAAAGCTGGATGAAATCCTCCGCGGCGACGCCGAAATCGATCACTGGAGCTCCTATGTCGGGCGTGGGGCAATCAGGTTCTATCTGCCGCTCGACGTGCAGTTGCAGAACGATTTCTTTGCGCAGACAATTATCGTCACCAAGAGCCTGGAGGCGCGCGAACGCGTCAAAAAACGCATTGACGATGCGCTCCAGCAGCAGTTCCCGGAGGCAATCGGGCGCGCATTCCCCCTTGAACTTGGCCCGCCTGTCGGCTGGCCGGTTCAATACCGGGTCAGTGGAGAGAACCCGCTTAAAGTCCGTGAAATCGCCGAGAAAGTAGCCCAGGTTTTAGGGGCGAGCCATGATCTGCGCACTGTGAACTACAACTGGATGGAACCGATTCGCAAGCTCAGAATTCGCGTCAACCAGGATGAAGCGAAGCTGTTGGGGCTCAGTTCAGCGGCCGTCGCCCAGGCGGTCAACGCCGTCGTTTCGGGCATCCCTGCGACCCAGGTGCGCGATAACATCTATCTGATCGACGTCGTCATGCGAGCCCAGGAACCCGAGCGCATGTCGCTGGAAACCATCCGCACGCTGAAAATTCCTCTGCCGAATGGCCGCTCCGTACCGCTGACGGAGCTGGCCAGCGTCGATTTCGAACAGGACTTGCCCCTGATCTGGCGCCGGGACCGGCTGGCCACCCTGACGGTCCAGGCCGAGACCAGGGACGGCGTGATGCCGGCGACCGCCGTGAAGGGCCTGCAGGAAGGACTCTCCGAACTGAAGCGGCAATTGCCGGTTAATTACAAGATTGTCGAAGGCGGCAGCGTCGAGGAAAGCGCCAAGGGGCAGGCCTCGGTCCTGGCGGTGTTCCCGATCATGATCATCCTGATGTTGACGGTCCTGATGATCCAGATGCAGAAATTCAGCCACCTCTTTCTGGTTTGCAGCGTTGCCCCGCTGGGCGTCATTGGGGTCGTGCTGGCGTTGCTGGTCACGCAGAAGCCGATGGGGTTTGTCGCTCTGCTGGGTGTTGTCGCGCTCATTGGCATGATCATTCGCAACTCGGTCATCCTGGTGAATCAAATCCAAGTCGAGCAGGAAGAAGGGCGCCAGGATTGGGATGCCGTGGTCGAAGCCTCCGTGGTACGCTTCCGTCCGATCATCCTGACCGCGCAGGCGATGATCCTGGGTATGGCGCCGATCGCGCCGACCGTCTTCTGGGGTCCCATGGCCTATGCTATCATGGGCGGACTGGCGGTGGCCACGGTGCTGACGCTGATCTCTCTGCCCTCGCTGTACATTACCTGGTTCAAAATACGCGAACAGAAGATACCCGCACATGTTGGTGGTGAATTATGAAATACAAATTTTACATTGCCGCTCTCCTCACTTTGGCGCTTTCCGGTTGCACTTGGCTGACGCCTACATATCAACGCCCGGAATTAGATCTGCCTGAAGCTATATCTTCGGCCGGAAATCGCAACAAGAGCACGCATGAGCGGTTGATCGGCTGGTGGCAGGAATATAATGATCCTGTCCTGCAACAACTCATCGACCGCGCCCTGACCCAAAGCGATGATATTGCACTCGCTGCGGCACGGCTCAAACAGGCCCGCTCCTTGTATGATTACAGCTACAGCAATCAATTCCCCTTGCTGTCGATTGCTGGAGTCGGTACGCGCACTAATGTAGACTTCAAGGACAGCAATTCTTTACCAAACAAACCTATGAACCTGTCCTTCATCGGTGGCATGTTGTCCTACGAGGTTGACCTTTGGGGAAAACTGGCGAGTGCCAACCAGGCCGCCAAGGCATCCTTTCTGGCAGCAGGCTACAACCAGGATGCAGTACGACTTTCCGTAGCCTCCGCGACTGCGCAACTCTATTTCAATATTGTAGCGCTTAATGCCGATATCAAAATCACTCAAGACACGATTGTGTCCCGAGAGGAATCCTACAAGCTGTATAAGGTGCAATACGAGAGAGAGCTGGCAAACGGCCTGGTGCTGCGGCAGTCCAAGGCAGAACTGGACGCCACGCGAGCTCAGCTTCCCCCGTTGCTTGAACAGAAGGATAAAGCCGAGAGTTCCCTGGCCGTCCTGCTGGGTCATTCACCGAGGGAAATTATGGGAGCTGGCATTGCGCCGGGGAAGGAGCTTGACGCCATGCCTGTGCCGCCGCTTTCCCCCGCCGAACTCCCCTCAAACCTGTTAGAGCGGCGGCCGGATATCGCGGCTGCCGAGCAGGCCTTGATCGCAAGCAATTTCAATATCGGTGTGGCCCGTGCGGCCTTTTTCCCGACCATCTCGCTCTCGAGTCTGTATGGCATCTCCAGTATGGATATCCAAAATTTATACAACGGCTCGATGCAGACCTGGCAACTCGGGTCATCACTGGCTGGTCCGGTCATCGATTTCGGCAGGACGGCCAGCGGCGTGGAGTTGGCCAAAGCCAGAAATCAGGAACAACTTGCTGTGTATAAGAATTCCGTCCGCACGGCTTTCAAGGACGTTAAGGACGCTTTATCGGCGCAGGTTCATTCCCGCGATGAGGAGAAGGCCCTGTCCGACGAGGAAAGAGAGGTCAAGGAAGCGTTGCGGCTCGCCAACCTTCGCTATTCGGCGGGATTTTCCAGTTACATTGAAGTCCTCGACGCGGAGCGCAACCTGTATTCGGTGCAAATCGCGCTGGTTGCCGCAAAGCTCAAACGCCTGAATGCTTCAATCAATCTGTATAAAGCCTTGGGTGGGGGGAAACATGAGGACCAATTGCATGCGGCAGGTGAGCTGATCAACAATTGAGCGAGACACGTCATGCCAAATGAATGGACGAGCCAGCTTCAGGACGATCGCGAGGCGAGCAGGATTGATTCCCGTCTCCGCCAATCTGTGCGCCTCAGCATCTGGAAAATGTTCTTGTGGCGCATTCTACCGGTTGCAGGGGTGTTTGTGATCCTCGGGTTAGTGGTTATCGAGGTGGCTAAACGATTTCACTCCACCAGCAACACAGTGCAGTCTCCCGCCGTCGTGTTGCTGGTCACCGTCATGATTCTGTGTCCACTGATCATCCTCTCCGCCAAGAAAGTGCTCGCCTTGGTGGTCAATCTTGAAATGGCGCACCTGGAACTGCTCATCGTTTTGAGCAAAGCCATCGCAAAGCGCGACAATGCCACCGAGGAGCACAATCTCCGGGTTGCCATCATGGCCGTTCACCTGGCGATCGCTGTCGGACTAGACAGGCGCCTCATCCCGGGGCTGTTTATTGGCGCTTTGCTGCACGACGTGGGGAAAATTGGCATCTCCGACAGTATTCTGCTCAAACCTGGAAAGCTCTTGCCCGAGGAACGGCAGGAAATGAAACGTCACGTCGTCTACGGAAACGCGATTCTCACAAGCGCGACCTTGCCCGGTGGAGCGAGGCGGGTGGTCCATTATCACCACGAACGATTCGACGGCAATGGCTACCCCGAGGGAAGAAAAGGTGCCGAGATACCGCAAGAGGCGAGGCTGTTCGCAATCGTCGATACGTTCGACGCCCTGATATCGAATCGTCCTTACCGGCAACCCATAGCTTTGGAGGAAGCATTGCACATCATGGAACGCGAACGAGGCACTCACTTTGATCCGGACTATCTGGAGGCATTCAATATGATCGCCGGAGCCCTGTATAACCGAGTCGTTCGTATTGCGCCGAAGTACCTCATGGACCAGGCTTTGGAGTTGGTCGAAAAGTACATCCTGCTGAACGGTCACGACACCCTCCAGAGCGACGGCAAGATGATCGACTTGGATGCGCTCGTGGCGAAACTGGATTTAGGATGACAGAATTTTTGGCAGTTCCGGCTTGCACCCCCTAACACAGGCGCCATTTTTAGTGAGTCATCGGCAACATGATCGGTTAGGGCAAACCTGCAGGCATGATGGAGCACGCCGGATTTTTCATTGCCCCCTCATACGCATTTTAAACATCCATCAATAACTCGGAGAACAATATGCAAAAGAAAAGCGAGATCGACCTTAACACCGTTGAAAAACTCAAGCGTGCTTTTGCTTACAAGCTGTTCTTTCAGCAGGGGGTGCTTCCCTTCAATGCCTCGTTGAACGATTATTACCTGGCGGTGAGCTATGCGCTTCGCGATCGTATGCAGGGGCTCTTTATTAATACGGTGACCGCGCTTCGTGAAAACAAGAGTAGGATTGTCTGTTATCTGTCGGCTGAGTTTCTCATGGGCCCCCATCTGCTCAACAATATGATCAACCTCGGCCTGCGTGACGAATTTTTCCAGGCGGCCGAGGAAACCGGACTTGACCTGACTCAGATTATTGATCACGAGGAGGAGCCCGGATTAGGAAATGGAGGTCTGGGCCGTCTGGCCGCTTGCTACCTGGATTCCTTAGCAAGCCTTGAAATCCCGGCCATTGGGTACGGCATCCGGTACGAGTTCGGCATGTTCGACCAGGCTTTCAAGGGAGGGTGGCAAAAAGAACTCAGCGACCGATGGCTTCAGCCGGGTAACCCCTGGGAATTTAAGAAAGCCGATTTCTCGGTGAACGTTGGCTTCGGAGGGCATACAACCCATTACGATCAGGATGGCCGCTTGTGTGTTCGTTGGCATCCTGGATGGCTGGTCAAGGGCATTCCCTACGACACGCCGATTCCCGGCTACAGAGTCAATACGGTCAACCTTCTTAGGCTGTGGAGCGCAGAAGCTCCGAAAGGTTTCGATTTTGCTGATTTTAATGTTGGTGATTACTTTGGGGCTGTAGAGGAGAAAATCCAGGCCGAGAACATCACTAAGGTTCTGTATCCAAACGACGAGCAGTTCCAGGGGAAGGTGCTCCGTCTGCGCCAGCAGTATTTTTTCGTTGCCTGTTCCCTACAGGATATGATCCGATTCTATCTTCTTCAGAACGAAAACCTGGATAATTTCCATCACCATTTCGCAGTTCAGCTTAACGACACCCACCCAGCCATTGCGGTTCCTGAACTGATGCGGCTGTTGATCGATGTTCATCATTACCAATGGGAGCAGGCCTGGGATATCACCTCCGCCACTTTTGCCTATACCAATCACACACTGTTGCCCGAAGCCATGGAGAAGTGGCCGATTAATCTGCTGGGAGGGCTTTTACCCAGGCACCTTGAGATTATCCTTGAAATCAACCACCGGTTTCTCGATCAAGTCCGCCAGCAGTACCCCGGCGACGAGGCAGTGATCAGTCGCCTGTCTATCATCGATGAATCTGGCGAGCGGTATGTGCGCATGGCCAACCTTGCCTGCGTCGGCAGCCACAAGATCAACGGGGTGGCTGAACTGCACACCAGGTTGCTCAAGGAGTATACCCTAGGGGATTTTCATCGTTTATGGCCGGATAAACTTGTGAATATCACCAATGGGGTCACGGCCCGCCGTTGGATGGTGCTCAGCAACCCCGACCTGAGTACGTTAATTACCTCCGCCATCGGCGAAGGCTGGATTACAGACCTGCATCGGCTGCGTGACCTGGAACCCCTGGCCGATGATCCGGCCTTCCGGGAGCAATGGCGGAAAGTTAAATTAACCAACAAACAAAATGTCTGCTCCAAGCACTCCCATGACAAGGGTCTTCAGTACAATCACGATGCCCTATTTGATGTCCAGGTTAAACGAATCCACGAATACAAGCGGCAGCATCTCAATTTGTTTCATATCATCACCTTGTATAATCGAATAAAAAACAACCCAAGTCTCGACATTCCCCCGCGCGTTTTTGTTTTTGGCGGCAAAGCCGCTCCTGGCTATTTTATGGCAAAACTGATTATCAAACTGATCAATTCGGTGGCCGAGGTAATCAACAGCGATCCAGTGGTGAACAAACATCTTCAGATCTTTTTTATTCCCAATTTCAACGTGCAGATTGGACACGTTGTCTATCCTATTGCAGACCTTAGCGAACAAATCTCCTTGGCGGGTAAGGAGGCCTCCGGCACCGGCAACATGAAGTTTTCCATGAACGGCGCACTGACCATTGGCACTTTGGATGGAGCCAATGTGGAAATCCGGGAACAGGTCGGTGCCGAGAACTTCTTTCTTTTCGGCATGAACGTTGAAGAAGTCACTGAGCGTTGGGCTACCGGATACGATCCTCGGATAATCTTTGATGCAAACGAAGAGCTGCGAAATGCTGTTAATCTTATAGCTACCGGTCACTTTTCCCATGGCGACCGGGATATATTCCGCCCCTTCGTCGATTCACTGATCAATCACGATCCCTTTATGGTGTTCGCTGATTATCAGGCGTATATCGACTGCCAGCAGCGGGTTGGGGAGGTTTTTTGTGACCAGGAACGATGGGCCAGGATGTCAATTCTCAATGTCAGCCGTATGGGCAAGTTTTCATCTGATCGCTCAATAGCCGATTATTGCGAAAAAATTTGGCGGGTCAAAAGATCTCCCGTTGACCTCAAATGGGAGAAACTGCCCAAAGAGGGCATAGTTTTTCCAAAGCGCAACGCCGCTGTCAGGACCTGATTATCCTGTACCGTACAGACAGAGAGCGGGTCCTGCCTCTTCAATAAAGATAGAGGAAAAACAGCAGCCTCCGCCATTGGAATCTTATGCGAAACCCTAATGTAACCCCCAACAACGTTTATAGCTGGCTGCGTCGATTTGTCCCCGGTGTCATTGCCTTGCTTCAGTATCAGCGGGCAAATTTTCGATTTGATATAATCGCTGGCCTTTCGGTGGCTGCGGTTGCCATGCCTGTGGGTATTGCTTATGCCGATATCGCTGGCGTACCCGTTATTTACGGCATTTATTCGTCTTTTTTACCCTTACTGGCCTACGCTTTGTTCGGGTCATCACGTCAGTTGATTATCGGTCCGGACGCGGCCACCTGCATCATGGTCGCCTCCGCTCTCGGGCCCCTCGCCGGCGGAGATCCGCATCGATACATGGAGTTAATGATATCCATCACCCTAATCACCGGGTTGTTCAATATCGTCTTTGGTATCTGCCGGTTAGGGTTTGTTGCCAATTTTCTCTCTCAGCCAATTCTTGTCGGTTACCTCAACGGCATCGCCTTGACTGTTCTGGCCGGGCAACTCTCCAAACTTTTTGGGTATAAAGGCGAGGCAGTTGGTTTTTTAGAGAAATTGGTCGAGTTCACCCAGAAAGTTGACGGGGCGCACCTGCCCACTGTCGTTCTCGGTGCCACGGCTCTGGTAATTTTGTTTGCCCTGAAACGGTGGGCGCCACGCTTGCCGGGCGCCTTGATTGTTACCGCCCTTGGCATCATCTCCGTGGAAGTGTTGCACCTGAAATCCCAGGGTGTCGCCGTACTGGGAACCGTTCCAGGAGGGTTTCCGACCATCCATTTGCCGTATTTCGACGTTTCGCGATTTCAGATTCTGATACAGCATGCAGCAAGCATCGCCTTAATCAGTTTTACCAGCGGCGTATTGACCGCTAAAAGTTTTGCGCGTCGCAACAGGTACGATATTGATGCCAATCAGGAATTGATCGCCTTCGGTGCCTGCAATATCGTCAACGGACTGTTTCAGGGATTTCCGGTTACCGGTGCCGATTCACGGACCGCCGTCAACAATGACATGGGCGGTAAAACCCAATTCGTCGGGATTGTCGCCGCCGGTACCATAATATTATTTCTCCTCTTTTTCACCGCGCCTCTGGCATCTCTTCCCAATGCGGCACTGGCTGCTGTTATAGTCGTGGCGAGCATCGGGCTTTTCGATTTTGCATCCCTGCGGGAACTGTATACCGCCAGCCGACGCGAAATGATGTTTTCTCTGGTGACAACGGTGGGCGTCCTCTATTTTGACGTGCTTCCTGGCGTGGCGATTGCCATAGTGATGACGCTTCTCTGGTTGCTGCAAGCCGCCTCCCAACCCCACGTCGCCGTGCTTGGACGTGTTCCCAGCATCACTGGATTTCATGACATATCGGATTACACTGATGCGGTTACCATACCAGGCCTTTTACTTTTTCGATTCGACGGCGACGTTCTTTTTTTCAATGTCGACTTCTTCAAAGAGCGTATCCATGGTGAGATAGCGAAGTCTTCCACTCCGGTCGAATGGATCATTGTCGATGCCAGTCCAGTCAATTTTGTCGACATTACCGCTCTGCATAAGCTGAAGGATTTATGCGAAGAGCTTGAGGGGGCCGGCATCAGGCTCATTTTCGCCTGTGTCAAACAATCTCTATCGAATCTTTTCAATGCCGGATGGGTTGCCAGTCAACCGGCATACAATAAAGAGTTCTGGAACAACACGTTAGCTTCCGCTGTTCAGACTTTTGAGCAGCGCGATTGGCAACAGCCGTAATGCAGACGATCTCCAACATGTGGCAGCAGGCGGTAAGGTTATATAATTTCTGTTGGGTAAACCTCCGGCTTTGCGGGGGGAGAGCAAAAGTTCGACGGTCCCAGAGTAATAAAGAAGCCTCCAATCACGTGGACCGCTCAAAATCGCGAGAAAGGAAGCTTCATAAAAACCCTACAATGTTTAAGCTACCCGAAAAGGGATTGTAAGTATCATGTCATGTGGATACCGAAATGCAGCCGTAAACAGTTATATGGCGAACTTTAGAAGAATCTTGGCGAATTTTATCCTGAGCTTGGCCCAGCAGAAGGAGAGCAGGGTGGAGGGAGGACATCTCCAACTCGATCATGTCCACCTGCTGGTCTCGATACCGCTTAAGAATTCAGGCTCAAGTAGTTGGCTAGAGAAAAACAAGCACCACAGAGTCGATTCGCCCGGTCCTGGTCGATTTCAGGGCTGGATTTTTTTTATTTTTCTATGCAATAGCAATGACTTTACCCCGTGATCCAGAGCTTCCGCAAGCAGCAGCCAACGATGTTCCTCGTCTTGACAGCGCAACAGTTGCCACCGAATTCTCCGGACCGAGCAGGCAAACAATTGCAGCCTGTCCCGACTGCGACTTGCTCAACAGTTTGCCTGAAAACCCCCATGCCACCATGCTCTGCGGACGCTGCGGAGCTGTCTTGTACCGGCACCATCCCAACAGCATCGACCGTTCCCTGTCGTTGACTCTTGCCGCGCTCGTTCTTTTTCTGCTTTCCAACAGTTTTCCCTTTCTGGCCATGAAAAGCGGTGGCTTTATCCAGGAAACGACCCTGCTGACTGGCATCCACGAACTATGGAAACAAGAATTACAGGGGCTGGCGATTCTCGTCCTGCTCACCTGTGTGCTGGTGCCGTTGGCACAGATGCTTGGATTGCTCTATATATTGTTGCCCCTGAAATTGGGCCGCCGCCCAGCCCTCGGCGCTGCCCGCGTTTTCCGCCTGGTTCAGGAAGTCGCGCCCTGGGGTATGATGGAAGTGTTTATGGTGGGTATCCTGGTGGCCCTGGTCAAGCTTGGTCATATGGCGACCATTGTTCCCGGTACCTCGGTCTTTTCCTTCGGCGCCTTGATTTTTGCTATGGCTGCCGCCTTTTCCTGTCTTGATCCCCACCTGCTGTGGGACCGTCTGGATCTGCGCCGATGAAAGAAAACGCCATCACCGCCTATCAGCTCGGCCTGGTCAATTGCCACGACTGTCACCTGCTGGTCGAAATACCGCATGCCCATGCCGATCTTCTCTGCCCCCGTTGCGGCGCCCATCTCCACCCGCGCAAACCCAACAGCCTAGCGCGCACCTGGGCACTGGTCTGCGCAGCTATTATTCTCTATATCCCGGCCAACGTCCTGCCCATGACCATCACCACCGCTCTAGGCAGCAAGCAGGCCGACACCATCATCAGTGGTGTTATCTATTTCATGCAGAACGGCTCCTGGGAGATTGCGATGGTGATTTTTATCGCCAGCGTCTTCGTCCCCTTCGTTAAACTGTGTATTCTGATTTTTCTGGTACTCAGCGTGCGCTTTCGCTCAACCTGGCGGCCGAAGGACCGAACAATCCTGTATCGCTTGACCGAGCTGGTCGGCCGCTGGTCGATGGTCGACATCTACGTGGTGACCATCCTGGTGGCCCTGGTCAAGCTCGGCGCTATTGCCACCATCGTGGCCGGGCCGGCCGCCGTCTATTTCGCGAGCGTGGTGGTCATTACCATGTTTGCCGCTGAAAGTTTTGATCCACGACTTATTTGGGATGTTATCGAGGAGGATGTATGACCGAACGCTCACAAGCCGAGCACCATGCTGTACCAGCCAAAATCCAGGTTAAACGGGGGTTTTCTCTTGTCTGGATCGTGCCGATCGTGGCGTTGGTGATTGGCGGTTGGCTGGCCTTTAAAGCAATCAGTGAAAAAGGGCCGGTTATTGCCATCACCTTTACCACCGCCGATGGACTGGAGGCCGGGAAAACAAAAATTAAATTCAAAGATGTTGAGATCGGTCAGGTCGAGCAGATTACCTTGAACGAAGATGCCACCAAGGTGGTGGTTACAGCCAAAATGATCAAGGGCAGCGAGCCCTATCTCACCGACCAGACCAAGTTCTGGGTGGTCCGTCCGCGGATCAGCGGAGGCTCAGTCTCTGGTCTGAGCACAGTGCTTTCCGGTGCATATATCGGTAGCGACGGTATTAAGACAGGTTCGCCCACCCATTCTTTCACCGGTCTTGAGATCCCGCCGGTGGTGACCATCAATCAACCGGGAAGGCATTTCAATCTCCAAGCCGACACTCTTGGTTCCCTCGACGTCGGATCCCCGGTCTATTACCGGCAGATCCAGGTCGGGCAGGTAGTGAGTTATAATTTTGATCCGACTGGCAAAGCGGTGGATATCAAGATCTTTATCGAGGCGCCGCATCACACCAGGGTCACGGATGACACCCATTTCTGGAACGCCAGTGGCTTCGATGTCACCCTCAATGCCCAGGGGATCAAAGTCGACACCCAATCGATGGTTTCGATTCTCAGCGGCGGCATTGCCTTCGATACGCCCAAAGAATCGCAGCCTGGAGATGAGGTGAAGGAAAACAAACTATTTCATCTGTATGCCGACCGGGCCGACATCCAGGAGAAAAAATTCTCGGCTGTTCGCAATTACTGGATGCTCCTGTTCAATCAATCGGTACGGGGACTCAGTATCGGTGCCCCGGTGGAACTCCATGGCATTAAGATCGGAGAAGTGGTCGACCTCAATCTGGTATTCGACCCCAGCATCAAGAAGTTCCAGGTACCGGTAATCATCGCTATCGAGCCGGATCGGATTGGTGTCACTAATCGGGAGGAGGCGGAGAAGGCAGCCAACGATGACCGTGTTGGCTTAATGAAGATGCTGGTCGAGCAGCAAGGTCTGCGAGCCCAATTGCAAAGCGGTAACCTGCTGACCGGGCAACTCATGGTGAATCTGGTCTTTGTTCCAACTGCTCCGAAAGCCACTCTTTCCCAACGTGGAGAGTACATCGTGGTGCCGACAATTCCCGGTTCATTCGAACAGCTGCAGGAGAATTTGAACAAAATCATTACCAACCTCGGCAGAGTTCCGTTTGACAAGATCGGCGGGGAACTGGAACTGATGCTCAAGGAGGCGCGAAACACGCTGAAACAAGTGGGTGATTTGGCCGGAAAACTCGACAAGGAGACAGCACCCCAGGCGCAGGCAGCGATCAAGGAGCTGCAAAATACCCTGATTGGCCTACAGCAGGCCATCGGCAAGGATTCTCCCCTGAATTACAATGCCCGAAAGGCCTTGGCGGAACTGACCGAGACGCTCCGCGCGGTTCGTGATCTGGCCGATACTTTAGAAAACCGGCCGCAGTCGATCATCTTCGGTAAGGAAGGAGATAAAAAACATGAGTAAGTTGAGCCAATTCCTTTGTTGCACCCTGCTGTTTGCCCTTTTCAACACAGCCTTGACCGCCTGCACTGCCCCACCTCAAGTTGCCTATTACAGCCTGCTCGGTGCCGAGAGCGTGAAAACAACCGGGCAACGTCACGATCAGCTGGTCGTAAGCGTCGGCCCGGTCAACATCCCCGATGTCCTCAAAAAATCGCAAATCGCCACCGATGGAATAGAGGGACGCTACCGGCTCAGTGAATATCATCGCTGGGCAGGAGAGGTTGACCGGGAATTCGGCCGTGCCCTGCTTGAACATCTGGCCGGTCGACTCGGCACGGAGCAGGTGTATCTTTTTCCAGGAGATCAGTATCTTGAGCCAACTTTCCAGGTACTCCTTGATATCCTGGAAATGAACGGCGAACTGGGCAAGGAGGTCAAGCTGAGCGTACGCTGGACCCCGATCGATCCCAAAGGGAAAACTAGACCGATCACCCGGCACAGCACCTTCAGCCAACAGGCGGCGGACAGTGGTCATGAAGCCTGGGTGAAAGCGCAGCGGGGCAATATCAGTCGACTCAGTGAGGAAATCGCAACCCTGATCAAGGAGCGGACACCCTTAAACCCGGTAAAATGACGACCTTCCACTGGTTTGCCGTTGGAGCGCTTCGTCCTTACTGCTGAGGCAAATATTGGGTGTTTTTTAACAAACGGCACTAAGGTTCCAAAGGATTCGCGTTAGCTTGCCACTTGCAAAGCTATCATTCTGGTTTAGACTTCCCAATTTCAACACGATTCCATTCCCGGATTTTCAGGAGTTGTCCAACCCATCGAATCGACCATTCGACAACCGAGGCGGCGGCTGACAGAAATATGGTTTTTTCAACGGGCTGTTAACCATGCAGATTCTCGATCCACCTGATCGCTTCAAGATCGGAAACTTTTCCAAGGTAACGTTGGGCCGTTGACAGGTCAGCATGTCGAAGTATCACTTTGCTGACAATTTCAATCGGTATCCCTGATCTCGATGCATAAGTAGCTGCATGTCGTCTCAGATCATGAGGACGCAGATTAACACCTACCATTTTTCCGACTTTCACAACCATCTTTTTGGCTCCGGCATAAGTAATCAGAAAAATTCGTTGGTTTGGAAGGATCTTTTTTTCTCTAACGTAATCTTGAAGTCGGCGGCTTATTTTTTTGGGTATGAATACAACTTCTAGCTCCCGTCCACTTTTTGGGTCGTGCAGGAACAATTTTTGATCATCAATGTCGGCAGGCTTGAGGTTGAGCACTTCGCTCACTCGCATCCCTCCTCTTGCCATAAGTTCAAGCATGATTCTATTGCGGCTATCGATAGTCCTGAAAATAGCCTCGTCAATCGTATCTTTGTCAAAATCCATTGAGTTGCTTTGGGCTTTTTGAAAAGATTTTTGGCTGCAGGAGATTGGCAGGGATTTTTCAATTCAGGAAGAAGGGAGTTGGCGACCAAGTTGAAAAAGGCTGAGAGGGTTGAGTATCTACAGCGTTTGGTATTCTGTTTTCTGCCTTCGGATACATCAGCGAGAAAGGTTATGATTTCTTCAGGTTATCTTGACTTTTATCCAGGAAACAGCCCACTTCCCTGTATAGCAGAGTTCAGTTTTCCCCCTCAGTCAGCATCAGTGTTCATTGGCACTGCTCGCATTCGCGCCAGTGTGAACTCTTGGTAACGAGTTATGTGCTGGACTATCTACCTAATTTTTTTGGCGGATAATACTTGAAGCCCACCTTGTCACCGAACTGCACCATGAAGCTGGAAAATCCTTGCACAGCCTGCCGGGCGCTTTCGATAAGCGCCTGAACTTCTTCTTCCGGGATGCCCCCCGGTTCATTCCACTGCGATTTTAGTTTCACATAGGCCATGTCAAACTGGGAAACCATGTGCATCATTTCCACCGCTAAGGACGACTGCAGTTCCATTCTTTTGGTTTTCTTTGATGCCGTTGAAGGGCTGGCCTTGATTATTGCCTCTTTTTTCGCTATGTTCGCATTCTCCTGTCGTTCTCTCAAGGGTATCAGTTTCGGCCAGGTTCAGGTTGCCCACTCTCATCGATCCCTTGCCACCAAACTGCCGGCAGATCGCCGGCGCAACAAATTGATTTATTGAGATAAATGTAATATTCCCTGTTGACACACAATTCAACAGGGAATATTTTCCGTCAAGTACAATCGATTCCGCCCGAGATGGCGGGGTCAAAGGCAACGAACCGCTAACAGGAATAAAAGGACCATATATTTCCACAGTCCAGGGGAGCCCTGTCCGGCACCTGGGCGAAGAACCGATGATCCGTGAGAGGGCAGCTCTCCACAGGATCCCCGGACCGGTAATCAACGTTGCTCCGTTGAGAACGCCCGGGAGAACAAACGACAGACCCGGTGCGAGCACAATGGCAGCGATGGTCAGTTCTCGTGGCGCATAAACGCCAACCTTGGAGCCCCATGCACAAAGGCGGAAAAGGGAAGAGGGCGCCGCCGGTTCTCTGCTTTCCCCACAGAGAGACTCAATTGTTCCGTGTATAGAGACATGGAATACAGGCACACTGAGAAAATACACTTAATGCCAAGTCATCTGCCTGCATGGAGGCAGCGCATTCCTCATTGTCCGCACCGCACTGTGACTTCTGTGCCGGACACCACACCACCACAGGTCTCAAAAGGCAACGCTTCCGTGCTGTTGAAGGTCTGTCCGCATAGCAGTGCAGTGCGGCAGCACCGCAGAGCACACTAAGAGAAAAGTGCGCCCAACGAGACCGCTCCCCTTACCACACAAGCCAACAACAGGTTTTCACAGAAGCATCCAAGGGATCTCAACCCCTCCCTGATCTGTGGCGCCTTGTCATCTTGCCTCGACCCTGGGGATATATCCCCCTGCCGATCGGACCGTAATGGAGACACCGGAAGCCCGGAGTTTCATGCGGAATCTCCACCTCAGCACAACAGGAGCAATCCGTTATGGCACGCATAACCGCAAAAAATAACCGCCGTTACCGGGTGCAGTTCACCATGCGCCGTGAGCTGCACGAGATCTATGAAGCCTACCTGACCAGAGCCGCAGCGCTGCACCTGCTCATCGACTTCGGCCATGATTTTGAGGAGTGGTTCGAGAACCAGCTCCAGCAGGTCGGACAGGAACTGGACCGGCTCGAAGCCCGGCAGCCTCAGAAATCCCCTCGGCAATGACAAGGAGAATATCATGGAACTGATCCCTATAAGAACCCTGCCGGAAACAGGTTTTCTGCGGTTGCCCCAGATTGTCGGAGATTCCAAGGCCCAGCCTCCGGTTCCGGCCCTGATCCCGGTGTCGAGAAGCACCTGGTGGGCCGGGGTCAAATCCGGCCGCTATCCCCGCCCGATCAAGCTCGGTCCCCGTATCACCGCCTGGCGGGTCGAGGATATCCGTAGGCTCATCCAGGACACAGTGCTGTGAGGTGGCTATGGAATGGGTCAAAGTGAGGTGCGACATCTTTGAACACCGCAAGGTCAAACTGATCCGCAAGGGGCCCAGAGGGGATACCCTGGTGCTGCTCTGGGTGATGCTGATTGCCGAGGCCGGCAAGTGCGGCCGGGGAGGGGCGCTCATGATTTCCGAGAACAAGCCCTATACGGTCGAGACCCTGAGCCTGCTGCTGGCGATGCCGGAATCGGTCGTCGAGCAGGGCCTGGAACTCTTTGCCCGGCTGGAGATGATCGAACGCGATGAGGTCATCCGGATTCGCAACTGGCGCAAGTACCAGAGCGAGGACAAGCTGGAGGTCCGCCGGGAAAAAGACCGGCTCCGCCAACAGCGGCACCGGGAAAAAGAACCTGAGGTGTCACAGTCGGTGTCACGTGACAGTCACGCCACATTGTCACGTGATGTCACGCCGGAGAACAGAACAGAGAAGAACAGAGTAGAGAAGACAACAACAACAGAGGGTGTACGGTTGTTGTTGTCACAGACACCGTTGTCACACATCTCTGATCAGGAACTGGGTGGACTGATGCAACGTCACGGTCCGGGACGTTTACGGCAGGCGGCCGATGTCGCGGCGGAAACCTGGCGGCGTGACCGGGGGGAGATCCGCAATCCGGGCGGCTACCTCAACACCCTCTGCGAAACCCTGGTCATACCCGACTGGTATGTGCCTCCTGACCAACGGCAGAAACGTGCCCAGGAGACCCGGAGACGGCAGGAACTGCAGACTGCCGGGTTGGTGGTTCAGCAGCAGATGGAAGAGCTTGAGAACAAGGCCCGTGACGACCTGTGGCAGAGCCTGAGTGACACCGAGCGTGACCAGTTTCGCACCGTTGCCCGGGATGAGTATCCTGCCGGTACTCATGCCCCGGAGGGTGTGGTCCAGATCCTGGCCAAGATGAAGGCCTGGGAGGCCCGGCAGGTGAGCGGCTGCTCCTGAGAGTGTGGCAACCGTGCCTTGCACGGCTGCAATGCAGCAGAGGCGGAAATCCCCGGTGGTTGCAGCGCTGACCAACTGACAACTGTTTGTCACCTGCTCCAAACCACTGTCAATTTCGATGCCCGGATTTCCGCGCTGTGTCAGCAGGCGCCGACACAGCGCGGAACCCGCACCCCAGCACCGCTTTGCCGCGCCGGGCGCGACAAAGCCCGGAGGACGAACCATGGAGACACCTGAGGAGACATTTGATGCGCAGGCCGAGGTCGCGCGCATTCGCACCCGCCGGGCAGTGGCCAGGCGGAAACACTATCGTAAAAGCCGATTGGACCGCTACCGAGCCGAGTTGGTGGCCATGCGGCAGGCCGGAGCCTCCTGTGCCGATCTGGCCGAGTGGCTGCGTGTTCATCGCTGCCGGATCCACCGCAGCTCGATTGACCGCTACCTGAAACGCTTGCCGGAGTTGCACCATGCCGAGTTTCCGCTCCCCGAAGGCTCAGGCTGAACATGCAGTCTTCCGCAAAATTGCCCTGGGGACCGGCAGGCATGATCACCAGAACGACGGCCGGATTCACAGTCTGGGCACGGCCCGGGGTTATGAGCAGGCTCTCAAGGGCTTTGCCGACTATCTCCGCCAGCATCGCTTGGGAGATCTGCGCAGCACCAGCGAAGAGGAAGCCCGGCAGTATCTGGCCGAGCGTTCAGGGATAGTTGGACAGAGGACCCTTGATCTTGATCGCCAGGCGATCCAGATCCATCTGGGTCAGAAGTTGGAAATCGTCTGCAGCAGCAAAGCGAGCACCCTCTCCACCCGGAGCTATACCCCGGCCCAGATGGAGCGGATAGCGCAAGCCCAGAGCGAGGCCAATAGCCTGGCCACTCGGTTGGCCTATCATGCCGGTTTGCGGGCGCATGAGCTGCTCACCCTGCGGCCTACTGGCGAACGGTCTGCCTCCGGTCATCGCCAGTGGAGCGCAGAGCGGTTCACTGGCCGGGAAGGGGATCGATACACCGTTGTCGGCAAGGGTGGGCTGGTGCGCGAGGTGGTGTTGTCCCGAGAATTGGCCACGGCCTTGGAAGCCAGGCGGTTGGCGGAACCACGCCTGGTGCTCGACCGGGGTGTGCACTATAGCCAGCACTACGATATCGGCGGTGGCCGGAACTGGAGTCAGAGCTTTTCTGCTGCCAGCAAGCGGGAGTTGGGCTTTTCCAACGGTGGCCATGGGCTGCGTCACAGTTACGCCCAAGAGCGGATGAACGAGTTGCAGCAACAAGGGATGCGCTATGATCAGGCCAAGGCGACGGTGGCCCAGGAGGTCGGTCATTTTGACAAGGACACCACCGAGGCCTATCTGCGATGAAAAAAGGCTGGCGCAGTGTCTCGTTTCTTGCTGGTTTCTTCCCCTTGTTGGTTGTTCTCTGGCTGGCTTGGGTGTTGCCCGGTTGGGGTTTCTTCCGCTTGGCGACAGACCAATTTTATCTTCCGCAGGACGGGATGGTGCTGGTGGAACGCAAGGCGGGCAAGGTGGTGCGCAGCTCTGCCGTGGCTTCCCATGGCATCGGCTGGCAGGCCTTATGGGAGCTGTGGCTGTTGATGCTGTTCTGCGTCCTGGCCGGATACTCCCTGGGGGGCGGGTATCACTGGCTGTCCCGCCTGTTGGATGGTGAGCAGCCGCCAGCAAAAGAAGTGACTGCTGAGGAGATAGCGCTCAGGGAGCTGGCTGAAAGTCTACGCAACAATCAGCAGATACAAGAAGTTGAGATAAAAAACCTGCGAACCTTGCTCCAGCAGGCCCGGAAAGAATCCTTTGATCATATGATGAAGAGCGGTGAGCGCGGCAAACAGATAACTGTGCTGGAGCAAAAGGTCGAATCCCAGCAGCGGGAACTGTTCAACGCCAGGGCCAAAATGAAGCGACTTGCGGGAAAAGGGTCGAGAAAATCGGTTGACCACTCCCCAAGGCCCGAATATATTGATGATATGTAGCGCACCGTGGCGCTTTGTCTGAGGACACACGGATCGGCCCGTAGAGCCGGACCTCGTATGGCAGATCTGCACATCTGACCTGATCGGCGCAGAGGCGCACAGGCCAGCAGCGGTGAACACTCCCACGCTGAAATCTTGGGGGCGAATCGGGAAGGTGACTTCTCGCGGTGGTTCAGAGTATAACCATCGGCCACGGCATCAACTGACCGTTTGGCAATCTAACGCGACGCGGACATAAAGAAAGAAGTGAAAGGCCTCCCCGACAGTGGAGGCCTTTTGTATTCTGGCGGATTGGAATGAGGCGTTTCAGGTAGCATGGCTGTGGCAAAGCCGCAAGGCCAAGCCCTGCGGGTGCTCGCTCACTCGCAGCCTTG